>Ga0247771_1000051_pt1 | contig 50828 bp, 63 predicted proteins | sample UWRJL197509C6_FD_179948 | JGI IMG/M metagenome (GOLD analysis project Ga0247771, IMG submission 179948) | Plant litter microbial communities from Arlington Agricultural Research Station in Wisconsin, United States - UWRJ-L197-509C-6 | ecosystem: Environmental > Terrestrial > Plant litter >... | reverse complement strand
CCACGAATCGAGAACGCGACCAGCGGCGCCGCGAACGAGTTCAACTTCCTCGTCCTCGAGGCCGGCGTGGTTCTCGAGACGTGGCCGAACGTCTCGATCGACCCGACGCATCCGCGCTACATCGAGACGATCCTCAACGACGCCAACAACGGCTCGAACCTTGTGCAGGCGACGGACATGTCGCCGGCCACTAGCTCGCCGCTCAACCGTCCCGCCAACGGCTCCTACGCGATGACCGGCGGCAACGACGGCCTGGCCTCGATCGGAGACAACGATTTCGTTGGCTCGCAGGCTGGCCGCACGGGCCTGCGCGCGCTCGATGCCGTCGCTGACCTGGGCCTGCTCGCGGTCCCCGGCCGCAGCACGTCGGTCATGCACAACGCGATGCTGACCTACACGGACGTGACGCGGAACGGGCGCGTCTTCGCCGTGCTCGACTCGCCGGCGGGCATGAACAAGAGCGCGATCGTCACCTACGTGAAGAGCACCGCTCTGCTCCAGGGCTCGACGGAGCACGGAGCGATCTACTGGCCTCGGGTCAAGGTCGCCAACCCGAGCAAGTCGCTCTTCGGCAACAGCACCACCATCCTGGCGCCGCCGAGCGCTGCCGTCTGCGGCCGCATGGCGAAGAACGACGAGCGGGACGGCGGCGTCTACGAGGCGCCGGCGGGCATCGAGTGGGGCAAGCTCTCGCCCGTCGTCCTGGGCGTCGAGGACATCGAGGTGAACGAGGAGGACGCGCGCGACCTCGTGTTCCCCGAGCTGATCAACCCGATCACCGCCATCGACGGCAAGGCGGTGCACATCGACGGCGCGCGCACGCTGAAGGCGGACGGCAACTTCCCGACCATCGGCGAGCGCCGCGGCGTCTCGTTCATCGAGACGTCGGTGCAGAGCGGCCTGGAGTTCGCCAAGCACCGCAAGATCAAGCCGCGGTTGCTGGCGGAGCTCCAGCGCAACGTGAAGACGTTCTTGCGGGCGCAGACGGCGCTCGGCGCCTTCGCGAGCGATGCGCCGGACGAGGCCTTCTTCGTCGACTTCGGCCCTGCGCTCAACCCTCCGAGCGAGGGCTTCGTGCGCAGGGTCAACGGGCGCATCGGCCTCGCGACGGCGAAGCCTGCCGAGTACATCGTCATCCGCGTGTCGCAGGATACGCGGGCGCTCGAAGCTGAGCTGGCCGCAGCAGCCTGATCGCGGGCTCCACCCCATCCCGACCGCCGAGGAGAGAGAGCATGTTCGGAGAAGCCCGCAGCTACCACAAGAAGTTCAAGTTCGTGATCGAGATCGACGGCTTCGCCTTCAGCGGCTTCCAGAAGTGCTCGGAGCTGGAAGCGGAGGTGGCCGTCATCGAGCAGTGGGAGGGCGGCACCGTCATCGCGAACAAGTCGCCGGGTCGACTGAAGACGTCCAACCTCACGCTGGAGCGCGGCGCGACGAAGGACCTCGACTGCTGGAACTGGTTCAAGCAGGTCATCGACATGGCCGCGGGGACCGGCCTCAAGGATTCCGAGTACAAGAAGAACCTCGACATCGTGCAGCTCGATCGCGACGGCACCGAGCTGCGCCGCTGGTCGCTCTATGGCGCCTGGCCGACGAAGTTCACCGCCGGCGACTGGGACAATGACGCCGACGAGAACGTCATCGAGAAGATGGAGCTGGCCTTCGACGGGTGGGAGCTGGCCTGACGATCGTCGTCGTCCTCCTCTGCGTCTCGACCATCGCCAGCGTCGCCTCCACGGTGATGCTGGCGATGTTGTTTTGGGGCCTGCCGCGGCCGCGCGACCCTGCATCGAGCGCGCTCGGCTGGGCCGACAACCCGCACGACCGGCGCATGCGCGCGCGCTGGGAGAACCACGATCGCAAGCTCGCAGGCATCAACCGACGCGTGCGCTACCTCGACGATCACGGAACGAAGTCGGCGGCCACGCGCCCCGGCAAGCTGAAGCGTCGGCTTGTTCGAGAAGATGCCCCGCGGTAACGTGGGCTCGTGATTATCACCACTCCGTCTGGACTCCGCGGCGACATCCGAGGTCTGACAGGGCGCGACGGGCGCTTCCTGACCGACATGAGGGTGAATCGCTCGAACATGATCCCCGACTACATCCTGAAGAGCTGCTGGTTGAAGACCGACGATCCCGGTCCCTACAGCAACCTCGCAGTGGTGAGCGAAGGGGGCGAATCTTTCCCGGCGCCCAACTGGGGCAAGTCCCTCGCCGGCGACCGCGACAGCACGCTCGTCGACATCCGCATCGAGAGCTTCGGGCCCGAGTACATCTTCAAGGTGCAGTGCGAGAACGGCAGCTGCCAGGATCGCTACGAGTGGAGCATCGACCTCTCCGAGCTGCCGCGGCGCATGCTGTCGAAGGAAGACCGCGAAGTCTTCCGCGCCGGCAACCGCTTCGAGGGCAAGCTGCCCGGCACGGACCGCGACATCGTGTTCAGGCTCATCACCGGCGACGACCAGCGTAGGGCAGCCGAGACGCGCAAGCAGGAGCGCTTGCAGCAGAAGAAGCGCGGCCGAGGAGGCAAGCCGCAGCAGGACGACGAGCCCAACCTGCTGCTGGAGAGCGTGCTGCTGCACACGGTCTCGATCGATGGCATCGAGATCAAGGCCAAGGGCGTGCAGGGCGACATCGAGCGCCGGCGCAAGCATGCGGCCTTCTTCGATGACCAGCCGATGCGCGTGATCGCCGGCCTGCTGGACATGTACGACTCGCACGGCTGCGGCATCGAGACGACGATCGAGACGGTGTGCCCGTCGTGCGAGCACGCCCAGGATCAGCCGCTCCCTTTCGCCGGGGACTTCTTCTTCCCGAGAGCGTCGTCGAGAGTCGTCGGCGACTCGACGATGAAGAAGGAGACGGGGACGGAGACAGACGAGGACCTGGCGGAGGCGGAGAAGGAAGTCGAGCAGCGGCTGGCGGAGTAACGGACCTCGTGCTCGGAGGTCTCTTCGGGGACCTCCAGAGCGAGCATTACTGGGATTGGATCTTCGAGCTCTGCTACACGCAGGACGGCGGTTCCGGGCTATCCTTCAGCCTGAGCGACGTGGACGTGCTGCCGATGAGTCGGATCCATTGGTTCGTGGAGAAGCTCAACGCGCGGCGGTCTGCCGAGCACGAAGCGAAGAAGAAGGCCTACGCGAAGAAGTGACGGGGAAGACGTGGCACTGAATCAACTCGGGCTCGGCTTCCTCTTCACCGCGAAGGACATGGCCACCGGGGTCATGTCCAAGATCCAGAAGTCGCTTGCCCAGACGCGAGACAGCGCCGGCAAGTTCACCACGATCAACAAGGAGGCCTTCGCTGCCTTCGGCGTCGGCGCGGGCATGTTCATCGCCGGCGCCGGCGGCCTGATGCTCTTCAACAGCGCACTGGAGCAGTCGTCGCAGTACGGCACGCAGATGGGGCAGATCCGAACCGTCATCGACGAGGCGGCGCTGTCCACGGCGAAGGCCCAAGCCGCAACGATGGGGCTCGCGGACACCTACGGCATCGGGGCCATCCAAGGGGCAGAGGCCCTGTACGAGACGATCAGCGCCGGCGTCACCGATGCCGCGCAGGCTACGGACCTGCTAGGCGTTGCGTCGCAGTTCGCGGTTGGCGGCAACACCGAGCTGAAGGGCGCCGTCGACGTGCTCACGTCGAGCGTGAACGCCTACTCCGCGAGCGGCCTCACCGCGAAGCAAGCATCGGACGTGCTCTTCACCACCGTCGCCGCCGGCAAGACTACCGCCGGCGAGCTGTCGCAGTCGTTGGGCGAGGTGCTGAAGACGGCCGAGGCGATGGGCATGGGCTTCGACGAGCTGGGCGCCTCGATCGCCCTGCTCACCGTCAACGGCATCAAGACGCCGCAGGCGATGACCGGCCTGAACGCAGCGCTCGCCAACATCGCCACGCCGTCGAAGGACGCCTCCGACGAGGCGAAGCGGCTCGGCATCCAGTTCGACTTCGCCGCGCTCAAGAGCAAGGGGCTCGCCGGCGTGCTCAACAGCATCACCAGCGCCGCCGGCTACACCGACGAGTCGCTGGTGAAGATGTTCGGCAGCATCGACGGCAAGAAGGTCGCGATGGTGCTCGCCGCCAACGACGGCAAGAACCTCGCGAAGATGATGGATCAGACGACCGCCGCGATGAAGCTCGGAGGCGACCAGGCCGGCAGCACGGCTTCCGCCTTCGAGATCATGGCGCAGACCACCGCCTTCCAAGAGAAGCGGTTCGCGGCGCTGAAGCAGAACGCGATGGTGCTCGTGGGGCAGGCCATCGATCCGCTGAAGGTCGCGGTCTACAAGCTCGTGAACGGCCTGCTCGTGGCCTTCGCCAAGATTCCGGCGCCGGTGCTCCAGACGATGGCGCGCTTCGCCGCGATGGCGGCCGTGTTCCTCTCCGTCGTCGGCGCCGCCCTCGCGCTGAAGTCGGCCTTCTCGGTCATGAGCGGCGTGATGGCGGTGGCGAAACTCAAGGCTGCGGCCTTCCTCGCACCGCTGTGGCCCGTGGTGATCGCGGTCGGCGCGCTCGTGGCCGGGCTCGCGCTGCTGCGGTGGGCCATCAACAACAACATCGGCGGCATGGGCGTGTTCAAGGGCACGCTGGATAAGGTGCGGCTCGCCTTCGAGGCCGTGATGCAGCTCTTCACGCAGGGCGGCTTCTCCGGCAAGGTGCTCGAAGAGCTGGAGGCGGGAAACAGCGGCGTCGAAACCTTCGCGGTCACCCTCTTCGTCTGGTGGAACCGGGTCAAGGCCTTCTTCGGCGGCATCAGCGACGCCTTCACCGCCTTCGCCGACAACGCGGCCTTCGCGGACCTGAAGGATGCGCTGCTGGGCGTCGGCATCGCGCTCGACAAGGTGAACCCGGCGGAGAACGAGCGGAAGTTTGGCCAGTTCGCCACGACCGGACAGAACGTAGGCAAGGTGCTCGCGGTGGTGGTCGGCGGGCTCGTCCGCATCCTCGCGCTCGGGATCCGCGTGGGCGTCGCCATCGGCTGGCTCACGTCGAAGTTCGTGTCCGTGTTCAACTCCTGCGTCGACCTGCGCGCTGTCGTGTGGGGCCTGGGGATCGCCATCGGGCTGCTCGCCGGCATGATCGTCTCGAAGGGCATCGTCGCGCTCGTGGGGCTCGCGGTGCAGCTCTACGCGTCGGCCGTGGCTGCGGGCGGCTTCGGCGGCATGCTGGCCTTCGTCAACAGCGTGAGCATCGTGGGGGCCGTCGCCGCCGGCGCGCGGGCGCTGTGGGGCTTTGCGGTGTCGGCCGCGGCCGCGGCGGGGCCCGGGTGGGTCTTCGTCATCATGATCGGCGCGATCATCGCGGCCGTCTCCCAGCTCTTCCAGCTCATGGACGAGCTGGGCGAGAGCGGCTGGTCGGACATGTGGAAGAAGCTCAAGAACGATCTCGGCTTCACCACCGATGCCGAGTACCGCGCGGAGCTGGGCATCGGCGAGGCCGGCATGACCAACGGCCCCGGGCGCTCGCTGGTCGGCGGCGCCGATGAGCGCACCGAGTTCGGCCCCGGCGCGGGGCAAGGCGGGCCGGTGCCCAACGCGCTGCCGGCATCGATGCAGGGACCGCCGCCGATGGCGCCGCTGCCGCCGGCGCCGCAAGAGGGCGGCGACGGCAACATGACCGCGAGCGCGGACAAGCTCGCAACCGCCGCCGAGACGGCCGCGAGCGCCTGGAGCAAGCCGCAGCAGATGAACATGACGCTCCAGCTCACCAGCGCGGACGGCGAAGCTCTCGCCAGCTTCGTCACGCAGCAGCAAACCAGCTCCTCGGGCCGGAAGTTCTTCTGATGCCGCACCAGCAGCAGCAGCCGTCGAAGGTCACCTTCACGAAGTACGAGAGCGGCGATCAGCTCGTGGTGCAGTGGAATCCCTCTGAGCTCAAGGAGGGCGTGACCGCTTCGTGGGGCCGGCTCAAGACGATGGGCATGAGCCACACGCAGCCGCAGTTCGGCAACACCGAGAACCACTCCGTCAGCTTCGACCTGGCCTTCTCGGCCTACGACGACCGCGGCAACCAGATCAACAACATGGCCCGCGCGCGGCGCTTCCTGCTGTCGTGCTGCTATCCGAAGCGCGGAGCGCAGACCATCGCCGGGGGCGCGCCGGAGCGGATCATCTTCGTCTGGCCGAAGCTCATCAGCTTCACCACGCTGATCGAGAGCGTCGAATTCACGCACCAGAGCTTCGCGCTCGACGGTCAGCCCACGCGCACGACGGCGGCGCTCAAGATCGAAGAGATTCGTGACGTGCGGCTGTACGCGGAGGACGTGTTCAGCAGCGGGACGCTACGGTGACACCATGCCTCCTCGGTTGCTCTCGCGCTTCCAGCTCTCCTACGGCATCTCGGCGAACCCGTACACGGACCCGTCCGGCGAGGTGCTGATCCTCACCGAGCACGTGCCCTACCGCTACCGCGAGTTCGACGACAACCGCATCCACCCCATCTCGGAGGGCGACAACCTGTGGACGCTCGCCGAGCGCTACTTCGAGGGCGGGCACGACAACCCCTCCGAGCTGTACTGGGTGATCTGCGACTTCCAGCCCGACCCGATCCACGATCCGACCCTTGACCTCGAGGTGGGCAGCACGCTCGTGATCCCGAGCCTGCGCACGCTGCTCGAAGAGATCCTCGTCGAGAAGCGCAGGGAGGTTGCGTAGCCGTGCCTGCGTCGCCGCTGCCGCGTGAGGCGCCCGTCATCGAGGTGATCGTCGTGCAGCCTGGCAAGGCTGGGCAGCGGCTCGACCAGTCGCACAAGATCTCCAGCCTGACCTACGAGGACGAGGAGAAGAAGGCCAACAAGCTCACGCTCCAGGTCGACAACTGGGACTTGGCCCACTTCGACAACCCGCTCTTCGTCGAGGGCAACATCCTGCTGGTGCGCTGGGGCTATGTGGGCCGCATGTGCCCGCAGCGCGAGTGCGTGATCAAGAAGACCACCGGCTCCGTCGTGCTGAGCGTCGAGGCCTTCTCCCGGAGCACGCTGATGAACCAGCAGCGGCGCTCGCGCATCTTCGCCACGTGCACGCGCAGCGAGGTGGTGCGGGTCATCGCGCAGGAGAACGGCTACAGCGAGGACCGGCAGCACATCGAGGACACGGAGGTGGTGCACGAGCACATCGCGCAAGCTCGCATGTCGGACGCGCAGTTCATCCGCCACCTGGCCAACAAGGAGAAGTTCGAGTTTTTCGTCGACCACACCGGCTTTCACTTCCACGCGCGCCAGGTCGCGCAGAAGCTCGTCCGCGAGTACGTCTACTACCTGGACCCGGGCCAGGGCGACATCATCGACTTCGGCGTCGAGAACGACATCTTCGCCAAGCCCAAGGCGGCCGCGGCGACGGTGACGGCCGCCGGCGTCGACCCGAAGACCGGCAAGCCCATCGGCGCGACGGCGACCGCTGCCGATGGCCAGGCGCAGAAGATCACCGACCAGATCAAGCTCATCGACCCGGCCAGCGGCTTGTCGTCGTTCGGCGCGCTCGGCGACATGCTCAATAACAAGGCGGTCAAGGAGCAGCTCGACGGCGTGCTGAAGAACGTGAAGGCCGACATCGACAAGCAGGCGCAGAAGATCCAGGAGGACACGAACAAGCTCATGGCGGAGGTGAACGCGTCGGTGGAGACGCAGGGCACCACCGCCAGCGATCCAAAGCAGGCCGCGCGCGAGGCGAAGTCCACCTTCCGGCACGGCATCCAGCAGGGCGCGAAGCTCAACTACCGCACCGTCGGCGATCCGGACGTGCAGGCGAAGACCGTCGTGAAGGTCACCTTCCCGGCGAAGGCCATCTCCGGGCGGTACTACGTGCAGAGCTTGAAGGACGAGCTGACGCCGGGCAGCTACGTGCAGTCGTTCAAGTGCATCCGCGAGAGCAACATGCCCAGCGGCGCGAAGGGCGCGAAGAACGCCGGGCAGGGCAACAACCAGGGCGCTGGCGCCGCGGGCGAGCTGACGAAGAAGAAGCTCGTCGACAAGTTCGGCAACGTCTCCTACGTCTACGTGGACGGCGGCGGCTCGCCGCTGCAAGGGCCTGTACCGTGACCGACGACTCGCACGACGCCGGCGACGAAGGGCGCCGGCTCCTTTCGACGTACCTCGGGATCGTCGCCGACATCGACGACCCGGAGGGCAACGGGCGCGTGCGCGTGCTCATCCCCACGCTCTTCGACCAGGGCACGGGCTGGGCGCGGCCGAAGGGCTTCGGCGACATGGGCGAGGGCCTCTTTCTCGTGCCGCCCGTGCAGTCGATGGTGCTGGTGACCTTCCGCGACGGCAGCCCCGACGCGCCGCTGTACGAGCGCACCAGCTTCCGGCTCGACGACGCGGGCAAGCCGCAGCTTCCCGCGCCGCTGCTCGCCGGCGACGTACCCAAGGAGGACCGCCCGCAGATCGCCGCCTTCCAGTGGGGCGACTACCACGTGCACATCGACAAGCGCGGCAAGGGGCGCATGCGCATCCAGCACACGGTGAGCGAGGACCACCTGGAGCACGACGGCGACACGATGGCCTGGCAGCTGAAGGGCACCAGCCTCGTGCGCATCGCCGCCGACGGGCAGATCGACATCTCGGCGAACATCGTCACCATCAACGGCCGCCCCGTGGCCAACGTCGACAAGCCCATCTGATGCCTTCCCTGATCCCGCCCATCGACACGCTCTGCGTGACCATCCGGCAAGCGCCGGGGATCATCTGCATCGACTTCCCGGGCGGCGCGCAGATCTGCGCCCAGCTCGGCTACGAGACCGGCGACCCGAGCGACATCACGCGCGCGCTCTTCGCCCAGGTCAACAGCGCCCTCGCGCCGCTCGCGCCCATCTTCAGCATCATCGAAGTCGCCGGCGCCGTGTTCAACTGCATCAAGGCCATCCCCGACGCGCTGGGCCCGCCGCCGGATCCGTCGAAGCTCGGCTCGTGCGTGACGGACCTCCAGAAGCTCGTCGAGAAGCTCTTGAAGCTGATCCCGCAGCTGTCGATCCCGGCGATGGTCAAGAGCCTGATCGGCGCGCTGATCACGTACCTGTACGGCGTGAAGGCGCAGCTCCAGGCGATGATCCGCAAGCAGCTCCAGATCATCGCCGCGGCCACGCGCGCCAGTTCGCTCAACAACGTGAAGCTCCAGATCGCTGTCGACTGCGCGCAGGGCATCCAGGACGCGCAGCTCGTGAACCTGAACACGAGCCTTCAGCCGCTCAACCGCTTCATCGGCATGATCTCCATCTTCATGCAGATCGCCGGGCTCGGCTGCATCCCTCCGCTCGGGAACATCGGCGCCATCTCGGACGCCATGCTCGCGCCCATCGACGCGATCATCGCCATCCTGCTCGCCATCCAGGCGGCGATCCCGGACATCCCCTCGGTGCAGCTCGGCGACGGGCAGACCGGCGACTGTTAGGCTAGGGCCCATGAGCGTCGACGCGCTGGAGCGCTACATCGGTCGCGGCATCCTCACTCCCTTCCGGCGCGACCGGAAGAACGACTTCGCCAACGGCTCCGGCGCGGCTCTGCTGAAGTCGCGCGTGGAGCAGCTCTTCGGTATGGAGCTGGGCGAGTTCCGCCCGCGGCCGTCGCTCGGGACGCGCTTCTACCTCGCCAAGCATCGGCACCTGGCCAGCGTCGGCGAGCTGCTGCGCGTGTGGGGCGCGGACGCATTGCGTCGGCACGAGCCGAACCTCGAAGTGCTCTCGACCGAGGCCAGTTTCAACGGCGATACGCGCGAGCTCACCGTGCGCTTCACCATCGGCGTGGTGAATCGCGGCGCACCTGGCGGCACGCTGATCGACGCGTTCGACGTCGACCACGTGCTGCCCGCCGCAGCGTAGGGGTGTTCAGGCCGGGGGGCATCGTGGGAAGATGCCCAGCATGGCGGCAGCCGTGACCGGGCTTCTCCCGGAAAACGTCGACTACACCGACAAGGACATGAGCGCTCTGCGCGTGCGGCTGCGCGCGCTCATCAAGAGCGTCTTCCCGACGTGGAGCGACTTCAACGTCGCCAACTTCGGCAACATCCTCGTCGAGCTGGTGTGCTGGAACCTGGACGTGCTGGGCCTCTACCAGGACAACCAGGCGCGCGAGGCATTCATCGGCCTCGTCACGCAGCGCAAGAACATCGTCAACCTGGCGAAGCTCATCGGCTACACGCCAGCGTCGGCGGTGGCGGCGCAGGCGATCGAGACGTTCACGCTCTCGCAGGTGCCGACCGCGGACGTGGTGCTGGCATCCGGGCGCACGCTGCGCACGGCAGAGGTCACCGAGCCCATCGTCTTCCAGCTGACGGAGACGGTGACCATCGCCGCGGGCACCGACCCGCCGGTTGCGACCGGCGTCGTTGAACACTCGACGGCCTTCGAGCAGGTGCTCATCGCGACCGAGCTGCCGAATCAGGAGGTGCGCCTCGAGGCCAGCCCGTATCTCGACGGATCGGCGGTGGTCATCGCCGGCAACGGCGTCTACGCCCAGGTGGATGACTTCCTCGCCAGCACGGCGGGTGACCGGCACTACACCATCTCGGTCGACCAGATCGGCCGCGCGACCTTCCGCTTCGGCAACGGCGTGAACGGGCAAGTCCCCTACGGGACGATCACCTTCGCGATGAAGATCGGTGGCGGCGTCGACGGCAACGTGGACCCGAACACCATCGTGAAGCTCGATGAGCGGGTGATCGACGTGCTCGGCAACGAGGTGGCCATCTCGGTGACGAACGTGGAGGCGCCCTTCCGCAAGGGGCTCGACCGGCCCAGCGTCGAGGCCATCCGCATCGCCGCGCCGCGCTCGCTGCGGGTGCTGGGGCGCACCGTCTGCCGCGAGGACTACGAGATCAACGCGCTGAAGGTCCCCGGCGTGGCGCGCGCCCTGATGACCACCAGCAACGAGGACCCGGGCGTGCAGGAGAACCACGGCATCCTCTACATCGTGCCCAGCGGCGGCGGCACCCCATCGCAGCAGATGAAAGACGACGTGCGCACCATGTGCACGGTCACGTATCCGAACACGGTGACCTTCCAGCTCGCGGTGCACGATCCCATCTACCTGGACCTGGACTTCCAGATGACCGTCTACAAGCGCGCCGGCGTGACTGCGGCGCAGGCCGGGGCAGCGATCCGTGCTGCGCTCGCCCAGCATCTCGCCGTGCTCAACGACGACGATACACCGAACCGCACCATCGACTTCGGCTTCTACTACCAGGACGAGGACGGCAACTCGGGCGATCCGCTTCCGCTCGATGATCTCTTCAACGTGGTGCGCGACCTGCCGCAGCTGCGCCGCATGGGCGACGACATCAGCGAGTTTCTGGTGAACGGCGAGCACAAGGACATCGTGATCGCGACGCGCGAGTTCCCGCGCCTCGGCTCGGTCACCATCACCGACGGCGACACGGGAGCGCTGCTTTGAAGCCCTGCCTTCGTTCGGCTCCGGTGCGGCGCGATGGCGCGCTCGTGCGCATCGAGGACGGCGAGATCGTCTGCTCACGCGGCGGAGCTCCGCCACGCGGGCCACGCTGCTCGCAGAAGAGAGCGCAGCGCGGAAGCATCGCCTTCCCCCGCGGCCGCGGCATGACGAAGAAGGCCTCGGTGGCGCTGCCCGTCGCCGACTTCGCGACGCGCTGGAGCTACTTCATCCAGGTGCTGCTCGATCCGGGCGCCTCGGACTATGCGCCCATCGCCGAGTCGGATCGGCTGCGGGTGCGCTGCTCGGCGCCCAGCAAGAACGATGCATGGCAGCTCAACGTCGCCGCGGCCGCGCCGTGGAACGGCAACCCGCCATCCGTCTCCACGCTCGGCGGCAAGCAAGTCCTCGACTTCAACGGCTCGACGTCATCGATCGCCGGCTTCCTGACGCGCACGCCGACGGGTGAGAACTTCGTCATTCACTCGGAGTCGACGACGGGCTGGACGCTGTACGACGGCGGCTCGGGTCTCACCGGCTTGCTTGCGACGCCTGGGCCTACGCCTCCGGCGCCGTACACGACGAGCACGACGCTCACCGAGAACCCGGCCGGGTACCCGTACCGCTTGCTGTACGTCACGCCTGGGGCGACGACGCCGTATCGGGCTGGCGTCGCCTATGAATTCGGGTGCGTCGTGCAGGCGGCGCAGCCGAGCAGCTGGCTCTACTTGTCGATCGACAACTGGGGCTTCGTCTACATCAACCTCGACACCGGCGCGACGGGCGGGAGCGCCGGCACGCCGCTCGATGGGTGGCATGTGGATCCGGTGCCCAGCGCGCCGGGCTGGTGGCATTGCTGGTTCCGCTTCACCGCGAACGTCGGAGGCAGCGCCAACAATCCGACCATCGGCCTCGCCGGCGCCGATGGCGCCGTGAGCGGACCTCCCGCGGGTCGGGCGATGCATCTCACCGGCGTTCATCTCACGCCGGCCCGGTCGGGCAGTGCGTCGCCGAGCGCGTACAAGGCCACCGCCGGGGCAGCGGCGGTGCAGCCCACGCATTCGTCATGCACCATCGTGGCGGTCATCCAGGACGACTACACCGACGGCGAGGCCACATGGTTCGACTCCAGCGAGAGTCTCCTGACGAACGCTGGCCCGATGCTCTTCCGCGACGCGACGACGCGCATCGCGCGCGGCTTCAGACAAGCCGGCGTCGCAGACATCAGCTACACGCCGGCGTCGCAGACAGCGCCCGCCGTGCTCGTCGCCATGGTGGACGCGAACGTGGCGCGTGCGGCCATCTACGAGAACGGGGTGATCGTTCTCGAACACTACGTCGCTAGCGCCTACGCCAAGCCGGCCAACTTCGAGCGCATCGGCCGGCTCCTCGACAACACCTACGGCAGCGACGGCAAGCAAGGCCTGACCGCGTACGCCCCGCTCGCGGTTCCAGCGGCCGACGCCATCGACATCTCCGCCTACGCGAAGGGGCACTACAGCGTGCTCCCGGCGATCCCGGAGTACTCGCCGAAGGCGGTCATCGGCTGCACGCACGACTTCGACGCCGATGAGCTGGTCGCGCTCGGCAACGGCAACCCCGCCGGCTCGTGGGAATGCACGACGTGCAACTACGCCTCGACGGGTGCGAACGCGCTGCTGGCATCCAGCTCGGCGCGTCCGACCCTGATCACCAACGCCATCAAAGGGCACGCCGCGCTCGACTTCGATGGCGTCGACGACGCCATGCAGGGCCCGAACACCACCAACTACGTGCGCGAGGGCGACAAGCGCTACTGGCAGCTCGCCGTCTTCCAGGTGCGCGCCATCAACACCAACAACGCGACCATCTACGACAACGACTGCGTGACGATGGACGATGGCCAGTACAGCGGGCTCTTTCTGAAGAACGTCGGCGGCGTGTACTGGTGCCACGCGTACCAGTGGGATACGGGTCCGAAGGACGTGGGCATCGAGATCGCGTTGAACACGCCGCTCGTGGCGTTCTGGCGCTTCACCGGCTCCACGCTCTTCTTCAGCATCAACGGCAGCGCCGAGGTCAGCGTGGCTGTCACGCAGCTCGGCAGCTTCGGCAACATGCTCGTCGGGAAGACGCCCGGCACGCCGCGACACTTCGACGGCCAGATCACGCGCCTCTCTCGCGGGACGTGTCTCATCGGCTCCACGAACCGTGCGAAGCTGATCGCGTGGGCAATGAATCGGTACGTGCCATGATCGAAGAGGAGGGCTGAGCGGTGCTGTACACCTGTGCCTTTGTGAACGCCGGCACCCCTGCAACGGGGCTCTCGCCGACGATCCGCATCCGCAACGCCGTCAGCGGCGCGCTCATCGTCACCGACGCGGCCATGTACGAGATCGGCGACGGCGCCTATGGCTACGATCACGCGTCCTACGACGAGACGATCGCTTACATGGTCCGCTGCGACGGAACCGCTACGCTGCCGGCGACGGACCGCTACTCGTGGGCATTCGTCAGTCTCGAGGAGGGCACGCAGCGCCAGCGCATCCGCGAGACGTGGCACATCCACGGGCTCGACACGACGAAGCCGCTCGTCGTCGACGCGGCCACGCCGAACGGCTCGCGCAAGGTCCCCGCAGACGGCACGCTCATCGACCAGACCATCGTCACCGCCGGCGACGTGCAGACGGTCACGCGCACCTGACGCCATGACGATCGCGCTTCAAGGCTTCGGGCCCGGCGGGGGCATCGCGGTCCAGGGCTTCACCCTGGGCTACTTCCCCCCGCCCACCGTCCCGGTGTTCAACAACCCGAGCTTCGAGATCCCCGGCCCCACCGAGGGCATGCCGGATGCGTGGTGGGTCGAGGACCAGGCGCTCTCGTTCGAGCCCGCGACCTTCGACCAGCTCGCCGCGCTCACCGACCATCCCAACGACCTCGAACACGCCAGCTGGACGGCGGTGCTCCTCGTCGTCACCGCCAACGCCGTAGCGTCGCCCGCGGGCATCGCGGCGCAGGCCGAGCAGCTCCAGGAGACCGGCGGCGCCGGCGTGCGCCAGCTCGTGCGCGCCACGCCCATCGCCTTCCAGGCCGGCAAGGCGTACGTCTTCGAGGCCTTCCTTCGGTACGTCACCCGCACGCATGCCGGGCTCTACCTCGACGCGACCACCGACCAGATCGGCGTGATCGCGGACCTGAGCACGCAGCGGATCACGAAGGTGCAGGTCGCCGCCGGCGGGGGCAACGTCGACAAGGTGGTGGCGCGCCTCACGCGCTACGGCAACGCGTGGTCGCGGCTGCGGCTGCTCTTCCGATGCGTCGCCAATTTCTCCGGAGCTCCAGCGATCGCCATGTGTGGCGCCGGCGACAGCTTCGCCAGCTACACGGGCCTGAGCCGCACGATCAACGCATGGGGCGCGGTGGCGCGGCAGCTCGGCCCGGTGCACGACGCCGAGCGCTTCGACGGGTGGGTGCTCGGCTCGCTGATCGAGACGTTCACCGGCCTCGCCGCCGGCTTCGACAACCCGATCGCCGGCCCGGGCATCGATGGCCCCGTCGAGCCCTTCGAGGACTTCGAGGAATACTGGAGCGCGAACGAGGACAGCATCGAGGACTTCTTCAGCGCCGCGGCCGCCGCGCTCTTCGACGTGGCGCTGGTGGGCGAGGCCTTCGAGGACTTCGAGGAGGGCTGGCTCTCCAACCAGGACAGCTACAGCGAGATGCCGGCGACGGCCGCGGCAAGCTTCGACGTGGCGCTAGGCGCGGAAGCCTTCGAGGACTTCGAGGAAGGCTGGCTCTCCAACCAGGACGCGCTCGCGAGCTTCACCATCACGCCGGGCGTGACGAACCCGACCTTCGACCTGGCGGAGGACTTCGAGGACTTCGAGGAGGTGCGCTTCCCTGTGCAGGTGGTGCCGGCGCCCACGCTCGACACGCTGACCGCCATCGCGCATCCGTTCGCCTCGAACGACCGCGTGACCGTCGAGGTGGAGAACGGCACCATCGCCGGCGGCCTCTACCCGGGCACGGTCTACTGGATCATCTACGTCGACGCGAACAACGTGAAGCTCTCGGCGACGGCGGGCCCGGGCTCGGCGGTAGACATCCAGACCAGCGGCTCGGGCACGCATTGGCTCCGAGGCGACCCGCTGCGCTACTGGACGCGCCTGCTGCTGTAGTATCACCACGAGAAGGAGCGCACCGTGAGCGAGGCTGACTGGACCGTTTGCAACGATTCGACCGCGAGCATCAAGCGCGGCGTCACCAACGGCATCGCGAGGCCGAACGGCGGAGGCAACTTCGTCTACGGCTTCAACAGCACCGAGCTGACTCCAGGCTGCTCGGCGCTCTTCTGCAACCTGGCCAACTTCGCGCCGGCGGCGAAGGGCATGAGCGTCTCCTGCGCCATCAAGCGCGGCGTCTCCGGCGGGCCCGCGGGCTTCGCTCCGTTCCTGTACGTGCTCCTCGCTGGCCCGAGCGTGCACGACGACGCATACATCCTCGGCCTCGAGGACGCGGACCCGCACAAGATCGTCTTGCGCAAGGGCGCGCTGGAGGAGGGCGTGCCGTCTGTCGCGCTCGGCACCATGGGCACGCTGCGCAAGTCGACGGCAAGCTATGCGGTCGACACCTGGCTGCACCTGCGGCTCGACGCGATCGTACAGCCGAACAACGACGTGCTGCTGAAGGCCTTCCGCAGCGACCTGTCCAACCCCGTCACCTCGCCAGCGTGGGTCGCTATCCCCGGCATCGGCGACTTCGTGGACGATGCACTTGGCGTCAACAGCGGCTCGACGCCTCTGCTGCTCGGGCGCGGCGGCTTCGGCTTCCAAAGCGAGGACGTCACGCGCCGAGGCTTCTTCGACCACATCGCGGTGAATCGCCAGCTCTGATCCGTGGCGCTCACCTACTTCTTCCTCCGGCCCGGCGAGCTGCACGGGCGAATCTCCCCGACGGGCTGGATCGCGCCGTCCGGGGAGAAGGTGCTCGGGCTCGGCTCGGACCGGCCTGGGCTCTTCGAGCGCCTGAACACGGGCGACATGGTGGAGTGGACCAACAACGTCCAGCTCGCCGGCGCCCAGTACGTCCGGGCTCGCGTCGCCATCCGGCCGCCGGCGGACATGCCTGCCGGGACCGCGTGGCAGCTGAGCATGCGGATCGATGGCCAGTATTCCGTCTGGACGACGCGCATCAGCCGCGAGCGCGACCTCTTCGACATCGCCCTGAACACGGGCGGCTTCGCTGGCGCCTTCCACACCATCGGCGTGCGCCTCCAGCTGCTCGGGACCAGCGGACCGCTCACCGACGTCGAGGTGGAGCTTCCCGCCGTCTACGTCGACGCGTTCGTCATCATCCCGACCGGCGCACCGCGGCTCGCCAACCGCGACCCGGAGCCGGACGAGACAGGCATCCCGGTCACGACGAACATCACCATCGACCTGCACAACCCCGGTGCGTCGACGAAGGTCTACGTGGACGGCGTGCTCGCCTTCGACGACTCGGTGGGCTTCTCCATGGGCTTCGACGGCCCGAGCTCCCAAGTCGTGGGCATCCCTGGCGGCGGCTCCGCGCGCGTCGTCATCGACCCGACTACCAGCTTCGCGAGCGAGCAAGTCGTCTCCGTGCACGTGGTGTCTGGCCCCTCGGGCCCGGGCATCCCGGTGATCGATGAGACGTACTCCTTCACCATCGCCGATGTCGCCACGCCGGAGGTGGCGGCCGCGATGGGCATCGACGTGCGGCGCGTGCGCGTGGCCTTCTCCGAGCCGGTGCAGATGCTCGACGCGCTCTCGCCGGCGGATGCGCTCAACCCCGCGAACTACGTCTTCACCGCCAAGACGGCGCCGGCGGCGCCGATCGCGGCCGCGGCCGTCGAGGCCTTCTCGGCTACCGCCGTCGACGTCACCCTGAACACGGAATCGACCTTCGGCGCGGTCTACGAGGTGGCCGTGAGCAACGTGGCGGACATCTCCGGCAACGTCGTCGCGCCTCCAACGAACGTGGCTGACTTCGTGGCCTACTCGGCGCCCGTGCCCGCGGCGCGGCGCTGGGGCCTGTGGCGCTTCATCCCGCAGAAGAACAAGAGCGAGGACGGCAGCGGCGACCTGCGCCGGTTCGTCTCGTGCCTCGACGAGGTGAACGACCAGGCGCTGGCCCGCATCGACGCGTGGACCTCGATCCTCGACCCGGACACCGCGGCCGAGCCGTTCGTCGACCTGATGCTGTGGGGGCTGGGCAACCCGTTCCCCTTCACGCTGTCGCTGATCGACAAACGCCGGTTGCTGCGGGTGCTGGTGAGCATCTACAAGCTGAAGGGCACGGCGCCGGGAATCATCAACGTCGTGCGCTTCTTCGTCGGCGTGCAGCCCGACATCACCATCACGTCCGTGAGCGGCGAAGGATGGGACCTCGGCGAGGCCGAGCTGGGCGAGGACACAGTGCTCGGGCCGAGCGAGTCGTACAACGTGTACTCGTTCGAGATCCATAGCGAGGTGCTGCTCACCGACGAGCAGCGCGAGCGCATCAGCATCATCGCCAATTACATGAAGCCGGCGCACACGCATCTCGTGCGGATCGCCGAGCCGGAGCCGCCGCCGCCTGTCATTGACCATCTGGAGCTAGGCGAGAGCGAGCTTGGGGTAAGCTGGGAGCTGCACTAGGCGCCACGCGCCCGGAGGAGCACATGGATCGCAGGGACTTCTTTTTCCGCCAGAAGGTCACCGAGGCCGAGCTGGACGGCGCGTTCGACGCGGCGGAGATCGCAGACCGCAACATGACGCTCGACCAGGGCCTGCAAGGCGTGTTCAACGGCCTCGCGGTCTCCGAGAAGAGCGGGACGCCGAACCTGACCGTGGACGTCGCCGCCGGCGTCGCCGCCGACCAGCTCGGGCAGCGCATCTCGGTGCCTGGCACGCAAAACGTCAACGTCGCCGTCGACTACAACGGCGTGTCGACGTCGGTCGGCACGCCGGGAAACGAGAAGTGGGTTGCGGTCTTCCTCCAGTTCGACCGCGCGCTGAGCGACCCGCGCACGGACGGCAACAACCTGTCGGTCAACTTCGTCCGTGCCGAGAGCTTCAAGTTCAAGGTCATGCAGGGCGCGGAGGCGACCATCGGCGTCGCCACGCGCCCCGCGCTCCAGCCGGATGGCATCCTGATCGCCGACGTGCGCCGCACCAACGGCCAGACGTCGATCCTGAACGCCGACGTCAGCGGCGCCTCCGGCTCGGGCCTCTTCGGCACCACGCGCAGGCAGGACGCGATCGTGGTCGCCGGCACTCCCTTCGCGCTCCGTGCAGGGCGCCCCGCTGCGGCCTTTGCTGCCATCCTGGCCCGGTACAACGCGCACGTGACTGGCGCGCAGGACAACCTCGCCGCGGCCTCGGTGAACTACGCCGGCGGCGCCGCGTGGCTCGATGGCACGACGAACCCGGCCGCGACCGCCGAGGCGCAGCTGGACAAGATGATCGCGGACCTGAAGGCGCTGTCATCCGGGCAGAGCGGCGCGGACAAGATCGGCCAGGGCGGCGTCGTCGGCGCGAGCGGCACCATCCCCGCGGGCTCGGTGCAGTCGGCGCTGACCGCGCTGAAGAGCGCCATCAACATCGAGTACGCCGGCGGCGCGCAGTGGGCGGACGGGACGACGAACCCGGCGACCACTGTCGAAGCGCAGTTCGACAAGATCGTCACCGACCTGAGCACCGTCGTGAGCAGCGGCGGCGCCGCACGCATCGGCATCGGCGCACGCACGACCTGGCTCGGCGGACGCACCAACGCAGGCAGCACGCTCGCCGCGGCCGTCGACAAGATCATCACCGACCTGAGCGCGGTCACGAACAACGACGATGGCGCCGAGCGCATCGGCGCGTCGCGGTCGACGGGTGGAGTCGGCGCGCTGACCGCGGGCTCGGTGCGCAGCCAGCTCGACCAGATCGGCGACGGCAACGTCAACTTCCAAGGCGACAAGAGCTTCACCAGCATCTTCGCGCCCGAATACAAGTACGACTCGCCGGTGGGGCTCACGAAATCGATGGCGCACTGCGCGCTCTCGTCGGACAGCTCGCTGCTCTCGCGCACGCTCTACAACGGGTTCAAGAATTCGACGACGAGCGCCTTCAACGTCGACATCCCGCTCGACCTTCCGAACGGGGCCACGGTCTCCGCGATCGGCATCCGCGTGCAGGCCGCCGGCGCGACCCTCCCCGCCAGCCTCCCGACGGTGAAGCTCATTCGCGTCAACCGCACCTCGATGGCGGAGACCACCGTCGGCACCGGCACGGACCCGAGCACGACGACGGGGCAGTACGGCGCTTTGCACACGTTGCAGCTCACGGGCCTGTCGGAGACGATCGACAACTCGACCAACTTCTACATGATGCGCGTGCGCACCGAGAGCGGCGCCGGCGCGGCCGCAGACACGGGCTACATCTCGCCCTTCGCGACGATGACCATTCCCAAGGTCCCCGCCAGCGCCGCCTGACGCCCTGCCCTGTTCAGGCCGCCCGGCGCGCGGTATCTTCCAGAAGATGGAAGCACCGCCGATCACCTGGCTCGCGCTCGCCGCTCTCGCGATCAACGTGTTCATCCGGCTGATCAAGGCCGACACCATGAACGCGCTGCTGGCGAAGTTCTCGATCCCAGCCATCCCGAAGAAGGCCTTGCCGTGGATCGCGCTGGCGCTCGGCTTCGCCTCGCTGATGGTCAAGGCGAAGGTGGACGGCGCGACCTGGGAAGCCGCGCTGCTCGCCGGCGTCGCCGGGCTCTTCTCGGGCGGCGGGGCCATCGCGCTGCACGAGGCGCTCTCGCCGCCGGTGCGCGCCGTGAGCGAGCCCGCCGCGAACGTCCTCTTCGGCGCCCCGTCGTCGAAGCCGCCAGCGAACGACAACGGCGTGCAGAACGCAGCCTGACGTGCGCCGGTTGATCGAGAAGTCGCCCGCGTTCGCGCTGGGGCTGTGCGTACTCTTCGGCGTGGTGCTCGGCCTGGTGGTGGGCGTCGTCATGCTGTACGCGCTGCCGGCGCACGCGCAGGACTCGCAGGCCGCGCTCGTCGAGACCGGCAAGGCTGCCGGCATGGTGCTGGTGAAAGAATCGATCCTCGGCGCCATCGCCATCATCGCCATCATCATCGCGGCCGGCACCGTGGTCTGGACGATGCGGGTTACGAAGACCAGCAACGACGATCGCGTGACGGACATGAAGAATGCCGCCGTCGCCCTTGAAGGGTCCACCGACCGATGGCGCAAAGACCTCGGCGGGCAGGCTGCCGCGGTGGAGAAGCTCGCCGGCATCGTCGAGACGCAGACGCTCCAGATCACGACGGCGATGCGCACGAACGAGACGAACGCTGCGACGCTGGCGCGCTCCCTCGACGACATGGCCCGCTCGATGAACACGATGCTCCTCGAGCTGGCGAAGTTCATGTCGCGCGCCGGAGGGCTAAGCGGCAGCTACCAGGCGCAGCGTCCCCGGCGCAGCGGCGGCGAGCCGCCCAAGGGCGACGACGAATGAAGGTTGCAGCAGTAGCCACTCGCCTGGAGCGCGTGCTCGACTTCCTCGCCTTCGGACACGAGGCAAAGCGGCGCGAGGTGGCACGCACGGCTCGCCGCCTGGCCCGAGCAGAGAAGGGCGCAGCTCGCGCCGTGCGTGACCTCGACGCCGTGCGCACCGCCCTTGCCGTGTCCGTGGCGAGCGCCGTGCGCACGTCCGAACGGATGGCGTCGACGAGCATCCCGCCCGAGGCGATGACCACCATCCGGCCGCCCTCCCTGTTCGACCTCGAAGAGTTCGCCAAGGACATCGACAAATGAGCGAAGACGATCCGACGCCCATCCCGAACACGCCGCTCCCGGCGCTGCCACCGCCCGCGGTGATCTCGTCGCTGCCGCCGCCGTCTGGCGAGGTGGAGGCCGTGACGCCTGAGCCGTCTACGCCGCCGGAGGACACCGAAAGGGAACCGACGTTGGAACCTCTCGAAGCTGTCGCCGCGTCCGTCGACGACCTGGTGGACATCACGCGCACGGGCATGCGCCGCATGATCGGCCTGAGCATCCTGATGCTCGTCGCTGCCGGCGTGCTGGCGCTGCTGGTGTACCTCCAGAACGAGCGCAGCGCGCGGATGGCTGACCAGGTGGCGGACACGCAGAACACGTTGGCGGAGGCCATCGCCGTCCTGCGCGAGACGAAGCGCGAGGTGCAGCAGACGCAGCAGGTGGTCAGCGTCGCCGCCGACGAGGCGAAGAAGCAGCCCGACATCTCGATCCAGCAGACCGACGCCGGCGTGCGCGGCAAGCCCCCGCAGTACGAGGTGGTGATCAAGCAGCCAGTGCGCCCGCCGGTGATCAAGGCGCCCGACGGTGGCGAGCTGAAGCCCCCCGCGGCGCCGGCGGAGGTGAAGATCCCGCTGAAGGTCGAGGGCGCAGCCGCTGCCATCCAGCCCCCACCGGCGACGTCCGCCGCCCCGGAGGCACCGTGATCTCTCGCCGGCGCGTCTTCTTCGGCTGCTGCGCGTGCGCGGTGCTCACCAGCTGCCACGCCCTCCTCGCCGCCCTTCCCGAGATCATCGCCGTCGTCACGGACGCGATGCTGGTGCTCGACCAGATCCAGGCGTTCGTCGACCGCTACTTCAAGGGCGCGCCGAACCCTCCGAACGAGGCGACCGTACGCGACGCGATGGCCCGAGCTCGGGCCGCGCTCCAGCTCGTGAACCGCGCGGCGCTCGCGGCGGAGGACATCGAGCAGAAGGACTACGACGCGGCGATCAAGGAATTCGAGCAGGCCTACAACGACCTGCTGATCGTCGTGAACCGGCGCGTGCCCGGCCTGCGCATCCAGCGCCAGGGCGACCCGCCCATGATGCTCGCGAGCGAGGACGAGCTGATCGTCCCGGAGCCCATCGCCATCGGCTACAAGCTGCGGAGGAGATAATGCGCGCGCTTGGCTACATCCGAGATCCGCTGAAGCCGCTCGGCACCACGCCCGATCGCAGCTTCGACGAGCTACAGCTCACGACGCCGCCGCCCAAGGCAGCGAGCGCCGAGAAGTACATCCTGAGCGTGCTCGACCAGGGCCGCATCGGCTCCTGCGTGGCCAACTCGATCGCCCAGGCGCTTCGAGCGAGCCACGTGCGCCAGGGCATCGTCGAGCCCACGCTGCCCTCGCGGCTGTGGATCTACTGGTGGGCTCGCGCCACGCACCACGCGACGCGGATGGATAACGGCACCTTCATCCGCAACGCCTTCGACGCGATCAACAAGGTCGGCTTCCCGAGCGAGAGCGCGTGGCCCTACTCGGACACGAAGAGCCCGGCGCGCCTCGTCGACGGCTCGTGGATCGACGACATCTCGCGCGACGATGCGCCCTTCCAGAAGATGCCGCGCGACGCCGCGGTGCAGGCTGCGCATCCGAACCGCTCGCCGACCGTCTACCGCCGCATCGGCAGCATCGGCGCGCGCCGCGTGCTGGACTGCAAGCGCGCCATCGCCGATGGCCGGCTCGTCGTGTTCGGCACCGACGTGTCGATGGACTTCGTGAACGCCGAGTTCGACCCGGCCGAGGACCTGATGCCGCCGCGCGACCGCGAGGACATCGCCGGCGGTCACGCGATGGTGCTCTGCGGCTACGACGGCGACCGCTTCCGCGTGTGCAACTCCTGGGGCTCGGACTTCGGGATGAACGGCTTCGTCTTCCACGCCTCGGAGTACGTGGAGGCCTACCACGACCTGTGGGTCGTGGATCACGCGCCCGTCGTCGGCGAACGATGAGCAGCACGCGACCCGTGCAGTGCTGCCGCGCGCAGCTGCTGTTCAACCAGCACGTCTACCATTGCGACCAGCCCGAGGACCGCGAGCACAGCTCGCACACCGCGGCCGAGGTGGTCGACGGCAAGCTCGTGCGCGTGCTGTGGCAAGTCGACTACGCGATCCCGATCCCGAGAGTGGAGGTGTCATGAAGAACGCGCTCGTGTTTGTCCTGCTGCTCTCCGGATGCCGCTGCCAGGTCGGATGCGTCAGCAGCTCGACGGTCACCGATCCCGCCATGCCAGACGCTGCGGCGCCGAGCGGAGACGTGACCTGCGCCGACGTCTGCGCGAAGTACCGCGCCCTCGGCTGTCCGGAGGGGAATCCAACGGAAGAGGGCGACGCCTGCGAGGCCGTCTGCGAGAACGTGCAAGCCAGCGGGATCGTGAAACTCGACCTCGACTGTCGCGCGAACATCGCATCGTGCGCCGAGATCGACGAGTGCGGATCTTCTTGAAGTAGCTCCTCGCGTCGGGCAGGGTCGCGCCCCATGACGGACCTGATCATGGTTGCGATCCTGTCGCTGCTCCCGCCGAAGGCAGATCTCGATGCAGAGCGCGCGCGCCTGGCGCCCTTTGCGCTGGCCATCGAGGATGCCGTGCGCGAGGCGCCGGCGATCCCCTTCTCCGGCGATGCAGCGCGCGAGGCGACGGCGCTCGCGCTGGTGGCCATCGCGTCGCACGAGAGCGGCTTCCAGCAGCGGGTGATCACGTGCGAGAAGCTGGGCGCCGCCGGCGACGCCACGGCCTTCCAGCTGCTCGGGCCCATGGCGCTCGGCCCGTACACGCGCAAGCAAGTGTGCGCCTCGCCGCGCCTCGCCGCCGAGCGCGCCATCCACGTGCTCGCGGTGCAGGCTGGCGTCGCGGTGAAGGGTGCAGGCTGCCCGCGCGGGCCCTGGCTCGCAGCGTGGCAGGGCTACGCGTCCGGGCGCTGCGGCCGGCCTGCGCCGATTACGGTGCGACGGCGGCCCAACCCCAACAGCGAGCTGGTGCTGGTCACGCTGAGCGAGGACGGCGGCAAGGACCGATGCGAGACGTGGGCGAAGCTGGCGCGCGCCGGCGGCCTCACCGGGGCCGTGTGCGGCGCCCGCAAGCCCATCGGCTTCGCCTCGACGAAGGTCGCCGCCGGCGGCTAGTCTCCCGAGCACGGCAGGAGCATCGACTGACTTCGCTGTGCCGGGCGCCGGCGTGCTCGTGAAGCGCTGACCCGGTTGTCCCTCCCCCAACCCCACGGAGCCGTCGAGGCCCCGGGGGCGGGGAGGATTTCGGGACCCGCCCCCGCCGGGGGCTCTTGCGATCTTCCGCGCGGCGGGGGCGACGCCTGCGCGATTGCAGGACGCCTGGCGAGGCTACACGACGATCCCGTTTCCGGGTTGCTCGCGCCGCGGCGATTGTTCTTGTGCCTCGCGCGACCAGACCCGGACCCCCGGCGCCCCGCTGCCCCCGCAACGGCACGCGCCGAGCTGACGGGACGGCGGCCGCGCGAGGCCCTGATTCCTCGCGCGAGGCGGGCCCCTGCCGCGTCTTCGCGCCCGAGCCCAACCGAGCATGCGTCTCGCCGCTCGCGGCGTCCTGCGGCCTCTGGTACGGCTGGAGCGGCAAGGAGGCCGGCATGTCGGGGAAACCTTTAGATCTGGTCCTGGGCGAGATGGGGTGCGCCGAACCCGCGCGCTCCCGGATGGCGGACTTCGAGACGCTGGGCGCCGCCTGGGACAAACACTCCGACCCGGCGGATCTCGCCTGGCTCGCGGTCCGCGTCGCCCCGGACTACGCCGCGCGCGCTGAGTGCGCAACCGCGCTGCTGCTGCTGCTCAACCAGCAGGCCGCGCTGCCGCCGGCGGTGGACGCAGCGGGCCTGGTGTCACCGAACCCGCTGGCGCCCGTCATCGTGCGCATGGGGCAGGTGGCGGCCGCCGCGCGCGACGCCGCGCACGCTGGCCTCGCCGAGCGCAATGCCGTGCTCGCGGTGGCTCGGCAGTACATCGACGACGCGCGCGTGAAGCTGTCGGCGGCGGAGCGCAAGCGCGAGATCGCTCGCGCCGCGCGTGCCACTTACGCCGGCTTGCGTGCCGTGTTCCTGCTGGAGCTCGGGGGCTGGCCCGCGAAGGCAGCAGAGGAAGCGAGCACGTTCATCGTCGGGCTCACCAACGACGAGCGCGCAGCCATCGCCAAGCAGCTCGGCACCGCGACGATCGCCGACTCGCTGCGCGGGCTCATCGACATGAAGGCCTTCCGATCTGGATGGTTCATGAAGAGCGCTCGCCTCCGCACGTAGCACCGGAAAGCTCCGCCGAGCCCCCGCAACGCCGAGGCGAGCGCGCGCGCATGCTCGCCGGCTCTCCCCCGTCGTGTCCACGGCTTCTCCACACGCAGCGCGCGCGAGGGCGGACATTCCTCGGCATGAGATCTTCGCGAAGTTCTTGCCCATCGTGATCGCGATGCGGTAACACCGCTCTTCCGTCGGCTCGCATCGAGTCACGGAACCCGCGGAGGAGAAAACCATGAGCTGGGAGAGCAGCAAGACCGTCGCCGACAAGCACGCGAGCGGTGGCAAGTACGTCCGGCTGAAGGACGACGGCGACAAGGTGCAAGGCGTGTTCGTCGGCGAGCCCGAGTCGCGCGAAGTCGTCTACGACAAGGACACGAACAAGTATCACGACATCGAGACCGACGAGGGCAAGAAGCACGTCAAGGCCGGCAAGAAGACGACCGCGAAGTTCCTCTTCAACTTCTTCGAGCCGAACCCGAAGGCGCCGGACACCGGCGAGATGAAGATCTACGAGTGCGGCATCGTGACCTTCAAGGACATCCTGAAGTGCCGCGACAAGTACGGCCTCGACAAGAAGGTCTTCGAGATCGAGCGCCGCGGCAAGAAGGGCGACACGAAGACGACCTACAACGTGCTGCCGGAGACCGACATCTCCGATGCGCTGAAGGCGAGCATCGCGAAAGCGGCGCTGCACAACCTGAAGGAGGTGGACGGCGACGAGGACGAGGACTTCGAGACGTACGGCGCCGCGGGCAAGCCCAAGGAGGGCGAGGCCAAGGGCGAGTCGAAGACCGCGCCGAAGGATGACGCCGGCGACAAGCCCGTCGACGATGCGACGAAAGGCAAGCTCGTCGCGAAGCTCCGCGAGCTGGGCCCGGAGAAGCTCCAGAAGTTCTGCTCTCGCTTCGGCATCGGCAAGATCAAGGAGCTGAAGATGAAGGACGCGGAGGCGGCGGACAAGTTCATCGACGACGAGCTGATCGAGAAGAAGGCGCCCGCCGCGGCTTCCAACGATCCCTTCGCAGACTGACCAGCACCCGAGGCCCCATGACGTACCAGGATCCCTTCGCTGACGACGATGACCTCGCGGGGCCCGAGGGCTCGTCGTTCGTGGCTGACTTCTTCGACGACGACGACGACGGCGAGCCCGCGCTGCCTCCGGGCGTGCCTGGGCTCGACGCGTACATCGACGCGACCTTCGGCGAAGGCGGCTACCTGGCGCAGCGCTTCCCGTCCTACCAGCCCCGGCCGGGGCAGGTGGCGCTCGCGCGCAGCATCGACGCTGCGATCCGCAAGGAAGGGCACCTGCTCGGCGAGGGCCCGACCGGCGTGGGCAAGTCGGTCGGCTACGGCGTGCCGGCGACGTACCACGCGGCGATCCAGGGGCGCGGCGTGGTGATCGTCACCGCGAACATCGCGCTCCAGGAGCAGCTCCTGATGAAGGACTTGCCGATGCTGAGCGAGATCCTTCCGTGGAAGTTCTCCTTCGCTTCACTGAAGGGCCGCAACAACTACCTCTGCAACGATCGAGCGTGGGATGTCGAGATCAAGAACGCCACGCGCTCGTGGAACCGCGGCGACGCATCCGACGAGGAGGAGCTGGCTGCGGTGCGCGCGTGGGCGAAGGAGACGCAGACCGGCGATGTTTCCGAGCTGGACTTCGTGCCCGCGCCGCAGGTGTGGCGGCAGTTCAGTCGCAGCAGCGACGAGTGCAAGGGCCGCAAGTGCAAGAGCTTCGATGGGTGCTGGGCCTACCGCGCCAAGGACATCGCCCGCGAGTCGATGGTGGTCGTGACGAACTACCATATGTTTTTCGCCGCGATGGTCGTGCGCGCGAACACGGGCAAGAACCTGATCCTGCCGGGCTACGACGTGGCCATCCTCGACGAGGCGCACAAGGCGGCGGACATCGCCCGCGAATTCTTCGGCTTCAAGATCTCGCACGGCAGCCTGAAGAAGCTCGCCGGCGAGCTGGAGAAGATCCCCGACGACCGCTCGCGCTCCCTGTCGGATCGGCTTCGCTCCAACGCGAGCGACTTCTTCGATGCGCTCGACGACTACAAGCGCCGGTCGAAGTACCGCACGCGCCTGAAAGAGCCGCTCATCGCGACGACCTTCGTCGACATGAAGCGCGTCTGGCCGCGGCTGGAACAAACACTCGACCTGGCCTCGCAAGACTTCGCTCTGCATGCACAGCAGGCCTCGCGCGACAACGCGGCGGACCTCCAGAAAAGCGCGCGGCGGGCGGCGCTCATGCGCTCGAACCTCGACTCTGCGATGCAGCTCGAAGACAAGGACCGCTTCGTCTACTTCATCGACGAGGACTCGACGGGGCGCAGCGGCGAGCGCCGCATGGCCGTTGCGTGCAAGCCTATCCACGTCGCCGAGATGCTGCGCGAGCACCTTTTCGATGGCGTGCCCCGCGGCGAGGAGGTGCCCGCGCGCCGGGCAAACTCCAACTTCGAGAGCGAGTACGAGGACGACGATCCGGACGCCGACGCGAGGCGCGAGGCCCGGCTGCGTGATCACCGCTCGGTGATCTGCGTGTCGGCGACGCTGAGCACGGGCGGCAACTTCCAGTTTGTCGCCGGCGAGCTGGGCGTGCCGTTCGGCTACGGCGAGATCCAGTCGGAGAGCCCCTTCAACTGGAAGCAGCAGTGCCTGTTCATCATCCCGACGGGCATGCCGGACCCGTCGAAGGAGCGCGATGCCTTCGCTGCGGCGGTGCCGGGCCGGGTGGCCGAAGCCATCGACCTGAGCGACGGGCGCGCGCTCGCGCTCTTCACCAGCTACAAGGTGCTCAACGCCTCCTACGACCTGATGCGGGTCGGCACGCCGGCGAAGACGCGCAAGGGGCATCGGCTGATGAAGCAAGGCGATGCGCCGCGCACGAAGCTGGTGGAGACGTTCCGCGAGGACATCAGCTCGGTGCTCATGGGCACGGAGAGCCTGTGGGCGGGCGTCGACGTGCCCGGCGAGGCGCTGTCGCTGCTGGTCATCGACAAGATCCCCTTCGTCACGCCCGAGGATCCCATCGTCGACGCCATCTCGGCGGCCGACGACAACTGGTTCTTCAACTACTCGATCCCGCGCGCCATCATCCAGCTGAAGCAAGGCTTCGGGCGCGGCGTGCGCAGCGAGTCGGACTGCTGCGTAGTCGTGCTGCTCGACCCGCGCATCATCGAGAAGAGCTACGGTCGGAAGTTCCTCGCCTCGCTGCCGCCGGTGAGCCGCTCGCGCGACCTGGCCAACATCGCCAAGTTCCTGCCCCCGCTGAAGCGCGAGCCCGCGCCGCAGGCTGAGCTACCGGAACCGGCTTACGCTGACCCGTTCGACCCGACGCTGTTCTGACCTGCAAGGAGGCACCCATGGCATTCGATCCGAAGATGACGCTCGGCTTCGTCGACGTAGAAACGACCGGCCTGAACGCGGAAGGCAACGGCAGCGACGGCGGGCGCGAGCCCGATCACATCACGGAGATCGCCGTCGCGCGCGTGCACCCCGAGACGATGCGCATCGAGGAGAGCGTGCACGTCTACGTGTGGCCGAAGCGCCCCGTCTCCGACGAGGTGAGGCGCATCAACGGCTACAGCGAGGAGATCTGGGCGGACCGCGGCGCGATGGGCATCCGCCAGGCGCTCGCACGCACGCTCCCGCTTCTCGGCGGCACGGTCCCGACCGGGCAGAACCCTCACTTCGACGTCGACCGCTTCTTGCGCAAGGCGTGGGAGAACGCGGGCCGCATGGGCGCGGATCGCATCGTGCCGGACATCGTTCCGTGGCCGGAGATGGACTACCACCGCATCGACATCGCCTCGCTCGCGCTCCCGCTCAAGGTGGCGGGGCACATCCCCGGCCTGTCGCTGAAGTACACGCGCAAGCTCTTCGGCCTGATGGGCGAGCAGTCGCACACCGCGATGGGCGACGTGCGCGACGAGATCCACGTCTACGGGTGCCTGATGCGGCTGTACGGCAACGCGGCGATGATGGTGCACGAGCGCATGCTCGACTGGGCGAGCCACGATCGTCGACTTCCGGGCGAGCCTTCGGCGCGATGACGGACCAGCTCGACGTGAACCGCGGCGAGCTGCTGCTCTTGCTCCCCAAGGGCCTGCGCGTCGCAGGCAACCCGCTCTCGACCATCGACGATGCTTGCCGCGTCGTCGCGCTCGCGCTGTACGACGAGAGCAACATCATCGACTACGGCGACCTGCCCGACGCCATCGAGGCCGCCTTCGCGAAAGCGATCACGGATGCGAAGGCGTTCGGTGGCGAAGCGGAGCGCGATGGCGACATCCTGCGGCTGCGCTACGTGGTGTTCGGGTTTCCGGAGCGGCTCGTGGTGCCGCGCTTGATCGCGTTCAAGGAGGGCACGTGGCCGAAGGTGATGCGGATCGACTGGGGGAACGTGGAGCCGTACGGCCTGATGATCCTCTGAAGGCAGAGGCCGAGGCCGATGCGCTCCAGCAGAAACTGGAGCAGGCCGAGGCGCGCATCGTCGAGCTAGAGGTGGAGCTCACCGCGCTGCGGGCCGAGTTCGACCGCGTGGCGATGCGCGCCGTGATCATCTTCCCCGGCACCGGCGAGCCGATGATCGACGCGCTGCGCCGGTACGCGCATGCACTCGAAGGCCAGGTCGAGCGGCTGGAGAACCCATCGAAGCAGCAGAGCAAGGAGAAGAAGCCATGAAGGAGTCGCGCCGCAAGCGCATGCCGCTGGTGATCATCGAGAGCCCACTGGCCGGCGACATCGAAACCAACCTCCGCTACGCGCGCGCCGCGATGGCGGACAGCTTCAGGCGAGGCGAGGCTCCCTACGCGTCGCACCTGCTCTATCCCGGCACGCTCAACGACAACGACCCGAAGGACCGCGAGCTGGGCATGCATGCGGGCTTCGCCTGGGGCGACCGCGCGGATCTCGTCGCTGTCTACCGCGACCTCGGCATCTCGCCCGGCATGCGCAGCGGCATCGCGCGCGCCGAGAAGCTGGGGCAGCCCGTCGAGTACCGGCACCTGACCGACTGGGGCCGCCGATGAAGCGTCCTGACGAGCCACACGAGGCCGGCTACGCCGACGACGAGCCGGAGACCCGCTACGTGGGCGCCATCGTCTCGCCGCTGGCCACCACCGAGGCGCCGCCGGCGCCGGAGACTGTGCCCGGCATCGGGCCGCGGCCAGGACAAACACGCCCGGTGCCGCCGCCAGCACAAACACTCCCCTCCGGGCCGGCGACGGGGATCCAGCCCGAGGCGCTGGCGCGCTGGATTGGCGAGCGGCTGCACAGCGACGTCATCGGCCGGCATCTGCGCGACCTGAGCGACGTCCGCACCGTGCTGGTGGGCGCCCTGGTGGAGCGCTTCGGCCTGCCGGAGGCGACCATCCAGAGCGCCGTCGACGCCAGCACGCACCAGCTCGCCGGCGACGTCCACGTCGACGCCAAGAGCCTCGCGCGCCGGCTCAACGATCTGGGAGCGGGGACGTGATCGAGGTCGCTTGCCACGTCGCCGGCGACATCCACATCCCCGAGCTGCGCGCGAAGTCGCTGGAGCGGCTGCGGCGCGCACTGTCGTTCCCGAATCCGGACTTTGTGCAGGCGAAGCGGCGCGGCGTCGAGACGAACGGGATGCAGGAGTCGATCGAGGCGCTGGTGGAGCTGCCCGACGGTGGCGCGCGCGTGCCTCGAGGCTGCTTGCGCGCGATCCGGAAGCAGCTCGCCGAGGACGACGCAAAGCCGCGCTACGTCGACGAGCGGAGCGCGGGCGATGCCGTCGTCTTCCCTCGCAACGACGCGCTGGAGCGTGCACGGTACTACCAGCGCGGAGGCGTCGATGCCTTGGCCAGCTCGACCCAAGGGACCATCGTCATCCCCTGCGGCGGCGGGAAGACCAGCATCGGCATCGCGGCCATCGGGCACCTGAGCCGCGCGGCGCTCGTGAGCGTGCACACCGAAGACCTGCTCGACCAGTGGGTCGGTGCGGCGCGCGCGATGCTGGGCGTCGAGCCCGGCACCGTGAAGAACGGCGAGGGCGACGGCCTGGACCGGCCCGTAGTGGTCGGCATGGCGTTGACGCTGGTGCGCCTGCTGGAGACGCCGTGGGGCCGGCAGTGGTGCAGGCGCTTCGGCGTCTTCATCGTCGACGAGGCCCACCACGCGCCCTGTGAGACCTTCCAGCGAGCGCTCGTGGTCGTGCCGGCGAAGTACCGGCTCGGGCTCACGGCGACGCCTGAGCGCGAGGATGGATGCGAGCGGCTGATGGACTGGTCATTCGGTGATCGGCTGCTCGAAGTCGAGGCGAAGGAGCTGTTCGAGGCCGGCTTCCTGGTGAAGCCCACGGTGGAATTCATCGAGAGCGGGTGGACCTTTCCGTACAAGCCCAAGCCGGAGCGCGCGCCGCGCAACTGGGAGTCGAAGCGCATCACCGCCATGACGCGCAAGCTGGTCAGCAGCACGGAGCGCAACGCCATCATCCGCGACATCGTGGTGCGGGAGGTGAAGGCCGGCGAGACGTTTCTGGTGCTCTCGAACAACAAGGCGCACTGCCGCGCGCTCTCGCGCATGATCTGGGATGCCGGCGTCGAGGCGCACGTGCTGGTGTCGACGTCGGGCAAGGCAGCCAAGGAGACCCGGCAGAAAATCATCCAGGGCATGCGCGACGGCGCCGTCAAGTGCGTGATCGCCACATCGCTCGCGGACGAGGGCCTGGACGTCAAGCCACTTTCGCGCGTTCTCCTGGCATTGCCCGAAAGAGCGCGCGCAAAGACCATCCAAAGAGTTGGCCGTTTGATGCGGATCGATGGAGACAAGAAGCCTATCCTCTACGACGTGATCGATTCGTCCGTCGACACGCTGGACAACCGTGCATCGGAGCGCCGGACGGTCTATCGCGATCTAGGTTTGCTGTAGTCCAACAACCAGCCTCGAAGAGACGCCCCGCCGGGTGCCGCTCTTCGAGGCTTTGCTGTCACTGGAGACGACCATGGGCACATCTGTCTCTTCTCCCCTGCTCGGCGATGTCCTCCTCGATGCAGCCGATGAGCTAGACGGCATCGGCATGAACGCGCTCGCGGACAGCGTGCGCGATGCGAGGTCACGCCTCGACGATGCATCGCTGTCGTCCAGGCTTCCGATCGACACCGCCTTCGGCAGCGACGCAGAGTAAGCAAGGGGGACCATGGCCAGCTCCGAGATCTCCGAGAAGTACGCTGAGCTCGTCGCGCAGGTGCGTGCGGCGAGCGACATCAACGCCGTCGTCGGCGAGGATGCGAAGCTCGTCGAGAAGCACGGGCGCGGCTTCAAGTGCTGCTCGCCGCTGCGCCCGGACCGCTCCCCGAGTTTCTGGACGTACACGGACACGCAGAGCTGGACCGACTGGGGCACGGGCGAGGGCGGCGACGTCTTCACCTACGTGCAGAAGCGCGACAACATCGGCTTCCACGATGCGCTGCTGGTGCTGGCCCGTCGCGCCAGCATCACGCCCTACTGGATGAGCGACGCGAGCGACCCGTACGACGCCGAAGCTCGCGGCTACCTGAAGCGTCGCGTGGTGCTGGAGATGCTCGCCGAGGGCATCGCCTACTACCACGCGGCGCTCCCGACTCGCATCCGCGCGCTGATCCGCAAGCAGTGGGGCCTGACCGACGACACGATCGACAAGCTGCAAATCGGCTGGGCCACCTGGAGCCCGGCTCTGGCGCATCATTTCGTCGACGAGCTGGGCTACAAGCCCGAGGCCTGCCTGAAGACGGGGCTCTTCCTCGACCGGCGCGACGGCAGCATCATCGACTTCTTCAGCGCGCGGATCATCTTCCCGTACTGGGCCGGCGGCCAGGTCGTCTACGCGATCGGCCGCCGCGTCGACGGCATCACCGAGGACGAGGACTACGAGCGCGCGAAGTACAAGAAGCTGCTCGTCCACAACGACAAGCACCCCTACGTCGACTCGTGCATCAGCAATGAGTGGTTCTGGGGCGAGGACGCGGTGCGCGCGCGTGTGTCGCGCCTGGTGATCTCCGAGGGCGTGACCGACGCGGCCGCCGCGTGGCAGGCCGGCATCCCGACCTTCTCGCCGGTGACCACGCGCTTCCGCAAGGAGGACATCCCGAAGCTCGTGCGCCTCACCGAGCGCGTGGACCAGGTGATCATCTGCAACGACGCCGACGTTGCCGCGGATGGCTCTCGCCCCGGTGAGCGCGGAGCCCTGTCGACGGCCGCGGCGCTGTACGCCTCGGGCCGCGACGTGCGCATCGCCGTGCTGCCCAAGCCATCCGACGTGCCGAAGATCGACCTGAACGAGTTCCTGCGCGACAACGACGCCGAGGTGCTCCAGAAGGTCGTGCTCGACAAGGCGAAGCGCTACCCGGAGTTTCTCGTCGAGCAGATCCCGACGACGCTCGACCCGGCGGACCTGGAGGACCGGCTGAAGCCCGTCGCCGAGATGATCGCCGGCATGAGCACGCTCCAGAAGGAGTCGTCGATCAAGAAGGTGGCGAAGCGCTTCCAGGTCGCGAAGCGCACCATCGAGAGCATGGTGTCGCAGTTCGCGCCGATCGCTCCGACCGCGAGCGACGAGGAGCAGAAGGCGGCCGAGGTCCGGAAAGAGAAGGCCGAATCAGAAGATCGTGTGAAGGGTCGCGTCTACGAGGAGCTGACCTACTACTACACGCGCTCGCGCGACGGCGTGGAGGAGCGCATCTCGTCCTTCGTGCTCCAGCCGAAGCAGCGCATCCGACACGACGACGGCGGCGAGCTGCTGGAGTGCGACGTGCGCACCATGCGCGGGCGCAAGATGCCGTCCTTCATCTTCCCGAAGAGCGCATGGTCGAGCCGGCGCGACTTCATCCGCTGCTTCAGTTCGCCCGACATGCAGTGGTCCGGCAGCGACGACCAGGTGCAGGGCGTGCTCCGGCTCGTCGCCGACTGCGAGGTGCCCGAGCGCCGCGGCACGAGCAATCTGGGCTACCACGACAGCGACAACGGGCCGCGGTGGATCTGGCCGAATCACGCCATCTCGCCGGAGGGCGACATGGAAGCGCCGGATGTCGTGTACCAGAACAACGGCGCGTCGCTCGGCGGACGCCTCGCGTACAGCTGCGGCGAGCTGGCTGACGTGCGGGAGCTGGCCGCGGAGGTGATCCCTGCGCTGCTGAGCGTGAACCATCCGAGCGTGCTGCTGCCGGTGCTCGGGTGGTTCTACGCGACGCCGTTCAAGCCGCGCATCGCCCGCGCCCTGGGCCACTTCCCGATCCTGCTCATCTGGGGCACGCAGGGCTCGGGCAAGTCGTCGATCGTGCGCGAGGTGTTCTGGCCGCTGTTCGGCATCGCCCGCGAGCGCACCGAGCCGTACTCGTGCACGGAGACCGAGTTCGCGCTGATGAAACTGCTGTCCGTCACCAATTCGATCCCCGTCTTCCTCGACGAGTTCAAGCCGAGGGACATGGGGAAGATCCGAGTCGACCGGCTGATGCGCCTCCTCCGCCGCGTCTACGGCGGCGAGATCGAGGAGCGAGGCCGCATGGATCAGACGCTGGCGAGCTACCACCTGCAAGCGCCCATCGTCATCGCCGGCGAGAGCCCCTTCGAGGGCGACCCGGCGATCACCGAGCGCACCATCTCCGTCTCGCCGGACAAGAACTACATCGACGTGAGCGAGGACGCGCGCGTGTGCTTCCGCAAGCTCTCGCACATGTCTCTGCCTCGCCTCGCTGGCCCCTTCATCCGCTGGTCGCTGGATCGCGACGTGGAAAAGGACCTCGGCACGGCGCGCGCGATCACCGAGAACCTGCTGAGCCAGGCGATGCCCGGCGGGCGCCTGCCCCCGCGCGTCTTCGACAACCTGCTGACCATGGTCTTCGGCGTGCAGGCCTTCGAGCTGTGGGCGAGCGACCTGGGCGTGTCCGTGCCCGACGTCGACATGCTCGGCGCCTTCGAGGCCATGACGAAGAGCATCCTCGAAGGCGAGGGCGCGCAGGTGAAGGACAGCTTCGATTGCTGGCTCGAATCGCTCTCCACGTACGCGCACCTGGGCGTTCTCGAGGAGGGCAAGCACTACGTGCTGGAGAACGGCAAGCTCGGCCTCCACGTCGGAAGCTGCCACGACACCTACCTCCAGGAGCGGCGCAAGACTGGGCGCGAGGACGACACCAACGGGCCGAAGGCTCTGCGGCGCATCGCCTTCGAGAAGCTAGCGCGCGGCAGCTCGTACATCGAAGAAGTCGACGCGCGCATGGCGATGGAGAACGGTCACATCCGCGCCATCAAGATCGACATGAGCAAGGTCCCCGAGCATCTGGACTTCGAGCGCTTCCCTGCGAAGCGCGGCGACCGCCCCTGGCGCGAGCGCGAGGGAACGGACAGCTGGGAAAACCGCGGATGGCAGTCGCGCGGCGGCGACGCCTGAGCCCCAGGACAAACACCATGCAAGGAGCCCACGATGAGCAGACGCGTGTCGAAAGACGACTCGCCCGGCGGCGAGACTGAGAACTTCCCAACGCCGTCCTGGTGCGTCCGGCGCCTGCTGGAGGACGCCGCGGTGGAGCGCATGCTGCGCACGTACGGCGACGGCCTGTGGCTGGAGCCGAGCGCTGGCAGCGGCGCGCTCATCGAGGCCTGCGAGGAGGCGGCCGAGTGGTGCGAGCCCACGTGGGTCGCTTGCGAGCTGCGAGCCGAGGAGGAGAGCAATCTGGTGCGCACCCTCCACGGCGCCGGTGTCGCGCTGATCGGCGACTTCCTGACCGCCGGACGGCACGCCGCGCCCGCCGTCGCGCGCGAGCGCTGCGCCGATGGTCACCAGCATCGTCCCTTCGCCGTGTGCATCGGCAACCCGCCCTACTCGCTCGCGCAGGAGTTCGTGCAGGCCTGCCAGCCGCTCGCGACCTTCACCATCATGCTGCTGCGGATGAACTTCCTGCACTCCGCTGAGCGGCATCCGTGGTTCGCCGCCGGCAACATGCCCGCCTACGCGAAGGCGCTGCCGGACCGGCCCAACTTCGTGCTCGGCGCGAGCGACTCCTGCGAGTACGGCTGGATGATCTGGACGCCCGCGCCCTGCCACGAGACGCGCGTGACCTTGCTGGCGCCGACGCCCGTGCGTGAGCGGCGGCCGTTCCTGCCCTCGGCCGAGATCGTCAAGATGCTCTTCAAGGCCAAGGGCTGCGCGATGGCAGAGGACGAGATCTGGAAGCGCATCGAGAGCAGGTGGTCGACGGACGAGAGCCTGCCGACGGGCGCCTTCGACTACAGCGAGACGCTCTTCGAGATGGTGCAGCGTGGCTTCCTGAGCTGGGTCGACAAGGGCGACGACGTTCCGCTCGAACGCGCGTTGACGTACCGGCTCGCGCCCCGCACGTGGAAGCTGATCTGGGAACACGACATCCGCGGCGCCTCGTTCCAGGTGTCCGCGCAGCTGGCCCGAGAGACGAATGGTGCACACCGATGACTGACCTTGCCTCGTTCTTCGACGACGACGACGCCCCCGCGCCGCCCCCCCCTGATGCATCGCTCGCCGCGTCCTTCTTCGACGACGACGACGGCCTCGAGGCCGAGCGCATCGACGTGCTGGAGAAGAAGATCGACGACGCGGTGACGGCCGTGGTCATGGCCGAGAGCGCGATGGTGGTCGCCGGCGCCGGCCTGCCCACGGACCTGGACCAGCGCACCTTCGTCAACGAGTACCTGAGCGTCTCGCGGCTGAAGCGCTGGGAGTCGTGCCCGGCGTCCTTCGAGGCGCACTACATCAAGAAGCTCCCGAGCGACTTCTCGGAGGCCGGCGCCTTCGGCTCGATGCTGCACGAGGCGCTGGAGAGCCTCTACAAGTGGATCGTCGAGACGAAGCACAAGGGCAAGATCCCCGAAGACAAGCTCGTCGAATTCTACCGCGAGGCCTGGGCGGCATCGCAGCTGAGCGGCGGCGACCTGTACAGCGAGGGCCTGGGCCTGCTGCGCTCCTACCTCGCCCAGAATGCGGAAGCCGACTACGAGACGATCCTGGGCGTCGAGCTGGAGTTTTGGGTGAAGCTCGAAGAGTTCACGATCTACGGCAAGATCGATCGCGTCGACAAGGTGAACGACGAGACGGTCAAGATCATCGACTACAAGAGCAACCGGCTGCTCTTCTCCCGCGACGAGCTGGACACCGACCTCCAGATGTCCGCCTACAGCCTTGCCGTGCGCCAGGCGTTCCCCTGGGCGAAGCACATCCAGTACGAGTTTCACATGCTCCGCCACGGCGTCGAGCTGCACACCGAGCGCACCGAGGCGCAGATCGAGGACGCGGCCGGCTACGTGCTCGCGGAGGGCCGGCAGTCGGAGCGCGCGAAGGAGTACCCGGCGCGCATCGGTCCCTTCTGCGGCTACTGCGACCACCGCCGCACGTGCGCCGCCTACCAGCTTGCGGTCACCCGCGGCGATGAGCTGGTGGCGGAGGAGCCCGAGGAGCTGGAGGCCATCGGGCAGATGTACGAGCGCGCGCACGCCATCGAGAAGATCGCGGTGAAGAAGAAGCGGGACCTCGCCGTGGCCATCCGCGCGCAGCTGGAGAACAAGGCCAGCGTCACGCTCGCCGGCACGACGTACCGGCTCGTGCCCTGGAACGCGTCGACCGCCTACCCGATGGACAAGGCCTTCCCGCTGCTCGCGAAGCTCGGCCTCACGCACGAGCAGATCATCGCCGGCGTCTGCGAGATCGCTCCGAAGAAGCTCGACGCCTTCCTCGGAGCGGAGGGCGGCGCGCGTGAGCTCGGGGCGAAAGGCTCTCAAGTGCAGCTCGTGAAGGCCATGCTCGACGTGGTGGCGGTGAAGACGCCGGGCTCGCCTCGCCTCACGCACACGCCGGTGAAGGGCACGAAGCGCAAGCACCTGGAGATCGCGCCCAGCGTGATCGAGGGCGTGCTGGAGGAGCCGGCATCCGCCCCGCCGGCGAAGCTCACCGAGGGCGAGAGCAAGCCGGCGAAGAAGAAGGCGGCGGCGAAGCCCAAGGCGCGCGGCCCGAACACGCACCCGAAGCGCGTGGCCACGAAGGGCCCGAAGCTCTATTGCACCGAGTGCGGGCAGCCGCAGTTCAACACCACGTCGGGCGAGACGTGCAAGAACGGGCACGGCGGCGCCCCGGGCGTGCCGAAGAAGGACCTGCCGAAGATCGAGTCGTCGATGGGCGAGCCGTGGACTTGCTCTTGCGGCTGGACCGGCTTCGGCGCGACCGTGAACAAACACCGCGCCGAGTGCGCCAAGCCTGCCACCTCCAACGAGCCGATCGAATGAGCCTGCCCACGAGCCGCGAACACAACCGCCGCGTCCAGCAGCAAGAAGCCGATGGCCGGCGCCTGGATCTGCTCATCGCCTCCGGCTGCCTGGAGCCCGAGGAGCAAGAGACCTTCGAGGACATGCGTCGCGAGCTGGAAGGGCGGAAGCTGCACCGGCGCGACGCCACGCTGAGCGACAAGCAGCGGCGCTTCTGCGACGTGATGATCCGCAAGCTCGGCCTCGGTCCGACCACCACCTTCGCGAGCGGAGGCATACCGGAAGGCCGGCGCGTCGACCACCTGGACGGCGTGCCCGGCGCCTTCCGCAAGCCGCTGAAGCCCCCGCCGATGCGCCGCGCATGAAGTGGTGCTGCTTCTGCGGCAAGACGCGGCACCAGGTGAAGAACCTGATCGAGACGGCGCCGGTGCCCACGCACACCGCGTGCGGCGATCACCAGCATCGCATCTGCGGCGAGTGCGTGGAGCTGTGCGCGAACATGCTGCTCGACGAGAAGATGAACGAGCTGCGCGAGGCGCTGAAGCCCAAGCCGGGGGCTTGATCTTCGAGAAGTTCGCCGGTAGGGTCGCTTTTGGTTGAAGGCGCGCGAGGCGGACGGCCCCTCGCAACGGCTGCGAATCGGTGCTCTGCGAGCCGATTGCTCCCACCTCGCGCGCCTCCAGCCGCTCCCCCAATAACGGGGCCCAATGAAGGGACGACAGCATGAAGACTGCGTGCGAGCAGTGCCCCTGGCGGCGCTCGAATCAGGGCAAGCCGAGCCCTGGTGGCTTCTTCCGTAAGAGCAACCTGCGCCGGCTGTGGAACCAGATCCGCGGCGCATCCCCCGACAGCGCCGGCGGTCGGCAGTCGTGCCACCTGACCGACCCGTCGCATCCCGATCACATCGCCGCCGGCGCCAAGCCCGGCGCCAAGCCGCGCGAGTGCCCGGGCTCGCTGATCGTCGTCATCCGCGAGCTGCGCAAGCTGAGCAACGAGCAGAGCGTGGTCACGCCGGAATCGATGACCGCCTACCTCGGTCGACGCAAGCTCGGGCTGACGAAGCGCGGCATGCGCTACTGGGTTGTGGAGCGCATCGGCATGCCGCTGCCGCCGCCCTTCGGCGACGGTCCCCTTCCGGGTGACCTGGCCATCGACGATCCCGAGATCGGCCTGCCGCTGGCGATGGAAGAAGGCTGACGGTGGACTGCGGACCCTTCGGCAAGTTCTGCCACGCCATCGACTGCGAACGCTGCCGCCAGCACGGCAAGGCCGATAGCAGGCCCGTGCGCGGCCCCGACAAGCACCCACGCAAGGCGCGCACTGGCGCGATCAACGTCGGCCAGCCCAAGGAGCTGACGCCGTGGTCGGAGCCCATGAAGGGCGACGACGGCAAGCTGTGCACGGCAACGTCGCGCTGCCGCACCATGCGTCGAGCGATCGAAGAGACGCGCGGGGCGAGCGGCCTGCAAGAGCGGCTGGTCACGCTGACCCTGACCATGAAGCGCGGGCGCGTGAAGCACACCGTCGCCGGCGTCGTGATGTACGCCCGCAGCTCCAGCGACACGCCGGTCGCGATCAACTTCTGCCCCTTCTGCGGGGGCGAGGCACAAAGCGAGCTGGTGATCGCTGATCGCGAGCGCAGCCGTAGGGAGGCCACGTGACCACTCCCGCCATCGCGCAAGCCGCGGACGACCTGAACGCAGCCATCGGCCGACTCGAAGATGCGCTCGTCGGAGCGAACCTCACGGCCGAGGCGAGCGTCGTCATCGACAACCCCATCGGCCGCGTCTCCTTCGCCGGGCGCAAGCTCACCTGGAGCAGCTCGGCGAGCGCTCCGCCGTTCGCGCTGACGAGGGCATCGCTCGACGCCCGCATCGCAGCGGCCGAGGCGATGCCGCGCCTGATCGCGGCCATCCAGGACGCAGAGAAGTACCGACTCCACGAGATCGTCGACGCCATCACCGGGCTCGACGCTCTCGCCGCACGCCTGACCTCGGAGAAGACATGAAGCGCCGCCAGTGCAAGGCATGCCCGTGGAAGACGAGCACGCGCCCCGAGCGAGACATCCCCGGCGGCTACGACGCCGACAAGCATCGCGACCTGAAGCGCACCGTGCGCAGCGGGCTGGAGAGCATCGCTGGGCCCGTGCGAGTCATGGCCTGCCACGAATCAGCGGTCGGCGAGGAGCTGCCGTGCGTCGGCTGGCTCGTCAATCAGATCGGCCCCGGCAACAACATCGGCCTGCGGCTCGCCATCGCGCGAGGGAAGATCGACGCAGAGGTGGAGACCGTGGGGCCGCAGCACGCAACCCTCGAAAAGACGTTGCCCCGAAGGAGGGCTCGATGAAGACGACCGACTACCCGCGCGCGGACGGCCCGTGCGTGACCTTCCAGATCAAACGCTTCCGCGCGGCGCGCGACGCCGACTACGACGCAGACCGCGGCGAGAAGTCCGCGTCGGCCGTGTTTGTCGCTGCGGTGCACCGGCAAGAGGACGGCGGCGCGGCGATCGTCTTCGAGTCGCACGAAGGCGCGGCCGCGGCGCACGACGAGATGAGCACGCAGGAGATCTTCAAGGTGTGGATGCTGCTCACCAAGAAGCTGTCCGAGACGCCAGACCTCCAGACCAACAAGCGGCGCCTCTGTACCACCGTCTTCGAGATCATCCGCAACACCATCGCCGCTGCGGGGGCCACATGAAGAAGCTACAGCTGGGCACCGGCGGCACGCTCGCGCTGCCCGTCGACGTGGTGACGCAGAAGCTCGCCTTCTTGGGCCGCACCGGCAGCGGCAAGACGTACGGCGCGACGAAGCTCGCGGAGCTGATGCTCGACGCCGGCGCGCAGGTGATCGCGCTGGACCCGGTGGGCGTCTGGTACGGCCTGCGCCTGGGCAAGGGTTTCGACATCGCTGTGCTGGGCGGCCTGCATGGCGACGTGCCCATCGAGCCCACCGCCGGCGCCCTGGTCGGTGAGCTAGTCGCCGATCAGGGCCTGTCCGCCGTCATCGACGTGAGCCAGATGCTGCGCGCCGAGCAGATCCGCTTCGCGACGGCGTTCCTCGAAGCGCTCTTCCAGCGGCGCAAGGCGTCGCCGGCGGCGTGCCACGTGTTCATCGAGGAGTGCCAGGAATTCATCCCGCAGCGCCCGGCGCGCGGAGAGGAGAAGATGCTGCACATCGCCCAGCGCGTCGTGAAGCTCGGCCGCAACTTCGGCATCGGCGCATCGCAGATCAGCCAGCGCCCGCAAGCGGTGAACAAGGAGACGTTGAACCAGAGCGAGCTGCTGCTGGCGTTCCAGATGACCGGGCCGCAGGAGCGCAAGGTCATCGAAGGGTGGATGAACGAGCGCGGCGAGGACGGCGCGAAGCTGTCCAACCTGCTGCCGAAGCTCGACGTGGGCGAGTGCTTCGCGTGGTCGCCGCAGTGGCTGAAGATCCACGAACGCGTGACCATCGCCAAGAAGCGATCGTCAGACGCAAGCAGCACGCCGACCGTGGGCGCCCGCGCTCGCTCCTCCGGCAAGCTCAACGACTTCGACGTGAGCAAGCTCCAGGGCGCCCTCCTCGAGGCTGCGGAAGCTCGCAAGGCCAACGACCCGGCCGTGCTGCGCGCGCGCGTCGCCGAGCTGGAGCAAGAGCTGAAGAAGGTCGTCGCGCGCCAGGACAAACACGCGCCGGCGCAGGTCAAGGTCAAGGTGCGCGAGGTGCAGGTGCCGATGCTGGGCAAGCGCGAGGCCACGCTGCTCCGCAAGATCCACGACCTGATCGCGCTCGGGCCCGACATCCTGGAGAAGCAGCGCCGGGTGCAGCAGCAGCTCGCCGAGAACCACCAGAAGGCCGGCTTCATGGTCGAGCGGCTGGTGAATGCCGTGTCGAAGTGCTCGGAGGCCTGTCGCGGTCCGCACGTGCGCGAGTTCGTGCCCGGCACGACGGTTCCCATCCTCACCGACGCCGAAGTCGCGAAGCTGCCCGGCCTGCCCGGTCTGACGATGCCGGCGCGTGGCTTCCCGGGCGATCGCCCAGGGCCAGCTCGCGCGCCCAAGCCCGCAGCTGAGCCTCGCTCCGACGGCGCGCAGGAGTACGGCAAGGGGCACATGAAGCTCCTGACCGCGCTCGCGCAACATCCGGAAGGGCGCAGCCATAGCCAGCTGGCCACGCTGACCGGCTACGCGCCGAGCGGCGGCTTCCGCAACTTGTGGGGCGCGCTGCGCCGCGGCGGGCTCATCGAGGGCGGGAACAAACACCTGCGCATCACGCCGGCGGGCGTGAAGTTCCTCGGCCCCTTCGAGCAGCTGCCTACCGGCGCGGCGCTGCGCGATCACTGGTACAGCCAGCTCGGCAAGGGCGAGGCGACCGCGCTGAAGGTCCTCTGCGACCGCTACCCGAACACGCTGCCGCAGAGCCTCGTCGCTCAATATGCGGGCTACGAGGACAGCGGCGGCTTCCGCAACATCGTGGGCAGGCTTCGTCGGCTCTGCCTGATCGTCGGCAACGCGAAGGGCCTCACGGCCTCGGAGACGCTGTTCTGATGAGCTTCCGTCGACTGCTGCGCACGCTGCGCAAGCTCCGGGACGCGCACGAGGCGAGCAAGAAGAAGGGATGCTCCGGGCATCAGTTCGCAGGCGCGCTGCACTCGCGGCTGATGGGCGTTGAGAAGGGACACGAGGTTTGCCTCGCCTGCGGCTTCATCGCCACCGACGAGCAGGTGAAGCTGTACCGCGCCGCGGTGGCCACGCACGGAGGAGGCACATGATCGCTCGCATCCTGCTGAAGATGATCGATGCGAAGGCGGCCGCGGCCGCCATGCGCGAGCGCGACCAGGCCCGCGCCGAGCGAGATCTCCTGCAAGAGTCTCGAGACCACTGGAGCGGCCGGCATTCAGAAGTCACGCGCGATCTCGACGCCGCCCGCGCCGAGAGGGATGGTGACCGCACTGTCATCGCAAGTCTGGAGAGCAGCAACGACGCCCTTACCAGCGCGCTCCACTCGGCAGCAACCGCACGCGACGCTGCCCAGAAGCGCGTGGCCGAGCTTGAGCGCGGAGAGCAGTTCTTCGAGGATGCGTTGCGCAAGGAGCTGAAGGCTGGCGAAGACGAAGCGACGGTAAATGCTGCGGCGCGTGTGATGGCGCGCGTGGCCGAGCTGACCGAGGAGCTTGCGCTGGAGCGCGCCGGGCGCATCGGGAAGGTTCAGGCCATCCGCGCCGCGCTGACCGCGCTCCGTAAGCGTCTCTTCGACGAAGGCACCCGCGCACAGGTCGACGCCCTCAATTGCTGCGGCCCCGGGTGCGAACACTGCCATCGTGGCATGGGCGTCGCCGATGGCTGCTCGATGGCCCTGGAGGCGCTCGACGCCATCCTCGCCAGTACCGAAGGTCCGCAGCACGCGGAGGTGGAGGCATCGGTCAAGGCCAGCTCGGTTGCGTACTACGTCGCGAGCATCCGCGAGTGGATCGCCAAACGCGTCGCGGAGGGGAAGGTCGACAACCTGCCGCCGCTTGCCGCGAACGTCGACGAGCTGGCGAGGCTGGTGCGCGACGCCTCGCCCACCCCGCCGCCCGAGGCCCGATGAGCGCGCGCGCCAAGGCTACCGAGCTGGCGGCGACCTGGCTCCGCCAGCACAAACACTTCCCGGTCCGCGATGGGCATCTGCTCACGTGCGCGTCCTGCGGTATGTCGCGCGTGGTGCTTCCGGAGCTGGACGACCCGCACCTGATGGGCGAGCCCGTGCCCGCGTGCTCGCGCTGGGATCTCACCGCGCAGGCGCTGATCCCGCGCCTGCTGCGCGCGGACGGCGCCGTCTACGCCGGCATTGGCTCGCGCAAGACGCCAGACCTGAAGCTCGCCGTGATGCGCACGCTGGGGCGCGTGCTCGCCGAGAAGCACTGGCGCCTGCGCACCGGCGGCGCCGAAGGGGCCGATGCTGCCTTCCTGCGCGGCTACAACGAGGCTCGCCCGAGGCGCATGGCGCTGGAGCTCTACCTGCCCTGGCGCGGCTTCAACGGCCATCTGGACGCCGGCCTGGGCGGCCTGAACGAGCCCACGCCGCGCGCCTTCATGCGTGCGTCCAGGTATCACCCGGCCTGGAACCGTCTGCCCCCCGGCGCGCAGAAGCTGGTCGCGCGCAACGTCCACCAGGTGCTCGGCCCCGACTGCAACAGCCCCGTCGATCTGGTCATCTGCTGGTCGCCGGATGGCGCGACAGAAGGCCGGCACACGACGTCAGCCACGGGCGGCACCGGCACGGCCATCCGCATCGCCGACGACTACGCGATCCCCGTGCTCAACCTGCGGCACGGACAGCTGCTCACCTGCCGCCATGGCTTCCTGCTGGGCGCGTGCCCGGCGGAGTGCTCGCTGACGGCAACCCTCGACGACTCGACCATCCGCATGCAAGGAGCCCCACCATGACCACCGCGACACCAGAGACGGCCCGATGCTGGTCCGGCGCCAGCATTCGCTGCAAGGACTGCAACGGCCCCACGAAGGCCGGCGAGGACGAGTACGGCGGGCTCGCCGGCGGCGGCGACTACGAGCGATTCGTCTGCGTCGATCTGAAGTGCGGAACGACCACCTACGTCGAGATGCCGGACTGATGAAGCGCTGCCCGCAGTGCTACCGCGACCTGCCCATGAGCGAGTTCGTAAGCGACTTGCCTCGTTCGCAGTGCTCCGACTGCCGCAAGCGCAAGAGCGGCTACACGTACACGCCGAAAGGCCGGCCGCTCGCGCTCGTGGCCAGCGTGGAGCTCCGCGTGCTGTGGGCGCCACGGAGCGGCAACAAGAAGCTCGGCAAGATGCCCGCGAGCGTGACCAGCGCCATCACGTGCCCGCGGTCGTGTTTGTTCTACGGTGCCGGCTGCTACGCGGAGTTTCACATGCTGGCGACGCACTGGTCGCACGCGGACGCGGCCGGCCTTTCCTGGCGCGACTTCTTGGCGCGCGTGCGTGCGCTGAGCCCGGGCCAGGTGTGGCGCCACAACGAGGCCGGCGACCTGCCCGGGCATCGCGACAAGCTCGACGTGCACAAGCTCGATCAGCTCGTCGAGGCGAACCGCGGCCGCGGCGGCTTCACCTTCACCTCGAAGCCCCTGCGCACGCAGGCCGAGCGAGACGCCATCGCACGCGCGAACGCCCAGGGCTTCACCGTGAACCTGAGCGCCAAGAACGTCGAAGATGCTGACCGGCTCGCCGAGCACGCCATCGGGCCCGTGTCCGTCGTCGTGCCCTCGGACACGCCTGCACGCGCCAGCACGACGCCGGCGGGCCGCACCATCGTCGTGTGCCCGGCGCAGACGCACGCGCTGACCTGCGCGCGCTGCCTGCTATGTACCAAGGCCAACCGCAAGAGCATCGTCGCCTTCCGCGCGCACGGCCAGGCGGTGAACCGCGTCAACGACCTCGTGACCCTTCGGAGGAGCCCGGCATGAGCATCACTCGGAAGATGAACTACACCATCGAGATCGACGGCGGCGTGCCTGACATCCGCAAGCTGATGTTGGAGCGCATGACGAAGAACCTCGACGCCAGCATGGCGCGCGACTTCTTCGATCTGCTCAACCAGCCCAGCGCGGACATGCTGCACGCGGCACACTGGGCGTCGCGCACGGCATCGTCCTGCTTTCCGCGCATGCACACGCTCGATACCTGCACGGTCCACGACGCGCAGATGACCTTGCTGGGCGAGTGCGTGGCGCGCCTGCATGACCATCCGCCGGAGGGCGACATCGAGAAGCTGCTGGCGGAGATCGAGCTGCGCAACTTCCCGATCCCCGTCATCGCGACCGTGGAGCGCAGGCGCTCGGGCCATGGCCGCTGGACGGTGGACCTCAAGTTCCAATGCTCCGTGCTCGACCGCGACACGCGCGCGCGCACGATGGTCGTGATCCCGTGCCGCTTCGAGGTGTTCGACGATGGCCCGCCGCCGGAGCGGCCCATGGTGCACGGCACCGTCTACCGCACCGTGCAGGCGATGTTGCTGCACGAGCTGGACGAGGCATGGCACGTGCGCGGCGAGCGCGTGAACGACCCGCACCGAAACGACCCGCGCTGATGCTGGACCTCGACAGCCTGATCCGCGTCATCCGCATGCAGCAAGCGCTCGGGAGCGACGGCCGCGATGGCTGCCCGGGCATTCGACATCCCGATGACCCTCGCCTGCGCAGGACAAACACCATGGGCCACCTGAACGACCAGCCGAACTACGACGACCTCGACCCGGGCATCCGCGAGATGGTGCGCTGGCTGCGCACGCTGGGCTTCAACACCACCGACAGCGGCGACGGCGTGACGAAGAAGGAGGCCATCGCCGATGGCGATGCGCTGGACATGCCGCACGTGGCCATCACCTGCCCTCCGTACCGCATGGTGAACGAAGCGCAGCGGCTGATGAAGGCCATCACCGACCGCATCGGCGGCGGCAGCATCGAGCCCGGCGACATCACCGCGAGCTTCGACCCGGCCGACGACTCGGCCGTGATCATGCTGGTCGGCATCGACGACGCGGCGATGGGCTTCGAGAAGCCATGACCGGCGGCATCTGCGTGTGCGAGCGGCTGCCGCACAAGCCCGACTGCCCAGCCAACCCCGGGCTGTGCAACGTGCGGCACCCGGACATGAACGCCTTCTGCGGCAAGCCGCGCGGCCACAAGGAGCACCAGCACGCTACGCGCGGCTACGACGTGACCTGGATCGACCCGGGCGACATGTGCACGCACTGCGATGGTACGGGCCTGCGGAAGCGGTAGCATCGAAGCCATGGGCGTCGTGATCGATCTCGTCACCGAGCGTATGAAGCGCAGCGGCGAGCCGTGCCCGTGCACGCGCAAGGTGCTGGTGCTGCCCAAGCGCAAGCCCGGGCCGCGACCGCACCACAAGAAGCGCGAGGGCGGCATCATCGAGCAGCGCTGCACCCTCGGGCGCTATCACGCCGGTGACCACGACTGGCGCGCTGTCAGGACAAACACGCCAGCGCGTCCGTGACGCTGCGCTGCCTATCCGATCAGGACCTACAAGCAACGCGGTTCGACTCCGCGGAACCCGCAACCGCGGGCTCTGACGCCGGGCGGTCCGGCACCTTTATTGGAAAAGGAAACCACGTCCTGTTCACTCGGGCGGCGCATCAAGGAGCGGAGGAGGCTGGGACCTCGGGCGCGCTGTAAACGCGTCGCCTTCGGGCTCTCCTGGTTCGATTCCAGGCCGCTCCACCACGGGGCCCGATGCCCGGTCACCGACCGCGGAGACGGCCCCACCAACTACGCAGACGCCCGCGCCGCCAACAAGAGCCGCGCGGGCGTCGCCCTTTCTTGCTACCGTCGCCGGCGCGCGTCCCCCGAGGAGCGTGGGTCAGCTGGTAGACCGAGCTGCGCGGCCTTCGGGCACGTGGGCCTCAATGCCGTTCGAGTCGGCCCTTCTCGGGGGCGCGCGCCCACTACGGCCGGCGTGTTTGTCCTGCCAGCTCGGGCAGGTCGGGTGCCTCGCCGTCGAGCGGGCCCGAGGCCTCGACCAGCACGCCCAGCTCGTCGTCGATGCCCACCAGCGCCGGCGCCGGCGAGATCCCCGCGGCCTGCTGGCGCGCCTGGTCCGCGTGCAGCAGATCCATCGCCGCGCGGATGGTCGCGCCGCTCATCACCGCCGTGTCCGGGCGCGTGGGGTCTGGCGGCATCTCGAACGTGCCCGGGTCCTGCCGCAGGTCCGCCGTGGGATTGGCCAGGTCGAGCGTGGGCTCGTGCTGCGCGCGCGGGCGGCGAGACGTGCTGCGCGTGCGCTGCTCCTTCACCGTCTCGTTCGTCCAGAATTCGATCTGCTTCGTCTGTCGAAGCACCGCGGCCTCGAGGCCACCGAGCTTCTTCGCGTGCTCGTCGTCCGCGCCCCATCGCCGCCAGCGGTCGAAGAAGAGCAGGACGAAGTGCGCGAGCACCAGGAGCAGTACGCCGAAGTCGGCGGCCGCGCCGAGCTGCTGGGCAGGGGACAGCGCGCTCCACCAGCTCACGGCTCGCGTGCCTCGTCGAGCCGACCTCTCCAGTCGAGGCACATGCGCACCGCGTCCGTGAAGGTTCCGTGTTGCGTGTGCCCCGTCGGCTCCTCGCCCTCGAAACGCGTGACGCGCCAGCCCCCGCGGTGGTTCGCGTGCATGTCGCGGTGCACGAGCAGCACCAGGTCGCCCTCGTAGCCCCCGCGCATCACCAGCGGTCGCTCACCGCCGGCGAGCACCCGCGTCAGGGATTGCTGGCGCGCGCGCGCATCCGCTTCTGCCTTCGCCCACCAGCTGTCCGCGTCGTCGTCGAGAGCCGCGGTCGTGTTACCGTCACCGTCCATGGAGCCCCGCGAAGTTTTCCTCGCCCGAGAAGCATACGCCGCCTACGGCCTGAGCACCGACAACAAGAACTACCAGGGCAAGGAGATGCCCAAGTGGGCCGAGCTGCCCCCGGCCATCCAGCAGGCTTGGATCGCCGCCGTCACGCGCGTGAGCGAGCTGGAGCGCGCGTCGTGATCAACGAGCCCCCGCGGCGTCCCTGCGGCCCTGCATGCGTGCGCCAGCTGGAGCCCTGCGAGCGCATCCAGATGAAGGCGCGCTCCGAGGGCTTCACGACGCAGTACACGCGAGAGACCGAGGAGCGTCGACGCGCCGAAGCCGCGCCGCGGCGCCGCGCGATGTCTCCCATGGCCGCGGCGATGATCGTGGGCCTGCTGTCGATGGGCATCGGCCACGACGACTAGCGCAAGCTCACGATCAGCGCGTACGTGGCGAACGCCACCGTCAGCACCAAGCACGCGTTGAGCACCAGCAGCAGCAGCAGGATGGCCCAGGGCATCGGCTCGCGCGGGAAGCGCGGGTGACCGCGCCATAGCTTCCAGCTCGTCGAGATCACCATGGCCATGATGGGCACGCTGGCGACGACAAGGATGACCAGCACCACGTGCGGCGGCATGACGGCCAGCGGATCCGCATCCGGCTCGAAGAGCTGATAGACGTGCAGCGACACGACCGCCGCCATCACCAGCGCGAGCATCGCCTCGAACACGGCCGCCACGATGCTGCCAGCGAGGCTCGGCCCCCATGGCACATAGCCGCGCCCCGTGGTCGCGTTCGGGTACTTCTCGATCAGATCCGCGGCGTCCGCGCGCATGGCCTCGTCGTGCTTCCAGGAGCGCAGCGCAGACCGCACGCCGCGGTAGCCGGCCCAGCCGAGAAAGAGCGCCCAGAAGAAGTGCATCGCGGCGTTCATGCTGCCCTCGTGAACCACGCGCGCGCCTGCCTGCGCAGGTGCTGGGCGCCGTGCTCGGCGATCCACGCGAGCCCCGCCGACGTCGGCGCGAAGATGTCGCACCGCGCCTCGGTGATCTCGGGCAGCACCAGCGGCCGGTCCTGCAAGCACACCGCGAGGCGGCGCCGGCGCAGGGCGTCCAGCGTGGCGCGCCGAAAGCCGCCGGGGAACGGCTGCGGGTGCTCCTTGCCGTGCGCCCACATGCGCGCGGTGCTGTGCGTCGCCATCCACCGCAGCGCGCGCACCCCTTCGTCGGAGACCTTCATGGGCGTTGCCCTTTCATCCTGCGGCGTGCAGCCGCGCCATCCGGATCACGTCGCTGTCGGCGATGCAGGCGATGCCCGCTGCGATCGCATCGTAGGGATGCTCCAGCGCGCTCGCCCTGAGCCCGTACGTCATGCCCAGCACGGTCGGGAACCGTTTCTGGACGGCCTCGCGCGCGGCCAGCTTGCCCGCGGTCTTCTTCGCCTTCTTCTCGGCCTCGGACGCGCCACGCACGATCGTCTGGCTCACGCCCAGGTGCTTGCGCGCGCCCGAGGGCGAGACATGCAAGAGCGGCAGCCCGCACACATGCGCAGCGAGGATCAGAGCTCCGTGCCCGAAGCCCATCTTGCGCGCCGTCATCGCTCCGCCGTGCCCAGCTCCCATCGAGAATTCCTCGCACACGACGGCGAAGAAGCGCCCATCGGGTACGGCGCGCGGCGGGCGCAGCAGCGTGCGGTAGGCGTCGAAGAGCGTGCGCGTGCGCGCCATCTCCTCGTTCGCCGTGTCCGCATCGCGCTTGTTCTTGGGCGTCGAGATGATGCCCACGCTGTGCAGGTGCTCGCTGACCGGCGTCAGGCGAAGGATCGCCCACCCGCTCGTACTGAAGCCAGGATCGACGCAGAGGATGAACGGCGTCATCGGAACA
>Ga0247771_1000050_pt1 | contig 52167 bp, 46 predicted proteins | sample UWRJL197509C6_FD_179948 | JGI IMG/M metagenome (GOLD analysis project Ga0247771, IMG submission 179948) | Plant litter microbial communities from Arlington Agricultural Research Station in Wisconsin, United States - UWRJ-L197-509C-6 | ecosystem: Environmental > Terrestrial > Plant litter >... | reverse complement strand
AGGGTGGGGGGGGAAGGAGGGGGGGGGAGGGAAAAGAGGGAGGGGTCGATGTGGGAGGTGTGGGAAGGGTATTGGAGATGAGTGAGGTGAGGAGATCGGAGAGGTGGAGTGGAGCGGGATTCGAGAAATTGGGATAGGTGAGACGTGGGGTAGGGGAGGGTTGGGTAATGGGGGATAGAGGGAAAGTGGAAAAGGGAGGAGCGCGGGGGCGGGGTTGGGGTGAAGGTCTGATTGGTGAAGTCGGTGGGTTCGTGGGTTTCGTGGAAATGGGTGGGTTTTGATGGACAAGGGTGGAGTGGACATGGCTGTACAGGTGTTGGTTGTCGGTGCGGGGCCGTCCGGGTTGGTGTTGGCGTGTGATCTTGCTCGGCGTGGGGTCGGGGTGAGGGTGGTGGACAAGGCGTCCGCGTTCTTCCTCGGGTCGCGGGGGGATGGGTTGCAGCCTCGGACGTTGGAGGTGTTCGAGGACCTCGGCGTGTTGGAGGCGGTGTTGGCCGCTGGGGACTTCGCGCCGGTGATGCGGGTGTTCGACTCGGGTGAGGTGGTGGCCGAGATGCGGATGGCCGAGCCGACCGAGCCGACGCCGGACGTGCCCTACCCCAACCTGTGGTTCGTGCCGCAGTTCCGCACCGAGGAGATCCTGCGGGCACGGTTGGAGGAACTCGGGGGACGGGTCGAGCTGGGGACGGAGTTGGTGGAGTTCCGGCAGGACGCGGACGGGGTCACGGCCACCTTGCGCCGCGGTGAGGTGGACGAGGAGGTGCGGGTCGACTACCTCGTCGGGGCTGATGGGGGACGGAGCACGGTGCGGAAGCGGTCCGGTATCGCGTTCGCCGGGGAGACCGACGAGGCGATCAGCGCCATGCTCGCCGACGTTCGGGTGGACGGGCTCGACCCCGCGTTCGGGTACGCGTGGGTGAACGGGACGATCGCCCTGTCGCCGTTGGCGGGGACGGACCTGTTCACGATCTCGGGCCAGCCGCCCGCCGACGGGGAGCAGGTGACGCTGGAACTGTTGCAGCGGTTGGTGGACGAGGCTTCAGGGCGGACCGACATCCGGGTGCGGGAGATCGTCTGGGCGACGGTCTGGCGGTCCAACGTCCGGGTGGCCGAGCGGTTCCAGGACGGGCGGGTGCTGTTGATCGGGGACGCCGCGCACGTGTGCCCGCCCACCGGTGGGCAGGGCCTGAACACCGGGGTTCAGGACGCCTACAACCTCGGGTGGAAGCTCGCGGGGTCCCGCGCTCTGGTCGACACCTACGCGGTCGAGCGGGTGCCGATCGCGCACGGGGTGCTGGAGTTGGCCGCGCGGACGTTGCGGCGGCACATGGAGGGCGGCGAGGACGCGTTCCAGCGCGGCTCCGAGTTCCACCAGTTGACGTTGAACTACCGCGGCGGCCCGTTGAGCCGCGACGACCGCGCGACGCCGGGGGCGGTACGGGCGGGGGACCGCGCCCCGGACGCGCCCTGCCAGGAGGACGGCAAGCCGGTGCGGCTGTTCGACGTGTTCCAGGGTCCACAGTGGACCCTGCTGGAGTTCCGCGACGGTGCGGTGCTGGCCGGTGAGCGCACGCTGGCGGACACCGGCGGCCACGCACGGGCCGCGTACGGGGTCGACGGGTTCGTGCTGGTGCGGCCCGACGGCTACATCGGGCTGGTGGCGGAGGACCGGAGTGCCGTCGGTGAGTACCTGGAGTCCGTGGGTTAGGGGCATGACTCGAAGCTAGGGCCGGTCGGGGGAAGCGGAAAGCGGCAATCCTGGAACTGTGGACAACTACCGGGGTTGTGGACAACTACCTGTGGACAACTAGAACGGGAGCGCCGCGCGAGGCTCGGAACGACCGCGAGCCAAGGCCGTCCGGTACCCCTCCTCGCCCAACGCGGCCACGCACCGGGCCCGCAGGGCGAGGACGTCCGGATCGAGCGTGTCGGTGATCCCGCGCAACCCGAACGCGGCACCGAGCGCGACCGCCGCCGACTCGGGAAACCCCCGGTCAAGGCACCACCGGGCGGCGTTCTCCAACACCCCGGCGCGCACCGGCCCGTCCAGGATCGCCGCCGATCCCTCCAACGCCGACCGGTGCAGGGCACGGGCCTCCTCAAGGCGTCCCAACTCACCCAGCACCACGGCGGTCGTCGTGTCCAGCAGCGCCACGAAGTGAGGGCTCGGCTGGACGTCGAAGGCGGGATCCACGCCCCGCACCAGCCGCCCTGCCTCGACGAGCGAGCGTTCCGCCGCCACCCAGTCACCCCGGCGGCGGGCCACCTCACCACGGGCCTGCAAGACCCTGGCCAACGCCGTGGCGTCGGCCCGCTCGGCGACCTCCGCCGCCCGCTCCACCTCCGCGTCGGCCTCGTCCCACCGCCCCGCCCTGGCCCGCATCCGAGCCGACGTCGTCAGCAGCATCACCGGCCCGAGCAGCGCGTCGTCCCCGCCGAGGACCGCGCTGCTCGCGCGGGCGTCGTCCAGCGCCGCCACGGCTCCCGCCGCGTCACCTCGGTTGTCCAGCACCACGGACAGCTCGTAGCAGGCGAACGTCCGCCCCCACCGGTCGCCCGCGACGGCGAACCCCTTGAGCGCGTCGAGCAGGTGCCGTTCCGCCGACGGCGTCCCGCCGGGGGTCATCTCGGCGGCCACGATCCCGTGCAGCAGGTGCCCGAAGGCGTCCATCCACGGGTCGGGGTTACCGGTGAACCGGTCGGCCAGCGCGGTCGCCTGGGTGATCGGGTCCTCCGGGATCCAGGCGCTGATCGTCCACGCGGCGAACACCGCCGGGTGCACCAGCGTCACGACCTCCGGCACCCCGCGGGCCAAGCGGCACAACGCGTGCGCGTCCGAGGACCCCGGCGGCGCGATCGCCAGCACGGCCGCCGCCCGCTCGGCGGCTTCCCGCCGCGCCCCGAGCACGAACCACGTCCACAGCCGGGCCGCGAACATCCGCAGCGCCAAATCGCCCTCCCCGACGGCCAGCACGTGGTCCAGCGCGGCGTCCAGGTTGCCCCGTTCCCGGTCCAGCAGCGCGATCCACCGCGCCTGGTCGTGCCCGCGCACCAACGGGTCCGCGCTCTCCGCCAGTTCCACGTAGTACGAAGCGTGCCGCGTGCCGACGGACTCGACGAGCTTCCCCGCGGCGTACTCCCGCACGGTCGCCAGCAGCCCGTACCGCACCTCGTCGCCGTGCTCCGACACCACGACCAGCGACTTGTCCACCAAGGCGGACAACAGGTCCAGCGGGTCGTCCTCGTCGCACACCCGCCGCACCGCGTCCGCCGTGGCACCGCCGACGAACACCGACAACCGCGCCAGCAGCAGCCGTTCGGCGTCGTCCAGCAGGTCCCAGCTCCAGTCGACCACCGCGCGCAACGTCCGGTGCCGGGCCGCCGCGGTGCGCTCTCCCCGGTCGAGCAGCCGGAACCGGTCCCCGATCCGCGCGGCGAGCTGGCCGGGGGTCATCGACCGCAGCCGGGCCGCGGCCAGTTCGATCGCCAGCGGCAGCCCGTCCAACTCCTGGCACACCAGTTCGACCTCCGGCGTCACGGTGAACCCCGGTCGCACGGCGGCCGCCCGGTCGGCGAACAGCGCGACCTGCGCGCCAACGTCCAAAGTGGACACCGGGTGCAGCGCCTCGCCGGTGAGCCCGAGCGGTTCCCGGCTGGTCGCGAGCACCCGCACCGCCGACCGCGCCAGCAGTGCCCCGACCAGCGCCGCGACGGCGTCGACCAGGTGCTCGCAGTTGTCCAGCACCAGCAGGAGCGGCCGGTCCGCCACCACCTCGACGAGCCGGTCCACGGCGTCCACCAGTCCCGGCAGCACGCCGACGCCCGCCCGTCCGAGCTGCGCGAGCACGGTCGGCGCCACCCGTTCCGGATCCGTCACCGCCCCCAGCTCGACCACCCACGCCTCGCCCCCCGACCGGGCCGCCACCTCGACCGCGAGCCGGGTCTTGCCGACCCCTCCCGGCCCGGTCAGCGTCACCAACCTGGTGTCCCGCAGGCGGTCCAGCACGAGCGCGAGGTCGGCGTCCCTCCCGACGAACGTCGTCCAGCGCGCGGGCACGTTGCCCCGCGCGGGCGCCGCCTCGGCCCGCAGCGCCACCCGGTGCGCGTCCCGCAGCTCCGGACCGGGGTCCGCGCCCAGTTCGTCGGCCAGAGCGCGCCGGACCCGGTCGAACACCCGCAGCGCGTCCGCGTGCCCGCCCTCGGCGCACAGCGCCCGCATCAGCCGCGCCTGCGCCCGTTCCCGCAGCGGGTGCGCCGCGCACAGCTCGGTCAGCTCCGGCACCAGCCCGGCCACGCCCGTGTCGGCCAGGTCCTCCAGTGCGGAGGTCCGCAGCTCGACCAACCGGGAGGACGGCGGGTCGCCGCGCCACAACGCCAGCGCGTCCCGCAGCAGCACCGCCGCCCGCGCCGGCTCGACCGCACGGGCCTCGGCGACCAGCCGCTCGAACTCCCACGCGTCCACGGCGTCCGGCGGCAGGGCCAGCCGGTACCCGGTCGGCCGCGACTCCACGGCCGCCCTGCCGACGCCGGTGTCCGCGTCCAACGCCCGCCGCAGCCTCGCCACCAGCGACTGCAACGCCGCCGTCGGGTCCGACGGCTGCTCGTCGGGCCACAGGTCGGCGCACAGCGCGGCCGTCCCCACGACCCGGCCGGACGCCAGCGCGAGCCGCACCAGCAGCGCCCGCGGGCCGCCGCCCCCGACCGCGATCGGCGAGCCGTCGGCGCCGTGCACCTCCAGCGGTCCCAGGATCCCGATCCGCATCACGCCCCCATTCCACGGCAGCTTAGAACTCGCGCGCGGAATGCGGTGGCGCGTTCGTCCTATCCGGATCACCGGCCCGACCTTCGACTTCCCGAAGGGCGGGACACCGGCGAACGAACCGGACGCGCCGGACGGAACGTCGTCCGTTCCGGCATCGTTGGTTATCGTTACCAGGGGTCGCGAGGCCCGCCGGTGGTGAGCCGCTCCCACCGACGGAACTGAGAACCGAACGACGGTGGGGTTAATGTCGACTATGGCGAATCTGCGCTCCCGCGTGCTGGCCAGGCTCGGGCGGGGGTACTTCGCCCGGCTCCAGAAAAAGCCGCTCGACCTCTCCACGCTGTCGTTCTTCCCGAAATCCGCGCTCATGCCGCTGCGCCGGGACGGCCTCGATCCCGTGCCGGAACTAGGGGTTCGCCGCAGGCGCGAGCCGGTGAGCAAGCTGAAGCTGCCGTTCGGCATCAACGTGTGGTTGGTGACCGGTTACGAGGAGTCGAAAGAAGTCCTCGGCAAGATCGAGGAATTCAGCAACGACTTCGTCAACCTGGTCGGCACCTCGGGCGGTCTTTCGTCGGACAGCAACCCCGGCGGGCTCGGCATGGCCGACCCGCCCGTGCACACCCGGCTGCGCAGGCTGCTGACGCCCGAGTTCACCATGCGCAGGCTGAGCAGGCTCGCGCCGCGCATCGACGCCATCGTGACCGAGCGCCTGGACGCGATGGCCGCCACCGACGGCCCGGTCGACCTGGTGTCGGCGTTCGCGCTGCCCATCCCGTCGCTGGCGATCTGCGAACTGCTCGGCGTCCCGTACGAGGACCGCGACGACTTCCAACGCCTCAGCATGGCCAGGTTCGACCTGTTCGCCGGTGCGAACCCGTCGCTGGGCGCGATGTCCGAGTCGCTCGCGTACTTCATGGACGTGGTGAAGAAGCAGCGCGAACACCCCGGCGACGGGCTGCTGGGCATGATCATCAAGGAGCACGGCGACGAGGTCGGCGACCGCGAACTCGCGGGCTTGGCCGACGGCGTGCTCACCGGCGGTTTCGAGACCACCGCCAGCATGTTGGCCTTGGGCGCGCTCGTGCTGCTGGAGGACCGCGAGGCGTTCGCCACGGTCCGCGACGACGACTCGGCCATCAACCAGTTCGTCGAGGAGCTGCTGCGCCACCTCACCGTGGTGCAGGTCGCGTTCCCGCGCTTCGCCCGCACCGACCTGGTGATCGGCGGCAAGCACATCGCGAAGGGCGACGTCGTCGTCTGCTCGTTGAGCGGCGCGAACCGCGACGAGTCGCTGGGCGAGGACATGGAGGTCTTCGACCCGACCCGCAAGTCCCCGTCGCACCTGGCGTTCGGGCACGGCATCCACCGCTGCATCGGCGCGGAGCTGGCGCGGATGGAGCTGCGGGCCGCGTACCCGGCGCTGGTGCGCCGGTTCCCGAACATGAGGCTGCACGGCACCCAGGACGACCTCGTGTTCCGCAAGACGTCCGTGGTCTACGGCGTCGAGGCCCTGCCCGTGGTGCTGTCCGACTAGACCGTCGCCAACGCTTCCGTCGGCGTCAGCCTGGCCGCCCGGATCGACGGGTGGATGCCCGCCAGGACGCCCACGACCACCGCACCGCCGAACCCCGCTCCCAGCGTCCACAGCGGGATCACCGGCGGCAGGTGGCGGTAGGCGGCGTAGCCGATCGTGGCCAGGACGCCGATGGCCGTGCCCGCCACGCCGCCCAGCCCGGACAGCGCCACGGCCTCGGTCAGGAACTGGCCGCGGATGTGCCCGCGCGTGGCCCCGAGCGCTCGACGCAGGCCGATCTCGCGGCGGCGTTCGAGCACCGAGATGAACATGGTGTTGGCCACGCCGATGCCGCCGACCAGCAGCGCCACCCCGGCAAGGCCGAGGAACAGCGAGGAGAAGCTGTTCTCCGCCGCGCGCTTGGCGGCCAGCGCGTCGGACGGGCGGCTGACCTGCACCAGCCCCGGCAGCTGCGGGTAGAGCGTGGCGGGCAGGACGGCGCGCACGTCCTCCAGCGCGTCCTCGCGGGACTTCACGTAGACGACCGTGGGGTGCCCGTCGAACCCGAGTTCCGCGCGGGCCGCGTCCCACCCGATCAGCACCGACCGTTCGAGGTCCGGCGCGAGCGGCATCGGCTCCAGGATGCCGATCACGGTGAACCACGTCTGCCCGATCACCACCTGCGGGGCGTGGCCGGGGGTGATCTCGGCGAACCCGAGCCTGCTCGCGGCCTTGAACCCCAGCACGACGGTCGGGAAGTCCTCGGTGGCGGCGTCCAGGAACTTCCCCGAGTGCACCTTCCCGTTGACCGTGTCCAGCAGGTTCGCCGTGCTGGCCAGCACCGTCAGCCCGGACCCGTCGGTCGGCGCGACGCGGTCGGACCGCCGGACCACGCTGTGGGCGTTGGCGACCGCGGCCGACGACAGCACCGGGCCGATCGCGGCGGCCTTGCGCTCCGCGCCCTCGGGCACCAGCACGGGCGAGTCGCGGTTCGGCACGGGCTCGGCGCGCAGCATGTTCGTGCCCAGCGCGGACAGCTCGCGCGTCAGCCCGGCCTGCGTGGACGCGGGGATGCCGGTCACGACGATCATCGTGGCGATCCCGATGGAGATGCCCAGCGCGGACAGCGCGGCACGGGTCTTGCGGGTGCTGACGCCGAGCAACCCGAGGCGCAGCACGTCGCCGAACGACAGCCGCACCGGTGTGGTGGAGATCAACTGGGGCTCCCGGTGTCGGAGACGATCCGGCCGTCGCTGATCCGCACCTGGCGGGGGAGCGCGGCGGCGATGTCCCGGTCGTGCGTGATCACGGCGATGGTGGTGCCGTCGCGGTTGAGGCCCGCCAGCAGGTCCAGCACCGCGTGGCCGTTGGCGACGTCCAGCGCGCCGGTCGGCTCGTCGGCCAGCACCAGCGACGGCTCGTTCACGACGGCCCGCGCGATGGCGACGCGCTGGCGTTCACCGCCGGAGAGCTGGTGCGGCAGGTGGTCGACGCGGTGCGCGAGGCCGACGCGGTCCAACGCCCGCAACGCCAAGGGCCGTCGCCGCTTGCGCGCGACCCCGGCGTAGAGCAGGCCGGTGGCCACGTTGTCCGCGGCGCTCAGCCCGTCGGTCAGGTGGAACTGCTGGAACACGAACCCCAGCGACCGGCCGCGCAACGCCGACAGCTGCCGGTCGCTCAGCCGAGTCACGTCCTGGCCGCCCAGCTCCACGGTGCCGCTGGTGGGCAGGTCGAGGGTGCCGATGATGTTGAGCAGCGTGGACTTCCCCGAGCCGGACGGGCCGACGATGGCCAGCAGCTCGCCCTCGTGGACGGACAGCGACACGTCGTCGAGGGCCGTCACGCCGCCCGGATAGCTCTTGGTCGCCCGGTGGACGGCCAGCACCGGCGTCACGACGTCGTCACGACCTTCAGCCCGGCCTCGACGCCCGCGCCCTTGACCTCCACCAGCTCCTTGGCGAACATGCCGGTCTGCACGGCCTTCAGCTCGCCGCCGGGCAGCTGCAGGGCGTAGCCGCCCTCGCGCAGCGCCACCAGCGCGCCGACCGGCACCGCGAGCACCCCCGCGTGCGTCTCGGTGGTCGCCTTCACCTGCACGGAAGCCGCGTCGAGGTCGGCGACGGCCGCGGCGTCGGCGGGCGTGACCGTGACGTCCACCTTCGGCGTCCCCTGCTGCGCCTGGCCGTTCTGCTGGTCCACGGCTGTGGTGCTGACCGCGGTGATCGTGGCGGGGACCTCCTTGGCGTCCGGCCGCACGACCGTGACGGCCGCGCCGACCTTCAGCTTCGAGACCTCGGTCGCCGCGACCGGCACGGTCACGACCTTCGCGGTCGACGTGACCGACATCAGCTCGCCCGCGACCTCGTCGCCGGGCTGCGCCTTGACCGAGTTCACCCGCGCCGGGCCGGGCAGGACGAGCACCTGGCCGACGTCCAGGGTCCCGGTCTGCTCCAGGCCGGTGTCGCGCTGCCAGCGCTTCACCGCCGCCCCGAGCGCCTCCGTGTACGCGGTCTTCTCCGGGGTGCTCGCGCGCGTGCCGATGGCGTAGCCGAGTTCGGCCAGGTTGTCCGCGACCACGGCCACGTCCCGCCCGACGTCCTCGGGCTTCTCCAGCTTGCGGAACAGCGGCGTGTCACCGAAGAACACCGGGACGGGCCGGTCGTTCACCCAGTACAGCGACGTGCCCCGCTCTGTCGTGTCACCGGGTTTCGGCAGCTTCGTCAACAGTCCCGTGCCCGCGCCCTTCACCGGCTGCGCGCCGCCGAACCCGAGCGTTCCCGCGAACGATTGCGTGTCGGACAGGTCGACCTTCACCACCGCGGTGGTGTTCAGCGGAGCGGATGTCGGCGGCGTGGCCGTCGGCGTCTGGGCGCGCGCCACGAGCAGCGCGGCCCCGGTCCCGATCGCGGCCGTGACGACCAGCGCCACCACGATCGTGGTCCTAGCCACGGAACGCCTCCAACTGGCACTTCTTCCCCAGGTCGCGGCTGCGCTCGGAGGCGTCCGCGGGCGACTGGTCGGTGTAGTTCCAGCCCGTGCCGAACGGCTCGATCGGCTCGATCGCCAACCCGGCGTCGTTGAGGCACTTGAGGTACACCCGGTACTTGTCCTTGTAGTCCGGTTTGGACTCGTCCAGCTCCGGCGGCTGCAACGGCAGCAGGTTCTCGCACGCCTTCGTCGCCGCGGCCTCGTTCGGGCTCTTGCCCTGGTCGCCGCCCAGCACGACCGGCGCGCCGTGCGCGGCCTTGCAGTCGTTGTAGGCGCCCCAGTACCGGTTCTCCTCCTCCTGGGAGGTGTCGAGCCGCAACTGCGGCCGCTGCGACTCGCCGCTCGGCGGCGCGGAGGAAGGTGTGGAAGATCCACTGGACGACGTGGGGATCGAGGCGACCTTGGGCGCCGAGGCCGTGTCGGTGCCGGAACAGGCGGCCACCAGGGCGAGGGCGAGGAACCAGGGAGCGCCCCACCGGGCGGATCGGGTCATGCCGCGACCCTCGCCGACGGATGTCAGGAACCTGTCAGGAGCTGGTGGTGCTCCCGTGGCGCCGCCCCTGACCTGGGGCGGGGCGTCCCTATGATCGGGGCATGTGCGCACACATCGTGCTCGCCGAGGACGACGAGAAGCAGGCCGAGATCGTGCGGCGGTACCTGGAGCACGAGCGGCACAGCGTGGTCGTCGTGCACGACGGGCGGGCGGCCATCGACGTGGTTCGCGCGAGTCGGCCGGATCTGCTGGTGCTCGACGTGATGATGCCCAAGGTGGACGGGCTCGACGTGTGCCGGATCCTGCGGGCGGAGTCCGACGTGCTGGTGCTGATGCTGACCGCTCGGTCCACTGAGGACGATCTGCTGCTCGGGCTGGACCTCGGGGCCGACGACTACCTGACCAAGCCGTTCAGCCCGCGCGAGCTGATGGCCCGCGTGCGGACGTTGTTGCGCCGGGCCAGGGTCGCCGCGCCGGAGGACTCGGCGTTGCGGGTGGGGCCGCTGGTGGTCGACCCGCTGCGGCACGAGGTGACGTGCGAGGGCGTGGCCGTGGAGTGCACGCCGGGGGAGTTCCGGCTGCTGGAGGCGTTGGCCGCGCAGCCGGAGCGGGTGTTCACGCGCGAGCAGCTGCTGGAGCACATGCACGGGTTCGACCGGTACATCACCGGGCGGACGATCGACGTGCACGTGATGAACCTGCGCAAGAAGATCGAGCCCGACCCGCGCAAACCCGCCCACCTCGTGACCGTCTACGGCGTCGGCTACAAGCTCACCGGCGGCGGGAGGCGGGCGGGTGCGTCGTAGCCTGTTCACCCGGTTGCTGCTGGTCTCCGTGCTGGTGGCGCTGTGCAGCGTCGCCGCCACGGCGTGGCTCGCGGCCCGCACGGCGACGGTCGCGGTCCAGCAGCAGCAGGGCCGGGCGCTGGCCGAGGACACCCGGATCCACAACGAACTCCTGGGGTTCGCGGCCGTGCACCCGAGCTGGGAGGGCGTCGACGCGCTGGTGGACGACCTGGCGCGGTCCACCGGACGGCGGATCACCCTCACCGGGCAGGACCGCAAGCCGATCGCCGGAACGGACCCGGCCCCGCAGCCGTCGGCCGTGGTCGACCCGCTCGCCGTGGACCTCGCCCTCGTGCCCGGCGCGGGCCCGGACCGGATCGACCCCCGCGCGGTCGGGCCCTACCGGCTGCCGCAGGCCGAGCTGGACCGGTTGGCGGGCAAGGCCGACGAGGTCCTCTACTGCGTGCGCGGCCGTACGCAGAGCGGCGAGATCCTCACCCGACCCAACGGCCACCCGTACGTCGACAGCCGGTTCCCGGCGTCGAACTCCTCCTGCGGCGGTGACGCGCTGGAGGCCGCCACGCCGACCGAGCAGGCCGCTCTCGACCAGCTCGAGACGGTGGTCGACGCCTGCCTGAAGCGCAAGAACCTGCCACCGGTGACCCTGGACGCCACCTTCCACTGGAAGGGCCCGACCGAGCCCGCCCCCGTGCCCGCCGAGGTCCCCGCCCAGGCCGACGACTCGGTCCAGTCCTGCGTCACGACCGGTCGCCGCGAGCAGTTGGCCCCGTTCGTCGCGCCCGCCGCGCTGCTGTTCGTGGCGAACCCGCCCGCGTCGGCGACGTTCGGCTTCGACCTGTCCGCGGGCAACCAGGCCCGTGTCGCCGGGGTCGCGGGCCTGGTGCTGCTGCTGACCGTCGTGGCCACGGTGCTGGTCGGGCGGCGGCTCGTCCGACCGCTGCGCGCCCTCACCGACGCCGCCCGCAGCCTCCAGGACGGCGACATGACCGCGCGGGTGGCGGTCACCGGCCGCGACGAGGTCGCGCGGCTCGGGGCGGCGTTCAACGAGATGTCCGCGAGCCGGGAGAAGTACGAGGAGCTGCGCAAGACCATGGTCAGCGACGTCGCGCACGAGTTGCGCACGCCGTTGAGCAACATCCGCGCGTGGCTGGAGGGCACCCAGGACGGGCTGGTCGAGCGGGACGAGGCGCTGGTGACCTCGCTGCTGGAGGAGACCCTGCTGCTCCAGCACATCGTGGACGACCTCCAGGACCTGTCGCTGGCCGACGCGGGCAAGCTGCGGCTGCGCAAGGAGGACGTGCGGCTCGCCGACGTGCTGGCGCAGGTCGCCGTCGCGCACGCCGCGCGCGCCCACGCCGTCGGCGTGGAGCTGCGGGTGCGGTCGGCCGAGGTGGACGTGGTGGCCGACCCGAAGCGGGTGCGGCAGATCGTGGACAACCTGGTCGGCAACGCCCTGCGGCACACCGGTCGCGGTGGCGTCGTCACGGTGGTCGCCCGCCGCGAGGGCGACCAGGCCGTGGTCGAGGTCGCCGACACCGGCACGGGCATCGCCGAGGAGGACCTGCCCAGGGTGTTCGAGCGCTTCTGGCGGGCGGAGAAGTCCCGCAACCGGGACGCGGGCGGCAGCGGGCTCGGGCTGGCCATCGTCCGCGACCTCGCCGAGGCGCACGGCGGGACGGTCGGCGTCGTCAGCGCGCTGGGTCAGGGGTCGACGTTCACCCTGCGGCTACCGGTTCGCGGCTGACCGAGCGCGAGTCCACGACCTCCAGTCCGGCCACGACCCCGGACAGCCCCCGGTGGCCTCGGGTCCGCCACGCGGCGACCAGGTGCGCGAGCAGCCACAGCGACAGCACCCCGTTCCACGAGTTCGCCATGTCCAGGCCGCTGAGCAGCAGGTACCCGCCGGAGCCGACGAGGAACCGGACCAGCGCCCTGCCGAACACCGGGTCGCCCGCCGGTCGCAGCCGCACGGCCCGCTGACCGGGCGTGGCCCCGGTGCCGAGCAGCGGCACGACCAGCAGCAGCACCACGGTGGGCAGCCACGTGCCGAGCACCGCGTCCCGCACCGGGTGCGCCGCGAGCACCCGGTCCGCGGACCGGAGGTACTCGAAGGCCTCCGCCGCCACCACGAGCACAGCACCCGTCAGGGTGACGGCGATCAGGTCCAGCGCCATCCCGAGCACCCGCCGCGCGGTGGTCACGGGCCGGGGCGCGGCGGCGTCGGCCGCGGCGACGACGGCGGGCGGCCGGGTCAGCAGCGCGCCGATGGCCGCGCCGAGCGTGTTGGCCGCCAGGTCGCCGGTGTCGAACAGCCGGTACGGGCACTCGAACAGGAACCACACGCCGGTGAGCTGCGTGCACTCGATCGCCAGCGACACCAGGAACCCCGTGCCGATCGCCGTCGCCAGGCCGCGGCCGAACAGCCTGCGCAGGAAGAAGCCCCACGGCACGAACAGCGCCGCGTTGAACACCACCTGCTGCAACGCGGGGTTGCGCAGGAGTCCGGTGTGGAACTCGCGCATGTCGGTGAGGAACTCCAAGGGGTTCCACACGGGGTGCGTGAGCGCGGTGTTCGCCGCGCAGAACGCCGGGTCGACCACGGGTTGCGGCAGCAGCGTGTACGTCACGAGCGCCAGCGCGTAGACGAGGAACGCCAACCCCATCAGGGCCCGCCCGACGCCCACGCTCCCGCGGATCCGGTAGCTGCGGGCCACGAAGGGAAGCACCAGCACGAACGCGAGGGCGAACCCGCCCATCAGCGCCAACACGGTCTGCCCGGTCCACTGAGACATCACCGGAGGGTAAGCACGGAGCGGCGTTCGCGCCCGGTGTGGATCACCGACGTGGCACCCCTACGTCACAGGCGTGACACGCGTCGTGTCGGCTGGTAACGATTGTCCCAGTGCCGCCCGTCGCCCCTGTTGACACCGCGTTCACCGTGTCGTAGAAATCAGCTATCCAATATCCTATAGGATTGAGGCTGGCAATGAGGCCGTTCGCGAAGCGGACCAGGCTGTGCGCGGTGGCCGTAGGGCTGCTCGCGGTCACGGTCGGATGCACCACCAGGGGATCGGACGCCGGGCAGTCGGCTGCCGGGCCGGACAAGAAGGACGCGTCGAGCGTCAAGGTCGCCCTCGTTCCGGGCGGCCCGCACCCGTACTTCCAGCCGTGGAAGGCCGCAGCCGACCAGGTGAAGGCCGACTTCAAGGTCGGCGGGACGACGTTCGACGAGACCAGCCAGTGGGACCAGGCGAAGCAGAACAGCGCCCTGAACTCGTTGGCGTCGCAGGGTTACAACGCGATGGGCATCTTCGGCGTCTCGCCGACGGACATCAACAGCACGTTCACCGACCTGAAGGCCAAGGGCGTCACCGTGGCCTCCTTGGGCTCCTGCCCGGCCGGTGACAAGGACGAGGCCGACTTCTGCCTCTCCACCGACGTCGGCGAGGCCGCGTACAAGGCGGCCAAGACCGCCATCGAGGCCATGGGCGGCAGCGGGAAGCTGGTCCACCTCACCGGCAACAACGTCGACGCCAACACCCAGCGCAGGATCGCGGGCGTGCAGAAGGCCGTGGACGAGACCGGGGGCAAGGTCACGATCCTGACCACGATCCCGGACATCGACAAGGACCTCCAGACCGCGCAGAAGGCCGTGGCGGACCTGCTTTCCGCGCAGGGCAACCAGATCCAGGGCATCGTCACCACCGCGTACAACCCCGCGGTCGCGGCGGCGGCGGGCGTGAAGTCCTCCGGGCTCCCGATCAAGGTCGTGGCGATCGACGACGACGCGACCATCCTGAGCGGCATCAAGGACGGCTCGGTGGCGGCGACCATCGCGCAGAACCCGACCGGTCAGGCCTACGTGGGCGGCTGGGCGCTCGTGCAGCTCGCCACCGGCGCCTGCACGATGGCCACCCCCGGCACGACGGTCGACTCCGGCTCGTTCGTGATCACCAAGGCCAACGTCGACACCTACGACACCGAGCGCAAGGCCAAGACCACGCAGCTCACCGAGCAGTTCAAGAGCACCGTCCTCAAGTGCTCCTGACCTGATCCAGCGAAGAGGGGACCAGCCGGTGGCTGTCGTCAGCAAGGCCGAGGCGTTCGTCGTCGACCTGGAGGTCGAGCAGGTCCGCACCGACGCGGTGCAGGCCTTCCTCAAGCAGGAGACCATCTTCGTCGAGGTGACCACGGACGACGGCGCTGTCGGACTGGGCTACTCCTACACGATCGGCACGGGTGGGTCCGCGGTGCACGCGCTGCTCCGCGACCACCTGCTGCCGCGGCTCGTGGGCCAGGACTCCCGCCGGGTGGAGGGGGTGTGGCACGACCTGTTCGCGTCCACCCGCGCCACCACGGTCGGGGCCATCACGTCGCTCGCCCTCGCGGCGGTCGACACGGCGCTGTGGGACCTCAAGTGCCAACGCGCGGGCGAACCGCTCTGGCGGGTCGCCGGCGGGTTCAGACCGAAGGTCCCCCTGTACGACACCGAAGGCGGCTGGCTGCACCTGAGCACCGACGAACTCGTGGTCGGCGCGAAGGCGGCCGTCGACGCGGGCTGGAAGGGCGTCAAGGTGAAGGTGGGCAAGCCGACCGCGCACGAGGACCTCGAACGGCTGCTGGCCGTTCGGGACGCGGTCGGCCCCCGCTTCGACCTCATGGTCGACGCCAACCAGTCGATGACGGCCGCCGAGGCCATCCGGCGGGCCGAGGCGTTCGCGCCCGTCGACCTGTTCTGGCTGGAGGAGCCGCTGCCCGCCGACGACGTCGCCGGGCACGAGCGGCTCGCCCGCTCCACCAGCATCCCCGTGGCGGTCGGGGAGTCGCTGTACTCCGTCGGCCAGTTCCGCGACTACCTCGAACGCGGCGCGGCGTCCGTCGTGCAGGTGGACGTGGCCCGCGTCGGCGGCATCACGCCGTGGCTCAAGGTCGCGCACCTCGCCGAGGCGTTCAACGTCGCCGTGTGCCCGCACTTCCTGATGGAGCTGCACGTGAGCCTCACCGCGGCCATCCCCAACGGCCGGTACGTCGAGCACATCCCGCAACTGCGGACGATCACGACGGCGGAGATGGCCGTCGAGGACGGCCACGCCGTCGCGCCCGAGGCTCCCGGTCTGGGCATCGCCTGGGACCGCGACGCCATGGACGACCGGAGAGTCGCGTGACCCTCCGGTTCCTCCGGCGGTCCATCGCCGACCAGCGCACCGGTCTGGTGCTGCTGCTCGTCCTGCTGGCCGTCGTCTTCGGCTCGTTGATCCCGACGTTCTTCAACGAGCGGTTCGTGGTGTTCCCGCTGCTGCGCGACGTGGCCACGTTGACCGTGGTCGGCTTGGCGCAGCTCGCGGTGCTGTCCATCGGGCACCTCAACATCGCGGTCGGGCGGATGGCGGCGTTCGGCGCGATGTTCATGGGCCTCGCCTACGAGCAGTGGCACCTGCCGCTGTACGTCGGCCTGGTCATCGGCGTCGCCGCGGGGGCCGCGATCGGCGCGCTGACCGGGCTGATCATCACCTCGTCCGGGGTGAACTCGTTCGTGGTGACGCTGGCGATGGACTTCGCGCTGCTGGGGTTCGTGTCGCTGGTGTACTCCGAGCTGACCACCTCGGCCGCGTTCACGGTGAAACCCCCTGGTATGCAAGAGCTCCGGACGTTCTCGCTCGCGGACGTGTGCGTGGGCCCGGTGTGCGGCACCGGGGCGATCCCGCAGCTCGCGATCTTCGCCGTGCTGGCGATGCTCGTGGTCGGCTACCTGTACTCCCGCGCCCGCACCGGGCGCGAGATGCTCATGGTCGGCAGCAACCCCGTCGCCGCGGAGCTGTCCGGCATCCCGGTGGACCGGCGGATCGTCGGCGCCCACGCGCTGTCCGGCGGGCTGGCGGCGCTGGCGGGCTTCATGCTCGCCGTCACCAGCGGGTCGTTCACCGCGACGATCGGCTCGGAGTTCATGCTCCCGTCGTTCCTCGGCCCGGTGCTCGGCGGCACGCTGCTGACCGGTGGCGCGGTGTCGATCATCGGCACGTTCCTCGGCACGTCGTTGACGCAGGTCATCCGGCAGGGCCTCACCATGCTGGGCGCCAGCGTGCAGAGCCTGTCGATCTCGCTGGGCATCATCCTGCTGGCCGCGCTGTCGCTGGACCGCGTGCGCCAGGTCGTCACGGAGCGGAAGGCGGTCCGGCGGTGATCACCCTCGACGCTGCTCGGCTCAAGTCCAACGAGACCACGCTCGCCGTGGTGGCCGTGGTCGGCTACGCCGCGCTGGCGGTGACGTCCGGCGGCTCGCTGCTCAGCGGCTCGGCCGTCGAGACGTTCTTCGCCTACCTGGCCGTCCCCGTCCTCATCGGACTGGCGCAGCTGGTGGCGCTGGCCGTGGGGCAGATGAACCTCTCCGTCGGCGCGCTCGGCGGGTTCGTCGCCTGCGCGGGCGGCGTGGCCATGGCGACGCACGGCGTTCCGGTGTGGCTGGCGGTGCCCGGAGCGCTGCTGCTCGGCGCGTTCGTCGGCGTGGTCAACGGCGTGCTCGTCGTGCTCACGCGCATCAACGGGTTCATCGTCACCCTCGCCACGATGACGATCCTGACCGGCCTCCAGTACGAGATGGTCGGCACCGCCACGGTGTCCGACTACTCGCCGGTGCTGCGGTCGCTGGGCCGTGCGGCGATCTTCCACATCCCGGTGGTGTTCCTGGTGGCGCTGGCGGTCGCGGTCGTGCTGGCGGTGTTCCTGCGCCGGGCCGTCTGGGGCCGGTACCTGCTCGCGAGCGGCGGGAACCCGTTGGCGGCCAGGCTTTCCGGCATCTCGAACAACCGGTCCATCGTGCTGGCCCACGCGCTGTCCGGGCTGCTGATCGGCGTGGCGGCGGTCGTCACGCTGGCGTCCGCGCCCGGCGTGAACCAGAGCATCGGCGGCGACTGGCTGCTGGCCAGCTTCGCGGCCCCGATCATCGGCGGCGTCGCGCTGTCCGGCGGCGCGGTGTCGGTGTCCGGGACCGTGCTGGCGGCCATCATCATCCGGCTCGTCGACGTGGCCCGCGCCCAGTTCTCGCTCAACCCCAGCTGGGTCAACTTCGTCGTCGGCGCGGTGGTGCTCGGCACCGTCGTGCTCACCCACCGTCGAGGGGCGGCGTAATGCTGATCGCACAGGACCTGGTGAAGCTGTTCCCCGGTGTTCGGGCGCTGGACAAGGCGAGCCTGCGGATCGAGCCCGGCTCGGTGCACGCGCTGCTCGGCGAGAACGGCGCGGGCAAGTCGACGCTGATCAAGATCCTGACCGGCGTGTACCGGCCGGACGGCGGCACGCTCTCGGTGGGCGGTTCCGAGGTCCACCTCGACTCGCCGCAGGCGGCGTCCCGCGCGGGCGTCGGCGTGGTGCACCAGGAGCGCAACCTCGTGCCGGAGTTCTCGATCGGCGAGAACATCGCGCTGCAACGCCTGCCCGCCAAGGGCGGCCTGCTGGACCGGGCCGCGATCCGCGCGGAGGCCAAGCGGTGCCTGGACCTGCTGGACCTGGACCTCGACCCGGACCGCCGGGTGCGGGGCCTGCCGGTGTCGCAGCTCCAGCTGATCGAGGTGGCCAAGGCGCTGTCGATGGAGAGCAGCGTGCTGCTGCTCGACGAGCCGACCACCGCGAGCACGCCGAGCGAGGTCGAGCGGCTGTTCGAGGTGATCCGCAAGCTGCGGGACAACGGGACCGCGGTGCTGTTCGTGTCGCACAAGCTGGAAGAGGTCTACGAGCTCTGCGACACCGTGACCGTGCTGCGCGACGGTGTGTCGGTGCTGGAGTCCATGCCGCTCAAGGAGTTGGCGAAGCAGGACCTCATCACCGCGATGGTCGGCCGCGCGCACAGCGCCGTCGACCTGCCCGCGCGGCCGCCCGTGGTCGCCGAGCCGGTGCTGGAACTGGCGGGCGTGTCCACCGCCGTCGGGCACCAGGACGTCTCGCTCTCGTTGCGGCCGGGGGAGATCCTCGGCCTCTACGGCCTGGTGGGCGCCGGCCGCAGCGAGCTGGCGAAGGCCGTGCTGGGGCTGTCCGCGATCACCTCCGGCGAGGTCCGGGTGCGCGGCAAGGCCGTGCGGATCAAGGACGTGCGCGACGCGTTGCGCACGCACCGCATCGGGTACGTGCCGGAGGACCGCAAGGAAGAAGGCCTGTTCCTGGACCAGCCGGTCACGAAGAACATCGCCGTCGCCGTGTGGGACCGGATCTCCAAGCCGTTCGGCGGCGTGTCGACGAGGCGCGAACGAGAACTGGCCGAGAAGTACGTGGAACGGCTGGGCATCCGGCTGTCCTCGACGGACAAGCTCGTGGGCGAGCTGTCCGGCGGCAACCAGCAGAAGGTCAGCCTGGCCAAGTGGCTGGCGGCCGAGACCGAGATCCTGATCATCGACGAGCCGACCGTCGGCATCGACGTCCGCACCAAGGCCGCGTTCCACGAGCTGATCTGGCAGCTCGCCACCGATGGGCTCGCGGTGCTGCTGATCACCAGCGACCTGGTGGAGATGGTGACGCTGGCCGACCGGATCGTGGTGATGCGGGACTTCCACGTGTGCGGCGAGGTCGCCAACGACCACGACTACGAGCCGACCAGCCACCAGGTGATGGGACTGATCCACCAGGACGCGGAGTGAGGGTCGACCTCGCCACTGCGGCGGTGACGCCGTCCGGCTCGGGTGAGGGTGAGGTCGAACTCGTCGGGCGCGCGCCGCGGCCGTCGTACCTGCTGGTGTTCCCCGCGCAGGCCTACGTCCTGGACGCCGACGACCTGGGGGACCTGGACGCCGACGCGGTGGTCGCCGTGCTCGCCGCGCGGCACGGACCGGACGCGCGCGTGGTCGTGACCGGGCTGGACGGGACGAACTGCGAGGCCGTGGTGCGGCTGGATCACTGCCGGGGGTAGGCGGCGCGGAGCCGGGCCCTGGAGGAGTCGAGGTGCGCCCGCATGGCGGCCTCGGCGGCCGCGGGGTCCTGGTCGGCGATCGACTGCACCACCAGTTCGTGCTCCCGCTTGGTCTCGTCAGCCATGCCGGTGCGGAAGTACAGGCGGTAGTTGTGGGTGTGCGCGTGCAGCCGGGCGAGGGCGTCGACGATGAGGTGGTTGCCCGACGCCTCGGCGATCGTGCGGTGCAGCAGCGCGTCCAGCACGGCGAAGTCCCGGTAGCCCTGGTAGTTCTCGCCGTGCGGGCGGCCCGCCATGTCGTTGATGACCTTGTGGAGCTGGTTCACCTGCGCCTTGGACGCGCTGCCCGCAGCGAGGCCCGCCGCGGCGGGTTCGATCAGCAGGCGGAACTCGTACAGGTTGTCCAGGGACACCTGGTCCATGAGCGGGGCGACGATGTAGCCGGCGTGCGGGCGCTTCGCGACCAGGCCGTCGGACTCGAGCTTGGTCATCGCCTCGCGGACCGGGGTGGGGGAGACCTCCAGCTCGCGCGCGATGCCGTCGATGGACAGCCGGGCGCCGGGAGCGAGGTCGTTGTCCATCAGCATGCCTTTGATGGCCTCGTAGACCGTGTCGCGCAGCATCGTCCGCGGGGGCGGTGTCAACCGCGGCAGACGTGACGGCGCGTCCTTGGGCACTGTGGTCATCCTCCCTCGTTCCTTCCCGACCCGGTCGTTCGATCTTAGGCCCGCGCCTGGTGTTCGCCGACCGCTGCCGTGAGCGAGTCGGCTCGCGGCGGAGAGGACTACTTCATATCTGATATCCGATCTTACCGCATCTGGGCGATTTGGGCCGGAGGAATCCGGCGGGTCCTGACGAGCCCGACTTCCGGACCATTGACGCACTCCCGAGGCGGCGGTAGGAAGGAGCAGTTTCATATCTGATATCTGATCGTCCCGGTCCCTGGTTCCACCGGAAGGACATGACCGACAATGGTGTCGAGATCGTTCAGCGCCGTCCTGGCAGGTGCGCTCGTCGCGCTGGCCGTCGCGGCCACGCCCGCGGCGGCGGCTCAGACGACCACCCTGCACGTCTCACCGGGAGGCGGCGGGTCCCAGTGCACCGACCGCTCGCCCTGCTCGATCACGCGGGCCCAGCAGCGGGTGCGCGACCTCGCGCCGTCGATGCGCGGCGACCTCGTCGTGAGTCTGGAGGGCGGCACGTACCAGCTCGCCTCGCAGCTCACGTTCACCGCCGCCGACTCCGGCACCCACGGCCACCGGGTCCGCTGGGAGGCCGCGGGCGGCCGCACCCCGGTGCTCAGCGGCGGCGTCCCCGTCTCCGGGTGGACCAAGGGCGCCGGGAACCTGTGGAGCGCCAAGGCCCCCAAGGACCTGAAGACCCGCCAGCTCTACGCCGACGGCGCCCGGCTGACGCGTGCGAGCGGCCCGGCCCCGGTCGACCTCACGCAGACGGCGACCGGGTACACCGCCGCGGACACCTCGATGGCCTCCTGGCGCAACCCCGGAAGCCTGGAGTTCGTGTTCGCCGACGGGCACGGCTCGTGGAGCGAGCCGCGGTGCGCGGTCGCGGGCATCAGCGGCACGGCCGTCACCATGCGCCAGCCGTGCTGGGACAACCTCGACCTGCCCGACGGCCCGCGCGGTCCGTACGGCGACAACCCGCACGGCGGGTTCCCGACGTTCCCCACCGACGCGAAGCCGAGCCTGGTCGAGAACGCGTTCGAGCTGATCAGCGACGGCGAGTGGTACCTCGACGACACCACGCACGTCCTGTACTACCAGGCGAGGCAGGGTGAGGACCCGCGTCGGATGAGCTTCACGGCGGCCAAGCTGGACGGGCTGGTCCGGACGACGACCACCGCCGCCGCGCCGCTGCACGACGTCACGTTCCAGGGCCTGGAGTTCGCCTACTCGACGTGGCTGCGCCCGGCGTCCGACGAGGGCTTCGTCGAGATGCAGGCCAACTTCACCATCACCGGTGTCGGCGGCTCCAAGTCGCAGGGCCTGTGCAACTACTCCGAGCCCAAGGGCACCTGCCCGTTCGCCGCGTGGACCCGGCCCGACGCCGCCGTGGACCTGACCGGCACCAAGAACGTCTCCTTCCTGGACAACACGTTCCAGCACCTCGGCGGGGCCGGGCTGGGCTTCCAGCACGGCGTGACCGGGAACGTGGTGCGGGGCAACACGGTCACCGACGTCTCCGGCATCGGCATCCTGCTCGGCGCGGTCGACGACCCGCAGGCCACCGGGGACGCGTTCCCCACCGGCAACACGATCGACAACAACCGCGTGCACCACACGGGCGTGGAGTTCACCGGCGCGCCCGCGATCGTCAACGGCTACTCGCGCGGCACGAGCATCACCCACAACGAGATCACCGACGTGCCCTACAGCGGCATCTCCTCCGGCTGGGGCGGGTGGCGCACGAACTCGACGTTCCCCGACGAGAACCCCAACAACAACGGGGACAACACCATCTCCTACAACCTGGTGTACCGCGACATGCTCGTGCGCTACGACGGCGGAGCCGTCTACACCAGCGGACCGCAGGGCAAGAGCTACGAGCACGGCCTCACGGTGCAGGGCAACGTGAACTTCAGCGGGCGGAAGACCGCGAACTCGATCTACAACGACGAGGGTGGCGACTACGTCACCATCACCGGCAACGTCCAGTACAACGACAACGGCGGGTTCAACGGCGGCTGCTCGACCACGGGTCACCTGCGGCGCAAGGACAACTACCGTGTCGGCACGATGAACTCGTTCGGCTGCGCGCCCGCGCCGGTCGGCGTGGAGGACCTGGGCGGCAACAAGCTGATCGGGCAGAACCCGCAGGCCGGTGAGGTGCCCAACGCCGTGTTCGCGGCGGCGGGCTTGCAGGGCGAGTACCGCGAGCTGACGACGAAGCGCGCGCCCGTCGTGGCGCTGGCCAGCCCGACCTGCACCGACGACATCCTCATCTCCGGGTCCGGGTTCACCCCGCAGGCCAAGGTCACCGTCGCGGGTAGGCAGGTCCGGCCGGTCACCTTCGTGTCGTCCAACCACCTGACCGTGAAGCTGCCCAAGGACTCCAGCGGCGGCGCGGTCTCGGTCACCACCCGCGCGGGCACCAGCGCGGTCGACGTGGACGCGACGACCACGCTGTGCCGCGGCTTGAGCACGACGGCGAGCAACGTCGGCGTCACCAACGACGGCAACACCGGGCCCGGCAACGTCGACGGCTTCGGCTACACCTACTCCGCGGAGGCGTTGGCCACCAAGGGCGTCGTGCCCGGCGGCCCGGTCCGCTGGAACGGGATCACCTACACCTGGCCCACCGCGTCCCCCGGCACGCCGAACAACACCCTGGCGGCGGGCCAGACCGTCGGCCTGATCGGGTCGTCGCCGACGTTGGGCTTCCTGCTGACCAGCACCTACGCCACCTCCGGCACGGGCACGGTCAACTACACCGACGGCACGACGCTGGACTACACGATCGGCGCTCCGAGCTGGGCCGAGGCCCCGCCGGACGGGCACACGCCGGTGATCACCATGCCGTACCGGAACACGCCGAACAACGGACGCGACAACAGGAACGTCTACATCTTCGCCGCCGAGGTGAAGCTGGACCCGGCCAAGACGGTGAAGTCGGTCAAGCTGCCGATGGTCGGCTCCGAGGTCGGCGTGGACGTGCCCGCGCTGCACATCTTCGCGCTGGCGCTGGCGGGCAGCCCGAACCTGGCGCAGGGCAAGCCCGCCGTCTCGTCCTCCGAGGCGTACGGCGGCGCGGCCTCCCGCGTGGTCGACGGCGACACGAACGGGGTGTTCACCAACAACTCCGTGAGCCACACGGACGAGAACGAGTACGCGTGGTGGCAGGTCGACCTCGGCGCGAGTTCACCGCTCTCCACCGTGAACGTGTGGAACCGCACCGACTGCTGCACGCAACGGCTCGACGACCACTGGACGTTCGTGTCCGACCAGCCGTTCGACACCTCGCTGACCCCGACCCAGCAGGCCGCGAGGCCGGGGGTCTGGTCGAGCCACCGCACCGGACCCGCTCCGGTCGTGACGGTCGAGAAGCCCGGTGTCACCGGCCGGTACGTGATGGTCCAACTGTCCAAGAAGGACTACCTGACACTGGCCGAGGTGGAGGTCTACGGCGGCAAGCCCGCCCCGGCGGGTGACTGGGTCGGCACGTGGGGCACGGCGCAGGCCGCGCCGATCGTGGGCTCGCAGGGGTGGTTCACCGGCGAGACGATCCGCAGCGTGGTGCACACCAGCGTCGGCGGCACGGCGGCGCGCGTGCGGTTCTCCAACAAGTTCGGCACCGGCCCGCTGGTGCTCGACCACACGTCCATCGCCTTGCGGGCCAACGCCGACAACGCCGACGCGGTCGAGGGATCGGTGCGGCCGTTGACGTTCAGCGGGCGGCAGAACGTGAGCATCCCGGCCGGCGCGGAGATCCAGAGCGACCCGCTCGACTTCACCGTGCCGGAGGACGCCGATCTGCTGATCAGCACGCACAGCACGTACGCGGCGGGCCCGGTGAGCTACCACCCGTCGGCGCAGCAGACGTCGTTCCTCAGCAACGCGGGCGACTTCACGATGGACACCTCCGGCGCGAAGTTCGACCGCCGGACCGGGTCCTGGTTCTACGTCGAGGAGGTGGACGTCCGCGACTCGCGGGCGAAGGGCACCGTCGTGGCGCTCGGCGACTCGATCACCGACGGCGGGTACTCGACCACGGACGCCAACCACCGTTGGCCGGACTACCTGGCCGACCGGCTCAAGCAGCTCCCGGCGGCGTCCCGTTTCGGCGTGGTCAACTCCGGGATCAGCGCGAACCGCGTGCTGCTCGACGGCGGGGAACCGGCGTACGGGCGCAGCGCGTTGGCCAGGCTCGACGACGACGTGCTCAACCGCACGAACGTGCGCACGGTGATCCTCTACGAAGGCGTCAACGATCTGCACCAGGACCCGCGCCAGGCCGATCCGCAGAAGTTCATCGCCGGGTACCAGGAGCTCGTGGCCCGCATGCACGCCAAGGGGATCAGGGTGCTCGGCGCGACCATCACGCCCATCAAGGGCTGGGGCGCCTACACCGACGGGATGGAGGCGACCCGCGGCGCGATCAACGAGTTCATCCGCACCGGCGGCCTGTACGACGGCGTCCTGGACTTCGACGCGGCCCTGCGCGACCCGCAGGACCCGTTGCGGCTCAAGGCCGAGTTCGACTCGGGTGACCACCTGCACCCGTCCGACGCGGGCAACGCCGCGCTGGCCGCGGTGGTCGACCCGAGCACGCTCTAGCGGCCGTGAGCGGCCGGGAGGCCCCGAAGACCTCCTCCCGGCCGCTCACGACCAGCGGATCTCCTCGGTGCTCGACAGCGGCTCGCGTTCGGCCGCCTCGAGCACCTCGGGAGCTGTGGTGTCGGCGTCGCGCACCGCCGCGGGGAACTCGAGCCCGGTGCGCTGCTCCAGCTCGGCGATCGTCACCTGGTAGACCCGGAACTCGTCCAGGTCCAGCGCTTCGAGCTGGTCCAGGTTCTGCGTGAGCAGGAACGCCTTGGTCTTGAGCACACCGCCCTCGGCGAACGTGATCACCTTCCAGAACTCCCGCGGCAGCGCCACCTTCCGGAACACCCGGTCGTCGGCGGCGAACACCGGCCCGCCGCTCACGGACACCCGGAGCCGGTCGACCTCGACGTCGGCGAACAGCGCGTTCTCCAGCTCGCCCCAGAGCCCGGCCTTGGCGCTCTGGTTGAAGTCGTCCATCTGCGGCGTGATGTTGGTGAAGTAGAAGGAATCCGTGTTCGCCCTGTCCGCCACGGCGTCGCTGCCCCAGACCAGGTCGGCCCGCCGGGCGATGTGCCCTCGGTCGAGCCGGTTGTTCTTGTACAGCTCGTCGCCGACCTGGAACTCGGCGGGCACGCGGGGGTCCTTGACGAACGGGATGCCCGCGCGGTCGAGCTTCTTGAGCGCGCCGCCGTCGATGTTCCACGCCACCCACAGCGCGAACTTGCGCGACTTGCTCATGGCGAGCGAGAAGTGCGTGTAGTCGATCCGCTCCGTGCCGCCCACCAGCACGGCGTCGTCCTTCGTGGACGCGGTCAGCGCGGGCGTCCCCACCCGCGTGCCCAGGAAGTCCACGTCGTAGCCGGTCGGCACGGCCTGCACCGCGACGGTCGGCGGGTCGAGGGTGATCTCCAGCTTCTCGAACACGGACTTCGGCAGGCAGGCCAACGCGTGCTCGTCCGGGTCGCCACCGCCCTCGCCCGCGAAGTGCAGCCCCGCCAACACCTTGCTCGGCCTGCCGTTGCCCATCTTGAAGATCCAGGCCGCGCCCGAGTCGCCACCGGAGCTGATCTCACCGTCGGCGGGCGCGTTCCGCTCGTCCACGCCGATCTCGAACCCGCCGATCTCGACCACCCCGACGGTGCCGCCGTAGTCGATCTTCACCAGCGTGTCCACGCGCCGCACGACCCCGTGCGTGACCCCTGTCGTCCGACCGCTCTTCACGACCTTGTCGCCGAGTTCCGGCTCGCCGATCTGCGTGACGGCGACGCCGAGTTCCATCGCGGTCACGTCGAACGCCCGGTCCTCGATGGACGCGACGGCGCAGTCGCCCGCCTTGCCCAGGTAGGAGCGCACCAGCCTGCCGAGGCGGTTGCGGTCGACCCGGTTGTCGTCGTGCGCGCCGGGCTGCACGACGTCCTCGCCGAGCGCGCCCTTCGCGCCGTGCAGCACGTGCCAGTTGCTGAGCACGTAAGGGGTTCCGTCGGCCTTGTCGTACACGACGCAGCCGATCGTGCCCGCGCTCACCTTGACGTGACCGACGCTCGCGCCCGGCGCGATCGGGTCGATCCGGATCTTGCGCTCGACGGCCGCGGCCTCGGCCACGACCTTGAAGTCCGGTTTGTAGTCCCGTTGCAGCACGTCCGTCGGCACCTCGACGCCGTCCACCACGATCGACTTCGGCAGCTCGACGGTGTCCAGCGCCTCCAGTTCCTCCGGCTGCGCCTTCTGCCGCACGGTGAACTGGACCGAGATCTCCTTGGTGGGCTTGCCGTCGCGCTGCTTGTAGCCCACGCCGATGGACGACACGTTGTCGTCGCGCAGGAAGTCCGAGCCCTTGGCGCGGATGAACCGCCGCAGCGAGACCAGCAGCTCGTCACGGCCCTTGGCGGGTTTCTTCGCGGCCATCGGGCGCCTCCTTCTCGGATCACCTGGCTGTCGCCAGGCGTCCGGGAGGTGTTAGCCGAGGTGGGAGCCGCTCACCCGAACAGCCCAAGCCGCACGGCGACCAGCGGCCGGTCCTCCACCGGGGACGACTCGGCGCTGTTGACGCTCCACCGGTACCGGCTGAACCCGCCCGTGGCGTCCGAGGCGTAGAACATCATGTGCCCGTAGCCCGCGCCGGTGTGCTGCGTGGACTCGTCGACGATCCGGCTGTCCGGGAACGAGGCGTACTCGCCGACGCCGAACATCCCGTGCGGCTCCGACGTGCAGTCGATGATCTCCACCGCGTACTGCGTCTCGCCCTCCACGGCCCCGCGCCCGTGCAGGACCTCCTTGACCTCGCGCACCATCACGATGTGCCCCGTGTGGGTGCCCTGGTCCTTGCGGAAGTCGATCGCGATCAAGTCGCCGGGCCGCAGGTCGGCGACCTGGTCGACCAGCGTCATCCGCGGCACGGCCCCGCTCGCGAAGCCCTTCAGGTAGTCCCGCGCGTAGGGGCTGCGAGACCCGAAGTGCTTGGCGAAGAACCACCGCGTGGCCCACTTCGGGTAGGCCCGCCGCAACACCGCCGTGATGAACGAGGCGCACTGGCTCTGGTTCGTCCACGTCTCCGGCTGCCCCGGCTTGCCCCACCGCACCACGTTGCGCTGCGCGGGATCCTTGTAGACGTTCCGCGCGACCGGGCAGTTGTCGACCAAGCGCTCAGCCACGACCAGGTGAGCGGGCCGCCCGTCAGCGGACCGGCCCACGGCACTGTGGAGAGTCGCCCGAGTGCTTCCCATGGTGGACAACGATAGGTAAGGCCCATCGGGGACCCGGCGTCCGGGGGTTGTTCACGCTGCCCGGACGCCGTCCGTCCGCCGCCACCGGTCACCCGGCGACGACCGCCACGTAGACCGCGGCCACCAGGGTGAACACGGTCAACACCATCGTCAGCCCACTCATGGCCCGCCCCGCGGAAACGAGCAGGCTGGACACCACGCCGATCAGGTGGCGCAGCAGCTGGGACAACCCGAACACCACGATCATGGCGCCGATGAGCCCCATCAGGAAGAACGAGCTCCAGCCGGTGGACTGGGCCGTCTGCGTTGTAGCCGAAAGTGTGAACATCGGTGCCCCCTGGTAGATGGACCGTGGGCTTCAGTGTTGCTACTGAAGTTCAGTGAAACTTCAGTAGGGTTACTGTAAGACTGGCGTGAGGCGATGGCAAGACGAAATACGTGACAAAACGTGGTCAGGGGTGCTGGACTCCGCAGGTCCACGGGATTGCTCGAACCGTTGAGCGAGGCCCGACAATGGTCATGTATCTTGCTCGTTTCAGCAGTTAAGCTGAACTTCACTGAAGGGTCATGGCACTTGCCCGTCGATCTCTCGTCCTCCGTTCTCGCGCGACGCCTCAAGGCGTTGCGCACAGAGGGCTGGAACGGGGCGACCATCACCCAGGGGCAGTTGGCGAAGGCCTTCGCCGTGAGCACCGGGCTGCTCTCCTCGTGGGAGAGCGGCAAGGCCGTCCCCCCTCCCGCGAGGCTCGACGCGTACGCCACCTTCTTCGCCACCGAACGGTCGGTCCAGGGCGAGTCGTACCGGTTGCTCGCCGAGGCGGACCTCACCGCGGGGGAGATCGAGTCCCGCGACCGGTTGTTGGAGGAACTGGAGAGGTTGGCCGAGTCCGGCAGCTCCGACCACGGCTTCTGGTACTTCCGCGACGCGTTCGACATCACGATCGTCGTCGCGAAGCTGCCCGACGACCAGATTCCCCCGACCCCGTTCACCGACCCGGCCAGCCCGGACTACGTCGAGCTGTACACCTACGCCGACCTGGACTCGCTGATCGAGCTGCACGGCCACATCCGCTCGGTGAACCCCCGCAGCGTGGTGCACTTCCGCACGGCCGACTCGCTCACACCGGACGACTACACGACCCACCTGGTGCTGCTCGGCGGCGTGGACTGGAACATCGTCACGAAGGACGTCGTCGACCGGGTCGACCTCCCGGTGAACCAGGCCGAGCGCGAGACCGTATCCGATGTAGGTGGGTTCGCCGTTCGCGAAGGTGACGAGGACCGGGTGTTCGCCCCGATCCTCGTCAACGGCGAACTGGTCGAAGACGTGGCGCAGTTCTACCGGGGGCTCAACCCGTACAACAAGAAGCGCACCGTCACCATCTGCAATGGAATGTTCGGTCGAGGCACCCTCGGGGCGGTCAGGGCCTTGACCGACGCGAAGTTCCGGGACCGGAACGAGGACTACCTCAGGGGCAGATTCGACGGGCAGGTTTCCTACAGCATGATCACCCGCGTGACCATCGCCAACAGGCAGGTGGTGACTCCCGATTGGACCGAGTCCGACAACCGGCTGTTCGAGTGGCCGCAGGGATGAAGCACCACGGTGACCACAACTCGCTGTTGGCCAAGGTGGACGGAACACCAGCCACGGTGGACGCGCTGATCGTGCCGACCAACCGCACGTGGCCCTACCTGCGTGCCGTGATGGGGCTGGCCCGCGATCTCGGGTGCCACCTGCTGGTCTTGTGCAGCGGGCGAGCGGACACCGGCAAGACCGTCCGGCTCGCCGAGCAGTACGGGGTGGACGTCGTCGCGATCGATGTGGGCCAGGTGAGCGCCGGCCTCCTGCCGCGGTTCCGAACCACCCGACTGCTGGCCAAGACGCGCTTCGACCGCAAGACCGACACCAGCTTCAAGCGCAACCTCGGACTGTTGTTCGCCATGTCGGCGGGGTGGAGCCGTGTGGTTTTCCTCGACGACGACATCAAGGTCCCCGACCCGCGCGACCTGGCCAAAGCCGCCGGGTTGGTCGGTTCCTACGCGGGCGTGGGCTTGCGGATCGGCGGCTACCCGGACAACTCCGTGGTGTGCCACGCCTATCGGGAGGTCGGAGGCTTCCAGACGACCTTCATCGGTGGCGGAGCCCTCGCGGTGGGCACGCGGTCGATGACGTCGTTCTTCCCGGACGTCTACAACGAGGACTGGTTCTTCCTGCTCGACGATCGAGGTCTGCGGCTCACGGCGGTGACCGGGTACGCGGAGCAGAAGCCTTACGACCCGTTCGCGAACGACAACCGGGCACGCGTCGAGGAGTTCGGTGACTGCCTCGCCGAAGGCGTGTTCGCGTTGTTGGACGACGGCAAGTCGATCGACGCGGCGGACGAGACCTACTGGAAGGCGTTTCTCGCCGGCCGTGAAGAGATGATCACCGGCATCATCAAGGCCGCAGAACAGAGCGCTGCGGGCACCCCGCTCATGGTCTCCGCGTTGAAGGCCGCCCGCGGACGCTGCCAGACCATCCCCCCGGCGCTGTGCGTCGAGTACCTGGCGGCGCTGCGGCACGACCGGAAGGTGTGGCGGAAGTTCGTCGAGCGGCACCCCGCGCGGAACGCGGGCAGTCCGGAGAAGGCCTTGGCGAGCCTCGGCCTGACCCATGCCGCCAGGGTGAGGCAGCCCCTCCCCGTCTGAGTGTTCATGTGGCGAGGTGTTCATGTGGCGAGACGCTCATCCACGTGTCGTGACCGGCCATTAGGCTCGAAGTGCGTCCCGGCTGACCGGGCGCGTCGCGGAGCCTGGAGGCAGTTGCATGACGTTCACCGAGGGGCGGCAGAAGTGGCTGACCGTCGCCGAGGAGTTGGCCACGGCGTTGCGGGTCGATGCCGCTGAGCGGGATCGGCTTGGCGGGTCGCCCGTGCGGGAGCTTGAGTTGCTCAAGCAGTCCGGGTTGCTGACGATCTCGGAGTGGGGGACGCAGCAAGCCGTCACCAGGGTGGTCGGGGCGGCGGACGCGAACATCGGGCACCTGCTCGGCTACCACTACCTCCAGATCTGGCGCAGTGGGCTGTTCGACGTGCCGTACGAGGTCGGGGACAACCTGTTCTGGGCCGGGATCAGCAATCCCCTGGACGCGGCGTTGAAGCTCACGCCGGTGGACGGCGGGTTCGTCGTGGACGGGCGCAAGACGTTCGCCACGGGGGCCGCGTTGGCGGATCGGCTGGTGGTCAGCGCCACGCGGACGGACAACGGGGAGAAGTTGACGTTCCTGCTCGACGGTGGGACCGAAGGGCTGTCCTTCGCCGGTGACTGGGACAACATGGGGCAGCGCCTCACGGCCAGTGGTGGTGTGGTGTTCGCCGAGGTGTTCGTGCCCGCGGCGAACGTGCTCGGCGTGCAGCCCGACGAGGACACGTCGCCGCGGCTGTCGTTGGCGGCGCTGGGGTTCCAGCTCGTGCTCGCGCAGCTCTACGTCGCCATCGCGGAGGGCGCGCTCGCCGAAGCCGCCCGCTACACGCGGTCGACCACGCGGCCGTGGTTCCTCAGCGGCGTCGACACCGCCACCGCCGACCCGTACGTCCTGGCCACCTACGGTGAGCTGGTCGCCCAGGTCGAGGCCGCCGGGCTGCTGGCCGACCACGCGTCGGAGGCGCTGCTGGCCGCGTCCGACGCCGGTGCGGCGCTGACCGTCGAGCAGCGCGCCGCGACGGCCGCCACGATCTCGTCGGCGAAGGTGTTCTCGACGCGGGTCGTCAACGACACGACGTCCAAGGTGTTCGAGCTGTGCGGGGCCCGCGCGACGGCGTCCGGATACGGGTTCGACCGGTTCTGGCGCAACTCCCGCACGCTGACCCTGCACGACCCGGTGAGCTACAAGGCCCGCGAGGTGGGCGAGTACTTCCTGACCGGCGGACGGGCGCCGTTCACCGGGTACAGCTGATGGAGCCGGTGCTCGCGAACAGCGTCCGACTGGCCGACGACGGCGTGCACGTCCTCGACCGCAGGAACTTCCCGTTCGAGCGCACCTGGGTGCGGTGCACGACGGTCGAGGACGTCGCCAAGGCCATCGAGGACATGGTCACCCAGTCCTCCGGCCCGTACTTCGCGGTGCTGTGGGGCCTGGTCCTCGCGGCCCGCGAGGCGGCGGCGCTGGACGCCGCCGACGCCCGCGCGCACCTCGGCCGGGCCGCCGCGCGCCTGGAGAGCACCCGCCGCACCAACAACCACCTGCGCAAAGCCGTGGCCGCCGTGCTGACGGCCGTGGACGCGGCGGGTCCGACGACCGGCGTGGCGCTCGAAGCCGCCGCGCTGGCCGGGGCGAAGGCGGGAGACGAGCGCTACCGGTCTCGCAGCCGCGCGCTCGGCACGTCCACCGCAGCGCTGCTCGCCGACGACGCCTGCGTGATGACCCACTGCTGGGCCGACCTGTACCTGACGGAGACCGTGCACGCCGCCCACCGGGCGGGCAAGCGCTTGCGGTTCATCTGCACGGAGACCCGCCCGTACCTGCAAGGCGCGCGCCTCACGGCCGAGACGCTCGCCGAGATGGGCGTCGACACCACCGTCATCACCGACGGCATGGGCGCGGCCGTGCTCAGCTCCGGCGAGGTGGACGCCCTGATCACCGCGGGCGACCGCGTCACCATGGACGGCCACGTCGTGAACAAGATCGGCACCCTCGGCCTGGCCGTCGCGGCGACGGCGTTCGACGTCCCGTTCCACGCCCTGGTGCAGGCCCCGGACCGGCTCGCCCCGACCGCCGCCGACGTCCCCATCGAATACCGCCCCGGCGACGAGGTGCTGTCCACCCTGGGCAGGCGCACGGCCAGCGACCGCGTCCGCGGTCTCTACCCGGCGTTCGACATCACCCCGCCGAGGTTCGTCACGTCGGTCGTCACCGATCGCGGCGTCTTCGCCCCGACCGCGCTGGCCGACTACTACCGAGGAGAACAGCAGTGAGCACCCCGACGTGGGTAGTCCTGGACATCGAGGGCACCCTCAGCTCGACCGACCAGGTCCTCGTGGTCCTCTACGACTACGCCCGCCCCCGCTTGGGCCCGTGGATCGACGAGCACCCGGAGGACCCGGCAGTGGTCGAGGCCGTGGCGCAGATCAAGGCGCTCGCCGACCTCCCTGCGGACGCCACGACGGCCGACCTCGTGACCGTTCTGCACGACTGGATGGACCGCGACCAGAAGATCGCGCCGCTGAAGGCGTTGCAGGGCCTCATCTGGCAGCGGGGCTACACGGACGGCGACCTCGTCGCGGAACTGTTCCCCGACGTGGTCCCCGCGCTGAAGGCGTGGCACGACGGCGGTTCGCGCCTGGCCGTGTTCTCCTCCGGCTCGGTGCCCGGCCAGATCGCGTTCTTCGCCCACACCACGACCGGTGACCTGACCCCGCTGTTCGAGCACCACTTCGACACCGTCAACGCGGGCCCCAAGCGCGAGGAGCGGTCGTACAAGACGATCGCCGCCGCACTGGGAGCCCAGCCGGAGGAGATCGTCTTCTACTCCGACGTCCCCGCCGAACTCCACGCCGCCGCGGCGGCAGGGTGGGGAACCGTTGGCGTGGCGCGAATCGGCGAACCGTACGGCGACGCCGACTTCGGTCCACACCGGACCGTGCGGGCCCTGTGATGGACCTGCTGGAGGCAGGCGAGGCACTGGCCGCCGAGTGCGCCCGCTACACCGCGATGGGGTGGATGCGCGGCACGTCCGGCAACCTGTCGGTGGTCCTCGACCGCGACCCGCTGCGCCTGGCGGTCACCGTCAGCGGCAAGGACAAGGGCGAGTTGACCGCCGACGACGTCGTGATCATCGACGCGGAGGGCGCGACCACCGATCCGGTGAAGATCCCGTCCGCCGAAGCGGGACTGCACGGCCGCATCGCGCAGGTGTCCGGGGCGGGCGCGGTCGTCCACGTCCACGCCATGGCTCCGGTGGTGGCGGGGGAGTACTGGCCGCGCGGCGTGCCGCTGCGCGACCTGGAGATGCTCAAGGGCTTCGGGCGTCTGGCACATGACGACGACGTGCTGATCCCGGTCGTCCCCAACTCGCAGGACATGCGGGTGCTGGGCGACGCTTTCGAAGTCGGCTACCGCAAGGACACCCCGGCCTTGATCGTGGCCCGCCACGGGGTGTACGTGTGGGGAGACGACCTGCACCAGGCACGACACCGCGCGGAGTGCCTCGACTGGCTGCTCCGCTTCACCGTCGAGACGAGGAGGGACAACCGATGACCCTGCTGACCGTGTGGCCCGACTCGGATCCGGGCACCGTGCTGACCAGGACATCCGTGCCGAGCGAGATCGCCGTGGAGTTGAAGCGGCTGGGCGTTCGGTACGAGAACTGGCCCGTCGTGGAGGGGCTCTCGGCTACGCCTTCGTCGGAGGAGGTGCTGGAGGCTTATCGGGCGCACGTGGATCGGGTTGTGGAGACCGAGGGGTACATCCTCGTGGACGCGATGCACATGACGCCCTCGGATGATCCCGAGTGGGTGGCTGGGGCTGCTGCTGCGCGGAAGAAGTTCCTGGCGGAGCACACGCATGATGATGACGAGGATCGGTTCTTTGCGCGCGGGGCTGGGGTTTTCTACCTGCACGTGGAGGGGAAGGTTTTCGGGATCCTGTGCGAGGCTGGGGATTTGTTGAGCGTGCCTGCCAATACTACGCACTGGTTTGATATGGGGTCGTCGCCGGATTATGTTTCGATTCGGTTTTTTCATGATGATGATGGGTGGGTTGGGAACTTCACCGGTAGTGAGATTGCGTTGGGGTTTCCTTCGTTTGATGTGTTGATGGGTGGGCATCGGGGATAGCCCGGTGTGAGGTGTCCCCCCACCCCGCTCGCGCAATTATTTCAACATCCGTTTTGTCTTGTCAAGGCTGGAAAGATGCCTTGACAAGACAAAACGGATGCGAAGGCGCTTCGGATCGGGGTGGGGGGAGGGGTCTGGGTGACGCCCAGGTTGAGTGCTTACGCTTGAAGTGCTTGGGGCCGGGTTTCGTGGTTCTGTTGAAGCGCTCGGGATCGGGTTTCGTGGGCTCGCCTGGGAAGTGGTGGGCCTGGTTGCTTGCCCTCTGTCCTCTGCTCTCGCGGCTCTCGGTTGTCTCTGCTTGGAGCTGTTGCGGCTTCAGTGGGGATGTATGCGTGACCGGCCTGCGATGGTTCAAGCGGGCGCACGCAACCTGGGTGGCGGCCAGCCCCCTCGCCCCACCCCGATCCGAAGCGTCTTCGCACTCTTTTCGCTTTGTCAAGGCGTCTTTCCAGCCTTGACAAAGCGAAAAGAGTGGTGAAATAATTACGCGAGCGGGGTGGGACGATACCCTCGCAAGTGCGGGACGACCCCAAATGGCTACAACGAAGCCAACTCCCGCTCCATATTCCGCCGAGCAGCCTCACCCCACCGCTCCCGCCCCACCCCGGTCAGGTACAACGGCTCCCGCCGCACCAACGACCTCAACACAGCCGCCCGCCCCACCTTCCAAGCATCCTCGGGCACATGCGAATACTCCCTCCGCACCCCCGCCCGATACCGCTCGTAAGCAGCCAAATCCGACCCCAACACCGCCAGATCCGCATCCAGCAGCACCTCCGCCAACCGATCCCCAGGCGGCGCCTCATGCGTCAACGTGGCCAGCACCAACTCCTCGACCCGAGCCACGTCCCCCTCCGCGACCCCAGCCGCCGTCAACTGATCCCGAGCCCACTCCGCCGAGCGCCGTTCGTCATCGCCGGGCTTCCCGTCGTACACGACGTCGTGCGCCAGCGCGGCCAGCGTCACCACCGCCAGTTCCCGTTCCCCGACCCCGTCGCACAGCAGGGCGGCGTCGCGGGCCACCTGTCGTACGTGGTCGGCGTTGTGGTAGCCGCGGTGCGGCTCCGTGTACCGCTCGCACAGGTCCGTTGGCCTCGGTACTCCACCCAGTACTCGAACCGCGTTGTCCCACAGCGCTTCCAACTCACACCCCACTCGGCAACGTGATCGTGAAACATGCCCCGCCCTCGTCGGCGGGTCCGGCGGTGATCGTGCCGCCGAGTCTCGTCACCAAGCCGTGCACCAGCGCCAACCCGACCCCGGTTCCCACCGGTCGGGTCGTCGAGTACTTGGCGTGCAACGCTCCCCGGTCGAACGCGATCGCGTAGTCCTCTTCGGACAGTCCCGGCCCTCCGTCGCGCACCTGGAGGACCGAGCCGAGCGACAGCACCACCACTCGACCGGCGGGTGTCACCCGGACCGCGTTCTCCAGCAGCCCGTCCAGCACTTGGCGGATCCTCCTGGCGTCCGTCGTCACGAAGACGGGAGCCTCCGGAACCTCCAGCGTGAACACCACCCCCTTCGCCGCGCACCGGGCGTGCCAGACGTCGGCGGCCGACCGCACCACCGGCACCAGGTCCACCGACGCGATGTCCAACCGGAAATCATCCGCTCCCAAGCGGGCCAGGTCCAGCAGGTCGGACACGAGGCGATCCAGGCGGCGCGACTCCTCCTGGATGGTCCGGCCGACGTCCACCACGTCCGAGCCGGTCACGACCCCGTCCGCCAGCGATTCGGAGAACCCGATCACCGCCGTGAGAGGGGTTCGGAGTTCGTGCGAGACCGACAGCAGGAACTCGCGCTGGCGGGACTCGCTGCGCTGCAACGCGTCCGCCAGCCCGTTCACCGCCTCCGCCACCTCGGCGACCTCGACCGGCCCATGCTCGGGCGCGCGCAGGTCGCGCCTGCCGGAACTCATCGCCAACGCCACCCCGGCCGTCCGGCGCAACGGCCGGGACAGCAGGTGCCCCAGCAGCAGCCCGGCCACCGCGGCGACCAGCAGCCCGAACCCCAGTGCCAAGGCGATGTTGCGAATCAGCTTGGTCGTGGTCTCTGCCCCGTAGTCGGCCTTCTGGACCAGGGCGAACCGGTCGCGCGCCTCCACGATCCAGCCGCCAGCGACCCCGCTCTTCCGCCCCGTGTCGCGCACCGCCTGCACGGCGACCGCGTCCCCGCGCAGACCACCGCCGACGCCGATGCGCACCACGGAGATCCCCTGCCCCTGGAGCACGTCGATGACCCGCCCACGCGGCACCTCCCCGAGCTGGTCCGCAGCCGTGTCGGCTTGGTGGGCCAACGCCGTACGACTGACCTCCCGCGCGGTGTTCACCACCAACCGCACCGACACCGACCCGGCGACGAGCACCGCGATCCCCGTGACGAGCAGGCACATCGCGGTGATCCGCCCCGCCAGGCTCGTCTTCACAGCACCTCCACCGAGCAGCCGAGCCCACGAACCGGTCCGAGTTCCACCCGTGGTCGGGCTGCGAGTGGGGCGGCCACGCGGGCGTCCGGACCGGGCGCTGCGGCGGTGCGCGTCCGCGTGTGTCGGGGTGGTGTTGGCCCAGCGGCGTATCCGGTGGCAGGGAGGCGCGGTGTGGTGGTCGAGTCCGGCTGCCTGGTGTTCACGATGTCTCCACCGGGGCAGCAGACGCCGCGAACCGGTCCGCGCGGTCCGAGTTCCACCCGTGGTCGGGCTGTGTGCGGGTCGGCCGCGTGGGTGCGTGGGTCGGGCGCTGCGGCGGTGGGTGTTCGGTTGTGGTCGGCGGCGTATCCGGTGAGCGGGAGGCGTGGTGCGGTGGTCGGGCCAGGCCGTCTGGTCACGGCGCCTCCACTGGAGTGGTCGACCCCACGAATCGGCCCGTGCTCCACCCGTGGCCGGAGTGCGTGCAGGTCGATCACGCGCGTGCCTGGGTTGGGCGTGGCGGTGTCGGGCGTCCGCTTGTGCCGGAGTGGGGCCCCGGCCAGGAGGCGCGGTGTGGTGGGTGAACCCGGCTGTCTGGTGTTCACGGGGCCTCCACCGAGTAGCCGACGCCGCGCACGGTGCGGATCGGGCTGTGCGGGCCGAGCTTCGCCCGCAGTTGGGCCACGTGCACGTCCACCGTGCGGGTGCCCGCGACCGCCGCGTAGCCCCACACCGCGCTGAGCAGCTGTTCGCGCTCGAACACCCGACCCGGATGCCGCATCAGGTGTGCGAGCAGCTCGAACTCGGTGGACGTCAGCGGCACCTCGTCGCCGCCCGCCCACACCCTGCGCCGCTCGGCGTCCAGCCGGATCGCGCCCACCACTTGTTCGGGCGTGCTCGCGTGCGCGCCGCGCCGCAGCACGGTGCGCACGCGAGCGGCCAGCTCGCGCGGGCTGAACGGCTTCGTCACGTAGTCGTCGGCCCCCAGTTCCAGGCCCAGCACGCGATCGACCTCGTCGTCCCGCGCCGTCACGAACAGCACCGGTGTCCAGTCGCCCGCGACCCGCATCGTGCGGCACACCTCGACCCCGTCCATGCCCGGCAGCCCCACGTCCAGCAGCACCGCCACGGGCTTGAGCCTGCGCACGGCGGCCAACGCCGCCACCCCGTCGGTTTCGACGTGCACGCCGAAACCGTCCCGGCGCAGGTAGAGCGAGATCAGGTCGGAGATCGCGCGCTCATCCTCGACCACGAGCACGAGGCCGCGGGCTGACTGGTCCGGTTGCACGGTGGGCCATGCTGTCACGGTTGGTCGAGATCGGCCTCGATGCCGTTCAGCGTCGACTCGATGCTGCTCAGCTCACCGTCCGGGTTGCCGGTCTGCGGCGTCGCCTCGTCCTGGCACCCGGCCAGCCCCACCGCGGCCATCAGCGCGAAGACGACGGCCAGCGCTCTCACTTCGTACCACCGGGGTAGTTGCAGTGCTCGGACTGGAAGGTGTCGATCCGCTTCTGCGCGTCGGACAGCTTGGTCAGCTTCTCCCCGCGCAGGTCCTTGCGCGCGTCGAACAGCTTCGCCTTGGCCTCCTTGCCCGCGTCCCGAGCCGCCTTGGCCTGCGCCTCCAGCCACTTCGTGGAACCGCGCGTGTTCGCGTCCCCGTTGATCCGGTCGGTCGCGGCCTTGATCCGCGACTCGATCTTCGGCACCCGCTCCTCGCAGCGCTTCTTCACCTGGTCGGCGCTGATCGTCATGGGCGCGGGGCCCGTCGGGGTCTCGTCGGCGCTGGCGATGCCGGTCAGCGCGAGTCCCAGTACCGCGGAGCTGCCCGCGACGGCGATGATTCGAGTCCATGTGGTCATGGGGAGAACTGTGACCGGCGTCGATGAGCGCACCGTGCGGCGAATGTTCGGGTTCTGCAAAGGTCGGTCAGAGCAGTGCGGCGTCCGCGGCTTCCCGGTACCGGTCGAAGCGGCGTTCCAGCACCGTCAGCCACCCCGCCACGTGCAGCTTCCGCAGTCGCAGCCAGAACGCCAGGTCGCTTACCAGCGGGTATTCGCGTGCCGCGGCCACGCCGTCCAGTCTGCTCGTCGACGCGAGGCACGCCAGGTCCCACTCGACCGGGCCGCTCCAGGTGTCCTCGAAGTCGTTCCACACCGGGCCGCGCGGGGTCAGCAGCAGGTTGCCGGGGTGGGCGTCGCCGTGCAGCGGTTGGACGTCCGGGGTCGGCCAGGACGCCACGAGCGCGTCCCGTGCGGCGGTGAACGCGGCCAACTGGGCAGAGGGCCGGGTCCAGCGTTCGACGATCCGGTCGAGGTCGGTCACCGGGAGGCGTTCCGGCAGGGGACCGGGGTAGGAGCGCAGTTCGGCGTGCAGGTCGGCCAAGCGGGCGGCGAAGTCGGTCGGGACCCACGTCGGGTCGTGCGCGACGAACTCGGCGAAGCTCACCACCAGCCCGTCACGGGTGAACGGGCCCGCGGGCAGCTCGGCGGACGGCCCGACCACCGGCACGCCTCGACCCGCCAGGTGCTCCGTCACCGCCACGGCCCGGCGGAAGTGCTCGACCACGTCCGGGCGGGCCGTGGCGGTGGCCGTCGCGATCCGTGCCACGACCGGCGCGGGCCGCAGGTGGACGAGCAGGTTGCTCGCGTCGCGGAGCACCACCGGGTCGGTCGAGCGGACGCCGAACGACGCCGCCAGCGCTACCGCCGTCCGCACCTCATCCACGACTGGTGACGTTGGCGGTGAGCTGGCGCAACGACCCGCGCAGCCGGTCGACCTCCTCCTGCGGGAGGCCTATCGCCTCGCCGACCGCGGTGACGATGCCGCTGCTCGCGGTGCGCATCGCCGAGCCTTCCGGGGTCAGGCCGATCTGGACCGAGCGCTCGTCGTCGGCGCGGCGCTGCCGGGTGATCAGGCCCGCCGCCTCCAGGCGCTTGAGCAGCGGTGTCAGGGTGCCGTAGTCGAGCTGGAGGGCGTCGCCCAGGTCCTTCACGGGCATGGAGTCGCGGTCCCACAGGGCGACCATCACCAGGTACTGCGGGTACGTCAGGCCCAGTTCCTGGAGCAGCGGCCGGTAGGCGGCGGTGACCGCCCTGGACGCCGCGTAGAGCGCGAAGCAGAGCAGGTCGTCGACGGCGGACGTGCGGTCTTCCGGTGTCGTGGTCATGGGGCACCCCTTCCAGGTCCTCCCACATAATGCCACGTACGCCAGTAGTTGGAGCAAAAGTAACTTGCACACAAGTTAAACGTCCGCTAGGTTCTGTCCCAGCAGCACCGACCCGAAGGAGAGCGAAGATGAGCACCAACCCCACCGTCGTCCTGGTCCACGGCGCGTTCGCGGACGGCTCCAGCTGGGCTCCGGTCGTCGAGCGCCTCCGGGCGCAGGGGATCGAGTCGCTCGCCGTGAGCAACCCGCTCCGCGGCCTCACCTACGACGGCGACTACGTGGCGAGCGTCGTCAACCAGATCGACGGCCCGGTCGTCCTCGTGGGCCACTCCTACGGCGGCCCGGTCATCACGCACGCCGGCTCCAAGGCGGAGAACGTGAAGGGCCTCGTGTTCGTGGCCTCGTTCGGCGTCGACAAGGGCGTCAGCGCGCTCGGCTCCGTGGAGGGCTTCCCCGAGGTCGAGCTGGGCACCTCGCTCGTGCCGCGCCAGTTCCCGACCGCCGAGGGCACGGACACCGAGTTCACGATCCGCCTCGACGCCTTCTCCAGCGTGTTCGGCGCGGACCTGCCCGCCGACTTCGCCGCCACGGCCGCCGTCAGCCAGCGCCCGGTGGCGCAGGGCGCGCTCGGCGAGCCGCTGGGCGTCGAGCCCGCGTGGAAGAAGCTGCCGTCGTGGTTCGCCGTCGCGACCGCCGACCACGCCATCGACCCGGACTCCCAGCGCGCCGCCGCGAAGCGCCTCGGCGCCACGACCGTCGAGGTCGAGGGCGGGTCGCACTCCATCGCCGTGTCCCGGCCGGAGGAGGTCACCGCGCTGATCGTCGCCGCCGTGACCGCGGTCGCCTAGGAAGCGGAAAGGGGGCCCGCCACTCCGGCGGGCCCCCTTCGCTCAGCTCTTGGCCAGCAGGGCCGTCATCTTGTCGATCTCGGCCGTCTGAGCGGCGAACACGTGCGCCGCGAACTCCTTGACCTCGGTGTCGGAGCCCGCCGCGAGCTGCTGGTTCGCCATCTCCAAAGCGCCCTTGTGGTGCTCGATCATCCCGGTCAGCCAGGCGCGGTCGAAGTCCGCGCCCTTCAGACCGGTCAACGCGGCCGTGTCGACCATCCCGGCCATGTCGTGCCCGGCGTGGCCGGCCTCGACGGGCTCGCCCCACGACTTGAGCCAGCCGGTCAGGGTGTCGATCTCGGGCTGCTGGGCCTTCTCGATGTCCGCCGCCAGTGCCACGACCTGGGGGTTCGTGGTGCGGCCGTCGACCAGCCCCGCCATCTCCACGGCCTGGGCGTGGTGCGGGATCATCTTCTGGGCGAACGCGACGTCGGCGGCGTTGGTCGAGCCGCAGGCGGTCAGGGTGAGGAGCGCGGCCGTGATGGCCGCGCCGAGGAACGCGGTGCGCATGGATCCGTCCTGTTCGGAGTAGGTGCTGAGGGCCGGGAGCGGGTGGCTCCTATAGCCGCAGCACACACAGCCGGGACAGGTCGGGAGGTCGCCGCGGACGTTCGCGGGACCAGGTGACGACCGGCGTCGGGGCGGCGGGCGTGCCCGTCGGGACGCCGCCGCGGGCCAGGTGCAGCGCCAGCAGGCCCAGCGCCGTGACCACCAGTCCGACGCACAGGTGCAGGTCGCCGTCGTGCTCCTGGTGCTCCAGCGGCATCGGATCCACGGTGGACATCTCCACAGTGGAGACCGCGTGGGCGGGCTCGGGGCTCACGAGCTGGTGCATGGACAGCACGCCGAAGAGCAGCGCGAGCACCACCAAGCCCCGTGTGAGCACGAGTGGACCTTACCCGCCGAGCAGGTGTGACCTGGGCTACGCGCGTGCCGGGTGGTCATCCCCCGACATGTCCCCGCCGATAGCGCGGTCTACGATCCGGTGAGCCACTGGGCGGTCCACGCCGTTCGCTGGCGCCCGAACGACGTTGGTCCCACCAAGGCCACCATGTAGGTGAACAGTGCAGGAGGCACCGTGACGGCCGTAGCCCCGCAGCCGATCGCTACGCGTCCTTTCCCGGCGCGCGAAGCGGTCAAGGGTTCGTTCCTGCTGCGGATGTTCCGCACCACGGACCACAAGCAGATCGGCATTCTCTACCTCGTCACCTCGTTCGCCTTCTTCATGGTGGGCGGCGCGATGGCCATGCTGATCCGCACCGAGCTGGCTCAGCCTGGAATGCAGTTCTTGTCCAGCGAGCAGTACAACCAGCTGTTCACCATGCACGGCACGGTGATGCTGCTGCTCTACGCGACCCCGATCGTGTTCGGGTTCGCCAACTTCATCCTGCCGTTGCAGATCGGGTCGCCCGACGTGGCGTTCCCGCGGCTCAACGCCTTCTCGTACTGGCTGTACCTGTTCGGCGGCCTGATCGTGATGTCGGGCTTCGTGACGCCCGGCGGCGCCGCCGACTTCGGCTGGTTCGCGTACACCCCGCTGAGCAACGCCATCCACTCGCCCGGCGTCGGCGCCGACCTGTGGATCGCGGGCCTGGTCATCGGTGGTCTGGGCACGATCCTCGGCGCGGTGAACATGATCACCACGGTGGTCTGCCTGCGCGCGCCCGGCATGACGATGTTCCGCATGCCGATCTTCACCTGGAACATCCTGGTGACGAGCATCCTCGTGCTGCTGGCGTTCCCGATCCTGACCGCGGCCCTGCTGGGCCTGCTGGCCGATCGACACCTCGGCGCGCACGTGTTCGACCCGGCCAACGGCGGCGTGATCCTCTGGCAGCACCTCTTCTGGTTCTTCGGCCACCCGGAGGTCTACATCGTCGCCTTGCCGTTCTTCGGCATCGTGTCGGAGATCTTCCCGGTGTTCAGCCGGAAGCCGGTGTTCGGCTACAACGGCCTGGTCTACGCGACGCTGGGCATCGCGGCGCTGTCCGTGGCCGTGTGGGCGCACCACATGTACGCCACCGGCGCGGTCCTGCTGCCGTTCTTCGCGTTCATGACGTTCCTCATCGCGGTCCCGACCGGCGTGAAGTTCTTCAACTGGATCGGCACGATGTGGAAGGGGCAGTTGACCTTCGAGACCCCGATGCTGTTCAGCATCGGCTTCATCGTGACGTTCCTCTTCGGTGGTCTGTCCGGCGTCCTGCTGGCCGCCCCGGCGATCGACTTCCACGTCTCGGACACGTACTTCGTCGTCGCGCACTTCCACTACGTGCTCTACGGCACCATCGTGTTCGCCACGTTCGCGGGCATCTACTTCTGGTTCCCGAAGATCACCGGCCGGATGCTCGACGAGCCGCTGGGCAAGCTGCACTTCTGGACCACGTTCCTCGGCTTCCACGCGACGTTCCTCGTCCAGCACTGGCTGGGCAACGAGGGCATGCCGCGCCGGTACGCCGACTACCTGGCCAGCGACGGCTTCACCACGCTGAACACGATCTCCACGATCGGCGCGTACATCCTCGGCGCCTCGACGCTCCCGTTCATCTGGAACGTCTTCAAGAGCTACCGGTACGGCGAGGTCGTGACCGTGGACGACCCGTGGGGCTTCGGCAACTCGCTGGAGTGGGCCACGAGCTGCCCGCCGCCGAGGCACAACTTCACCGAGCTGCCCCGGATCCGCTCCGAGCGCCCGGCGTTCGAGCTGCACTACCCGCACATGATCGAGCGCATCCACAACGAGGCGCACGTGACGTTCACCGGCAAGACCATCCCGCACGACAAGGCCACCCCGGCCCTGTCCGAGATGGCGACGAACATCGTGGAATCCGGTACGGCGGCAGGCGCTGCCGAGCCCGACCACAAGTAACCTGAACGCAGGTTCACCGTCGAGCCCCGACAGCCAATCCGGCTGTCGGGGCTCTTCGCATTCCGGAGGAGTTCAGTGACCATGGCCAAGGCCACGCCAGTGCTGATCACGGTGACGGGACCGGACAAACCGGGGGTGTCCTCGGTGCTGTTCGCGGTGTTGACGCGCCACGGCGTCGACGTCCTCGACGTCGAGCAGGTCGTCATCCGCGGTCGGCTGGTGCTCGGGGTGCTCGTCGAGGCCGACCACGACCCCGAGGGCCTCCAGGAGGCCGTCGAGCAGGCGATGGCGACGGTGTCCATGCAGGTGGAGATCGAGCTGGGCGCGGACTCGCGGCGGACCGCGCGGCTGGAGTCCAGCCACGTGCTGATCGTGCTGGGCCGCCCGGTGACCGCGCGGGCGTTCACCGAGGTCGCCCGCAGGCTGGCGTCGCTGGGCGTGAACATCGACGCGATCCGCGGCGTGGCCGACTACCCGGTGACGGGTCTTGAGCTGCGCGTTTCCGTTGCCGAGGACACCGAGGAGAGCGACGCCCAGCTGAGGTCCGCGCTCGCCGACGTGTCGGTGCGGGTGGGCTTGGACGTGGCGGTGGAACGCGCGGGGCTGGCCCGGCGGGCGAAGCGGCTGGTCGTGTTCGACGTCGACTCCACGCTCATCCAGGGCGAGGTGATCGAGATGCTGGCCGCGCACGTCGGCTGCGAGGACAAGGTCCGCGACATCACCGAGGCCGCCATGCGCGGCGAGCTGGACTTCACCGAGTCGCTGCGCCGCCGCGTGGCCCTGCTGGAGGGGCTGCGGGAGGAGGTGCTGGACGAGGTCGGCGCGAACCTGGAGCTGACGCCCGGCGCGCGCACGACGATCCGCACGCTCAAGCGCCTCGGCTTCCGCTGCGGCGTGGTGTCCGGCGGGTTCACCAGGGTCATCAAGGGCTTGGTCGAGGACCTGGACCTGGACTTCTGCGCGGCCAACGAGCTGGAGGTCGTGGACGGGAAGCTGACCGGCCGGGTCGTCGGCGAGGTGGTCGACCGGGCGGGCAAGGCCGTGGCGCTGCGCCGGTTCGCCGAGGAGGTCGACGTGCCGCTCGCGCAGTGCGTGGCGGTCGGCGACGGCGCGAACGACATCGACATGCTCGGCACCGCGGGCCTCGGGGTGGCGTTCAACGCCAAGCCCGCGCTGCGCGAGGTCGCCGACACCGCCCTGTCGCACCCGTTCCTGGACGCCGTGCTGTTCGTGCTGGGCGTGACCAGGGGCGAGGTGGAGGCCGCCGACGCGGCCGACGGCCTGGAACTGGTCCGCCCGTGAACGAGGTGCTGGACCTGCTGGTCGGCCGCAGCTACTCGACCGACGAGGAAGACCCCGCGCTGGTGCGCGCGATGCCCGTGGTGCTGCGCATCGAACGGGCCGAGCCGCCGAGCCGGACGGCGATCCTGGAGGCCGCCGCGGCGGCGGCCATCGCGGTCTGCCTCGACCCGAGGGCCGAGCCCGAGGGGGAGTGGCACGACGAGGTCGTGACGTGGATCCACGGCCGGATCCGCAAGGTGTCGCGGCGGGCCCGCGGCGCGCACTGGGAGGCCGTGCAGGCGTTGCCCGGCGTGACGATTTCAGTGGACGGCGCAGAGGCTCGTGCGCTCGTGCCGGGGCTGGTCGTGGCGGCTCCGAAGGAGCTGACGCGGTTGCAGATCTCCGGCAGCGAGCTGCCGAACGACGAGCCGGGGCCGGTGCCCGCGGACACGCCGGTGCTGTGGCTGAACCCGAAGGTGCCGATGACGGCGGGCAAGGCCGCGGCGCAGGTCGGCCACGGGACGATGCTGCTCGCGCCGACGCTGTCCGAGGAGCGGCTGAAGTCCTGGGCGGCCAACGACTTCCGGACCGCCGTGCGCACGCCGTCGGTGGAGAAGTGGCAGGCGTTGCTGGACGCGGGCGCGGTGGCGGTGCGGGACGCGGGGTTCACCGAGGTCGAGCCGGGCACGACGACGGTCGTCGCGGAGTGGCCGGGGGTTTGACCGGTCCGAATTGGGGTAAAGACGAGGTGTGGGCCTCTTCGACACGCTCGACGACCGCTTGGGTGACCGGCTGGAGAGCGTGCTGAGCGCTCACCACGACCGGCGACTGACGAAGCTCGGCTGGGGCGAGGTGCTCGGGTCGGGCGCGACGGGGTGGTTCTCGCCCCGCGCCCCCGTCCGGCACGGCAACCGCATCCGGGTGCTCCTGGACGGCTCGGAGGCCCTCCCGGTCATCGCCAAGGCGATCGAGGGGGCCAAGTCCCACGTCCACATCGCGAGCTGGCACGCGAGCCCGCACTTCAAGCTGAGCCGGGAGCCGGGCGAGCCGACGTTCAGCGAACTCCTCACGACCGTGGCGGACCGGGTGCCGGTGCGCCTGCTGCTGTGGGCGGGGCCGCCGGTGCCGATGTTCGAGCCGACCCGCAAACGCGTGCTGGGCAACCAGAAGGCGTTCACCGAGAACAGCGCGGTGCAGTGCGTGCTGGACTCCCGCGAGCGGTCGATGCACTGCCACCACGAGAAGATCGTGATCATCGACGACGAGATCGCGTTCGTCGGCGGCATCGACTTCACCGACCTGGAGGGCGACCGGCACGACAGCCACGAGCACCCGGCGGAGCGGCCGATCGGCTGGCACGACCACAGCTCACGGCTGGAAGGCCCGGTCGTGGCGGACGTGGCCGAGCACTTCCGCAGCCGGTGGACCGAGGTGGCCGGGCAGTCGCTGCCGGAGCCCGTGGCGCAGGAGCCGGTCGGGACGTCGTCGGTGCAGGTGGTGCGGACGGTGCCGGAACGGAACTACGACTTCGCCCCGCGCGGCGAGTTCAGCATCCTCGACGCGTACCTGCGGGCGCTGCGCAGCGCGGAACGCCTGGTGTACCTGGAGAACCAGTTCCTCTGGTCGCCGGAGGTCGCCGAGGTCCTGATCGACAAGCTGAAGAACCCGCCGAACGACGACTTCCGCGTGGTGCTGGTGCTGCCGCGCAAACCGAGCAACGGCTCGGACACCACCAGGGGTCAGCTGGGACGGCTGCTCGACGCCGACGACGGCGGCCGACGGCTGGTCGCGTCCACGATCCACACGCACGACGGCGACCGCACCACGCAGGTGTACGTGCACGCCAAGCTGGGGATCGTCGACGACCGCTGGCTCACCGTGGGGTCGGCGAACCTCAACGAGCACTCGCTGTTCAACGACACCGAGGTCAACGTCGTGACCGACGACCCGGTGGTGGCGCGGGAGACGCGGCTGCGGCTGTGGTCGGAGCACCTGCAGCTGCCGGTGCCGGAGATCGACGGGAACCCGGCCGACGTGGTCGACCGGATCTGGCGGCCCGCCATGGACGGGCCGGGGCGGTTGACCGAGCTGCCCAGCGTGTCCCGCCGGGCGGCTCGGTTGCAGGGGCCGTTGCGCGGCCTCCTGGTCGACGGTTAGGCGTCCGCCGCCGCGTCGAGCCGCTTGAGGGCCGCCCGGACGACCTCGGGGTCGTAGGTGGTCCAGTACGGGGGCAGGGACGCGCGGAGGAAGCCGCCGTAGCGGGCGGTCGCGAGCCTCGGGTCGAGGATGGCGACGACGCCCTTGTCGTTCATCGAGCGGAGCAGGCGGCCCGCGCCCTGGGCGAGCAGCAGGGCGGCGTGCGTCGCCGCGACCGTGAGGAAGCCGTTGCCACCGCGTTCGGAGACGGCCTTCTGGCGTGCGGAGGCCAGCGGGTCGTCGGGGCGGGGGAACGGGATCCGGTCCATGATCACGAGTTGCAGCGACGGGCCGGGGACGTCCACGCCCTGCCACAGCGAGAGCGTGCCGAACAGGCAGCTGCGCGGGTCCTCGGCGAACTTCTTCACCAGCTGGCCGGTGGCGTCGTCGCCCTGGCAGAAGATCGGGTACTCCACCTTGTCCCGCAACGCTTCCGCGGCGTTCTTGGCGGCGCGCATGGACGAGAACAGGCCCAGGGTCCGCCCGCCCGCCGCGTTGACGAGGCCCTCGATCTCGTCCAGGTAGGACGGTGGCAGACCGTCGCGGCCCGGAGGCGGCAGATGCCTTGCCACGTACAGGATTCCGCTGCTGCCGTGCTGGAACGGCGAGCCGACGTCCAGGCCCGTCCAGCGGATGGGGGCCGAGTCCGACGGGGGTTCCTTGTCGGTCGCCGTGCCCTCGGCCTTGCGGTTCTGCGACGACGCGGGAAGGCCCCACTGGCGGGCCAGGGTGTCGAACGTGCCGCCCAGGGTGAGGGTCGCCGACGTCAACACGGTGGTGCGCTTGCCGAACAGCTTCTCGCGCAGGAGACCGCCGACGCCGAGGGGAGCCACCCGGAGGGTCGGCGCGCGGCCGCGGTCGGCGAAGTCGCCGGACACCCAGACGACGTCGCGCTCCTCGTCGAACGCGTCCAGGATGCGCACCGCGCCGTCGTGGACCTCTTCGAGGAGGGACAGGGCGAGCTTGCGGTTGGTGCTGCCCTCGACGTCCTCCTTGCGCTCCGGGCCCAGCGAGGAGATGCACGCGTGCGAGGCGTCCCGGATCGCCGCGAGGGTGCCCGCGAGAGCGCGCGGCAGGGTGTCCATGCGGCCGACGGGGAGGTCTTCGAGGAGCATCGCGAGACCGTCGCTGGCCTCGGCCATGCGGTCGGCGACGTCCTGGTCGATCAGCCTGCCGCACCGCCGGGCGGCGGCGGCGATGGCGGCCGCGCTCAACTCCTCGGTCGCCACGGAGGTCACGCGGTCGACCAGGTCGTGGGCCTCGTCGATCACGACGACGTCGTGCTCGGGGAGGACCTGGAAGCCCTCGATGGCGTCGATCGCGAGCATCGCGTGGTTGGTGACGACGACATCGGCCTTGCCCGCCTCCGCGCGGGCCCGTTCGGCGAAGCAGTCGACACCGATGGGGCACTTGGCGACACCCAGGCACTCGCGGGCGGTGACGGAAACCTGCTTCCACGCCTGCTCGGTGACGCCGGGGACGAGTTCGTCGCGGTCACCGGTCTCGGTCTCCGACGACCACTCGTGCAGGCGCTTGACCTCGCGGCCGAGCCGGGAGACGGCGAACGGGTCGAAGAGAGCGCCGTCGTCCGGCTCCTCGGGAGCGCCGGAGTGCAGGCGGTGCATGCACAGGTAGTTGCGGCGGCCCTTGAGGATCGCGAAGTTGGGTTCGCGGCCGAGCTCCGGCTTGAGGGCCTTCGCGAGGCGGGGGAGGTCGCGGTCCACGAGCTGGCGCTGGAGGGCGATGGTGGCGGTGGAGATGACCACGGTGGCCTCTTCCGCTACCGCGTGGCGGAGGGAAGGGACCAGGTAGGCCAACGACTTCCCGGTGCCGGTGCCCGCCTGGACGGCGAGGTGCTCGCCGGTGCGGATCGAGTGGTCGACAGCCTCGGCCATCTCCACCTGACCCGAACGCTCGGCTCCGCCCACCGAAGTGACGGCGGTGGCTAGGAGAGTGCGGGTGTCGGGGATGGCGGTCTTGGCGGGCACACCGGAGAAGGTACCCGGAGGGACCGACGGTTTTGTGGGAGTGGTCGGGTTGGAGGGGGCTCCTGGCTTGCTCTCGCTTGCGGCTGCTCGCTTGCCGCTGCCCGCTTGTTGCTGGCTGGCTCGGCTGTCTGTCGCAGCCCGCGCCTTGAGGCCTGCTCGCCTGCTCTGCTGGTCACTGGCCGCTGTTCGTCGCTGGCTGGCCGCCGGTTCCAGCTCAGTCAGCAGGCGACGCTGGTTCCAGCTCAGTCAGCAGGCGACGTCAGTTCCAGCGTGCTGTGGCCGATTTGACATGGGGACCCCTCATTTCGGCCTTTGTCGGGCTCAAAAGGCGGTCCAAAGAGAGTCCCGCCCGACTGCAATTTTAAGGCCGAAATCCCCATGTCAAATCGGCCACGTTCCGTGGCCTGTGGCTGCTGGTTCCAGCGTGGTCGTCAGTTGTGGTTTTTGTGGTTTTTTAGGTGGTCAGGTGTTGTTTTGTCCAGGTGGCGAAGGTGGTGATGGGGATTCCCAGGTCTGTTGCGTAGTGTGGACGGCCTGGTTGGCCTGCGACGTTCAGGCGGTCCAGTGCGGTGCCCATGGGGGGCATTCCTGCTGCTAGGGCTTCTTCTGTGGTCATGTTGGGGGCTGTTAGGGGGATGTTCAGGGTTGTGGAGAGTGTCTCGGCGATTTCTGTCATGGAGAGGTAGTCGCTTGCCAGTTCTAGTTCTACCTCGTGGAACTTGTCCGGGTTGGTGATTGCTGCTGCTGCCGCTGTGCCGATGTCGTGGACTGCGATCAGTGACAGTCGTGTTTCTGGCTTGAGGACGGTGATCAGGCCGGCCTCGATTCCTTTGGGGAACAGGTATTTTGTGGTGGGGAGGAAGTTTTCCATGAACATGCCTGGCTTGAGCAGGGTCCAGCGGGGGAAGTTGGCTTTGCGCAGGTGGTCTTGGATTTTTGTCTTGGCGGTCATGGAGGGTTCTGCTGTGGGCCAGCGGCCTTCGGACCAGCCTGGGGTTTCGGTGTGTTGGCCCGCGCCCGTGACCGAGGTGTGGACGAACTGGGGGACGCCCGCTGCTTTCGCTGCCTCGATGAGGTTGATGCCTTGGGTTACCTCGCCCTCGAAGTCGAAGTCTTCGCCGGTGAAGGCGGGCATCTGGACGGAGAAGACTGCGCGGGCTCCTTGGGCCGCGCTGGTGATGGAGTCGCGGTTGTTGAGGTCGCCGGTGATCAGTTCCGCGCCTTGGGCCTCGATGGTCTTGGCTCGTGTGGTGGTGGGGTCGCGGACCAGGGCGCGGACGGGGATGCCTGCTGCCAAGAGGGCTCTGGTGGTTGCGCCGCCTTGTTGGCCGGTGGCTCCGGTGACCAGTACTGGTGCGGGCATGGTGCTCCTCGGGAAACTAAGTGGCGGGGGTCGCCGTTTGTCTCGTGGGGACGATACGGCGGGGTCCGCCACTTAGCAAGTGAGGATGCGTTTGCCCAGTTCTACGGCTGCGGAGGCGTGGCTGGTGGTGAGCTGGGAGCCGGTGTGGCGGGCTTCCGCGATGTCGTGGAGGGGGCGTGCCAGGTCGGGCCAGTGGGTGGCTGCGTGGGTCAGGGCCTGGCTCTTGCCGATGATGTCGCCGGTGCGGATCGTGTGCCAGAGGCGGGCCGGGCCCGTGCCTACCCAGAGGATGGCTTCCGTTGGCGCTGTGGGGGCGGCGCTCAGCTGGTCGATCATGGGCTGCCAGTACGTGATCAGGTTGGTGCGGCAGTAGTCCGCTACTTCTTCCCTGGTCACGGGGGTGTGGGGGCGTGGGCCGCGCACGGTGAGGGAGTAGCGGTTCAGCTGGTCCCACAGGACCGGGGTGATGTAGGCCGGGTCCGTGGTGTTCAGGGTGCCGTCCCTGCCCCACGGGCGGGGTAGGTCCGTGGCGGGGCGGGTCAGGTCGTCTTGTTGGAGGTAGACGGCGTCCACGTCCGGCTCGGTGTGGGCGGCTGCCAGTGCGGACAGGTCGGCTGGGGTTGGGGGGCGGGAAAGGATGCCGACCAGGTCGAGGTCCGAGACGCCGGGGACGTGGTCGTCCAGCAGGGGGCTGCCGGTCACGTGGAGTGCCGTCAGCAGGCCTGGGGCGTGGGTGTCGATGCGGGTGGCGTGGGCCAGGGCTCGTCGGGTGATCACCCGACGACTACTACCGGATTCGGCGCACCAAGGCCCACGTCGCAGGCAGGAGGCCCGCGGCCAGGGCGACCTTCAGGGCGTCGCCCAGGAGGAACGGGAAGACGCCTGCCTGGAGGGCCTTGGGCAGGGAGAGGTTGGCCGCGGCCATCAGCCACGGGACGCCGAAGGCGTAGATCGTGAGGCTGCCGAGGGCCATCGTGCCGACGGTGCGCAACGGGGTGCGGTCGCCGCCACGGCCCGCGAGGGTGCCGACCAGCGCGCCCGCGAAGACGAAGCCGACGACGTAGCCGAGTGACGCCGGGGCGCCGGACGCGCCGCCCTGGAACCACGGCACGCCCGCCACGCCCGCGATCAAGTAGAGGAGCATCGACGTCGCGCCGCGCTGCCAGCCGAGCGACGCGCCGACCAGCAGGGCCGCGAAGGTCTGGCCGGTGATCGGCACGGGGCTGCCTGGGACCGGGAACGCGATCTGGGCCGCCAGGCCGGTGAACACCGCGCCACCGATGACGAGGGCGACGTCCTTGGCGATCGAGCCGGGCACGAAGTCGGCCAGCACCGCACGGCGGGGGATGGCGAGCACGGACACGGTGACCTCCTGGGATCGCGGCAACTCCAGGCAGGCTAACCGGGAGGCGCTGGATCCTGACCTTGTCCGTGTCGACAAGTTGCGAACCTCACGTCCCGTCGAGGCTGGTTAATCGCTTGCCCCCGGTTGCTACCTTCGAATTTTGGCCGCCGATTCGAGGAAGTGACGGCATGTCCCGAAAGACCTGTGTTGCGCCGGTTCCGCACCCGAAGACCGAACACAGGGGACACGCACGCCATGAAGACCGTGAACATCGGGATCCTCGCCCATGTTGACGCCGGGAAGACCAGCCTGACCGAACGGCTGCTGCACGCCACGGGCGTCATCGACCACGTGGGCAGCGTCGACCGCGGCGACACCCAGACCGACACCAACGA
>Ga0247771_1000049_pt1 | contig 52456 bp, 49 predicted proteins | sample UWRJL197509C6_FD_179948 | JGI IMG/M metagenome (GOLD analysis project Ga0247771, IMG submission 179948) | Plant litter microbial communities from Arlington Agricultural Research Station in Wisconsin, United States - UWRJ-L197-509C-6 | ecosystem: Environmental > Terrestrial > Plant litter >... | reverse complement strand
TAAAATTGGAGATCGGGCAGGGCTTTGGGGCACTGCCTTTTGGCCCGATCAAGGGGCAAATCTAGGGGCCCCAAATCAAATCGGACACAGCACGCTGGAAATCGAAGCCACTGGGTGGCCCGGCTGGAAGCCGCAGTCGCTGCGTGAGCGGGCTGGGAGTAGAAGACGCCGACTGACCCGGCTGGTAGGTGGGTCAACGAATGGTGTCGCCGGACAGATGGGGCAGTTCCGCGCGAGTCGGCAGACCCTCCCAGTCGCCCAGGCTGCTGATGGCGATGGCGGCCACCGCCGTGGCCCTGGACAGACGTTGCGGGGGCTCCTGATCGTCCAGGAGCGCCGAAAGGTAGCCGGCCACGAAAGCGTCACCCGCACCGATGATGTCGGCGACAGTGGTGGGTGCGGCCGAAGAAGCCCAGTGAGCCGCCCGCGTGGTGACGTCCGCACCCTCCGCTCCGCGTTTGGTCACCACCTCGCGAACCCCCTTGTCCAGCAACGTTTGCGTCCCCCCGACGAGATCCAGTTCGGACTGGTCGCCGAAGACGATCGTGGCTTGCGACGCCAACGGGGTGAGGGTGTCGGAGGCGTCCTGAGGGGACCAGAGCTTGGAGCGGTAGTTGATGTCCAGGCAGACGGTCCAGCCATGGGCCGTGGCGTGGTCCACGGCGGCGGTTGTGGCGGCTCGAGCCGTTGCGGACAGGGCTGGGGTGATGCCGGAGAGCAGGAGGAGTCTCGCGCCTGCCTGGAGAGGAGCCTGGAGGTCGTCGGGGGATAGGTGGGAGCCTGCTGAACCCGAGCGGTAGTAGGCGACCCTGGCGAGGGTCGCGGTGCGTTGTTCGCGGATCAGCAGGCCTGTGGGGGCCGTGGAATCCGGGATGGCGACGGTGTCTACTTGTTCGGCTCGGAGGCGGTCGGCGATCAGGGCGCCGAACTCGTCCGTACCTATCCTGCCCACCCAGCGGGCGTGGTGGCCCAGTCTGGACAGTCCTATTGCGACTGTGCTTTCCGCGCCTGCCAAGGTCAGGTCCAACGATCTCGCCAGGCGTAGGGGGCCGGGGGATTGGGCGCGGAGGACGGCCATGGTTTCGCCGAACGTCAACACGTCCGCGGTCATGTGGCGGTGCCGATCGCGTCCAGCAGGTGCTTGGCGCGGTCTGCCAAGCCGGACGAGCTTGTGCCCATCAAGGGGGAGCCGACGCCTACGGCTACCGCGCCTGCCTGGAGGTAGGCGACTGCTTCTGCCACGCTTACGCCGCCCACGGGGACGAAGGGGACGTCTGGGAAGGGGGCGCGCAGGGCCTTGAGGTAGTCGACGCCGCCCAAGGAAGCCGGGAAGAGTTTGAGAGCCGTTGCGCCGTAGGACAGGGCGGTTTCCACCTCGGTCGGAGTCAGGACGCCTGCGAGGATGGGGAGGTTCGCCTCGATGGAGGTGCGGACGGCGGGTGTCGTTGCCGGGCTTACGGCGAACGTGGCGCCTGCTGACTTGGCGTCGGTGATGTCTGCCGCTGTGCGGATCGTGCCTACGCCTAGCCAGGCGTCGTCTGGGAGGTCTGGAGCTAGATCAGCGATGGTTTTTAGGGCGTTGGGGCTGGTCAGGGAGATTTCTACCAGTCTGATACCTGCTTCGAACAGGGTGGTCACGGCTGTTCTTGCGTCGTCCGCGCGGACGATCGCCACCAGGCGGTGGGTTGTCAACGCGTCCTTGAAGGTCACCATTCCGCCACGCTCCCGTCGTCGTGTCGCCACAGCGGTGATCGCCAGCGGTGGCCGTGTTCTGCTGCTCGGCGTACTGCCTTCTCGTCCACCTCTATACCCAAACCCGGTCCCAACGGCCTGCGGGCGTGGCCGTCGGTGAAGTCAAATGGGGTCGAGTCGACGAGGTAGTCCGTGAACTCGTTGCCGTCGTTGTAGTGGATGCGGAGGCTTTGCTCCTGGATGAGGAAGTTGGGGGTGGCGAAGGCGATTTGCAGGCTGGCCGCCAGGGAGATCGGGCCCAACGGGCAGTGGGGGGCGATGTCGGCGCCGTAGACCTCGGCCATGGCGGCGATTCTCCTCAACTCGGAGATGCCGCCTGCGTGGGACGGGTCCGGTTGGACCACCGCCACGCCTGCTTCGAGGACCGGTTTGAAGTCCCAGCGGTTGTAGAGGCGTTCGCCGGTGGCGATGGGGACGCCGCTGGCCGCCACTACCGACGCCAGGGCGTTGCCGTTGAGTTCGGGGAGGATCGGTTCCTCCACGAACATGGGCTGCACCTCCTCCAGCATGCGGACCAGGCGGCGGGCCATGGCTGGGGAGACTCGGCCGTGGAAGTCGATCGCGAGGTCGCGGTCTGGGCCTAGTACTTCCCTGGCCTCGCGGGCTCTGGTGAGGACGGCCTGTGCCTCGCCGGGGGTGGCGATGGTGGTCATGGGGCCGCAGGCGTTCATCTTGACCGCTGTGTAGCCCTGTTCGACCTGTGCCGCCACGGCTTCGCCGATGTTGGCTGGGCGGTCGCCGCCGATCCACGAGTAGACGCGCACGCGGTCGCGGACGGGGCCGCCGAGCAGTTCGTGGACGGGGACGTTGCGGACCTTGCCCGCGATGTCCCACAGCGCCTGGTCGTAGCCCGCGGCCGCGCTGGAGAGGACCGGGCCGCCGCGGTAGAAACCGGCGCGGCGCAGGACCTGCCAGTGCTCCTCGATGCGCAGCGGGTCCTGGCCGATGACGAGGTCGGCCATCTCGTGGACCGCCGCGCGCACGGTCTCCGCGCGGCCCTCCACCACCGGCTCACCCCAGCCGACGACACCCTCGTCCGTGCTGACCTTGAGGAACAGCCAGCGCGGCGCCACCAGGAAGGTTTCGACGTCGGTGATCTTCACCTGTGCTCCTTCAAGCGGAATCCTTGTGCACGGACCAACCCCCGTCGACGACCAGTTCGGCACCGGTGACGAACGACGCGGCGGGGGACAGCAGGAAGGCGATGACCTCGGCCACCTCGGCCGGGTCGCCCAAGCGTCCCAACGGGGTCGCGGCCGCGCTGCGCTCCCGGTCGGGTTCGGGGACGCGGTCCCACGCGCCGGTGAGGACCGGGCCGGGCAGGACCGCGTTGACCCGGACGTCCGGGGCGTACTCGACGGCGAGCTGCCGGGCCAGCGAGACGAGCGCGCCCTTCGTGGCGGCGTAGGCGGGGTGGCCGGGCAGGCCCGTGGTGGCGTGCACCGACGAGACCAGCACGATCGCGCCCTTCTTCTCCACCAGGGAGGGCAGGCAGGTGCGCGCGCCGAGGAACGCGGCGGTGAGGTTGACCTCGACCTGCCGCGTCCACTCGGCGCGCGTGGTGTCGTGCAGTGGCTTCACCACGACCGTGAAGGCGTTGCTGACCAACGCGTCGACACCACCGGGGGCGGCCGCCGCCACTGCCGCCCACGTCTCGTCCGCCGCGACGTCGCCGACGACCGCGGTGACCGAGTCGAGCCCGGTCACCGCCTCGTCGACGTCGACCGCGATCACCGAATACCCGTCCGCCACGAGCTTGCGGGCGGTGGCCGCCCCGATACCGGACGCGGCCCCGGTCACCACGGCACAACGAGTCACGACGATTCCTCCTGCTGGATCTACAGAACGGTCTGGTGCACGCGGCCGTCGGAGCCGCGAACCGCCAGCCACGCCGACCCGTTCGCGCCCGCCGCGACCCCGAGCGCCCCGGTGAAGGCGTTGCTGGGGAACTCGTCGCGCTTGAACCAGCCTCCCCAACTCCCGTCGGCGAAGTTGCGCTGCCAGAGCGTGTAGTCACTCGCTCGGGCGAACAGGTACACCCGGCCTTCGGTGGCGAGCAGGGTCGGGCTGCCGCTGATCACGCCGCCGAGGTCGGTCCACGCGCCCCACGTGCCCGCTGCGTCGCGTACCCGTTCCCACGTGCCGTCGTCGGCCGTGCGGACGGCGACGTGGACGGTGCCGTCGACGACGACCGTGCTGGGACGGCCGTAGATCGGCTGCCCGTTGGGGGCGTCGAGGGAGGACCAGCCGCCGGTCGCGGACCGCTGCCACACCTCGCCGTCCGCGCCGCGCGTCGTGAGCGTCCACGACGTGGGGGAGGTGAACGCCACGGTCGGCGCGTCGGTGGCGGTGCCGCCGAGCTTGATCCACTCGCACCACCGGCCGTCCTTCAACGTCCGCTGGTAGACGGCGTTGTCGGTGCCGCGCACGAACACGTCCACCCGGCCGTTCGCCGAGCCGTACGCGGCGGGCTGGCCGAGGACGCGCGCGCCGCGCGGGCCGCCGAGGCTGGTCCACTTGCCGGACCACGTGGCGCCGGACTTCTTGCTCACCTGGAGGTCGCCGGACGCGCCTCGGATGAACGAGAGGGCGTTGGTGTCGTCGAACCGGACCAGCGCCGGGCTGGCCGACGGGGAGCCGCCGATGTCCGCGCCGGGCACCAGGTCCGTGCCGGACAGCTTCAGCATCGCCGTGCCGTGCGCCGGGACGGTCGTCGTGTACGAGCCGTCGAACCGGCCGCGGTCGGCGCGGGCCCGCAGGTCGCGCACCTTCACGGTGCCGGTGAGGCTCGCGGCGGAGAACTGCACGGTCATCTCGGCGGGCGCTTCGGAGCGGTTGAGCAGCACCACGGACCGCTGGCCGCGACCGTTGAGGACCTTGCTGTAGACGTCACCGGTGCTGTTGTTGGCCACGCGCACACCCTGGATGCCCAGCGGGTCCTGGTCGACCGCGAGGATCTCCGGGTTCTTCAGCGAGGCGATCATCGACGGCGGCAGCGTGCGCGGGTCGGAGCCGATCACCAGCGGTGAGGCCATCTGCGCCCACATCACCAGCTGGGTGTTCGACTCCTCCTCGGTGAACTCGTAGCCGCCCCACTGGGTCGCGCGCATCGGCAGCAGGTAGTCCGGGTCGTTGAAGTGGCCCGGCCCGGCCGCCTCGGGGTGCGCCGCGTTGTCGTCCATGTTGCGCAGCAGACTGGCCCACTGGTTCGGGTACGCCGTGCCGAACGCGATGTCCGTGCTGGTGCGCCACGAGTCCGCGATCCGCGGCCCGAACGAGTACGAGCGCCCCGCTTCCTGGGCGGGCGTGTGCGGGATGCCCCACTCCCAGGTCACGGGGTTGCAGACGTTGAGGATCATCTTCCGGCCGGACTTCGCGACGGCCTTGCTGAAGTCGCCGAACGCGGTCGCGGGGTCGAGGCCCTGGTTGATCGCGCACAGGAAGTCGATCTTGATGGCGTCGACCTTCCACGCGGCGAACTGCTTCGCGTCGGCCTCGTAGTACCCGCCACCGCTGCCCAGACCGCAGTTCTTGCCGTCGTAGGCGCCCGCCTCGGTGTAGATGCCGACCTTGAACCCCTGGTCGTGCAGGCGCGTGACCAGCGAGGGGATGCCGGACGGGAACCGCTCCGGGTCGGCGACGAGCTTGCCGCTCGCGTCGCGCGGGGTCGGGGCCTGCCAGCCGCCGTCCAGCCACACGATCTTGTACCCGGCGTCGCGCAGGCCGCTGACGGCCAAGTGGTCGGCAACGCCCTTGACCTGCGTCTCCGTCGGCGCGCCGAGGCCGTAGTAGGAGTTCCACCCCATGTACGGCGTGGCCGAGAGGCCGCTGTTGTAGTAGTCCGGGGCGCCCTGGTCGTCACCGGCCTGTGCCGCGGGCAGTGCCGTGACCATGGCGGCGACCAGCGCGCCCAGCACGACGGTCGCTCTACGCCTCGTTGCGTACGACATCTTCGGATCCCTCACCTCTGACCGCTGGGGCTGGCTTCGGTGTGAGATTGCCGGGTCGACCGCGGAGTGTCAACGATTATTCGTAATTAATACAGCCGAGGGTGCGGGCAAGTGGCTGACCAGGTCATACCAATTGGTACAGACCATTGACAAAGGGGTCCGCTGTTCAGCAGTCTGCGAACGTGGGATCGGTCCGACCGAGGAGGACGACGTGGAAACCCAAGCGCTCCAAGGAAGTCGATGGCGTCGGGCGGGTCGTGCCCTCGCCGCGGCGGCGCTCGTCGCCAGTGGCACGGTCGTCTGGACGCTGGGAGCCCAGACCCCCGACGTCGCGCAGGCCGCGGAGCCGCTGAAGAGCCTGGTCCCCGCCCCTGTCTCGGTGTCGGCCACGGCGGGCGTCACGTTCACCCTCACCAGCACCACCAAGATCTACACGCAGGCGGGCGACGCGGACGCGCGGTCGGTCGGCGACTACCTCGCGGGCGTCCTGCGCAAGTCCACCGGTTTCGCCCTGCCGGTCTCCGACGCCTCCGGCACCCCCGCCGACGGCATCTCGCTCCTGCTCTCCGGGGCCAACCCGAGCGTCGGCGAACAGGGCTACCAGCTCGACGTCGCGGCGAACACCGTCGTGCTGAAGGCGATCAGGGGCGCCGGACTGTTCGGCGGCGTGCAGACGTTGCGCCAACTGCTGCCCGCGAAGGTCGAGGCTTCGACCGTCCAAAGCGGACCGTGGACGATCCCCGGCACGGCCATCCTCGACTACCCGCGGTTCGTCCACCGCGGCGCGATGCTCGACGTGGCGCGGCACTTCCAGCCCGTCGCCGCGGTGAAGCGCTACCTCGACCAGCTGGCCCTGTACAAGGTCAACTACTTCCACCTGCACCTGACCGACGACCAGGGCTGGCGGATCGCGATCGACAGCTGGCCGCGGCTCACGTCGGTCGGCGGCACCACCCAGGTCGGCGGCGGCGCGGGCGGCTTCTACACCAAGGCCCAGTACCAGGAGATCATCGCGTACGCCGCCTCGCGGTTCATCACCGTGATCCCCGAGGTCGACCTGCCCGGCCACACCAACGCCGCCCTGACGTCCTACGCCGAGCTGAACTGCAACGGCGTCGCGCCGGGGCCGCGCACCGACACGGAGGTCGGCTACAGCTCGCTGTGCGTCTCGAAGGCCGTGACGTACCAGTTCCTCGACGACGTGATCCGCGAGATCGCCGCGATCACCCCCGGCCCGTACTTCCACCTCGGCGGTGACGAGGCCCAGGCCACCACGGACGCCGACTACAAGACGTTCATGGACAAGGTCCTGCCGATCGTCAAGAAGTACGGCAAGACGGCCGTCGGCTGGCACGAGTTCGTCAAGACCACCACCGACACCACCGCGATCCCGCAGTTCTGGGACACCAGCACGTCCAACTCGGTCGTCGCGGCGGCCGCGGCGCGCGGCAACAAGGTGATCATGTCCCCGGCCAACAAGGCGTACCTGGACATGAAGTACAACGCCAGCACGCCGTTGGGCCAAGACTGGGCGGCCCGCATCGAGGTGCAGGACGCGTACGGCTGGAACCCCGGCGCGTACCTCAACGGTGTCGGCGAGAGCGCGGTCCGCGGCGTCGAGGCTCCACTGTGGACCGAGACGCTGGTGACGTCGGCCAACATCGAGTACATGGCGTTCCCGAGGCTCGCGGCCATCGCCGAACTCGGCTGGTCCCCGTGGTCGACCCACAACTGGGACCAGTTCAAGCTCCGCTTGGCCGCACAGGGTCCGCGCTGGACCAACCTGGGCATCAACTTCTACAAGTCCACCCAGGTGCCGTGGGAGACCACGACCACCACCACAACGACAACCACGACGACCACGACCACCACGACTCCGCCCGGCACCTGCCCGGCGGCGTGGGACCGGACCAAGGTCTACACGGCCACGAACGTCGTGTCGCACAACGGCCGGAAGTGGACGGCCCAGTGGTGGACGCAGGGCGAGGAGCCCGGCACCACCGGCCAGTGGGGCGTCTGGCGGGACAGCGGCGCCTGCTGAGACGCACCGGCCGTGAACGGTCCCCCGAACCGTTCACGGCCGGCGCCGGGGGTGGTGTGATGGGCGCATGACGCGCATCGAGATCGACGGTCTCCCGGCAACCGCTGACACCCTCGCGCACCCGGCGACGTCGACGACCGGCAACTTCACCGCGATGCAGGTCCGAGGCGGCAAGGTCCGCGGCATGGACCTGCACCTCACCCGGCTCCGCACCGCGTCGCAGGAGATGTTCGACGTCCGGCTCGACGACGACCTCGTCCTGGGCCACGTCCGCCACGCGCTCGCGGACGTGGTCGACGCGTCCCTGCGCGTCTACGTGTTCCAGCCCGAGGACGCCCTGTCGATCATGGTCACGGTCAACCCTCCCGGCGAGCCGCCGAGCACCCCGCAACGCCTGCTCGCGGTCCCGTACACCCGGCCGTTCCCGCACCTCAAGCACCTCGGCGGCTTCGCGCAGGCCCACCACGCGAAACTGGCCCGCCGCGCGGGTTTCGACGACGCGCTGCTCACCACCCCGGACGGCCTGGTCACCGAGGGCGCGACCACGAACATCGGCTTCTTCCAAGGTGACACGGTCGTCTGGCCGGACGCCCCCGTGCTCCTGGGCGTCACCATGCAGCTGGTCAACACCGCCCTGCCCGAGCCGCCCCGGCTGGCGGAGATCCGCCTGGACGACCTGACGGCGTTCGACGCGGCGTTCCTCACCAACGCCAGGGGCGCCGTCCCGGTCAGCGCGATCGACGACCTGGAGTTCCCCGTCGACCCGGCCCGGATGAAGGTCGTCGTGGACGCCTACGAAAGCGTTCCGTGGCTGAAGCCTTGACCTCGTCCTAGGTCGAGGTCGGAGGCTGGGGGCCGGTCAACGTGAGGGGTCGGCGTGCGCGCGGTGTGGGTGAGGGAGTTCGGGGGACCCGAGGTGCTGCGGGTGGAGGACACCCCGGACCCGGTGGCGGGTCCGGGGCAGGTGCTGGTCGAGGTGGGGCACGCGAACATCACCTTCGTGGAGACGCAGGTCAGGGCGGGTAAAGCGCCGTGGCCGGTGGTGTTGCCGATGATCCTCGGGGGAGGGGTGGGCGGCACGGTCGTCCGCGCGCCGGACGTCGGCCTGATCGGCGCGCGGGTGGTGACGAGCACCGGCGGCAGGGGCGGCTACGCCGAGCGGGTCGCGGTGGACGTCGCCGAGCTGATCCCGGTGCCGGAGGACGTGCCGCTGGACCACGCCGTGGCGCTGCTGGCCGACGGCCGCACGGCGGTGCTGATCACCGACGCCGTGGGGCTCAAGGCCGGTGACCGCGTGCTGGTGGAAGCGGCGGCGGGCGGCGTGGGCACGCTGCTGGTGCAGCTGGCGAAGGCGGCGGGCGCGGTCGTGGTCGCCGCCGCGGGCGGTCCGCGCAAGACCGCGCTGGTCACCGGCGCGGACGTGGTCGTCGACTACCTCGACCCCGACTGGCCGGACCGGGTCCGCGCGGCCGTGGGCGCGGTGGACGTCGTGCTGGACGGCGTGGGCGGCGCGCTGGCCCGCACCGCGTTCACCCTGCTCGACCGCGACGGCCGCATGATCAGCTTCGGCTTGGCCAGCGGTGAGTGGGCGGGCATCAGCCCGGAAGCCGCGGCGGAGCGGTCCGCGACGCTGATCGCGGGCCCGCCCCGGCCGTCACCGGAGGACGCCAGGGCGGCGACGCTGCGGGCGTTCGCCTCGGTGACCCCGCTGATCGGCCAACGCTTCCCGCTGGAGCGGGCCGCCGACGCCCACGCGCTGATCGAAGCCCGTGGCGCGGTGGGCAAGACGCTGCTGGAAACGCGTTAACCGCAGGCCGCGGCGCGTTCCAGCAGCAACGTCCGCTCGCGCGCGTTGCGCGTCAGGGAGGCGGCCCGCTCGAACTCGCCGCGGGCCTCCTCCAGGCGGCCCAGCTTCATCAGGAAGTCGCCGCGGACGCTGGGCAGCAGGTGGTAGCTCTTCAGCGTCGGCTCGGACATCAGGTCGTCCACGAGTTCCAGGCCCGCCGCGGGGCCGTGGGCCATCGACACGGCCACCGCGCGGTTCAGCTCCACCACGGGCGACGGCGTCACCTTGCCCAGGGTGTCGTACAGGTCCGCGATCCGCGCCCAGTCGGTCGCCTCCGACGTCCCGGCCCGGCCGTGGCACGCGGCGATGGCGGCCTGGAGCGCGTACGTGCCCTCCGCGCCGTCCAGCTCCTCGGCGCGCGCCAACGCCGCCAGGCCGCGACGGATGAGCAGCTGGTCCCACCGGCCGCGGTCCTGGTCCAGCAGCAGCACCGGCCGCCCGTCCGGGCCGACCCGCGCGGCCGTCCGGGACGCCTGGATCTCCATCAACGCCACCAGCCCGTGCACCTCGGGCTCCTTCGGCATCAACCCGGCCAGCACGCGCCCGAGCCGCAGGGCCTCGTTGCACAGCGCGGGCCGCAGCCAGTCGTCGCCCGCGGTCGCCGAGTAGCCCTCGTTGAACACCAGGTAGACGACCTCCAGCACCGACGACAGCCGGGCGGGCCACTCCTCGCGGGCGGGCACCTCGAACGGCACCTCGGCCTTGGCGAGGGTCTTCTTCGCGCGCACGATCCGCTGGGCGATGGTCGACTCCGACGCCAGGAACGCCCGCGCGATCTCGTCGGTGGACAGACCGCCCAGCAGCCGCAGCGTCAACGCCACCCGCGCCTCGGTGGACAGCACCGGGTGGCAGGACACGAACACCAGCCGCAGCAGGTCGTCGTCGATCTCCGGGGCTTCCTCGACCTCGGGCACGGCCCCCAGCGGGTCCAGCTCCTGCCCGAGGATCTCGACCTTCTTCCGCAGGTTCTGCTCCCGCCGGATGAAGTCGATGGCCCGCCGCTTCCCGGTCGCCATCAGCCACGCGCCCGGATTGCGCGGGACGCCCTCGACCGGCCACTGCTCCACAGCGGCCAGCAGGGCGTCCTGCGCGAGTTCCTCGGCGAGCCCCACGTCCCGCACCAGGCGCGCGAGACCGGCGATGACCCGAGCCGATTCGATCCTCCAGACCGCGTCGATCGCGCGGTGTGCCTCCGAAGCCGTCACAACCACTGACTACAGGAGCCGTGACGGCCGTGCAAGCACGCGGGACTACTGGCCGATCTGCTCCCGCAGCTCCGCCTCGGCGGCGCGCAGCTCGGGGGTGAACGCGTCGCCGAAGTCGGCCGCCTCGGCCACCTGGCGGATCTCGACGACCGCGTCCTGGCCCTCGCCGGTGGGGATGCGCTTGACCCACTCGATGACCTCTTCGCGGGACTTCACGTCGAGCAGCCAGAACCCGGCGATCAGCTCCTTGGTCTCGGCGAACGGGCCGTCGACCACGGTGCGGCTGTTGTGCGTCAGGTGCACGCGGGCGCCCCTGGAACTGGGGTGCAGGCCCTCACCGGCGAGCATCACACCGGCCTTGACCAGCTCCTCGTTGAACTTGCCCATGGCCTCCAGTACCTCCGTGCTCGGCATGACGCCGGCTTCGGACTGCTCGTCGGCCTTCATGATCACCATGAACCGCATGTCTGCTCCTCGGGTAGCTCTTGCCTGTACCCCTGCGTCGAACGGGAGCAGCCCGGATCGACACGGCCGCGGAACTTTCTCGAAAAACTTTTGACGGCTCGCTGACCTGCGGAAACGCCGACGGCCGGACCGCTGGTCGCGATCCGGCCGTCGGCGGGCGTCAGTAGCCCGGTCGTGAGGCGTTCTTGGCCTTCCGCACCGCGCCGTCGATCTGGTGGTGGTACTTCCCCTTGGTCTGCCGGTCGAGGAACGTCCCCGCCTGGTCGGCGAGTCTGCTCACCTTCTCGGGGTTCTTCTGGGCGTACTTCCTGGCAGCGGCAGCCGCCGTGGCGAGTACCGCGAGCTTGCGCAACATGGCCATTCCGCTCTCCCTTCGACGTCCCTTCAACGTCCGGGAGGGCCGGGATGGTTCCCTACGAGGTCAGGGTCCACGTCGCGGTGTCGGTGTAGGTCTGCCCGCCGCGGGTGCCGCTGACCGTGACGACGTTCGCCCCGGCCCGCAGCGTGACCGGCCACGTGTAGATGTGGTCGGCCGACGTCTTCGGCGCTCCGACCTGCACGCCGTTGACCGTCAGGGACACCGCGTCGGTGGTCCCGTAAGCCCGGACGGTGGTGTTCGCGGCGGTCCGCTGGGTCCACCGCGAGCTGTTGAGGTGCACGAACGGGGTGTCCGTCCAGTTCGCCTCGTAGAGGTAGAACGCGTCCTTGCGGGTGGCGCGGTCGTAGGTGACGAGGCCCTTGTCGTTGCGGCCGAGCGTGTCGCCCTCCGAGCGGCTGTCCACAGCAAAATCGAACATGTTCCAGACGAACGAGCCCCACAGGTACTGCCGCGTCTTGATCTGCGCCCACGAGTTCTCGTGCACGAGGGTCTCGTACTCCTCGGGGTGCCAGCGCGACGTCGTCACCGGCGGCGCCGGGTTCTCCTCGTGCTGGTTCACGCTGCCGCCCGCGCCGTACTCGCTGATCGCGATCTTGCGCGCCGGGTCCTTCGCGTGGAGCTGGTCGGCCCACGCGCCCGGCCCGGTCGCCGGGAGGCTGTACCAGCCGAAGTACTTGTTGTACGCGGCCAGTTCGGTGTGCCCGGACAGCGGGTCGAGGTCGCCGAGGTGGCTGGCGTACACCGAGTGCCGCCCGGAGTCCTCGGCCGCGACCTGGCCGGACAACGTGTCCAGCAGGCCGTTCGTGGCGGTGTCGCTGAGCTTCTGCTCGTTGCCGATGCCGAAGAACACGATCGACGGGTGGTTGAAGTTCTGCCGCATCAGCTCGTGGAGCTGCTGCTGGGCGTTGGCGCGGAACGCGGCGCTGTCGGTGATCCGGTCCACGAGGGGGATCTCCGACCAGACGACGTACCCGCGCTCGTCGGCGAGGTCGTAGACCTGTTCGGACTGCTGGTAGTGGGCGGTCCGCAGGGCGTTGACGCCCATCTCGTCCATCAGGTCGAAGTCCTGGCGCTGCTGCGCGGGCGTGGTGGCCCAGCCCTGGTCGAGCCGGTCCTGGTGCGCGTTCACGCCGTGCAGCGGCAGTTGCTTGCCGTTCAACCGGAACCCGGTGTTCGGGTCCACAGTGGACGACCGCAGGCCGAGCGGTTGCGTGACCACGTCGGTCACCGCGCCGGAATCGGCGTCCACGACCTCCACGCTCGCCTGGTACAGGTATGGATCGGCCTTGCCCTGCCACAGGTGCGGCGCGGGGATCGTCACGGTCTGCACGGTGTCGAAGCCGGTCGCGGCCGTGACGGTCTTGACCGCGGACGTCGTCTCGGCCGCGACGGCACCGCTGCGGTCCGCGACGACGGTCCGCACCTTGACCCGCTTGGAGGTCGCGTGGTTGTTCCACGCCTTGGTGGTCACCTCGACGCTCGCCGACGCGGTGCTCAGCGCCCGCTGCCGCAGGTACACGCCGGGGCCGCCGTAGTCGCCCATCCGCACGCCGAGCTTGTCGACCGCCACCAGCGACACGTCGCGGTAGATGCCGCCGAAGAACGTGAAGTCCGCGGTGATCGGCGCGATGTCGGGGTAGGAGGCGTTGTCCACCTTCACCGCGACCACGTTGTCCTGCCCCAGCTTCAACGCCTCCGTGGCGTCGTAGCGGAACGACGCGAAGCCGCCGCGGTGCTGGCCGAGCTTGACGCCGTTGACCCACACGTCCGCGACCGTGTTCACGCCGTCGAACTGGAGCCACAACCGCTTGCCGGACAACGAGGTCGGCGGCGTGAAGTGCTTGCGGTACCAGCCGACGCCCCGGTAGTAGTTCGCGCCGCCGTCCTGGCCGTCGGCCGCGTTCCAGGTGTGCGGGACGCTCGTCGCGGTCCACGACCCGTCGTTGAACGCGGGCGCCTCGGCCCCGGTCGCGTTGGCGCGCAGGAACCGCCACCCGGCGTCCAGGTTGGTCTGCTGGCGGAGTGCCGGTGGCGCGTAGGCGGAAGCCGTTGGGACGAAAGCGAAACTCGTCAGAGCCAGTACGACGGGGAGAACGAGGACGAGTAACCGGGACCGGGCCACGACACCACCTCAAGATTCACGTACCTGAACACCGTCTCGCGGGTTGAACGGATCAGGACGCTAGTGGCGGCGTAACGAGCGCGTCAACGACGTGTGCCCGTCTCGTCACGACAGGTGAGTGGCCAATTCCCGCCACGCGACAACGGTTTTCGGGCCCTCCGAGGCCAGGACGTGCAGCGCCACATGATCGGCTCCCGCGTCGACGTGCTCCCGGACCCGCGCGAGAATCCGGTCGACGTCACCCGCGACGACGAGCGCGTCGGCTAGCCGCTCGTCCGGATGGTCCACCGCGTATCCCAGTGCCCGCAACGACTTTTCCCGGTTCGGCAGGAAGTTCGCGACCGACGACCGGGCGAACCGCCGACCCCGTTCCCGGTCGTGGTCGAACACCGCGGCCATGCCGACGCCCAGGAACCTCTTCGCTCCCAAGGTTTCCCGCGCCGCCGCGGTGTGCTCGACCGGCATCCCGAACGGGAACGCGCCCTTCGTCCGCTCGGCCGCCAGCGCGATCATCCGCGGGCCGAGCGAACCGAGGACGGTCGTCGGCCCCATCGGGTCCAGGTACGCCCGCATCGCGGCCACCGGCGATCCGGGCCACCTGCCGACCCCGAGGCCGAGCAGGAACCGGCCGGGGTAGGCGTCGTCCAGCGTCCGCTGCCCCGCGGCCGTGGCCTCGGCCGTGCGGGCGTGGATGCTCGCGATGCCCGTGGCCACCACCATCCGCCGGGTGGCCGCCAGGACGACCGCGGCCTGCGACAGCGCCTCCCGCCCGCCGATCTCCGGGAGCCACAACGCCCCGTACCCCAGTTCGTCCAGTTCGGCCGCCCGTTCCCGCACCTCGCCGATCGGGGCGCGGTCGAACAGGTCGGTCCAGATCCCCAGTCGCTCCACGGCTCTCCTCAAGTGGGGTGGCACCCCGTTTGGTTCGCGTTACGATACGGGGGAGCACCCCGGTTTTCCAAGGAGGCAGTGTTGGCGATGCGGTCCGACGCCCGGCGCAACCGCGACCGCCTGGTGGCCGTGGCGGGCGAGGTCGTCGCCGAACAGGGGGCGGACGCGTCCCTGGAGGAGATCGCCCGACGGGCCGAGGTGGGCTCGGCGACCCTGCACCGCCACTTCCGCTCCCGCCAGGAGTTGCTGGAAGCCGTGTTCCACGACCGCGTGACGGCCCTGTGCGCTCACGGCGAGAACCTGCTCACCGCCCCCGACGCGGGCAAGGCCCTCACCACGTGGCTGCACGCGGTGGTCGCACACGCCACCACCAACCGCGGCCTGAGCCCGACGATCAACGCGGGCACCGCCGCCCACCAGGCGATCCTCACCACCGGCCAAGCCCTGCTCACCCGCGCCCAGGCGGCTCACGCGGTGCGCCAGGACGTACCGATCACCGACCTGTTCCGCCTGGTCAACGCCATCTCCCTGGCCACGGAGCAGGACCCGACCCAAGCGGCCCGCCTGCTCACCCTCGCGCTGGAGGGCGTGGGCCGCCGCTAATCAGACCCGGTCGAAGACGAGGTCGAAGTCCTTGCGCCAGGTCGCCCCCTGGTCGTCGGAGGCCTCCCAGCGGCCCGTGAGCCGGTCCGGTTCGACGTCGGCCACGAACCGCTGGAACATGTCCGGGTCTTCACGGGTCAACGTCCACCGCGCACCGTCGAACACCATGGCGAAGACCCGGCAGACACCGCGTTCGTCGTGGTAGAGGGCCGTGTAGGCGTCGTTCGCGTCACTGCGGCCGAGCACCAGGATCATCTCACTGGTGGCCTTGCCGACATCGCCTTCCATGGTCCACCGGAACACCACGACGGCGTCCGCGAGCCACTCGCCGACCGCCGACCCCGGCACCTCCAGGTCGGCGGGCTCCAGGAACCACGCGTTGCTCAACGTCGTCCGCCATGCCCCGACCAGGACGTCCAACGCCTTCATGGCCTCGTTGCGCATGGGGACCAACCCTAGGCCGCTACCGCTCCACCAGCACCGCCAAGCCGTCCAGCACCCGCTCCAACCCGAACGCGTAAGCCTGGTCCGGGTCGTACGCGGTGCCGTGGGCTTCACCCGCCGCCGTCCCCACCCGTGTCGCCAGCGGGTACGTCGCAGGGTCCAGGACGCGTTCCAGCAGCGGGGCGTTGGCCGTCCACCACTGTTCGTCCGTCATCGCGCTCTCCGCCTCCGCCGCGCGGGCGTCGGCCGCTGAGCGGGCCCACGCCTGGACGAAGGCCAGCAGGTACGTGAGGGACGAGTCCATCTCCACGTCCGTCAAGCCCAGGCCGTCCAACGCCGTCAGTTCGTGCTCGTACTTCGCCATCTGGCCGGGGCCCAGCAGGGGGCGGGTGGTCGACACCCCGGCGGCCCACGGGTGCGTCTCGAACAGGGTTCGGTTGTCGTGGGCCACCGCGCCGAGCCGGTCGCGCCACGGCAGGTCGGCGAGGGACGTGCGGGGCATGCGGGTGTACGCCGCGTCCAGCATCAGGTCCAGCAACTCCGCCTTGCCGGGCACGTACGTGTACAGCGTCATCGCGACCACGCCCAGCGCTTGAGCGACCTTGCGCATCGTCAGCGCGTCCAAGCCCTCGGCGTCGGCCAGGGCGGTGGCGGCGTCGACCACCGCGTCGACCGTCAGGCCCTGTTTGGGGCCTCGGCGGGGAACGGCGGCGGGGTCGCGCCAGAGCAGGTGGAGGGTGCGGGCGGGGTCGCCCGCGCTCGTCCGGTCGGCAGCCAACGGGAATCCTTACTTTTTACAACGTACAATGTACAACGTACAGAGAAAAGGAGCGCTCGTGCAGATCACCTCTTCCGCTGTGTCCCTCACCGTCGACGACGTGTCCGCCTCCACCCGTTTCCTCATCGACCACTTCGGCTTCCACGAGGTCATGGCCGCCGACGGCTTCGCCTCGCTGGCTCGCGACGACGCCGGCCTGAACGTCATCTTCCTGCGTCGGGGCCTGTCGACGCTGCCGGACGACCAGCGCGACACGCACGCCACCGGGCTCATCCTCGCCTTCGTCGTGGACGACCTCGAAGGCGAGCTGGCCCGCCTCCAGGCCGAGGGTGTCACGATCACCATGCCGCTGACCTCCGAGGAGTGGGGCGAGCGGGCCTTCCAGGTCCGCGACCCCAACGGCGTCATCGTGCAGCTGGTGGACTGGAACGCGTGAGGAACGCCCGGAGCGCGGCGGTCGTCGCCTCCGGGGCCTCCTCGGGGAGGTAGTGGTCGGCGGGCAGGGCTTCGCCGCGCAGGTCGGAGGCGTACTCGCGCCACACGTCGAGCACGTCGTACGTCCGGCCGACGAAGCTCTGCCCGCCCCACAGCGCCAGCACGGGGCACGCCACCCGGCGGACGGGCGAGTCGTGCTCCAGGTCGATCGTGGCCGCCGCCCGGTAGTCGTCGCAGGAGGCGCTGATGGCGGCCGGGTCGGAGAAGCAGCGGACGTACTCGGCCATCGCGGCCGGGTCGAACGGCGTGCCGCCGTGGTGGCGGGCGGTCATCCGGGCGCGGATCCAGAACTCCGGATCACCGCCGATCAGCCGTTCCGGGATGCCGCCGCCCGCCGTGAGGAAGAACCAGTGGTAGTAGCCCTGGGCGAACGCGGCGTCCGCGGTGGCGTAGGCGTGCCGGGTCGGGACGATGTCGAGGACGGCCAGGCGGGTGATCACCGAGGGGTGGTCCAGCGCCATCCGGTGCGCGACGCGGCCGCCGCGGTCGTGGCCGACGACGGCGAACCGGTCGAAACCCAGCGAGGCCACCACCTCGACCTGTTCGGCGGCCATCACGCGCTTCGCGTACCCGGCGGGCCCGGTGGCGGGTTTGTGGCTGTCGCCGTAGCCGCGCAGGTCGGTCGCGATGACGGTGTGGTCGGCGGCGAGCCGCGGGGCGACGTGGTGCCAGATCAGGTGGGTCTGGGGGTAGCCGTGCAGCAGCAGCACGGGCGGCCCGTCGCCCGCTACGGCGCAGTTGATCCCGTTGACCGTCCGGTAGGTGAAGGACTTCAGCTTCACAACGCCTCCAGCAGGGCGCGGGTGAACGTCGATGTCGTGGCGGTGCCGCCGAGGTCCGGGGTGCGGACGTCGGTCGTTGCCAGCACGGTCGCGATGGCCGCCTCGACCTCGGCCGCCGCCTCGGGGTGGCCGAGGTGGTCGAGCATCATCGCCGCCGTCCAGACCGCGCCGATCGGGTTGGCGATCCCGCGGCGGGCGATGTCCGGCGCGGAGCCGTGGACCGGCTCGAACATCGACGGGAACTCCCGCTCCGGGTTGATGTTCGCGGCGGGAGCGATGCCGATGCCGCCCGCGACGGCCGCCGCGAGGTCGCTGAGGATGTCGCCGAACAGGTTCGAGCCCACGATCACGTCGAAGCGGGCCGGGTCGAGCACGAGCTTCGCGCACAGGGCGTCGATGTGCTCCTGGTCCCAGCGGACGTCGGGGTGCAGCGCGCCGCGCTCGGCGACCAGCTCGTCCCAGAACGGCAGCGTGTGCACGATCCCGTTCGACTTCGTCGCCGACGTCACGTGCCCGCGCCGGGTCCCGGCGAGGGTGAACGCGTAGTCGAGCACGCGGGTCACGCCCGCGCGGGTGAACACCGACTCCTGCACCGCCATCTCCTCGGGGAACCCGCGGTTGAGCCTGCCGCCGATCTCGCTGTACTCGCCCTCGACGTTCTCCCGGACCACCACGAACTCGACCTCGCCGGGCCGCGCCCCGCGCACCGGGCTCTCCAGCCCTTCGAACACCCGGATCGGCCGCAGGTTGACGTACTGCCGGAACTGCCGCCGGATCGGGATCAGCAGGCCCCACAACGAGATGTGGTCCGGAACGCCCGGCTGCCCGACCGCGCCGAGGAAGATCGCGTCGTGGTGGCGCACCCGCTCCAGGCCGTCGGCGGGCATCATCGCGCCTTCGCGGAGGTACCGCTCGCACGACCAGTCGAACTCGTCGTAGGTGAACGCGACACCGTGGCGGGCGCCGACGGCGTCCAGCACGACGCGGGCGGCGGGGACTACTTCGCGACCGATGCCGTCGCCGGGGACGAGGGCGATCCGATGGGTGCTCATGCCCCCGATCGCACCAGCTCCACGGGGTCCGCGTCCAAGACCGGAACCCGGTCGTGGAGATAGGCCGGGCCTATCGGACGGCGCGGGCCACCGCCAGGAACGCCTCCGCGGCGGGCGTCACCCGTTCCCGCCGCGACACCAGCGCGAGGTGCAGGTGGGCCGGGGGTTCCAGGTCCAGCACGAGCGCGCCGGACAGCCGGGCCAGCGGCGTCCACGAGTCGGCCAGCACCGCCACGCCGACACCGCCGAGCACCAGCGGCAGGATGGCCTCGCGGTGCTCGGACTCCACGACCTCGGTCAGCTCCACGCCGTCCGCGCGGATCTCCTCGACCAGCGCGCGCATCCCGGTGCCGACCTGGCCGACGACCAGCCGCTGTCCCGCGAGGTCCGACCGCCGCACGACCCCGTTCGCGGGCGCGGGCCAGTCGGCGGGCGCGACCAGCACGAACCGCTGCGTGCCGATGGCCTCCAGCACCACCCCGGCGGACGTCAGGGGTTCGCTGCTCGCCAGCAGACCGACCTCGGTCACGCCGGTCCGCACCATCTCGACGACCGCGCCCGCCGTGGCCGCCGCCCGGATCCCGACCGTCATGCCGGGGTGCCGCTCGGTGAACGCCCGGACCATGCCACTCAGCGGTTCCACGGCCTGCGACGGCATCGCGGCGACCTCGACGCGTCCGGTCTTCAGCCCCGCCGCCGCTTCCACGCTCGACCGCGCCGCCGCGAGCCCGCGCGCCACCTGGCGGGCGGGCTCGACCAGCGCGTGACCGGCCTGGGTCAGCACCAGCCGCCTGCCGACACGGTGGAACAGGTCGTGCCCCAGGTCCCGTTCGAGCGCGCGGATCGACTGGGAGAGCGAGGGTTGCGCCACGAACAGCGCCTGCGCCGCCCGGTGCACCCCGCCGTGGTCGACCACGGCGAGGAAGTGCTCCAACCGCCGCGCGTCCACCGGTCGACCCTAACCGCCAAGTGGCGGTTCCTGCCCGCCGCGTGGCACTGTCGGCCGGGCCGTCGACGGGTCGACGATGGTGTGGTGGCCACACCGGGGTGGCCCCGACCCGAGGAGATTCCGATGACCACCACCGAATCCGACTCGACCCGCGTGGGCCCGCCGCCGCCGTTCGACCCCGAGTTGGCCGCCGCGCTGGAGACCATGGCGGAACTGCCCAGCACGATCACCGCCGACCTGATCCCGATGATGCGCGAGGTCATGGGCCAGCGCGACGCGTCGGACGAGGAGCTCACCCGCGACGGCGCGTTCGAGGTGTTCGAGCGGACCGCGCCCGGACCGCACGGCGACGTCCCGCTGCTGGTGCTGAAGCCGACCGGATCGCGACCCCTGCTCGGCGCGCTGTACTACATCCACGGCGGCGGCATGGTCATGGGCACCAACCGCGGCGCCGACTCGACCAAGGCCTTCGACCTGGCGCAGGAGCTGGGCCTGGTCGTCGTGTCGGTCGACTACCGGCTCGCGCCCGAGCACCAGCACCCCGTCCCGGTCGACGACTGCTACGCCGGTCTGCTGTGGACGGTCGAGCACGCCGACGAGCTGGGCGTCGACCCCGAGCGCGTCGTGATCGGCGGCGGCAGCGCCGGTGGCGGGCTCGCCGCCGCGACCACGTTGACGGCCCGCGACCGCGGAGGCCCCGCGCTCGCCGCGCAGCTGCTGTTCTGCCCGATGCTCGACGACCGCAACGAGTCGGTGTCCGCCCGGCAGATGGTCGGCCGCGGCATCTGGGACCGCACGTCCAACGACATGGGCTGGACCGCGCTGCTCGGCGACGAGCGCGGCGGACCGGACGTGTCGCCGTACGCCGCTCCCGCCAGGGCGACCGACCTCTCCGGACTGCCGCCCACCTACCTCGACGTCGGTTCCGCGGAGACGTTCCGCGACGAGGTCGTGGCGTACGCGTCGCGGATCTGGGCGGCGGGCGGCGAGGCCGAGCTGCACGTGTGGCCCGGCGGGTTCCACGGCTTCGAGCTGCTGGCGCCGAACGCGCTGATCTCGCGGACCGCCTCCGGCCCGCGCGGTCCCTGGCTGCGCCGGGTACTCGGCGCCTGATCCGGTGGCAAGATGAACTGGTGGAAGACCTCGTCGGCAGGCTGAGCGCGCTCGATCCCGACGCCGGCGCCGCGATCAAGGTGATCGCGTACTTCGACCGACTGGTCGAGGGCCGCGCCGGACTGGAACCCGTCGTGCGCGGCGCCGTGCTCACCGGCTGTCCCGCCCGGCTCGTCGACGACGAACGCGGGGTGCGCGTCCGGGTCGACGCCGAGGGCGTGGTCGACCCGGACGTCGGACCGCCGGACCCGGCGTGGCTCAGCGCCCCGCTGCACCCCGGCGGCCCGCCCGCCCTGTGGCTCGAACGCGCCGGTCCGGCGGGCCCGGTCGAGGCGATGGTCCTCGAACGGGCCCTGTCGGCGGCGCGGGGCGCGCTGGCCCGGACCCGTGGTCCCGCTCCGGCCGACGACGTGGCCGCGGTGCTGGACGCCGCGGTCGACGAGCGCTCCCGGCTCCGGGCCGCCCGCAGGCTCGGTCTCGGCGCGACGGCCAGGGCCGTCGCCGTCGACGGTGGGCGGGCGAAGGTGCTGACCGCGGACCAGGAAGTGCCCGCCACCAGGGCGGGCGTCGGCCCGACCGTGCCGGTGGCCGACCTGCCGTCGTCGTGGGCCGCGGCCAGGACGGCGCTGCGGTTCGCCGCGGCGGGCGACGAGCAGGACCCCGGTCCCAGCGTCGTGCACGCCGACGAACTGGGCGGTCTGGCCGTGCTCGCCGCGACCGTCGGTCCCGGCAGCGAACCCATTTCCGACGTGCGCGACCTCGAACGCGCCCGGTCCACGGCGCCGTGGGCGCTGGCCACGCTCGTCGCGGTCGCGACCACCGCGAGCCTCCGCACCGCCGCCACGACGTTGGTGGTGCACCACTCCACGTTGCAGGACCGGTTGGCCCACGTGGAGGAACTGCTCGGCTGGTCGGTTCGGGATCCCGCTGGAAAACTGCGCCTGCAACTTGCAGTCGCCCTACGCCGCCTGCATCAACATCCGTAGCAGACCATTGTGGACGGTTGAGCGGCACTTTCCCTCGCAACAATCCATGTCTGCAAGCGGTTGCAGGCCGTAGCATTGGATTTCGTGAGCGAGACGACCGGTCTGAGAGACAGGGCAAGACGTGCGATGCGGGCCGAGGTTTCGGTGGTGGCGCTGGAACTCTTCGCCGAACGCGGCTTCGACAGCACGACGGTGGACGACATCGCCCGCGCCGCCGGAATGTCGCGGACCAGCTTCTTCCGCTACTTCCCCACCAAGGAGGACGTCGTACTGGGGCACCTCGACGAGCTGGGGCGGTCGATGGCCCGCACGCTCGCGGACCGGCCGGTCGACGAGGACCCGTGGGAGACCCTGCGCCTGGGCTGCCGGGCGGCTTACGAGAACGCGCCGCGGCAGGCGTTGAGCCTGGGCCGGATGCTGCGCGACACCCCGTCGCTCAAGGCCCGCCAGCAGGAGAAGCAGGCGCGCTGGCAGGACCTGTTCATCCCCGAGATCGCCACCAGGCTCGGTCTGTCCGACGACCCGCGCGACCCCCGCCCCCGCGCGCTGGTGGCGGCGGGCCTCGCGTGCCTCGACGCCGCGTTCCAGGCCTGGACGGCCGCGGACGGCGCGGTCGGCATGGAGGTCCTCGTCGACCGCGCGTTCGCCGTGGTGGCCCCCCGGCGCGGTTAGTCCACTGTGGACTGAGTCGGAGTCGCCAGCAGGCGCTTCGCGGCGTCCAGGATCTCGTCCGAGATCGGGTCGCCCGCGGTGGCCCGTGACAGCATGAGCGCGCCCACCATGGTGCACAGCGTGGTGATCTGGTGGTCGCGGTCGGTCGGGTCGTCGTCGAAGTCGGCCAGCTTCAGCACGAACCCGCGCACTCCTTCGGTGTAGGTGGCGCGCAGCGCGCTGTCCGCGCCCTCGCGGGCGACCTCGCCCGCCAACGCGGTGGTCGGGCAGCCGGTGCCCGGATCGTCGCGGTGCTCGGGGGACAGGTAGTCGTCCAGCATCTCCCGGCGGGCCGCGGTGTGGTCGTCGGGGTTGCGTTCGGTGAACCCCAGCATCTCCCGGCCCCGCTCGTCGAGCGCGGCCGCCGCGGCCTCGGCGGCGAGCGCCTCCTTCGAGGCGAACTGGCGGTAGAAGCCGCCGTGCGTCAGGCCGACGTCGGCCATCAGGTCGGACAGGCTGACGCCGTGCACGCCGCGCTCCCGGAAGAGCCTCGCGGCGGCGATGACGACCTGTTCGCGGTGCGCCGCCGCGTCGGCGCGTGATGCCCGTCCCATGTCCACCAGTATATATGACACCCATCATCGAACCGCTTGACGGGAATAGATGTTGAACATAATCTAACGGCTCCACGAGCTGACCGAGGAGTCGAGCATGTTCCAGTCCGACCAAGTCGAGACCCAGTACGCCGACGGGTTCGCCTACCGCGTCCTCGGACCCGAGGGCGGTGTCCCGCTGGTGCTGCTGAACCGCCTCCGCGGCACGATCGACCACTGGGACCCGGCGTTCCTCGACGACCTGGCCAAGGAGCGCCGGGTCGTCGTCTTCGACAACGAGGGCGTCAACGCGTCCGAGGGGCGGATCCCGGACAGCGTCGAGGCGATGGCCGCGGGCGCGGTCCGGTTCCTCCGCGCGCTCGGCCTGGGCCAGGTGGACCTGCTGGGGTGGTCCATGGGCGGGTTCGTCGCGCAGAGCGTGGCGCTCGACCACCCCGAACTGGTGCGGAAGCTGATCGTCGCCGGGTCGTCGCCCGGCGGTGTGCCCGACTCGCCCGCCTTCCCCGACGAGATCACCGCGAAGGTCGGCGCGGCCGTGAGCGGGGAGCGCAACGGCGACGAGGACTTCCTGTTCCTCTTCTTCCCCGAGGCGGCGTGGGACCTCGGCCGCGCGTCCCTGCGCAGGCTCGACGCGCGGTTGTCGGCCTCCGGCGCCGACGTGCCGCTGGAGGGCGTCGGCACCCAGTGGGCCGCGATCCAGAAGTGGGTGGCGGGCGGCGCGTGGTCCCGGCTGCCCGAACTGCGGGCTCCCGCCCTCTACGCCAACGGCGCCCACGACGTCATGGTCACCTCGTACGACACGTACGCGGCGGGCACGCGCGTCGCGGACTCGCGGGTGGTGCTCTACGGCGACGCCGGCCACGCGTTCCTGTTCCAGCACCCCGAGGAGTTCGGCGGCGTGGTCCGGGACTTCCTGCGCTAGGACGCGCGAACGCCGATCGTCCTCAGTGGACGATCGGCGTTCGGTGTCAGCGGAGCCAGGGCGGTGCGGAGCGGTGCGTCCGGTTCTCCCGGTGGGGTCAGACGGCGAGCGCGATGGTGTGGCCGGTGTGCTCGACCTTGGCGCGCAGGTAGCCGACGTTGCTGGCGGTCTCGAAGACGCCGGTCGGCACGTGGTTGCGCACCGTGATGCCGTGCGACTCCAGCTGCGTGCCCTTGTCGGGGTTGTTGGACAGCAGGTCGATCGTGTCGATGCCCAACGCGGTCAGCATCTGCGCGGCGGCGGTGTAGTCGCGGCCGTCCTCGGGCAGGCCGAGCGCGCTGTTGGCCTCGTAGGTGTCCAGGCCGCGGTCCTGGAGCGCGTACGCGTCGAGCTTGTTGTACAGCCCGATGCCCCGGCCCTCCTGGCGCAGGTAGAGCAGCACGCCGCCCTCGGTCGATAGCCGTTCGACGGCCTCCCGGAGCTGGGGGCCGCAGTCGCAGCGGGCCGAGCCGAACACGTCGCCGGTCAGGCACTCCGAGTGCATTCGCACCAGCGGCGCGGGGCTGGACGCCGGGTCGCCGAAGACCAGGGCCACGTGCTCGGCCTGGTCGGCGAGGCCGTGGAAGGTGACCGTGTCGGCCGCGGTGGAGAAGCCGTCGCCGAACCGCAGGGGGACCCGGACGCTGGTGCGAACCGAGGCGCGGGCGGTGAGGGAGGCGGTCATGGCGGGCTCCGATCGACGACAAGTTCGTATTTCAACTACCGGAACGACACTACGCCGGTAGTTTGAATTTGAACGATGACTGTGGCGCTGGCCACAGCCTGTCGAGACACCGGTCAGAGGACGACGAGCTGGGCCTGGTCGAACGCCACGGCCAGGTCCGCCTCGATCCGCGCCGCGGCCTCGCGCAACGGCGGCAGCAGCCGGTCGACCGTCTCCTCCGGAGTGTCGCGGCCGACGTGCAGCGCCATGTTGACCGCCGCCACCACGGTCCCGGCCCGGTCACGCACCCCGACGGCCAACGACCGCAGCCCGTCCTGCAACTCCTCGTCCACCATCGCCCAGCCCTGCGCCGCCACGGTCTCCACCGCGGCGGTCAGGTCCTCGGTGGACACGAGCGTGCGCTTGGTCAACGCCGTCCGGTCGGCCCGGTCGAGTGCCGCGGCCCGGTCGGCGGCGGGCAGGTCCGCCAGCAGCACGCGGCCCATCGACGTGGCGTACGCGGGGAACCGGGTGCCGATCGCGATGTCGATCCGCATGATCCGGGTGGTCGCCACCCGTGCCACGTACCGCACCTGGTCGCCGTCGAGTACCGCCATCGACACCGACTCGCCGACGACGGCCGCGAGGTCGGCCAGGTGCGGCTGGGCGATCTCGGCCAGCGTGAGCGACGACAGCCGCGAGTACCCGAGGTCCAGCACGGTCGGCCGCAGCGTGAACAGCCTGCCGTCGCTCTCCGCGTACCCGGTCTCCCGCAGCACGAGCAGCGCCCGCCGGGCGGTGGCGCGGGGCAGCCCGCTGGCCGCGGCCGCCGCGGAGATCGTCAGCCCGCCGGGCGCGAACCGGAACGCCTTGAGCACGGCGATCCCGCGCGCCAGCGTCTCCAGGAACTCCATGCCCAGCTCGTCCTTCGTGGACCGCAGCTCACCCGCGGTCGGCACCCCGCGCTCGGCCGACGCGTGCGGCCGTCGGAGCGCGGCCTCCATGGCCCGCACGGCGTCCCGCAGCGCGGGCAGCACGGCGTCCGGGAAGGACTTCGCGGTGTGCCTGCTGGTGTGGCTGAGCACGCTCACCGCCGCGACCGGCCGTCCGCCCGGATCGTGGACGGGCGCGGCAATGGCCAGCAGGCCGGGCTCGACCCACTGGTCGTCCAGCGACCACCCCTGCACCGCGGCCTCGGCGACCCGCGCGCGGAACTCGGCCTCGCGGTCCGGTGACGCGCTCACCAGCGTCGGAACGGCGGGGAACCCGGCGTCCAGCGGGTCGGAGGTCCGGCGGTCGCGCCACACCTCGTACCGGTTCTCGTCCCACGTGGTCGCGAGCACGACGCCCGCGGCGCTGCGGTCGTCCGGCAGCAGGCCTCCCACGTGGAACGCGAGGTACATGGCCCGGCGGCGGGTGGACTGGGCGATCAGCCGCGCCCCGTCGGCGTCCGGCACGGCCAGCGACACCGACTCGTCCAGCTCGTCCGCGAGCCGCGTCACGAGTGGCGCGAGTGGACCGACGAGCCCGCACGACGCGAGGTAGGCGTTGCCGAGTTCCATCGCGCGCGGCGCGAGCACCAGGTCCTGGCCCTCGGTGCGCAGGAAACCCAGGTGCAGCAACGTCGTGGTGATCCGGTCCACAGTGGACCGGGCGAGGCCGGTGGCCTTCGTCAGGTCGACGCGGCGCATCCGGGGCTCGGGTTCGGCGGCGACCGCGTGCAGCACCGCGAGGCCCCGTTCGAACGGGCCCGCGGTGTCCTCGGCCGCTTCCCGCACGTCAGACCCCGTCCGATCAGGACCGGACCTTTGTGGTCACGGTGCTCCCGACATCGTAGATGTGCGCCTCTTGACGCATCCGGGTCGCCGGGCCACACTCCGCTGCAAGCTTAGCGAAATAAATTTCGCCAGGCGAACACTCGCTCATCAGGTCGAAGGAGCCCTCCATGAGCAGTCCAGCGCTCACCCGTGCTGATGTCGCCCGCCACGCGGCGTTCGAGTTCGTCCTCACCACCACCCTGCTGTTCGTCGTGGTGAGCCTGGTCCGCTGGCTCGGCCACCCGGCGTCGCCGCTGGCCATCGCGAACCCGTCCGCGCTGTTCGCGGTGGCCGGGACGCTGGTGGCGGTGCTGATCGCGGGCCTGATGTACAGCCCGCTCGGCCACCGGTCCGGCGGGCACATGCACCCCGGTGTGACGCTGTTCGTCTGGCTCGGCGGCGGACTGCCCGGCGCGGCCGTCGTGCCGTACGTGGTGGCGCAGCTCGCGGGGTCCGTCGCGGGCGCGGGCCTCGCGCGGCTGGTCTGGGGGCCCGCCGTCACGCAGGTCGGCTACGCCGCCGTGGGCTCCGGGCTCGGCGACGTCGGCCTGTTCCTCGCCGAGGCCCTGCCGGTCGCGGCGATCTTCGTCGTGGTCTCGTTCTTCCTGCCCCGCCCCGAGACCGCGCGGTTCGTGCCGGTCGTCATCGGCGTCGGGGTCGGCCTCACGATCGCGTTCCTGGCCTCCGTCAGCGGCGCCTCGGTGAACCCGGCCCGCCAGCTCGGGCCCGCGCTGTTCGCCGGGCGGACCCACGGCCTGTGGATCTACCTGACCGCGCCCGTGGTGGCGCCCCTGGTCGTCGCGCTCGTGCTCCGCGCCGTGCGAAAGTCGGTCTCACCGTCACAGGTGTGAGTCGACGTTTCCCCATTTTGTTCGAATGAGAACGACCCTAGGAGCGACCTCGTGACCATCACCCGCGAACTGTTCATCGGCGGCGAGGACGTGCCCGCGTTGGACGGGCGCACCACCCAGGACCTCAACCCGTACACCGGCGAGGTCTACGCGACGGTCGCCGCGGGCGGCGCCGCCGACATCACCCGCGCGGTCGACGCCGCCGAGGCGGCGTTCCCCGCCTGGGCCGCCACGCCCCCGTCGGCCCGGCGCGCGATCTTCCTCAAGGCGGCCGATGTCTTCGAGGCCCGCACCGCGGACGCCATCGCGGTCATGGCGGGCGAGGTCGGCGGGGTGGCGGGCTGGGCGGGCTTCAACGCGGCGCTGGCCACGAACATCCTGCGCGAGGCCGCCGCCGCGATCTCCCAGCCGGTCGGCGAGGTCCTGACCAGCGACACCGGCGGCCAGCTGTCCTTGGCCGTGCGCGAGCCGGTCGGCGTGGTCGGCGCGTTCTCGCCGTGGAACGCGCCCCTGATCCTGGGCATCCGGGCCGTCGCCGTGCCCCTCGCGGTCGGTAACACCGTCGTCCTCAAGCCCAGCGAGGACGCCCCGATCGCCTGCGGCCTGTTCCTCGCCGACGTGCTGCGCGAGGCCGGTCTGCCCGCGGGCGTGCTCAACGTCGTGACCAACGCCCGCGAGGACGCCGCCGCCGTCGCCGAGGCGCTGATCTCGGACAAGCGCGTCCGGGTCGTCAACTTCACCGGCTCCACGAACGTCGGCCGGATCGTCGGCACGACGGCCGCCCAGCACCTCAAGCCCGCCGTGCTGGAGCTCGGCGGCAAGAACTCCGTGCTGGTGCTGGACGACGCCGACGTCGACTACGCGGTGAACGCGGTGGCGTTCGGCGCCTTCCACAACGCGGGCCAGATCTGCATGTCCGCCGACCGGGTCCTGGTGCACCGCTCGATCGCCGAGGAGTTCACCGCCAAGCTCGCGGCCAAGGTCGCGGCGCTCCCGCACGGCGACCCGACCGATCCGGGCACGGTCGTCGGCCCGGTGATCAACGACCGGGCCGCGAAGCGGGTCGCCGAACTCGTGCAGGACGCCGTGGCGCAGGGCGCGCGGGTCCGCGCGGGCGGCGGCGAGCCGGACGGCACCCGGTACGCCGCGACGGTGCTCGACCAGGTGACGCCGGAGATGCGGGTCCACCACGAGGAGATCTTCGGGCCGGTCGTCACGGTCCTCACCGTCGACAGCGACGACGAGGCCGTCGCCCTCGCCAACGACACCGACTACGGCCTGACCGCGGGGGTGCTCACCGAGGACACCCGCCGCGGCTTCGCCCTCGCCCGCAGGCTGCGCACCGGGATCGTCCACGTCAACAACCAGACCGTGGACGACGAGCCGCAGGCCCCGTTCGGCGGCGTCGGGTCCACCGGCTACGGCCGGTTCGGCGGCCGCTGGGCCGTGGAGGCGTTCACGAACACCCGCTGGATCACCGTCGCGGGCGAGCACAACCACTTCCCGTTCTAGACCGGTCGCGCGCGGACGCCCGCCACGGCGTCCGCGCGCTGGTCAGGGCATCGGGTTAGATGTCGCGGTGACGACATCCCGAGACCCCGACCGGCTGGTCCTGTTCACCGACGCGGTGGTCGCCATCGCGATCACCCTGCTGGTCCTGCCGCTCGTGGACGCCGTGTCCGAGTCCGTGGCGGAGCACCACACGTCGGTGCAGGTGATCACGGAGAACCAGCCGAAGATCTACACGTTCCTGCTGAGCTTCGTGGTCATCGCGCAGTACTGGCTGACGCACCACCGGATGTTCGAGAACGTCAAGGCGTACAACCGGCCGTTGACGGCGGTGAACCTGCTGTGGCTGCTGACGATCGTCGTGCTGCCGTTCCCGACGGAGATGCTCGGCGCGTACAGCGACGACAAGTTCACCGCGCTCGTCTACATCGGCACGATCCTCGCCAGCAGCGTCTGCCTCGCGGTGATGACGGTCATCATCCACGGCGACCCCGAGATCGGCCGCGACGCCACCGGGTACACGGCCCGCAACATCCTGCTGGCCCTGATCCCCACGGTCCTGCTGACGGTCGCGTTCTTGCTGGCCTCGACCGTGCCCGGCATCACCTACACGTGGTTGCTGCTGCTGTTCCTGTCCGGGCCGCTCGGCCTCGTCATCCGCAAGCGGCTCCCGGCCTAGGGGACCAGCGTCGCGAGCAGGGCGGGCAGGTCGACGATCGAGTCGACCTCCGCCCGCGCCCGCCCGGTCAGGCCCTCCGCGTGCTGCGCCGCGTACTTGCCGGTGCGCACCTGGACGGTGACCGCGCCCGCGGCCAGCCCGCCCTCGATGTCGGTGGTGGCGTCGTCGCCGACGACCACGCAGTCGGCCACCTCGACGCCGAGCGACCGGGCCGCCAGCGCGAAGAAGTCGGTGGACGGCTTGCCGAGGACCGTCGCCTCCACGCCCGCCGCGTACTCCAGCCCCGCCACGACCGCGCCGGTGTCGACGTGGTCGCCGTCGTCGCGGCGGAAGTACCGCCCCCGTTGCAGCGCCACGAGGTCCGCCCCGCCGCGCAGGGCGCGGAACGCCCCGTCCAGCGTCGAGTAGTCCAGCGTGTCCTGGCAGTCGCCCACCAGCACGTGGGTGAACGGCGCCGTCGTCGCCAGGTGGGCGAACTCGCCGCGCAGCCCGGTCGACACGAGCGTGAACACCGAGGCGTCCGGCAGGCCCGCGAACAGCTCGCGGGCCGCCGACACCGGCGTGAACAGCTCCGCCACCGGGACGTCCAAGCCGTAGCCCGCCAACTCCTCGGCCACCCTCACCGGCGGCCGGGAGTCGATGTTGGTCAGGAAGCGCAGCCCGAGACCCCGTGCCCGCAGGGTGTCCACCGCCTCGGCGGCACCGGGCAGCGGCTCGCCCTTGGCGAACAGCGTGCCTTCCAGGTCCAGCAGAACGGCGGGCATCGGGAGCCTCCTCAGGCCAGTGCGCGGAAGTGCGTCGTCAGCACATCCTGGTCGAGCAGGTGGAAGGCCAGCCCCACGGGCGTGTCGTAGAGCGTCTCGTCGCCCTCGTGCTCCCACGGCAGCAGCGTCGTCGACTTCACGCCCGGCGCGACCCGCACCGGAACGCCCGCGAACGTCGACGCCGCGGCCGTGTGCGCGTGGCCGCACAGCACCCCGGCGACCCGCGGGTGCTCGCGCACCACGGCCGCGAGGTCGTCCGGGTTGAGCAGCCGCATGGCGTCCAGTTCCGGGATGCCCAGCGGCACCGGGTGGTGGTGCAGCGCGATGAACGCGGGCCCGTCGCCCTCGGCCAGCGCGGAATCCAGCCACGCCAAGGTCTCCGGGGCCAGTTCGCCGTCCGGTTTGCCGGGGATGACCGAGTCGCACAGCAGGAACGACGCGCCCGCCACCTCGTGCGCCTGGTTCACCGGGCCGGACCCGGACAGGCCGAGCAGCGTGCCGCGGAACGCCGTCCGCTCGTCGTGGTTGCCGGGGCAGAACAGCACCGGCACGTCCAGCGGCGCCACGAGCCGCAGCACCGTCTCGTAGTCCTCCGGCCTGCCCTGCTCGGTCAGGTCGCCGGTGACGAGCACCGCGTCGACCCGACCGGGCAGGCCCGCCAGGTAGTCGACCACGCGCGCCGCGCGCCCCTCGTTGCGGGCGCTGCCGTCGACGTGCACGTCGCTGAGGTGCGCGAGCGTGATCACGGGGTCCTCCTGCTCAGACGATCTCGTAGAAGCTGTCGCCGTCCAGATAACGCGTTGTCGCGTAGTCGCGCCAGAGCAGCGCCGGTGACGTGTTCATCAGGTGGACGAGCATCGGGTAGGTGAAGTCGCCCTTGGTGACCGAGATCCGGTCGCCGGGCTTCACCTTCACCACCGCGCCGTGGAAGCTCTCCAACGCCTTCACCTGGTCGAGCTTCGGGTACGACACCAGCGTGCCCGCCTTCGGCGACACCATGTTCGCGCAGATGGCGTGCCGCTGGATGACGTAGTCGTCCTTCGCACGCTCGGTGAACCGCGCGGGGTCGGTGTAGGCGTCGACGGTCCACTCCAGCTGGCTCTCGCCGATGGCCTCGGTGACCAGCACCGGCAGGTCCGCGCCGCAGATCCGCGACGCCGTCTCGACCAGCCGCGGCCCGGCGTCGGTGAGCTTCAACTCGGTGTGCGCGGGGCCGTTGCGCACGCCCAGAGCGTCCAGCACGGTGAACACGTAGTCGGCGAGCTGGTCCTGCTCGGGCCCGCGGCGGGTCAGCAGGTGCGAGCCGCCCAGCAGGTCGCGCACGCCGTTCACGTTGAGGTGCCGGGTGGAGTGGATGTCCGTCACGTAGTGGACGCCGTCGAGGCTGACGGTGTTCACGTAGTACTCGATGCCCTCCAGGTACTCCTGCGCCAGCACGGCGTCGTTGCGCAGGTCGAGGACGCTGTCGGTGTCGACCAGCGCGTCGAACGCCGCCAGCACGTCCGCCTCGTCGTCGCAGAAGTAGATGCCGTCGTTTCCCGCGCTCTTGACCGGCTTGATCACGACCCGGCCCGCGCCCGACTCGCGGTACCAGGAGAGCAGCACGTCCCGGTCGTGGGCGAGGATCTGCGCCGCCACCGGCACCCCGGCGGCCTTGATCGTCTCGGCCATCAGGAACTTGTCCCGCCGGGCCGGGCTCAGCGCCGTCCCGTTGGTGCGTAGGTCGAGCGCCTCGCTGAGCTGGTCGGCCAGCTCGACGCCGCTCTCGATGCCCGCGATGACCGCGATCGGGTCGAACGCCTTGAGCGCGGCGACCGTGACGGCCAGGTCGCCGGTGTGCACGACCTCGTCGCGGAAGTCGGCCGCGACGAACGTGGGCGCGTAGACGGCGGGGATGCTCGGCGCGGTGCGCACGTGCACGCACCGGAAACCCTTGGCGTGGAACAGGGGCGCGAAGTAGCGCGCCGTGGAGTAGGCGTCGACGATCGCGACGACGCGGTCGGTGCTCATGGCGTTGGTCCTCTTCCGGTGTGCAGTGGCTTCTCGACGGGGACGCCGGTGTCGTCGAACGGGGCCAGCTTGCGGGCGACGGCCTGCTCCAACCAGGACCCGGCGATCAGCGAGGTGATCACCGCGGTCAGCACCAGCGTGGTGAAGAACCGGCCGTTCACGATGCCCGCGTCGTACGCGACCCCGGCGAGCACGATGCCCGGCCCGCCTCGGGCGTTCAACGCGATCGCCAGGTTCAGCGAGGGTATCGGGGGAGTGCCGGACAGCCTGCCGCCCAGGTACACGCTGCTGGCCTTGACCAGGCAGGCGAACCCGATGAAGTAGGCCGTGAACAACGGGTCCAGGTTGTGCACGAGGTCGAGCTTGAGGCCGATGACCGCGAAGTAGACGGGCATGAAGAACGCGGTCGAGAAGCCGCGGACGACCTCGACGTGCCGGGCCTCGCCGCCGCCCTCGCCGCGCCGGGACACCAGCCCGACCACGAACGCGCCGAACAGCGGCACGATGCCGAGGAACACGCACAGCGCCGACACCGCGAGCACCAGCACGACGCTGCGGGCCAGCACGGAGGCGGGCTCGCCCGTGCCGGTGCACCGCGCCCGCACCCGGGTCCCGACGAACCCGGCCACCGCGAGGAACAGCACCGGCACCACGGCGTGGTAGACGATCGTCGCCGTCTGCGAGGTGATGCCCAGCAGCGAGACCAGGCCGAACTCGCCGGTCTTGCCCTTGTTCACCAGGCCGAGCGACATCGCGATGACCACGTTGAGGACGATGTCCTCCAGCACCGCGATGGACAGCACGATCCGGGCGAACGAGGTCCGCAGGATGCCGAGGTCCAGCATGATCCGCGAGATCACCGGGATGCTGGTGATGGCGATGGCGACCGCGATCACCAGGGTGAGCGACATCCGCCCGTCGGCCGGGCCGATGATCAGCGCCGGGTTGGTGACGGCGGCGAAACCGAGACCGAGCACGAACGGGATCACCATGCCCACCACGGAGATCACCGTGACGGCCCGGATGTTGTCCCGGCCCACCACCGACCGCATCTGCGTGCCGGTGAGGAACATCAGCAGCAGCAGGCCGAGCTGGTAGACCAGCGCGAGCCCCGAGGACACCGGCCCGGTCTTGGGGAACAGCCACTCGCTCGCCGCCGGTGCCACCTGGCCGAGCAGGGTGGGACCGAGCAGCAGCCCGCCGAGGATCTCGCCGATCACGGCGGGCTGGCGGAACCTGCTGAACAGCCTGCCGAGCAGGTGCGCCGCGACGAGCAGCAGCACGAGCGCGGACAGCAGCCGGAACAGCTCGGTGTTGGACATCAGGCGCCCGCCACCAGCTGGGGCAGCGGCGTGGCGTCCAGGCTGAGCCGCGACGGCACCGCCGACCGCGACCCGGTGTACTTGCCGTCGTAGCCGATCGCGTCGCCCTGCATGGCCCAGAACGCCAGCTTGCCGATGATCATGCCGGGGTAGACCCGCACCGGTTCCGCGACCGCGATCTCCAGCGTCCACGGGAAGAGCGCCCCGCTGTGGCCGAGCGGCGCGGAGAACTGGATCCACATCCCGAGCGTCGACACCGAGCGGCACGCGTACAGCGTGGCCGCGTAGTGCGGGCTGCCCATGGTCTCCATCGTGCCGCCGAGGTAGAAGCGGCCGGGGTACAGCGTCGTGCCCTCGTCGTCCATGACGAGCGTGGTCGACCGCATCGGCGTGCGCGAGTCGATGACCTCGTCGTCGTAGGAGATGATCTCGCGGGCCAGCCGGAAGCCGTAGCTGTTGGGCTCCAGGCGTTCCGGGTCGTAGTCGTCGATGTGGATGCGGCCCGCGAGCACCTCGCGGTGGATGTCCTTGCCGGTGAGGATCACAGCCAGCCCCCGACCAGGTCGCGGACGGCGGCGCGGTGCTCGTCGAGCGACCCGCTGTTGTCCAGCACGGCGTCCGGCTCGATCAGGTCCAACTGGCTCGTCGACTTGTCGGCGCGGGAGGTGTCGCCCCGACCGGCCAGCCGCTTCTCCCGGACGTCCGGGGACGCGGTGACCCGCAGCACCCGGAAACCGCCCTCGCGCAACGCCTTCGCGTCCACGTGCGGGTCGCGCAGGTCGTCGTTGAGGACGACGTCCGCGTCCGTCGCGCCGAGCCGGGCGAGGAAGTCGTCGGCCAGCGACCGGGGGTTGATCCGGCGCATGGCGTCGGCCAGCGCCTCCATCAGCACCTGGTCCTGCACGCCGTCGGCCAGCTCGACGCCGGACCTGCGGTACACCTGGGCCTGGAGGTCGTAGAGGGGCTTGGCGAGCTTGACCGTGGAGCAGGTCAGGCCCCGCTCGGCCGCGAACTCCGCGACCAGCCCGGCGGTGGTGGACTTGCCGCAGCCCGCCAGTCCGATGATGGCTAAGCGCATGTCCTGTCTCCTAACGGGTTCCGGCGTCTCCGAGGACGGCGTCGGGGTTGATGTCGAGGGTGCCGCGCAGGCGGATCATGGGCACGTCGTCCAGGTGCCCTCGCAGCTTCGCGAGCGAGGCGTAGAACGCCGTGTAGTCCGGCACGAGGTGCGACTGCCAGGTGAAGAACGTGGTGTCCACCTGCCGGTCCACGATCTTGTTGAGCTGCGCCCAGCGCTCGTTGTCGTCGGTGACCCGCCACGTCCGCAGCGGCTCGCCGGGACGCACCTCGGGCAGGAACAGCGCCGCCAGCCGCTTGGGGGCGGCGGAGAACTCGACGCCCAGCCACGCCTCGAACACGTCCGGGTCCATCAGCAGCTTCTCGCCGGGAGCACGCTCCTCCACCCCGGCGTCGACCGACTCGCGGACCAGTTCCGTCAGCCGCGGGTCGGCCAGGATCGTGCCGACGCCGACGTACGGGTAGTCGCGCCACGGGTGCGCCATCACCACCCCGTCGACGACCTCGACGAACAGCTTGTCGCCGGTGAAGTACGTCCACTTCGGACTGCGCAGCGCCGACAGCAGCGTCGTGGTCTTGCCCGCGCCCTTCGGGCCCGCGATGACCACGGCCTTCTCGTCGTCGCGCAGGCCGGAGGCGTGCAGCACGACGGTGCCGCGCGACTCCTCGTGGCGGATCACCAGGTCCCGCACGAAGTCCAGCACCTGCACGGTCGAGCCTGCGGTGATCGCCAGCTCGAACCCGTTGTCCTTGATCGCGTCACGCGGCGCGTCGAGCAGGGTGGTGCGGTTGACGTACCGCCTCCGCTCGCCCACGTCGACGATGTGCGCGTCGAAGTTGAACTCCGCGGCGTTGCTGCGCCGGATCACCGACTGCTCGGTCGCCCACACCTCGGGCGCGACGTCGTGGTCCGGGTCGTAGGCCCGCACGGCGATCCGGAACGTGGGCACGCCCGCCGCGTCGGCGGACACCAGGTGGCGGAAGAACTTCCGCACCGGCGCGAACGCGGGCTCGGCGTCGGGTTCGACGTCGAACCGCACGGTGGTGCCGAGGAAGTTCAGGTGCTCGGTCACGGCGTGGCGCCCTCTCGGCTGGTGGCGGCGACGGCGCGCACCAGCGCGTCGGCGTGAGCCTGGAACGACTGCGTCCAGATCGGGTCGAGCAGCGGGGCCAGCCCGTCGATGCCCAGGTGGAACTCGATGCGCAGGCTCAGCGTGTCCGCGACGGTCCACGTGCCGCGCAGCTCGGCGAGGTCGCCGGTGACCTGCTCGAAGTCCTGCCGCCCGTCGGCGACCGGGCTCCAGCGCTGCACCCAGTCGACCTGGCTGCCGTTGAGCAGGGCGCTCCACCGCTCGTCGCCCTCGGGTGTCGTCGTCACCTCCAGGACGTGGTCGGCGAGCGCGGGCACGTTCCGCACCGCCGCCCACACGCGGTCCTCGGGCACCCCGCTGATCGGCGTTTCCGCCACGACCGTGTTCATCGCCATCCCCTCAGGCATCCTTCATGAACGACGTCAGCAGGCCGACGTCCAACCCGGCGGACCGGGCCAGCTCGGCCCACTTCTGGAGCGTCAGCAGCATGTCCCGCTGCCCCTGCGCGACGAGCCGGTCCGGCAGCTCGCCGGGGAAGCCGTCGAGCAACCGCTGCCACAGCACGAAGATGTCGTCGACCCGACAGCTGTCGCCGCCGAACTCCTCGTCGACGCCGAAGATGTCGCCCAGCTCCTCGCCGGTCGTGCTCGCCAGTTCGCTCAGGCCGTGCTCCAGGCCCAGCGCCAGGCAGTGCCCGTCGGCCGCGGCGACCCGGCCCGCGAGCCGGTTGTCGATGTCGACGAGCTGCTCCAGCATCCGCAGCTTCGCGGCCTGCTGCATCTGCGGCTGCGAGGTCCCCCCTTCGAGGTCCTCCACGTAGGCGCGGCCCTCGGCGAGCATCAGCCACGCGACCTGCAACCAGGTCGTCACGGCCTGGGGGGTCGCGGTGCCGTGGCCCGCGCGGAGACCGGGGTACACCGGCACCCGGCTCGCGATCGTCGTCTCGGTCATGCCCCGCTCCGGTCCTGGTACTCGACGGTGGTCTTGGCGACGCCCGCGCGCACCGCGCGCAGGCCGGTGGTGGCGGCCTCGGCCGAGACGGTGGGCAGCGCGGCCAGCGCGACCGGGGTCTCGTTGACCCGCCCGGTCACCAGCACGCTGCTCCCGTCGGCGGACAGCAGCTCCGAACCGGGCAGGAAGTGGTGGTACGCCGCGCCCTCGGCGAGCGCGGTCCGCACGGTGACGTCCTCGGCGACACCGGTCGCCCTCGCCACCGCCGACACCAGCGCCACGTAGTCCTCGGCCAGCCGGACCGACGTCCCGGCGGTCAGCGCCGCCGAGAGGGACTTGCGGGCGCGTTCGACCGCCTCGCCCGCCGCGCGGTAGGCGTCGTCGTGCCACGCCCCGGTGCGGACGAACCTGGCCCAGCGCAACAGGTACCACTTGCGGGTCGTGTAGACGTCGCCGTGCAGCGAGAGCACCGAGTCCATCAGGTGCAGCAGCACGTTGTACGCGTAGCCGACCCGGCCGCGCAGCTCGCCCGCGGCCTCGGCCAGGCACAGGTGCGCGACCTGTTCCACGGCGGTGTGCAGCGCGGCGCGCGACCAGACCTTGCCCAGCGCGGGCAGGCTCTGGAGGTACGGCGCGTGGCCGTCGAGGGTGATGCCGTTGACGATGCGCTCGGTCTGCTTGCGCCGCGGCTCGAACCTCTTGTCCCACGTGCGGAACCCGGCCACCAGCTCGCCGGGCGGCTGGGCCGCGAGCGCGGCCAGCTCGTCGAGGTTGCGCTTCAGCTCGCCGCGCGCGAACGACACGACCTCCAGGTGGTGGCCGCGTTCGAAGATCTTGGTGGAGATCCGGGGGCCGTCGATCGCGCCCTCCTGGATCCGGATGAAGTCCAGGTCGCTGGTCTCGTTGGCCAGGCCGTGCACGGGGGAGCTGGTGAGCAGCAGCTCGCCGTCGCCGACGCGTTCCAGCATGAAGGCGTTGAGCCACCGGGGTTCCAGGTCGCGCTCGGCGAGGAAGGTCGTCACGGACCGGTGCCGGGTCGCGACGAGGTCGGAGGGCGGGACGGTCAGCAGGCTTTCCAGGGTGTCGCTCAAGGTCTTGCTCCTGAAGGGGAAGTCGGTCGGCCGGTCGCCGACGCCCAGCTGGTGCCGGGCGATCCGAGCGGCCAGGGTGTTGTCGACGGTGCCGAGGTCCACGCCGGCGGGGATGCCGGGGCCCGCGGCGGCGACCGTCGCGAGCAGCCGGTCGCTGCCGGTGTTGACCACGTGCGACCCGGTCTTGACCATGGGGCGCAGGGCAGGGCCGCCGTCGAGGACGGCGGAGGGCTGGTAGTCGTCGTGGAGCACGAGGTAGACGACCTCGGCGGGGTCGGTGATCGGCCGGGCCCGCTCGTCGAGGAACCCGGTCACCACCGACGGCCCGAGGTCGAGAAGCACGGCCATCGCCCGCCGCATGGTGGCGTCGACCAGCTCGGCCGGGACCACCGCGCGGTTGACGCGCAGCGACCCGTTGTTGGCCGGGTGGTACACCACCCGCGAGCGCGCCGGGTCCGCCTCGGCGAGCCCCGCGGCGACCAGCACCTCGTTGACGTGCAGGAGTTCGGTGCTGCCGACCATGCCGTGGTCGGCGCTGAGCAGCACGGTGTCGTGCTCGCCCGCGCGCCGCAGCGCCGTGCCCAGCACCGCGTCCGCGGCCCGGTAGCAGTGCCGCAGCAGATCCCGCACCCGGTCGGCGATGTCCGGCCGGTACGTGGCCGCCTGCCGGTCGCACCAGCCGAGCACCTCGTGGCCGACGTCGTCGGTCCACGGCAGGTACACCACGACCAGGTCGGCGTCGTGGCCCTCGACCACCAGCTCGGCCGCCGCGGTGAACGACTCGACCACGCGGTCGACGGACGTCAGGAACTCCCGTTCCGCCGTGCCGTCACCGCCTTCGGCGAGACGGGGCCCGAACAGGCCCGCGCGGTACAGCGAGCCGACGCTCTCGCCCGCGAACACCGGGGCGTTCACGAGCCGTTCGGCCAGCGCGGTGTTCGTGCCGCCCGTGCGGACCGTCCACGTGCCCATGCGGACCAGCGCGTCCTCGCCGACCCGGCGCACCCAGAACCCCTGCGACGGCGTGAGCCGCACCGGCGTCCAGTCGTGCGCCAGTGCGTGGGCCGTCCCGCCCGCGTGCAGCACCACGCCGTCCGCGGTCGTCTCGACCCGGACCGGCAGGTCGGCGACCGGCCAGTCCACGACCTGCCCCGGCGCGATCGAGAGCCGGTCGTGCCGGGCCAGCCTGCCGCTGTAGGCCTCGATCGCCACCTCGACGTCCGGGCCGAGCCCGCCGTCGGCGTCGAACACCCACGGGACGTGCACGAACGCGCCGCGCACCCCCGGCGACCGCCAGACCGGCGGCCGCGCGGGGTAGGCCGGGTCGAACCCCGACGTGTGCCCGGTGAGCCCGGTGGGCACGGAGAACCCGGTCACGCCGTGCTCCTGCGACGACGTGCCGGTGAACAGCGTCGCCAACGACGGCGGCGTCTGGCAGTTCGGCGCGGGAGGCCGTCCGGCGGCGCGGACGCCCGCGGACCGCAGCGCGCGGACGTGGGGGAGCGACCCCTCCGCGTCCAGCTCGTCCACGACCCACGCGGCGGCCGCGTCCCAGACGAACCAGTAGACCGTCATCGGCGGGGACCGGTGTCCATCAGGACACCTCCACGGCCAGCTCCGGGCGGGCGGCGACCGAGTCGAGCAGGAACGTCAGCTTCGAGTAGTAGCCGCGCTCGTCGGTCAGGCCGTGCTCCCGCAGGAACGCCTCCAGCCAGGTCGCGATCTCGCCGATCTCGTCCAGCACGTCCTGCTCGCTCGGCTCGACCGCCGTGCGGCTGCGCAGGTACTCCAGCTCGCACTGGTTCAGCACGACCTCGGGCGCGTCGACCAGGCTGACGTGGTCGAAGAAGATCCCGTACACGTGCCCGGTGCGCGCCGACTCGAAGTTCACGTCGTAGCGGATCCGGCGGAACGGCGGCAGCTTCGTCGCGGACACGCCCAGCTCGGACCGGATGTACTCGTCGAACCCGTGCTCCGGCACGACGCCGTAGGTGTGGCTCTCCCGGCGGTTGAACGTGTCCTTCTTGTACCACTTGCGCTTGACCAGGTTCTTGCCGTCCGTGGTGGGGATGAACGACACGTAGCCGCGGTCCTCCTCGGGCGCGGTCACCTGGTAGAGGTGGTTCGCGTAGTCCCACGCCTGGAACTCGTCGCGGTACTCCATCAGGTAGCCGGGCAAGCCGCCCTCGACGAGCCGCTGGTACATCCGCACCGTCAGCGTCCACACGTCCACCGGCGGCGCGAGCGTGTACTTGTACTCGAGTTCCTTGCCGGGGAAGCACTTGCGGTAGTAGCGCTGGTGGTTGTTGAGGAACAGGAACTGCTCGGCGTGCCGGGCGACCGCCTCCGGCAGCCACTCCAGGTCCTCGACGTCGGTGACGGCGATCGGCTCCGGCGTGACCCGGATGAAGCACGCGTCCTCGGCGCGGAACCGGGTCTGCGCGTGCACGTGCACCTCGCCGTCGCGGACGGCCAGGTACCACAGCGGCACCAGCGGTCGCGGTCGTCCGTCCTCGGAGGACAGTCCGCCGACCAGGTCGGTGAGGACCTCGCCCGGCAGCATGTGCGGGAACAGGTCGGCGGCGTTCGCCTTGCCGTGCCTGCCCTCCGCCGACCCGGACGTGCGGGCGTGCAGCTCGACCTCGCCGAGGTCGGCCCACGTCAGCACGACGGTGTTGGACGGGAAGTGCTGGTGCACGGGCGCGGTGAGCGGCACGAGGACCAAGGGGTCGCTCGGGGCGGGCGCGGTCGACCCGTTGAGGTGGTGCAGCCCACCCAGGACGAGCCATGCGCTGTCGGTGCTCAAGATCCTTCTCCCCGGTGACTCGTCAGGATGACTGTGCCGTCGCTGATGACGACCTCGCCGTCGCCGGTGAACCCGGCCGCTGCCACGGCGGGCACGCCCGCCTCGCGCAGCAGGATGGCCAGGTGGCCCAGGGTCGAGCCCTGGTCGAACACGAAGCCCGCGACGTGTCCGATGAGGACGGACAGCACGGCGTACGGCCTGCTGGCGTGGACGATCGGCCGCTCCTGCATCGAGCTGACCTTGTCCAGGATCCGCGCGAGACCGTCGTACTCGGCCACGTCGGTTGACTTGTTGATGCTGACGGCGGGTCCGATGGACAACCGCGCCAGCAGCTCGTCCTCCTCCAGCCGCAGCAGCGTGCCGTGCGCGGTGCCCGGCGAGATCTGCACGACACCGGCGGAGGACACGGTGACCTCGTCCGCGCCCAGCACGGAGTAGTCGACGAAGTACGGCTCGCCCTGCTCGAACACCCACTCCAGCGTCACGGCGCCGTGCTTGGCGTGCATCGCGGCGGTCAGCCTGCCGAGTCCCGCGAGGTGCGGCAGCAGCGCGGCGCCCTCGGGCGCGGCGGTCACGTTGCCGGGCGCGTCGAACGGCCGTTCCAGGTCGTTCAGCACGATCGTCTCGCCGCCCGCGGTGCCGCGGTTGAGCGCCATCAGGCCCTCGGGCGTGTACTCGACGACGAGCCCGTCTCCCGCGAGCCGGGAGATCATGCCCAGCTCGCCGCGGATGAAGTCCCGCACGACGGCGGACCGCAGCTCGGTGCCCTCCGGCCGCGCGCCCGCCAGCTCGGCGAGCCGGGGGAGGACCTCCTCCTTGGGCAGCACGATCTGCCGCAGGTGGTCGCCGAGGTCGAGCACGCACTCCTTCGCCGCGCCCGTCGCCAGCACCGCCCGCAACGCGGCCGCCGTGGTCTCGTCGTGCAGGCCGAGCCCGTTGAACTGGAGGACCCAGCCCGATCCGGTGGTCGCGCCGTTGGCGGCGGCCATCCGGTAGGCGGGCCCGCGCTTGGCGACGTACCCGCCGTAGACGGCCGCCACGTCACCGAGGTGGAACGACTGCGGCACGTCCTCGAAGTACATCCGGACGGCCTGTGCCACCGGTTCGGCGCTGCTGCGCGGCCGGTCGATCGTGGCGGTGAGCGGTCGCACCTGGATCAGGTGCACGCCCTGCTCGTCGGCGGCCCACTCGACGTCCACGTGGTGGCCGCGCTTCTCGCGCAACGCGTTCGCGAGCGCGACGACCTCGTCCAGCACGGGGTTCGGCGCCGCGGCGAGTTGATCCGAGTCGGTCCTGGTCGGCACGGCGACCCCGGCGACCAGCTGGTCGGCCAGGCCCTCGACGTGCTCGACGACGACGCGGTCGGGGAAGTCCGCGTCCAGCCCGGTGAACGCCACCCCCGCGAGCGTCGGCTCGATCATCGCCTGCACGATCACCGCGAGCCGCGGCGCCGCGTCGTGGCTGCCCGCGCGGACCCGTGCCGCGACGGCGGGAGCCTCGTAGTAGGACGCCCAGCACTGCTCGATCGCGCCGACGATCTCGTCGAAACCGCGAGCGTTGAGCACGCTGTGGTGCACGCCCGCGAGGCTGCTGCCCTCGGTGTCCTCCTCCAGCCCGGAGGAGCGCACGGCGAACCGCCGGTCGGTGATGTCGCCGAACACCTCCTTGAGCCGCAGGCGGAGCAGCGCGTGCGCGTCCTCGGGGAAGCGGATCTCGGCCCCGATCGACTGGATGCGCGCGACGGACTCCGTGTAGAACGCGCCGACCGTGGCGCGCAGGTCGGCGAAGGCGTCCTCCAAGGCCGCGGTCTGCTCGGCGGTCCGGGCGTCGGTGAACTCACCGGCCGGCACGCAGAACGCGTCGGGCACGCGGAAGTCGCGGCTGCTCGTGGCGAGCGCGGCGAACTTCGGGCCGACCTCGGCCCGGTCGCCGCTGGCGCCGAGGCCGGGGAACCGCTGCCGGGCGATCTGCTTGTCGAAGTCGATGTGGATGTCGCTGGACCGCGGCCCGGTCGCACCCTGGTACTTGCCCTCGTACAGCACGACTTCTCCCTGCGGACGCCACCACATCATCTGACCGACGTTGATGCCGGGGTACACCCTCACCCGGTTCAACGTGTAGAGCTGCAACGTCCACTGGCCCTTGTAACCGATGTCGCCGAGGCTCGCGGAGAGGTTGATGAACATCCCGAGCCGCGCCACGGAGGAGCGGGCCGCGAAGGTCGGCGCGTAGTGGTCGCTGCCGAGCACCTCGATGGTGTGCGCGAGGTAGAGCCGCCCCGGTTCGAGCACGTAGCCCTCGTCCGGGATCTCGATCTCGTCGAACTCGTTGGGGTGGCGCGGGTCCAGCGGCGAGTTGCGGTAGGTGCGCAGGGTCCGGCCCAGCCGGAAGTTGTAGCTGTTGGGGTTCACCTGCTCGGGGACGAACGGTTCGATCGTGATCCGACCGTTCGCCCATTCTCTCTCGATCTCACTACCGGTCAGAATAATGGCTGTACCCCCCAGTTGACGATCGGATTCGGGCAGCTCGAAAACTCCGACCGCCGTAGTGGCGGCCGGAGTGGGGTGGAATTCTGTTCGGGATGGGCCCCGGTGTACTCCGGGTTAATTCGCGGTAGATCACGAATTATCCCGTGGCAGACTCTACGTTAACATCCCTGGTACGCGGAAGATTTTTCCCTGTGACGCAGTTCACTGGTCCATAAGGGTGAGGCCCATGGGTCGATTCACGTGATAGATAGGTGCTATCAGGTAATGCGCACCCCGGTATGGGATGTTCCTGTGGGCCGAGTGGCGTAGCGCGTCGAAGATTCGGAGACAACACATGACCCGACCCCTGCTGCTCGTGATCTCGACCGGTCCTCGCCGGTTCCGCGAGTACCTGTTCGAGTCGATGACCACGCGCTACCGCATCCACCTCCTCAACACGGTGGAGCCGACCTGGGAGAACGCCTACGTCGAGGCGGCGACCGTCGTGCCGAACACCGACGCGGACGTGCTGCTGGAGGCGGCCCGCGCCGTGGCGGCGTCGACGCCGGTCGCGGGCGTGCTGAGCTGGGACGAGGCCCGCATTCACCAGGCGGCGATCGTGGCGCGCGCGCTGGGCCTGCCGACGACCGATCCCGACGCCGTGTGGCGCTGCCGCGACAAGCACGCGACCCGGTCGGCGCTGGCCGCCGCGAACGTGCCGCAGCCGAGGTTCGCGCTGGTGGGGACGGTGGACAAGGCCCTGGCGGCCGCCGCCGAGATCGGCTACCCGGTAGTCGTCAAACCCCGTGCGGCCGCCGCCAGCTACGGCGTGATCCTCGTGCGCACGCCCGAGGAGCTGGCCGCGCACTTCACGTTCTCCGCCGAGGCGACCGTGCCGCACGCGCCCAGCTACGACGAGTCCGTGCTGGTCGAGGAGTACCTGGACGCGCCGGAGATCAGCATCGACTCGGTGGTCCGCGGCGGCGTGGTCCAGGGCCTGTTCGTCGCCCGCAAGGAGCTCGCCTACGCCCCGTACTTCGAGGAGGTGGGCCACGTGGTGACCCACCACGACCCCCTGCTTCGTGATCCCGAAGTCCTCCGCGTGTTGCAGGACACCCATTCGGCCCTCGGTTTCACCGACGGCTGGACGCACGCGGAGTTCAAGGTTACTCCGAACGGGTTGAAGGTCATCGAGGTCAACGGGAGGCTCGGCGGGGACCTCATTCCATATCTTGGGATGCGGTCCTCGGGTATCGATCCGGGATTGATCGCCGCCGCTGTTTCGTGCGATCTCGAACAGGAGATCACCGTTGATCGAGAACTGGTCGCGGCCGTTCGCTTCTTCTACGTCGAGAACGACGAGACGGTGATCGAGTCGGTCGAATTCGACAATGTGGCACTGCCGTCTCAAATCGATTCGGTTGTAACGCTCGTGGCTCCGGGAACGATTGTGTCGCCTCCCCCGAAGGGGATCAATTCCGGTCGCGTCGCCTTCGCCACGGCCGTGGCGCCGACCGCTGACGAGTGCCGGGCCGCGCTGGACGGGGCACAGGCCGCGCTCGTGGTGACGTCCCGGTGACGACCGAGGCCCCCCGCTCCGACGCGGGCATCTGGGTCACGATCCGCGAGTCGCCGTTCGCGGTGAAGGCCCTGCTGTTCGGCGTGCTGGTGAACAAGCTGGGCGCCTTCATGCAGGTGTTCCTGGTGCTGTACATGACGTCCCGCGAGTTCAGCGACGTGCAGGGCGGGTTCGCGCTCGGCGCGTACGGCGCGGGGTCGGTGCTGGGCGTGCTGCTCGGCGGCACGTTCACCGACCGCATCGGGCCGCGGCTGACCATCGTGTTCGGCATGGCGGGCACGTCCGTGCTGCTGCTCGGCGTGCTGTACGTCCACGTCTACTGGGCGCTGCTGCTCGCGGTCGCGGCCGTGGGCGTGATCAGCCAGCTTTACCGGCCCGCGTCGGCCGTATTGCTGGCCGAGCTGACCCCGGAGCACCGGCAGGTCATGGTGTTCGCCATGTACCGGCTGGCGCTCAACGTCGGCACCACCGCCGCGCCGGTCGTCGGGGCGCTGCTGCTCACCGTGTCGTACGACCTGCTGTTCTGGGGCGAGGCGCTGGCCTCGCTCGGGTACGCGGCCATCGCGCTGTTCGCGTTGCCGCGCGGGGTGTCCGCGCCCGCGAAGGTCGAGCCCGGCACGTCGACCGGCTACCTCGCCGTGCTGGCCGACCGCCGGTTCGTGGCCTACCTGATCGCGATGCTCATCAACGCCGCCGTGTACGTGCAGTACCTCAGCACGCTGCCGCTGGCGATGCGGGACGCCGGGCTGGACGTGTTCTGGTACGGCGTCGTGGTCGCCATCAACGGGGCCGTGGTGATCTGCTTCGAGCTGCTGATGACGAAGGTCGTGCAGCACTGGCCGATGCGGATCGTGCTGGCGATCGGCTTCACCCTGCTCGGCGGCGGCCTCGCGCTCTACGCGCTGCCCGGCGGGCTGGCCGTGTTCGTGATCGGCACGCTGATGTGGTCGTTGGCCGAGATCATCGAGGGCCCCACGATGTTCGCCTACCCGGCGAAGGCGGGCCCGGAGCACCTGCGGGGGCGCTACCTCGGCTCCGCGCACGCCATGTTCGGCGTCGGCTCGGCGCTGGGCCCGGTCGTGGGCGTCGCGCTGTGGGTCCAGCTCGGCCCGACGTCGTGGCTGGTGTTCGGCGCGGCGTCCGTGCTCGCGCTCATCCCGGCCTGGTACGGGATCCGGGCGGTGGGAGGGACCAAGTAACGTCGGTTGAGGACGGTCACTCCACCGGTCGCGGGCGCGCGGCGGCGGGCGGCCACTCGCCGCCGGGGTCGAGCTTGGCCAGGATCCGCGTCGAGATGACCGACAGCTGCTCCTGCTGCTCGGGGGTCAACGCGTCGAACACCAGCTCCTGCACCGTCTTCACGTACCCCGGCGCCGCGTCGACCAGCACCTCGAACCCGGCGTCGGTCAGCCGCGCCCTGGTGACGCGCCCGTTCTCCGCGCTGGGGCAGCGGCTGACCCAGCCCTTCTTCTCCAGCCGGGTCACCACGTGCGACATCCGCGACAGCGACGCGTTGCTCAACGACGCCAGGTCGCTCATCGACAGCGTGCGGTCCGGCGTCTCGGAGAGCACGCTCAGCACCAGGTACTCGAAGTGGCTGAACCCCGTCCGGCCGCGCATGTCCGCGTCGAGCGCGTAGGGCAGTTTGATGAGCACACCGCTGAGGGCGATCCAGGCCGCTTGCTGGTTCGCCGTGAGCCAACGGGGTGTCTCTGCGGTCACCGTTCCAGCGTACATCGCGGTTGAAGCGTCAAGCTTGTGCGTTCGACGACTCCACCACGCTCGACCTGGTCAGCGGCGGCCCCGCTGTTCGGGCACCAGCGGTTACTCACCCGGATCAGCCTCGGTAGCGTCCCGCACGCCGACGCGATGCGCGGCATCGAACTGCTCGGCTCGAAGGTGCTGCCCGCGGTGCGCGCGGCGCTGGGCCGGGGCGCGGACGAACGGGAGGCATGGGATGGACCACCTGCGCTTGGGCGGCACGGGGCTCGAGGTGTCCAGGATCGTCCTCGGCTGCATGAGCTTCGGCGACCCCACGAGGGGCACCCACGAGTGGTCGATGGGGATCGACGAGGCCAGGCCGTTCCTTCGGCAGGCCCTCGAAGCGGGCATCACCACGTTCGACACCGCCAACTCGTACTCGATCGGCTCCAGCGAGGAGATCGTCGGCACGCTGCTGGGCGAGCTGGCCGACCGCTCGGACGTCGTCGTCGCCACCAAGGTCCACGGCCGGATGGGCCCCGGCCCCAACGGGTCCGGCCTGTCCCGCGGCGCGATCATGACCCAGGTCGAGGCGAGCCTGCGCAGGCTCGGCACGGACTACATCGACCTCTACCAGATCCACCGCTACGACCCGAACACGCCGATCACCGAGACCATGGAGGCGCTGCACGACCTCGTGCGCGCGGGCAAGGTCCGCTACCTCGGCGCGTCCTCGATGTGGACCTGGCAGTTCGCCCAGATGCAGCACGTGGCCGACCTCAACGGGTGGACCAGGTTCGTCTCCATGCAGGACCAGTACAACCTGATCATGCGCGAGGAGGAGCGGGAGATGCACCCGTACTGCCTCGACGAGGGCGTCGGCGTCCTGCCGTGGAGCCCGCTCGCGCGCGGCAGGCTCACCAGGGAGTGGGGCACGACCACGGCCCGCAGCGAGACCGACGTGTTCGGCAAGAAGCTGTACCGCCAGACCGAGGACACCGACCGCAAGGTCGTGGACGCCGTGGGCGCGGTCGCCGAGGAACGCGGTGTGCCCCGCGCCCAGGTCGCGCTCGCGTGGATGCTGCACAAGCCCGCCGTCACCGCGCCGATCGTCGGTGTGACCAAGGACCACCACCTCACCGACGCCGTGGCCGCCGTCGACCTGGCTCTTTCCGACGAGGAGATCACCCGCTTGGAGGAGCACTACGTGCCGCACGCCTCCGAGGCCTTCTGACCGTCTCAACAGGACCCCCGTCGGTACAGTCGGCCGGGTGAGCACCGAGACCGCCTCCCACCCGCTGCGCGGCCGCTCGACCGAACTGGGCGTGGCACTCCGCGCGCTGCGCGCGGGCACCCTCGTGGTGGTCCGGGGCGAACCCGGCATCGGCAAGACCGCCTTCGTCCGCGAGGTCGTGGAACAAGCTCGTCGCCAGGGCCGGGCCGTGGGCACCTCGACGGCCCGCCCTGGCGACGACGTCACCCCCCTCGCGTCACTGGGCCCGGCCTTGCGCTCCGGCCCGGACCCCGCCCTCACCTCGACCGACTTCCTCGCACTGGCCCCCCTCACCACCCAGCCCCTCTGGCTGGCCGAACACCTGGCCGCCCTCCTGGAACGCCGAGCGGAACGCGACCCCCTGCTCCTGGTCCTCGACGACGCCCAGTGGGCCGACCCGCTCAGCACCTTCGCACTCCGCGTCCTGGTGCCCCGTCTGGCAGCCAGCCCCATCACCTGGCTCCTGGCCACCAGAGAGGTCGACAACGGCCCGGTCGACCACGTCCTCGCCAACACCGACCACGCCACCTGCATCGCCCTCCCCCCGCTGTCCGACTCGGCAGCCTCGGAAATCGCCACCGACCACCTGGGCCACCGAGCGGACCAGGAGCTGACCCGCAGACTGCACAGCGCGGCAGGCATCCCGTTCCTGCTGGTCCAACTCCTGGCGGGCATCCTCGACCCCACAGCGGGCGGCCTGTCCGACGGCATCCGCCGCCGCACGGCAACCACCTCAGACGACTGCCGCGCCCTGCTCCGCACAGGCGCGGTCCTGGGCACCGCCTTCACCCTCACCGACGCCGCCAAACTCCTGGACCGCCCACCGACCACCCTGACGGACCCCCTCGCCGAAGCAATCCGCGCAGGCCTCCTGACGGACAACGGCACCACCGTCACGTTCCGCCACGACCTCCTCCGCCAGTCCGTCTACGACGACATCCCCCCATCGGCCCGCGCGGCAGTGCACCGCACCTTCGTGGACCACCTCCTGACCACGGGCAGGGGCCACGCGGAAGCGGCCCCCCACATCCTCGCCACCGCCACCCCAGGCGACACCAAGGCGGTAGAGGTCCTCCGCCAGGCGGCACACGAAATCCTCGGCACCATGGCCATCACGTCGATGCACCTCATCCGCGAGGCCTTCGCACTACTCGACCAGGACGACCCCTTGTGGGGCGAGGTAGGCCAGGACGTGGTCGCCATCCTCGTCACGGCCCGCCACCACCAGGACGCCGCAACGTTCTCCCACCACCTCCTGGCGGGCCCACTGACCCCGGACCAAACGGCAACGGTCCACCTGCTCCTGGCCCCGTGGCGCTTCGCCACCAACCAGCACGAGGCCCTCACCACCACCCCGGACCCCCGCACCAGCCCACCACTCCACACCCGCCTGCAAGCCTTCCGAGCAGCGGCCCTGGGCACCCCCACCACCGCTGTCCCCACCGACCCGGTAGCGGCAGCCGTCACCTACACGGCAGCAGCCCGCCAGGCAGACCACAACGACGACCACCGCACCGCCGTAGAGCTGTACACCAAGGCCCTGACCCACGCGACGTCCGCCGAACACGACCTGGGCTGCCCCTCCCCGATGTTCCTCGGCCTGCGCCGAGCAGTAGCCCTCTCCCACCTGGACGACTTCCAGGCAGCACGGGCATGGCTGGACCAAGCCTCCACAACGGACTCCTGGCAATCCGCCCGCCTGGCCTGGCTCCGCGCCCACCTGAACCTGGGCGAGGGCAACATCACCGAGGCCCGCACAGCCGCCAAGGACGCGGTCAGACTGATGGACGACCTCCTGGATCACGCACTGCACAACGAGGTCCACCACATCCTCGTCACCACGGCACTACTCCAGGGCGACCTCCCAGCAGCAAGAACCCACCTGGCCACAGCGGAACAGCACAACGGCCACAACCCACTGCTACGAGCCCTGATCGACTCCCCGGAGTCCCTTGTGGACCTGGTGCAGGACATCGAAGTCCCTTGGAAAGCAGACTTCCTGCTCCAAGCCTTCCCATCCCCCGCAGCAGCAAAGGCCCTGGCAACCCTCGCCACCAGAACCCCGGGCGTACCCAGCCTGGACGGCGCGGCAGCCCTGGCAGCAGGCAACCACACCAAGGCCCTGAAACTGCTCGAAAAATCCCCACGCCCACTCCTCCTGGCCCGCGCCGAGGAAGAACACGGCAAAGCACTCCTGGATTCGGACCGCCCCACAGCAATCACCAACCTCGACCAGGCAAGAGACCGCTACGCAGCCCTGGGAGCAACAGCCCCAGCAGCACGCGTACAACGACTCCTGCACGCCACAGGAGCCCGCCGCCGCCGCTGGTCCCCAACACCAAAACGCCCGGAAACAGGCTGGGACGCCCTCACCACCACAGAACGCCGCATAGCGCTACTGGTAGCAGCAGGCCACACCAACCGCTCAGCAGCAGAAGAACTGGTCGTCTCACCCAGCACAGTAGGCACCCACCTACGAGCCGTCTTCACCAAACTGGAAATCAATTCCCGAGTACAACTGACCCGCTTGGTCCTCCAACGCGAAACCCCGCCCACTCCGTAAAACGGAGCAGGCGGGGCACCAAGCAAAGACGAGCAACCCACAGGACCAACCTGGCTCGCAACAGCAACAACAACGCCACCACCACGACCCACATGACCGGCCTGGCCAACCCGCCACAACCAGCATGACCACTGGCCTTAGAGCCGCACTAGACCCTCACCTGACCACCTGACTGGCCACGCAGACCCTCACACTTTCCCACCGCACACTTCAAACGAAAGCACGCAACCAGGGCGGCGCCCAGCCCCCCGGCCTCACCCCGATCCTGAGCGCCCTTCGTGCTTTTCCGTCTTTGTCAAGGCGTCTTTCTAGCCTTGACAAAGACGGAAAAGCATCGAAATAATCGCGCGATCGGGGTGAAGCCACCCCTCCAATGACCCTCACAACTACCTCCCCCGAGCAGCCTTCTCGATCACCGAAGCCACCACCTCGGGATGCGACACAGGCAGATCGTGCGCAGACCGAACCTCCACAGTCCAAGCCCCAGCCCGCTTGGCCATGAACCTCTCAGCATCAGCCGGAATAGCCCTGTCCTCCGTAGCCACAATCGCGTAGTCAGGCACGGAAGCAGGCGCAGTAGCCGCAGCGGCTTCCCCCAGCACAGCCCCCACCACAGGCCGCTGCGCGGCAGCCATCACCGCAGCGTCCCGCACAGACCGATCCCCGGCGAACACCGCCCGAAAACTCTCCTTCTTCACGTACAGATCCCCACCCACGGTCCGAGTCGTGTCCGGCCCCAACAACGACCCGGGGAACTGCGCGTTCAACTGCCCCAACGACTCCCCGGCCACCGGGATGAACGCCGCCGCGTACACCAACGCCTTCACCCCAGGCACCTGAGCGGCAACCTGACTGATCACCGCACCCCCGTACGAGTGCCCGACCAGCACCACCGGCCCACCCACACTCCGCACCACATCAGCCACGTAGGCCGAATCGGAGGCCAACTCCCGCAACGGCACAGCGGGCGCGACAACGTCGTACCCATCCCGCTGCAACCGCTCGATGACCCCGTTCCAACTGGACCCGTCAGCGAACGCCCCGTGCACCAACACCACAGTCGGCTTGACGGACCCCGCGGAAGCAGACGCCCCCGCCACCGACACCCCCATCACAGCCACAGCACCGACAACAGCCGCGATCTTCCGAAACCTCACAACGCTCTCCTCCAGCAGAACCGGTCAAGTCCCACCATCGAACGCCGCGGCCCCCACGAAACCCATCCCACGAACACCGGATCCCCACCAGCCCCGGCGACCCCCACCCGCACCTTTCCCTCATCCGTTCACACGAGGCCTCAATCCAACAACCCGGCGTCGTGCACCAACAACGCGATCTGCACCCGGTTGTTCAGATCCAGCTTCGTCAACACGCTGGACACGTGCGTCTTCACCGTAGGCACACTGATGTGCAACGCACTCCCGATCTCCGCGTTCGACCTCCCCCTCCCCACCTCCATGGCCACCCCCCGCTCCCGAGCGTTCAACAACCCCAACCGCCTCAACGCCACGTCCCGCCGCCGATCCTGCCCACTCTCGGCGACCCGAGCCATCAACCGCCGAGTAACGGCGGGCGACAACACCGGCAACCCCCGAGCCACCTGCCGCACCGCCTCCACGATCTCCCAAGGCGGCGTGTCCTTGAGCAAAAACCCGGCAGCCCCAGCCCGCAACGCCCGCAACACGTGCTGATCGGCGTCGAACGTCGTCAACACGATCACCTCCGGCGCCCGCCCCCGAGCCCGCAACGCCTCGGTAGCCGCCAACCCGTCCACCACAGGCATCCGGATGTCCATCAACACCACGTCCGGCACCAGTCGATCGACCAGCGCCAACACCTTCGACCCGTCCCCGGCCTCCCCGACGATCCGCAGGTCCGGCGCCCCACCCAACATCATCACCAACCCGGCCCGCACCAACGGATCGTCGTCGACGATGAGCACCTTGATCTCGGTCACGTCGGCCACGGTAGCCACGCCTCGACCCGCCACCCACCCGCCCCGGTAGGCCCGTGCTCCAACGTTCCCCCCGCCAATGCCACCCGCTCCGCCAACCCCAACAACCCCCGCCCCTCCTCGACCGAGGCGCCAGGAACAGCCGCCAAAACAGACCTCCCGTTGACCACCGACACCGTGATCCCAGCCTCACCGGACCCCGACACC
>Ga0247771_1000048_pt1 | contig 52562 bp, 47 predicted proteins | sample UWRJL197509C6_FD_179948 | JGI IMG/M metagenome (GOLD analysis project Ga0247771, IMG submission 179948) | Plant litter microbial communities from Arlington Agricultural Research Station in Wisconsin, United States - UWRJ-L197-509C-6 | ecosystem: Environmental > Terrestrial > Plant litter >... | reverse complement strand
GAACCGGGCGATCATCGCCTGCACGGGGTCACCGGGCAGGAAGCGGGGCAGCATGAAGTTGATCGTGATCGCGGCCCAGGCCGTGATCAGGTAGAACAACGCCCGCCGGAGCAGGAACCTCATGCCCCAACCTCCACTGAGTCACGACGCGGGTGCTCGTCCGAGGTCTCCGCGTCGTACAGCCAACAAGCCGCGTAGTGCGACGCGCCGAGGTCGAACTTCGGCGGGGTCGCGGTGCGGCACTTCTCCGCGGCGTACGGGCACCGCGGGGCGAAGCGGCAGCCCGGTGGCGGGCTGATCAGGCTGGGTGGTTCACCGGGGGCCGTCGTCACCGTCGGCACCCCGTTGTGCGCCCGCTCCGGGTCGGGAGCGGACCTGATGAGCAGTTGCGTGTACGGGTGGGCGGGCTCCTGGGTGACGGTCTCGCTGTCACCGCCCTCGATGACCTGGCCCGCGTACATCACCATCGTCGTGTCGGCGAAGTAGCGCGCCGACGCGATGTCGTGGGTGATGTACAGGATGGCCAGGTGGAGCCGTTCCTTCAGGTCCCGCAGCAGGTTCAGCACGCCGAGCCGGATCGACACGTCGAGCATCGACACCGGTTCGTCGGCCAGCAGGACCGTCGGGTCGGCGCCCAGCGCCCGCGCGATGGCTACGCGCTGGCGCTGGCCGCCCGACAACTCGTGCGGGTACTTGTCCAGGAAGCGCTCCGGAGGGGTGAGGTTGACCCGCTCGAGGAGCGAGGCCAACCCCTTCTCCAGCTCTTCTCCCTTGACCCGCCCGTGGTGCACCCGAAGTGCCCTCGTGAGGTGGTAGCGGATGGTGTGCACCGGGTTCAGCGACGCGAACGGGTCCTGGAAGATCATCTGGACCTGCTTGCAGTAAGCCCGGAACGACTTCCCCCGCTTCACCTTCGTGGGCACGTCGTTCAAAACGATATCGCCCGAGGTCAGCGGGTACAGCTGCGCGAGCAGCCTGGCCACGGTGGATTTTCCCGAGCCCGACTCCCCGACCAGCGCGGTCACGTGTCCTCTGCGCAGGTCGAACGAGACGTCGTCCACCGCGTGTACCGCGCGTGGCTGGCGGGTGAGCACTTGACGGCCCTTGCGAGCGACCGGGAAGTGCTTGGTGACACCACGTGCCGCCAGCACGACCTCGCCGGTCACGCGGTGGCCGGCTTCAAGCGGAGAACCACCTGCAACGCGTTGGTCTGCGTCGGCTGCGGCGGCGCGTACGGGTCCTCGGCGGTGGGCCAGCCGATCCAGGACTTCGTGCTGTACTCCGCGCCGACCGGCGAGGAGACCAGCGGGATGGCCGGGACCTGCTCGACGAAGATCTTCTGGAGCAGGTCCAGGTTCGTCTTGCGGGCGGCGTCGTCCGGGGCGGACGCGTAGGCGGTGAGCGCGGAGGTCGCGGCCGGGTCGTTGAAACGGCCCTGCGCGGCGGCCGCGGGCTCGCCGATCGGCTTGCTGGCCGAGGCGTCCATGATGTTCTGGTACGTCTCGAACGGCGTCGCGCCGCTGTTGGTCCAGTGCATCGTGGCGTCGAACGCGCCGGAGTTGAAGTCGGTCGTCCACTGGTCGACCGTCTGCGTCTTGACCTCGGCGGTGATGCCCAGGGCCTTGACCGCGTTCTTGATGATGTCGAGGTCGGTCAGGTAGTCGGACCAGCCCGCGGGGTCGGTCAGCGCGAAGGTGACCGGCGCGCCGGACGGGTCCTTCAGCGTGTCGCCCTCGAGCTTGTAGCCTGCCTCGGTGAGGACCTTCTTCGCGCCTTCGACGTCGACCTTGGCGGTCTTGCCCTTGTAGTCGGCGGCGAGGAACGGGTCACCGGCCGGGCTGGGGATGCCCGTGACGTTGTCGACCTTCGGGAACAGCTTCGAGTGGCCCTGCTGGAAGATGACCTCGCGGTCGATCACCATGTTCAGCGCCTTGCGGACGGCCACGTTGTTGAACGGGGCCTTCGCCGTGTTCAGCCACAGGGCGTGGATGCCGAGACCGGCGGGCATCCAGATCTTGTGGTTCTTCGGGTCCTTGTTGACGTACAGGGTCTCGAAGTTCGGCATGAACACGTAGGACCACTGCGCCGCACCGCTCGCGAGGGCGGTCGTCTGCGCGCTGTTGTCGTTGTACGAGGTGTACTGGATCTCCGGGACCTTGGGGAGTTCCTGCCAGTAGCTCGACCGCACGGACAGCGTGACCGTCTGCGGCGTGAAGGTCTTCAGCGAGTACGGGCCGGTGCCGACGGGCGTCTCGTTGGTGAAGGTCGTCGGGTCCGGCACGTCCTTCCAGATGTGCTCGGGCACGATGAACGAGTTGAGGATCTTGTTCTCGTTCACGAACTGCGGCTTGCTGAAGGTGATCTCGGCGGAGGTGTCGCTCACCTTGCTCGCGCCTGCGATCGGGAGCCCGTTGGTGTTGAGGGCGGACTTGTCCTTGAGCAGGCCGAACGTGAAGGCGACGTCAGCGGCCGTGAAGGGCTTGTCGTCGCTCCACTTGACGTCCTTGCGGGTGGTGATCGTGAGCTTCTGGTAGTTGTCCGCCCACTCCCACTTCTCCGCCAACCACGGCGTCCCCTTCTCGGAGGGCGCGATCGGGTTGGTCTGCACGAGGGGCTCGTAGATCATGAAGCGGTACCCGAGCGACGCGCCCGCCGACGTGGCGAGGAACGGGTTGCTGTTGTTCGTCTGCGGCCCGTTCGGCATGCCCACCGTCAGCACGCCGCTGGCGGCGGACTTGGTGGCACCACCCGATGAACACGCAGCGGCCACGAGCGCGACGGCGATGGTGCCTGCCAGCGCGAGTGCGGTCCTGCGGCGTATGCCTTGCATGGAATTCTCCCGGCGGGTTATGAGAGAGCGCTCTCAGGAAGGTGAAACGGGTGGCCCACCATAAACAGCGGGCACGGCGGAAAACAGGGTGTGGGCTTAGATCTGTGGAGCTGACTGTCGGACCACGAGCGAGGTCGGCAGCACGAGTGGTTTCTCCGGCAGCGGTTCGCCGCCGAAGTGGGAGAGCAGCATCCGAGCGGCCGCCACGCCCATCTCCTGGAGCGGCTGCCGGACGGTGGTGAGCGACGGCTCGGCGTGCGAGGCGATCGGCACGTCGTCGAAACCGACGACGGACACGTCACCGGGCACGTCTCGGCCCGCCTTGCGCAGTGCACGCAGGACACCCATCGCGGAGAGGTCGTTGTGCGCGAAGACGCCGTCGAACGGGATCCCGGTCGACAGCAGCTTCTCGACGGCCACCGTACCGCCGTCGGTGGTGAAGTCACCATCGACCACGAGACGGGGGTCCACGGACAGGCCCACCGCCGCCAGTGCGTCCCGGAAGCCGTCGAGCCGTTCCCTGGTGCAGCCGAACTGCATCGGGCCGGTGACGACGGCGAACTTGGTCCGGCCCGCGGCGAGCAGGTGGCGCGCGGCGCCCTGCGCCCCCTCGCGGTTGGTGGTGGCAACCGAGGGGAACTGCGGGTGCGAGCCGCGGTCGTCGATCATGACGACCGGCAGGCCCTGCGCGTAGAGCGTGGCGATGTAGTTGAGGGTGTCCGGGGGCTCGATCACCAGCAGCCCGTCGAAGGCGTTGGCCGAGACGTGGCTGGCGAACTGGCTGAGCGAGTCCGGACCGCGGTTCACGGTGTACAGCAGGAGCCCGTAGCCCTCGGTCTCCAGGGTGTCGACTATGCCTTGCAGCACCTCGCCCATCCAGGGCCAGGTCAACGACGGGGCCAGCATTCCCACGGTGCGCGCCCGGCCCCGTGCGAGGCCGACCGCACGTGCGCTGGGCACGTAGCCGATCTCGTCGATCACGTGCCGGACGCGCTCCGCGGTGGTCACGTCCACATCGGGCTTGCCGTTCAGGACGCGGGACACAGTCGCCTTGCTCACCTGGGCGCGGAGGGCGACCTCGGCGATCGTGACCCGCATCTGGCACTCCCTCGTCATGCGGTCCGCTACCGTCTTCCCCGCTCCCGGTACCGGTACCGAAACCGGTTCCGGGAGAGGTGTGGTGCAGTTAACATGGCCGAAACCCCAGGGGTCAATACCTCGTTCGGTAACGAAAAGGCGACGCGCGGTCCACTACGTCAAACGGCCGCTGGCCTGCGGCGGACAGGGTTAGGGTTGCCTCCATGGGGATGGTCGAAGCGGTGAGCCGCAGCTCGGAGCACACGTTCACGAAGCCCAACCAGGCCGAAATCCGCTTGCTCGCGGGGCTCGGCGTGGTCGACGACGCGCATCAAGGGGTGACGGTCAAGCACCGGTCGCGGGTCGAGCGCGATCCCACCGCGCCGAACCTCCGCCAGGTGCACCTGGTCCACGGCGAGCTGCACGACGAGCTGCGCGCGGCGGGGTTCGAGGTGGCGCCCGGAGAGGTCGGCGAGAACGTCACCACGCGGGGTGTCGACCTGCTCGCCCTGCCCACCGGCACCCGGCTCCACCTGGGCGGGGAGGCCGTCGTGGAGGTGACCGGGCTGCGGAACCCGTGCCTCCAGCTCGACCGCTTCCGCAAGGGGCTGATGAAGGCCGTGCTGGACCGGGACGCCGAGGGCAACCTGGTCCGCAAGGCCGGGGTGATGGCCGTCGTGCTGGTCGGCGGTCCGGTCCGCCCCGGTGACGCCGTCCGGGTGGAACTGCCCGCCGAGCCGCACCGCGCGCTGGAACCGGTATAAGCCCCCCGCGGGTGGGAGCGCTCTCACGGTAGCCACGTCCATGGGGCACCTTTCGTGGACTCGAAGTGCCCGAAAGGTGCCACGCGATCCGGTCCCCGGTCAATGGGAGCGCTCTCACGGTTAGGTCACGGTCGTGACGAGCGCGTTACCGCCGCAAGTCGGCCTCGATGGCCCTCGCGGCGGAGGTCAAGTGCGGCAACAGGTCCTCGCGGATCGACGCGGCGTCGCCCCGACCGACGTGCGCGGAGACGTTGACGGCGGCCACGACCACGCCGTCCGGCCGGCGGACGGGCACGGCGATCGACCGCAATCCCTCCTCCAGCTCCTGGTCCACCAGCGACCAGCCGCGCTCGCGGATCACCCGCAGCTCCTCGCGCAGCACCTCGACGTCGACGATCGTGTTGCGGGTCAACGGGAGCAGCCGCACCGACGCGAGGTAGCCGTCGAGCCACTCCCCCGGCTGGCCCGCCAGCAGCACCCGCCCCATCGCGGTCGCGTAGGCGGGAAAGCGCGTGCCCACGGTGATCGACACCGTCATGATCCGCTTGGTCGGCACGCGCGCCACGTACACGACCTCGTCACCGTCCAGAACGGACACCGACGACGACTCGTGGACGGTCGCGACGAGCTTCTCCATGTGCGGCAAGGCGATCTCGGGCAGCTCCAACCCGGACAGGTACGCGTACCCCAGCTCCAGCACCTTGGGGCGCAACGCGAACAGCCGCCCGTCGGTGCTCACGTACCCCAGGTCGACGAGCGTGTGCAGGAACCGGCGGGCGGCGGCGCGGGTCAGCCCGGTGCTCCGAGCCACGTCGCTCAACGTCAACGAGGCGTGCTCCGCGTCGAACGCCCGGATGACCGACAGCCCCCGCTCCAGCGACTGGACGAAGTCCGAGGAGTGCCCGGCCACGGTCACGCGTCCAGGGTGGCGAACGTCCGCTGCGCCACGGCGAACGCGCGGTTCGCGGCGGGCACCCCGGCGTAGACGGCGACCTGGAGCAGCACCTCGCCGATCTCCTCTCGGGTCAGCCCGTTGCGCAGGGCGGCCTTCACGTGCATGGCCAGCTCGTCGTCGTGGTGCAGGGTCGCGAGCATGGCCAGGGTGATGCACGACCGGGTCCGGCGGTCGAGGCCCGGTCGCGTCCACACCTCGCCCCACGCGTAGGTGGTGATCAGCTCCTGGAAGTCCGCCGTGAAGTCGTCGGTCCGCTCGACCGCCCGGTCCACGTGCTCGTCGCCGAGCACCTCCCGGCGCACCTCCATGCCGTCATCGAAGGACATCGGCGGACCCTCGGGTGGTGGTCAGGTGGCCGTGCAGGATCACCGACACGGCGTCGGCCGCCTCGACGTTGGCCAGGTGGGCGGCGTCGCCGACGACGTACAGCTCGGCGTCCGGGATGGCGTCGGCGATCACCCGCAGGAACTCCGTCGGCGTCGCCTCGTCCTGGGCGGCGGCGATCACCACTGTCGGCGCCTGGATCGCGGGCAGCACGGGTCGCAGGTCCATCACGGCCAGCGCGTCGCAGATGCCCGCGTAGCTCTCGGCGTCGACACCGGACAGCATGTCCTTGAACCGCTGGACGACCTCGGGCTCGCGCTCGGCCAGCGCGTGGGTGAACCACCGGCCGACCACCATATCGGCGATGGCGGCCGTGCCGGACTCGCGGACGGTGGCCGCGCGGTCGCGCCACGGTCCGGGCGCCGGGAAGGACGCCGTCGTGCAGCACAGGGCCAGCCGGTCCACCCGTTCGGGCGCGTGACCGGCGAGCCACATGCCGATCATCCCGCCCAGCGACAGCCCGCAGTAGGAGAACCGTTCCACGCCAAGGGAATCGGTCAGCTCCAGCACGTCGTCGCCGAGGTCGTCGATGGTGAACGGGCCGGTGGTGGTCGGGCTGCCGCCGTGACCGCGGTGGTCGAAGCGCAGCACCCGGAAGTACTCGTGCAGCACGGGCAGCTGCGGCTCCCAGAGGGCGCTGGTCGTGCCGAGCGAGCTGCCCAGCACGAGCACGGGGGCGTTCTCCGGTCCGCTCAGTTCGTAGTGCAGTCTCACCGCTCTGCCTTTCGTTGGTGTGCGGACAGCGCGCGGTCCACGAAGGCGGCCGCGCTGCCGAGGTACGCCGACGGGTCCAGCGCCGCGTCGATCTCCTCGGGGGACAGGTGCTCGACGACCCTGGTGTCGGCGATCAGAGCGTCCCGCAACGCCGTCCCGCCCGCCACCGCGTCCCGGCACACCTCCGCGACCAGGTCCTGCGCCTCGACCCGGCCGAGCGCGGGCGCGAGCCGCGTCGCCACGTTCTCCGCGAGCAGCAGGCCACCGGTGAGGTCGAGGTTGCGGCGCATCCGCTCGACGTCGACCTCCAGGCGGGACAACAACTCCCGCGTGCCGTGCACCGCGCCGCCGACCAGCCGGAGCAGCTCGGTCGTGGTCTCCCACTCGGCGTGCCACGCCCCGGCGGCGCGCTCGTGCTCGTGCGCCATCGACGCCAACATCGTCGCCACCAGCCCCGGCACCCGCCGGGTCGAGGCGACGACCAGCACCGCCCGCACGGGGTTCCGCTTGTGGGGCATGGCCGACGACGTGCCACCGTCGGCTTCCGCGACCTCGCCGACCTCGGTCTGCGCCAGCAGCACCACGTCCTGCGCGATCTTCGCCAGCACGCCCGCCGCCGAGCCGAGCGCGCCCGCCAGTTCGGCGAACCGGGTGCGGTCGGTGTGCCACGGCAGTACCGGGGCCACCAGCCCCAGCTCGTCGGCGAGCCGGTCCACCAGGTCCGCGCCCGCGTCGCCGAGCGCGGACAGCGTGCCCGCCGCCCCGCCGAACTGCACCGCGAGCCTGGTCGCGCGCACCTCGTCCAGCCGGTCGCGCGCCTCGTCCACGGCCACCAGCCAGCCCGCGCACTTGAGCCCGAACGTCGTCGGCACCGCCTGCTGCGCCAGCGTCCGCCCGGCGATCAGCGTGTCCCGGTGGGCGATCGCCAGCCGTTCGCACTCGTCCGCTACCCCCGCGAGCCCGTCCAGCACCGGCCGCAGCGCCCGGAAGGCGACCAGCGACGCGGCCGTGTCGAGCACGTCCTGGCTGGTGGCCCCGTGGTGCACGTACGCCTTCGCCTCCGCGGGCAGCGCCTCGGCGAGGTCGCGCACCAGCGGCACGACCGGGTTGCCGGACGCCGTCGCGCGGATGCCCAGCGACACCGGGTCGGGCACGGCCGAGTCGACCGCGGCCACGATCGCCCGCGCGGCCTCGTGCGGCACGACCCCCGCGCGGGCCTGCACCACGGCGAGCGCGCGCTCGAAGTCGAGCACGGCCCGCAGCCACGCCCGGTCGCCCACCTCCGCGTCGACGATCGGGTCGCCGAACAGCGGGCGGAACAGGTCAGAGGTCGAAGAAGACGGTTTCATCGTCGCCTTGGAGGTGGATGTCGAAGCGGTAGCCGAACGGGGCGGGCTCCGCGAGCAGCGTGCCGCGCCGCGCCGGGTCGGCGATCGAGACGAGGACCGGGTCCTCGGCGTTGGCGGGCTCGTCGGGGAAGTAGATCCGGGTCACCAGCCGGATCAGCATCCCCCGGCAGAACACCGACACGTTGAGGTGCGGCGCCTCCTCGCCGTCGGCGGACGGGAGCGCGCCCGGCTTGACCGTGCGGAACCGGAACCGGCCGCTCTCGTCGGTGGGGCACCGGCCGAACCCGCGGAACCCCGGCAGCGCCACGGCCCCGCGCGGGTCGTCGGGGTGGTCGAAGCGCCCGTCCGGGTCGGCCTGCCACACCTCGATCAGCGCGTCCGGCACCGGCTTGCCGTTGCCGTCCACGACCTTGCCGACGACGTCGAAGGAGTCCGGCGCGCCCTCGGCGACCAGGAACGGCCCGTCCTCCCACGGCAGGCCGATCGCGAAGAACGGGCCCACCGTCTGCGAGGGGGTGGTTTGCGGGTCACTCATCGTCGTGGTCCTCCTCGTCCTCGAACGGCGTCGGGTCGGTGCCGCGCAGGACGATGTCCCAGCGGTAGCCCAGTGCCCACTCCGGGACGGTCTCGTCGAGGTCGAACGCCGCCACCATCGCCCGCCGCGCGGCGGGCCTCGCGGAGGTGAAGATCGGGTCCTGGTCGAACAGCGGGTCGCCGGGGAAGTACATCTGGGTGATCAGCCGCTGGGTGAACGCGGTGCCGAACACGGAGAAGTGGATGTGCGCGGGCCGCCAGGCGTTGTGGTGGTTCTTCCACGGGTACGCGCCGGGCGCGATCGTGATGAACCGGTAGGTCCCGTCGGCGTCGGTCATGGCGCGGCCGACACCGGAGAAGTTGGGGTCCAGCGGGGCGGGGTGCCGGTCCAGGTCGTGCCGGTAGCGGCCGCCCGCGTTGGCCTGCCAGATCTCCACCAGCGTGTTCGGGATCGGCCTGCCGTCGCCGTCCTTCACCTTGCCGGTGACGACGATCCGCTGCCCCTGCGGCTCCTCGGGGTGCTGGATCGTGAGGTCGTTGTCGTAGCGGCCGACGCGCTCCTCCCCCAGCAACGGCCCGGTGATCTCGCCGAGGCGTTGGGGCAGCAGGACGAGCGGGTGCTTCGGCGCCCTGGCGACGTTGGACTTGTACTCGGGGAAGGACACCGGCGGGTGCGACTCGTGGTCGGGCCGGAAGCGCGGCAGGCGCCTGGTCTCGGCGGGCACGGGGAACTCTCCTTCAAGCGGTGAGGTCGCGCAGGGCGGACAGCTCCTGCTCGGTGGGCGCGTCGGTGGTGCCGAGGTCGGCGGAGACCTTGAGGTCCCACCCGGTGTTCGCCTTGGCCGTGGCCAGGTCGACGCCGGGGTGCAGGTGGGTGAGGGTCAGCTCGCACGTCTCCGGGTCCGGCCGCAGCACGCCCAGGTCGGTGATCACCAGCTGCGGCCCCTTGCCGCGCAGGCCGAGTTCCTCGCGGTCGCCCTTGCCGCGGCCGAAGCCGAGGGAGGTCACGAAGTCCACCCGTTCCACGAACGCGCGCGGGTTCTGCCGGACGATCATGAAGACCTCGCGGCAGGACGCGGCGATCTCGGGCGCGCCGCCCGCGCCGGGCAGGCGGACCTTCGGGTCGCGGTAGTCGTCGCCGATGACCGTGGTGTTGATGTTGGCGTACTTGTCGAGCTGGGCCGCGCCCAGGAAGCCGACGTCGACGCGGCCGGGCTGGAGCCAGTAGTTGAAGATCTCCGGGACGCTCACCAGGCTGTCCGCCGAGTCGGCCAGCACGCCGTCCCCGATGGACAGCGGCAGCGTCGCGGGCTTGGAGCCGATGGTGCCGGACTCGTAGATCAGCACGAGGTCCGGGGCGTGGGTGCGGCGGGCCAGGTTCGCCGCCGTGCTGGGCAGGCCGATGCCGACGAAGCAGACCGCGCCGTCGGTGAGCGCGCGAGCGGCGGCGACCGTCATCATCTCGTCCGACGTGTAGTCGCTCACGCGACGCCCTCCAACCAGGTCCGGAAGGACTCGCGGTCCTTGCTGATGGCGTCCCACCGCTGGTAGTAGGCGTTGTCGCGGGTCGAGTAGTCGTGCGCGTAGGACGGGTGCGCGCCGCCGGGAGCCTCGGCCACGTAGTCCACGACCCAGGACGGGAGCACGACCGCGCCGGGCCGCGGCTCCAGCTCGTCGACGATCTCCTCGACGGTCACCAGCGAGCGGGTCGCGGCCAGCACCGCCTCCTTCTGCACGCCGGTGATGCCCCAGAGCTGCACGTTGCCCTTGCGGTCCGCGCGCTGGGCGTGGATGACGGCCGAGTCGAGCTTCAGCGCGGGCACGGCGGTGAGGACCTCGCCGGTGAACGGGCAGGTGATCGACTTGATGTTGTCCGTCTGCTTCGGCAGGTCCGTGCCGACGTACCCGCGCAGGACCGCGAAGGGCAGGCCGGACGCGGCGGCCACGTACCGGTTGGCCATGCCCGCGTGGCTGTGCTCCTCCAGTTCGAGCGGGACGGGCCAGCCGTTCTGGACGGCGTCGCGGAAGCGGTGCAGCGAGCCGACGCCGGGGTTGCCGCCCCAGGAGAAGACGAGCTTGCGGGCGCAGCCCGCGCCGATGAGCTGGTCGTAGATGACGTCCGGGGTCATGCGGACCAGGGTCAGGTCGCGCCTGCCCTGCCGGATCACCTCGTGGCCCGCCGCGAAGGGGATGAGGTGCGTGAAACCTTCGAAGGCGACCGTGTCCCCGTCGTGGACTACCTGGGACACGGCCTGCGCCAGCGGCGCGATGGTGGCCATGGGTCTCCTCGGTTCGCCTGCCAGTTCGTGGTGTTCGCATAGCGAACATGTATCCGTAGAGCGAACATTACCTGGCACGCGCGGGTCCGGCCAGCCCGAAATCCACTCACCGGAAGGCGAACCCGTGCCATCCGGTCAGTTCGAGCGTTGACAGTTAGAAGTCGAACAGTTAGCTTTCTAACCGCAGCGTCCCCTCCCCCGTCGTCCCGCCGGCCGTCCGTCGGCGCGCTCGACCGCGCCCGAACGGAGCCCCGCCATGAAGACCACGACACTCGAACCTCCGGAGAAGACCGACGTCGTCGGCACCAGCCGCTGGTACCTCTCGGCCGCGCCGATCCTCCGCGCCCTCGTGCACCTGTGCGTGCCGATGGCGGCCGCGATGATCGTCGGAGCCGTCCACAACCTGGTCAACGCCGGTTTCGTCGGCTCGCAGCACGACACCGCGCTGCTCGCCGCCATCACGTTCGGCGCGCCGGTCCTCGGCCTGGTCATGGCCGTCGGCGGCGTGTTCGGCGTCGGCGGCGGCGCGCAGATCTCCCGCCTGCTCGGCGCGGCCGAGCACGACCCGGCGAAAGCGGACGGGATCAAGCACGTCTCGTCGTTCGCCGTCTGGGGCGCGGCGATCGCCGGGACCGTGTTCGGCGGCGTCGGCCTGCTCCTGCTGGACCCGCTGGTGGCGCTGCTCGGCGCCGACACCAGTGCCGTGCCCGCGACCAGCGCCTACGTCGGCGTGATGCTCGCGTTCGTCCCGGTGCTGGCCGCCGCGTTCTGCCTCGAACAGCTCGTGCGGGCGGAAGGCGCCGCGCGCCAGGTGATGGTCGGCCTCATCGGGTCCACCGTCGCGAACGTCGTGCTCGACGTGCTGTTCATCCTGGTGCTGCACTGGGGCGTCGCGGGCGCGGCGCTGGCGATGGGCCTGGCGAACCTCGGCGTCGTCGCCTACTTCGCGCTGTGGCTGCACCGGCACAGCGAGCACGTGAGCCTCGCGCCGCGCTGGTTCACGCTCTCCCCCGCCGTGGTGAAGCCGGTGTTCGGCGTGGGCGTCGGCGAACTGCTCCAGGCGTCGTTCATCATCGTGACCTCGTTGGCGCTCAACAACCTCGCGGCCGCCTACGGCGACAGCGCGCTCGCGGCCACGGGCATCGCGGTCCGCATCGCGCAGGTGCCGGAGTTCCTGGTGATGGGCGTGACGCTCGGCGTGCTGCCGCTGCTCGCCTACTCCTACGGCAAGGGCGACCGGGACAGGCTCATGGCGGCGCTGCGCGGGTCCGCGCTCGCGGTCGGCGGCATCGCCCTGGTGTTCTCGACGACCGTGTTCCTGTTCCGCGAGCAGGTGTTCACCGCGTTCTCGGCCGACCGCTCGGTCCTCGCGATCGGCGTCACGATCCTCACGGCACAACTCGTGGCCATGATCGTGAACGGCTTCACCGGCCTGGTCACGTCGCTGTTCCAGGCGGCGGGGCGATCGCCGGCGGCGATCGTGATGTCGGTGGCGCAGGGTGTGCTGTTCCTCCCGATCGTGGTGCTGGGCAACCTGTGGTTCGGCCTGGCGGGCATCGTCTGGGCGCTGACCGCGACGGAGGTCCTGGTGTTCCTCGTGGGCGTCGGCCTGTGGCTCGCGTCCCGCCGCGCGATCGACCGCGGCCTCGCGGAGGGCAGCCCCGAGCGTGCCGAGGAAGCGCTCTAGCCGATCGACGTGCGGTCGTGGCAAGCGTGGCCCAGCAGGGTCGCGGCGTTACTTCGCCCCTGACGACACGAGGGGATCGGTGAGGACATGACGGCGGTGTTCGTCCATGGTGTGCCGGAGACCGGCAGGATCTGGGACGGTGTGCGGGAGCTGGTGCCGGGGTCGATCAGCCTCGACCTGCCGGGGTTCGGCTGTCCCACGCCCGAGGGCTTCAGCGCCACCAAAGACGCCTACGCCGAGTGGCTCGAACAGCGGTTGCGGCGGGTCGACGGGCCGATCGACCTGGTCGGTCACGACTGGGGCGCGCTGCTGACGCTGCGGATCGCGAGCGCGACGTCCGTGCCGCTGCGCAGTTGGGCCGCAGACATCGCCTCCTGCTACCAGCCCGACTACGTCTGGCACGCCGGCGCGCGGACCTGGCAGACGCCCGGCGAGGGTGAGGCGGCGCTGGCGGCCGCGGAGCTGCTCCGGGAGTTCTGGGACGCGGTGCCCGGCTGAGACCGGCGCTCAGCGCGAGTCCTGCCGCCACTGGCCGGGCGGGACGCCGTGGTGGCGGCGGAACGCGGTCGCGAAGGCGTAGGGCGAGGCGTCGTCGGCGTGCCTGGCCTGGAACACCTTGTGGGGCACGCCGGCGCGGCGTACGAGATCACCGGGCCGGAGGCGCTCACCGTGGCCGAGGCGGCCGCATTCATCGCGGCTGCGACCGGGAAACCCTTGCGGCACCACGACATCGACCGCGAGGCGTGGATCGACGCCAGTGTGGCCGCGGGCGTGGCGGGCGAGTACGCCGACGTGCTGCGGGCGTTGACCACGACCATCGCCTCGGGCGCGGGCTTCCGTCCGAACAGGACGGTCGAGGAGGTCACCGGGACGCCGCCGACCCCGTTCGCCGACTTCGCCCGGCGCACCGCCGGGGCGTGGCTCTCGCCCTGCGCCGCCACGACGAGCGCGGTCACCGCCCCGAGCGCGCGCCCCAGCAGTTCCTGGTCCTCGTCCGGCAGCGACCGGCTCGCGTGCACCATCTGCGCCGCCGTCAGCAGCCGCGTCCAGTCCTCGGCGGTGCCGAGGTTGCCCAGGTGGGCCGGCAGCAGCAGGCCCAACGCCTTCAGGTCCCCGCGGGCGCACAGCCTCGCCACCAGGGTCTCCAGCTCGGGTGGACCGTCCAGGTCGGACCGGCCGGTGGCGCGCAGGCCCTCGGCGACCGCGAAGCGGATCCCGTCGCCGTACGGCCCGGCGGGCAGGTCGGCCACGCGCTCGGCGGCGGCCGCGTAGTGGCGGCGGGCCTCGGCGTCGTCGCCCAGGTCGCGCTGGGCCTTGGCGATGGTCAGGTGCAGCGACGGGTAGAAGCCGCGCACCCGCTCGTCGCCGACCTCGTCGGCCCGCTCCAGGCACTCCACGTTCCAGCGCAGGACGTCCTGGGGTGTTTCCTGGTGCCGGGCGAGGTAGTGCGCGGCGACGCACGCCTCGTAGTCGTCGGTCGCGGCGTCCCACGCCTCGGTGAAGAGGCGGCGGGCGTCGTCGGCCCGGCCCTCGGCCTCGGCGCGCATCCCCTCGCCGCACAGCCGCACGACGGTGTTGTCCGGATCCATCCCAGCCGTCCCGGTGGTCAGCCCGTCGGCGCGGCCTGCACGGCGAGCACGGTGATGTCGTCGTGCTCGGACGGGCCGAGCCAGTCGAAGACGGCGCGGCGGACCACGTCCACGGTCGCGTCCGCGCGCAGGCCCGCGCACTCGGCGACGACCGCTTGCAGGCGTTCCTCGCCGAAGAGCTCCTCGCGGTCGGACTCGGCGCGGGCCTCGGTGATGCCGTCGCTGTAGAGCAGCATCGTCTCCCCCGGCTTGACCACGACCGACGTCTCCTGGAACCGCACGTCCGACAGCACGCCGACGATGCCGCCGCGCGCGACGACCTCCTCGACCGAGCCGTTCGCCCGCAGCACGACCGGCGGCGGGTGGCCGCCGGAGGCGACGGTCAGCCGCAGGCCGCCGTCGTCGGTCTGCGCGAGGGTGCCCACGACGAGCGTGGTGAACAGCTTGCTGCCCGCCGCCACCAGCGCGGCGTTCAGCAGGTACAGCAACTGCGCGGGCCGCTGCTCGACCAGCAGCAGCGTGTGCAGCGAGCGCCGCACGCGTCCGGAGTGGACGGCGGCCTCCAGCCCGTTGCCGCACACGTCGCCGAGCACGAAGGTCGCGGTGCCGTCCTCGCGCAGGTGCACGTCGTAGAAGTCGCCGCCGACACCGGCGCGGCGGGCCGCCGGGTGGTACCCGGCCGCGAGCAGCGTGCCCGGCACGTCGGGCAGCGTGGACGGCAGCAGGTCGGCGCGCAGGACCTCGACGACCCTGGCCTGCTCGCCGTGCCGGGTCGCGGCCTCCAGCGCGCGGGCGGCGTGGTCGCCGTAGCGGCGGACGGACTCGACCTCGGCCGCCGTGAACGGTTCGCGCGGCACGCGGCGGATCAGCACCAGCGTGCCCAGCGAGGCACCGCCGCGGATCAGCGGCACGGCGTGCGCCGATCCGGGCTCGCCGAAGTCCACGGGCAGGTCCGGGGTGGCCTCCTGGCCGAACTCGGCGTGGTCGACCACCCCGTCCAGCACGTCGAGCAGGCCGGTCACCACGCCCGCGGACTGGCGGGTCGTACGGGCGCGGGTGACCTCCCCAGTGCCCTTCGCGCCGAACCACCACTCGACCCGGCCGCGCGGCGCGGGCACGATCACGGCGCACTGGTCCGCGAGGTGGGCCAGCGCCAGGTCGACGATCGCGCGCAGCGTGTCCGGGCGGTCGGTGGCCGCGGAGAGCCTGCGCAGGGCCTCGTCCAGGAACGCGGTGTCCCAGCCGACCGGCTGGTCGAGGTAGCACGCGGTCCAGCCGTCGCCCATGTCCTGGCGGCGGGCCGCGACCGTCAGCCGGTCGCCCGGCGCCAGGTCCGGGTACAGCTCCACCGCGGCGGGGTTCACCAGCGCCACGGTGTCCGTCGGGTCCACGACGGCGACGGCCTCGCGCAGCCCGTCGACCAGCAGGCGCCAGGCGGGCAGGCCGATTCCGGGTGCTTCCGCGTCCACACGGTGCCCCTGGGCCATCGGCTGTGCTCCTGAGGTGTGGGGATCGGTGGCGGCCGGTCTTCAACCTATCGGACCGGGTCGTGGGAGGCTGGTGGCAGATCGCCGATTCTCGCGGAGGCTGTGTTGACGACGGGGCTGGACGACACCGACGTGACGGGCGACGCGGCGCTGGAACGCGTGCTCGCCGCCATGCGGGACATGCGGGACGGCAACTTCCGCCGCAGGCTGGTGCCCGCGGGCAGTGGTGTCGCCGCCGAGCTCGCCGAGGTGTTCAACGACATAGCCGGGCGCAACCAGTGGCTGGTCGGCGAGCTGGTGCGGGTGCGGCAGGCCGTCGGGCAGGAGGGACGGCTGGACGAGCGGCTGACCCCCGACGACGGGCAGGCGGGCTGGGCGCTGGCGACGGAGTCGGTGAACGGCCTGCTGGAAGACCTGATGCGCCCGACCACCGAGCTGAGCCGGGTGCTCGCCGCGGTCGCGGACGGCGACCTGACGCAGCAGATCCAGGTCACCGCCCGCGGCGACCTGGCGGCGTTGGCGGAGACGTTCAACTCGATGACGGCGACCCTGCGGACGTTCGCGGGCGAGGTCACCCGCGTGGCGCGCGAGATCGGCACGGACGGGCGGCTGGGCGGCCAGGCCGAGCTGCCGGGCGTGGCGGGCATCTGGAAGGACCTGACCGACTCGGTCAACTTCATGTCCGGCAACCTCACCGCGCAGGTGCGCGACATCGCGCAGGTCGCGACGGCGGTGGCGCAGGGCGACCTGACGCAGAAGATCACCGTGACGGTCGCGGGCGAGATGCTGGAGCTGAAGGACACCCTCAACACGATGGTGGACCAGCTGTCCTCGTTCGCGGGCGAGGTGACGCGCGTGGCGGTGGAGGTCGGCACCGACGGCATCCTCGGCGGCCAGGCGCAGGTGCCCGGCGTCGGCGGCACGTGGCGCGACCTGACCGACTCGGTGAACTTCATGGCGGGCAACCTGACCAGCCAGGTCCGCAACATCGCCCAGGTCGCCACGGCCGTGGCGCGGGGCGACCTCTCGCAGAAGATCGACGTCGACGCGCGCGGCGAGATCCTCGAACTCAAGACGACGCTGAACGTGATGGTGGACCAGCTGTCCTCGTTCGCGGGCGAGGTCACCCGCGTCGCGCGCGAGGTCGGCAGCGACGGACGGCTCGGCGGGCAGGCGCAGGTGCCGGGCGTGGCGGGTACCTGGCGCGACCTCACCGACTCGGTGAACTCGATGGCGGGCAACCTGACCAGCCAGGTCCGCAACATCGCCCAGGTCACCACGGCCGTGGCGCGCGGCGACCTCTCGCAGAAGATCGACGTCGACGCGCGCGGCGAGATCCTCGAACTCAAGAGCACCCTCAACACGATGGTCGACCAGCTCTCGTCCTTCGCGGGCGAGGTGACGCGCGTGGCCCGCGAGGTGGGCAGCGACGGGCGGCTCGGCGGCCAGGCGACGGTCCCCGGTGTCGCGGGCACCTGGCGCGACCTCACCGACTCGGTGAACTTCATGGCGGGCAACCTGACCAGCCAGGTCCGCAACATCGCCCAGGTCGCCACGGCCGTGGCGCAGGGCGACCTGTCGCAGAAGATCACCGTCAACGCCAAGGGCGAGATCCTCGAACTCAAGACCACGCTGAACACGATGGTGGACCAGCTGTCGTCGTTCGCCGACGAGGTCAACCGGGTGGCGCGCGAGGTCGGCACCGAGGGGCGGCTGGGCGGCCAGGCGCAGGTGCCCGGCGTCGCGGGCACGTGGAAGGCGTTGACGGACAACGTGAACTCGATGGCCGACAACCTCACAGCGCAGGTCCGCAGCATCGCGCAGGTGACGACGGCGGTCGCTGGCGGCGACCTGTCGCAGAAGATCACCGTGGACGCGCGCGGCGAGATCCTGGAGCTCAAGAGCACGATCAACACGATGGTCGACCAGCTCTCGTCGTTCGCCGACGAGGTCACGCGCGTGGCCCGCGAGGTCGGCACGGACGGGCGGCTCGGCGGGCAGGCGAAGGTGCCGGGCGTCGCGGGCACGTGGAAGAACCTCACGGACAACGTGAACTCCATGGCGGACAACCTGTCCGGGCAGGTCCGCAACATCGCGACCGTCGCGACGGCGGTCGCGAACGGCGACCTGTCGAAGAAGATCACCGTCGAGGCCAAGGGCGAGGTCGCCGCGCTGGCCGAGACGATCAACGGCATGGTCGACACGCTGCGGGCGTTCGGCGACGAGGTGACGCGCGTGGCGCGCGAGGTCGGCACCGAGGGCATCCTCGGCGGCCAGGCGCGGGTGCCGAACGTGGCGGGCACGTGGAAAGACCTGACCGACAACGTGAACTTCATGGCGGGCAACCTGACCAACCAGGTCCGCAACATCGCCCAGGTCACCACGGCGGTGGCGCGCGGCGACCTGTCGAAGAAGATCGACGTCGACGCGCGGGGCGAGATCCTGGAGCTGAAGACGACCATCAACACGATGGTCGACCAGCTGTCGTCGTTCGCGGGCGAGGTCACGCGCGTCGCGCGCGAGGTCGGCACGGAGGGGCGGCTCGGCGGCCAGGCCGAGGTGGACGGCGTGTCCGGCACGTGGCAGAAGCTGACCGAGAGCGTGAACCAGCTCGCCAGCAACCTGACCACGCAGGTCCGCGCCATCGCGGCCGTGGCGACGGCGGTGACGGCGGGCGACCTGACCCGGCAGATCACCGTGGAGGCGTCCGGCGAGCTGGCGGAGCTCAAGGACAACGTCAACCAGATGATCGGCAACCTCAAGGAGACGACCCGCACCAACCAGGAGCAGGACTGGCTCAAGACGAACCTGGCCAGGCTGTCGGGGTTGATGCAGGGCCACCGGGACCTGCACGCGGTCGCGTCGCTGATCATGTCCGAGCTGACGCCGCTGGTGTCGGCGCAGCAGGGCGCGTTCTTCCTGTTCCAGCAGGAGGGTTTCGAGCTGACCGCGAGCTACGGCTACGGCAGGCCGGACGGCCGCGTGGTGCGGTTCGCGCCGGGCGAGTCGCTGGTCGGGCAGGCGGCGCTGGAGAAGAAGACCATCCTGGTCACGGGCGTGCCGCCGGGCTACCTGACGGTGTCGTCGGGCCTCGGCTCGTCGACGCCCGCGCACCTGATCATCCTGCCGGTGCTGTTCCAGGGCGAGACGCTCGGCGTGATCGAGCTGGCGACGCTCAACGAGTTCACCGACGTGCACCTGGACCTGCTGGAGCAGCTCAAGGAGAACATCGGCGTCAACGTGAACACCATGCTGGCCAACGCCCGCACGGACGCGCTACTGGCCGAGTCGCAGCGCCTCGCGCAGGAGCTGCGGGCCGGGTCGGCCGAGCTGGAGGACCGGGCGAAGCAGCTCTCGTCGGCGTCGAAGTACAAGTCCGAGTTCATGGCGAACATGTCGCACGAGCTGCGGACCCCGTTGAACAGCCTGCTGATCCTGGCGAAGCTGCTGGCCGACAACCTGGACGGCAACCTCAACCCCAAGCAGGTCGAGTTCGCCCGCACGATCCACTCCTCCGGCAGCGACCTGCTCCAGCTGATCGACGACATCCTCGACCTGACGAAGGTCGAGGCCGGGCACATGCAGGTGCAGGCCGAGCCGGTGCGGGTCGCCGAGCTGGTCCGCTACGTCGAGGCGCTGTGCCTGCCGCTGACGGCGGAGAAGGGCCTGGAGTTCCACATCAGCGTGGAACCGGACGTGCCCGTCACGCTGCACACCGACGAGCACCGGTTGCAGCAGATCCTGCGCAACCTGCTGTCCAACGCGGTCAAGTTCACCCACGAGGGCGGGATCGACCTGCACATCCGGCACGCGCAGCCGCAGGAGGCCCCGGACGTGGCGTGGCCGCGCACGACGTCGATGCTCGCGTTCGACGTCCGCGACACCGGCATCGGCATCCCAGCGGACAAGCTGTCGGTGATCTTCGAGGCGTTCCAGCAGGCCGACGGCACCACCAGCCGCAAGTACGGCGGCACCGGACTGGGCCTGTCGATCAGCCGCGAGCTGTCGCAGCTGCTCAACGGCAGGCTCAACGTGCGCAGCGAACCGGGCATCGGCAGCACGTTCACGCTGTACCTGCCTCTGGTGCGCAACGCGCAGCCCGTGGACCTGGCTGCCCCGCTGCCGGAAGCGCCGGAACCCGCGCCCGTCAGCCACCCCGGCCCGGCGCGGACGGCGACGGCCGTCGCGCCCGCGACGCTGGTCGCGCCCGCCGCGCTGCCCGCCGCGCCGACCCGGTTCCACGGCGAGAAGGTCCTGGTCGTCGACGACGACCTGCGCAACGTGTTCGCGCTGACGAGCGTGCTGGAGCTGCACGGGTTGCAGGTGATCTACGCCGACAACGGCATCGCGGGCGTGCGCGCGCTGGAGCAGTACGACGACGTGACGCTGGTGCTGATGGACATCATGATGCCGGAGCTGGACGGCAACGCGACGATGGCCGCGATCAGGGCGATGGAGCACTACGAGGACCTGCCGGTCATCGCGGTGACCGCGAAGGCGATGAAGGGCGACCGGGAGAAGAGCCTGGCGTCCGGGGCCACGGACTACGTGACCAAACCGGTCGACACCGACCACCTGCTCCGGCTGATCGCCTACTACCTCGGGATGGGCGAGGTCTCCTAGACCTCCTAGGCCTCCTGAGCCGACGTCGCCTGGCCGACCGAGTCGTGGATGCTCATCACCCCGGTGAGGTCGGTCAGGCGGAACAGCTTGTGCACCGCCGGCCGCGGCGCGGCCAACCGGAACGACCCGTCCAACCGCCGGTGCCAGTCGACCAGCAGCGCCAACCCGGTGGAATCCATGAACCTCACCTCGGCGAGGTCCACGACCAGCCGTGACGCCGCGACGCGTTCCAGGTGGTCGGACAAGGTGGGAACGGTCTCGGCGTCGAGCTCGCCGGACACGACCACGACCTCCCACTCGCCGTGGACCTCACTGCGCACCTGCAAGTCCATCGTCCCCGCGTCCTTCCACACGACCGACGTCGCGACCTAGGAGATCGTGCAGCAAGAGCCACCCCGGCGCGAGCACCGGGTGGCCGAAGCGGCGAACCATCCGGTGGATGTGCGACGATGCGGTCCGGCCGATCAAGGGCGAGCGGGGAGCGGGATGTGCTGAACGAACCAGCGACACCCGTCGCCGTCGTGCTCCCGGCGGAGTCCGGCTCGTGCTCGCGGGCTCGACGACTGGTCGACGAAGCGGTCACGAACTGGGGCCTGCCGGAGGAGTTCGCGGACGACGCCGCACTGGTGGTCACCGAACTGGTGTCCAACGGGGCGGACCACGCCGAAGGGCCACTGCGCCTCACGGTGACCCGAACGGAGAACGGCGTGCGCATAGAGGTGCACGACCGCTCCGGAGCGATGCCGGTGGTGAGACCGGTCAGCCCGGAATCGCCGCGCGGGCGGGGGATGATCATCGTGAACGCGTTGAGCGCGGAGTGGGGCGTCACACCGGACGCCGACGGGAAAACGGTGTGGGCCGAGTTGGTGGTGGGGTAGGGCCTGGGGGTTTGGCCGGGGCTTTTGGCTGGGGCTCTTTGCTGGGTCGAGTTTGGTCGGGGTCGGGGGTCGTCCGGTTGCCGCAGGTTCCAGCGTGCTCACCAGGCGATTTGCGTAGTTGGTGTGGCCGATTTGACTTGGGGACCCCTCATTTTGGCCTTGATCGGGCCAAAAGGCAGTGCCCGAAGGCCTGCCCGATCTCCAATTTTAAGGCCAAAATCCCCAAGTAAAATCGGCCACGGTTGCGGGCGGCCCGTAGCGTTTCGTAGCAGGTCAACAGGCATGTGCCGGTCCCGTAGATGGTCGCCGGCCCGCTGCTGGTCCCGTAGATGGTCGCCAGCCGGCTGCTGGTCCCGTAGATGGTCGCCAGTCGGTCGTCAGTCCCGTGGTGGTCACCACTCGGCCGCCGGTCTGTTGTGGGTCGGTTGTCGCCCCCAGGCGCTGGTCTCTCTACGGCCTTGACCCACCAGGACACCACCCCCTCCTCCGGCCGGCGAACCGGGAAATTCCCACCCCGTCCTCCCCGAATCGACACCCCGTCGACCCTCGCCCACACCCCGCCGGCCCCCTCCACACCTCTCCTACCCCACCGTTCACATCCTGGGCCTGCCTTCCCACCCCTCGGACCCCTTCCCCACCGTGGTCCATTCCCCAGTGGACGGTCCACACCCGTTGCACCCGGCCACTTTTCCTCCCCCTCCCTCCCGAAAGACCAACTCCCCCAACACTGAACGTCGTCACGGATGGCCCTTTCCCGTGTCCCTCCAATGGACCAGTGGGCTACGGCCGCTTCAGGGACATTTGCCCCACCTGGGACACTGTGGGTTTGATCGAGTGCTCTAGTGGGCATGAACCATGTCCCTACGTGACTTCAGGAGGCGCTGGAATGCCCGGTAGACCCGAGCGGGTCGGAGTGCTCGACGTCGGCTGTTTCAGTGCTCAGCTCGTTGTCGTGGACCGGGCACAGGGGTCGCTCCTGCACCCCGAGGTGTCGCACAAGGTGCGGTTGCGGATGGATCGCGCGTTGGACGAGCGCGGGCGGATCAGCAAGGCCGGTGTGGACGAGCTGGTGGCGGCCGTGCGGCAGGCCCGTCGGCTTGCCGATCGGGCCGAGGTGGAGACGCTCGTGCCGTTCGCCACGTCGGTGATCCGGGACGCCGCCAACGGGGCCGAGGTGATGGAGCAGGTCGCGTCACGGGCCGGGGTCGGGCTCGGGGTGTTGTCCGGGCCCGAGGAGGCTCGGCTGTCCTACCTGGCCGCGCGGCGGTGGTTCGGGTGGTCCGCTGGACGGCTCGTGGTGCTGGACGTCGGTGGTGGCACGGTGGAGATCGCCGGTGGGTTGTCCGAGACGCCGGAGTTCGCGCGGTCGTTCCCGTTGGGGGCTCGGACGTTGACCCGTGAATGGCTGGACGACGCCGCGGCCTCCCCTCGTCGGTTGCGCGACCTGCGGTCGCACCTGGTGGACAGCATCGGGGCCGTGCTGCCGTCGACGATCGACGGGCGGGCGGTCGGGTGTTCCAAGGTGTTCGAGCAGCTGGCGCGGCTCGCCGGGGCTCGGCCGCAGCGGGAAGGGCCTTCGGTGCCGCGGCAGTTGACGCTGGTCGACCTGCGGTCGTGGATCCCGAAGCTGGCGTCACGCTCGGCGCGGCAGCGCGCGCGGCTGCCCGGCATCTCCGCGCACCGGGCTCGGCAGTCGCTGGCCGGGGCGGTCGTCGCCGAGGCCCTGATGTCCACCGCCGGTCACGAGGTCGTGGAGATCTGCCCGTGGTCCACCAGGGAAGGTCTGCTGTTGAGCATGATCGAGCACCGCGCCCGCTCGGGTGGACGCATCAGGGTCGCCTGACGTGCCGCGGGAGACGATGACGCTCGCGGTCGAGACCGACCGCTCGGGGCGCGTGGTGGTGTCCGTCCGCGGCGAGATCGACCAGGCCGCGGCGGAGAAGCTGCTGCACAAGCTGGACCGGCTGGTCGCCGAGGGGCGGTCGCGGATCGTGCTGGACATGACCGAGGTCCGGTTCTGCTCGGCGCAAGCACTGAGCGCGCTGGTGCGGACCCGCGCGCGGGCCGACCGGGCGGGCGGGTGGCTGCGGTTGGCGGGCACCCCGCCGCACGTGCGGAAGGTGATCGCCGTGACGGACCTGGACCGGCTGCTGCCCAACCACGAGGACGTGGCGGCCGCGCTGCTCGGTCGACGGGCGCCCGCGGCGAAGTAAAAGCGCTGGACGCCCGTCTTACGGTGCCACCGTGGAGATCCGCACCGCCCGGCCGGACGAGCTCGAAGATCTGCAACGGCTCGAGGACGCCTCCGGCGAGCTGTTCCGCGAGATCGGCATGCCCGAGATCGCCGACGACGACCCGCTGTCCCTCGCCGTGCTCGCGCACCTGCAAGCGCTCGGGCAGGTGTGGGTCGCGGTCGACCCGGAGCCGGTGGCGTGGATCGCCGCGGCCGAGGTCGACGGGTGCGCGCACGTCGAGCAGGTGAGCGTGCACCCGGACCACTCGAGGCGGGGTGTCGGCAGGCGGCTGATCGACCACGTGGACGCCTGGTCACGAGCGCGCGGGCACGCCGCGCTGACGCTGACCACGTTCCGGGACGTGCCGTGGAACGGCCCGTACTACGAGCGCCTCGGGTTCCGGCTGGTCACCGAGCTGACGCCGGGGTTGGTGGAGATCGTCGCGCGGGAGACCGCGCACGGGTTGGACCCGGCCTCCCGGATCTGCCTGCGGCGCGACCACGCGGGGGCATGACGAGCGTCTCAACCGATCCTGGTTTCGGGGCGATCACGGGCGGGCACTCCTCCGCGTGACCCGCCACCGGAGGATGTCCAGATGGTCGACTTCGTCCACGAAGCCCTGTTCTACCGGGACGCCGGCCAGTACCTGGCCGGGACCGTGCCGTTCGTCCTCGACGGGCTCGCCGCGGGCGAGCCGGTGCTCGTCGCCGTTCCGCCGCGCAACGTCGACCTGATCCGCACCGAGCTGGGCGCGAAGTCCGAGCACGTCGAGTTCCTGGACATGACCGACGGCGGCCGCAACCCCGGCCGGATCATCCCCGGCGTCCTCACGCCCTTCGCCAACGCCCACCCCGAGCGGGTGCGGATCATCGGCGAGCCGATCTGGGCCGGTCGCACCGAGACCGAGTACCCGGCGTGCGTGCAGCACGAGGCGCTGATCAACACCGCGTTCGACGGCCGCGACGCGATGATCCTCTGCCCGTACGACACGTCCGCGCTGGCCCCGGACGTGCTGGTGGACTCCGAGCGCACGCACCCCGTCCTGGTGGACGACGACGGGCGCAGGCCCAGCCCCCGCTACGACGACCCGGTCCGCACGGCCGCCGACTTCAACCTCCCCCTGCCTCCCCCGCCGCGCTCGGCGCAGGCGTACTGGTTCGACCTGCACAGCCTCCCCGCGACCCGCAGGCTCGTGACGGACTACGCCGAGGTGGCCGGTCTCTCCGAGGACCAGGTGGAGGACCTCGTGCTCGCGGTGAACGAGCTGACGACCAACAGCATCGAGCACGCGGCGGGCGGCGGCGAGCTGCTCGTGTGGCACGAGGGGTCGACCGTGGTGTGCGAGGTGCGCGACCGCGGGGTGCTGCGCGACCCGATGATCGGCCGCGTCCGGCCGAAGCCGAACGCCAGGGGCGGGTACGGCGTCGTGATGGTGAACCTCCTGTGCGACCTCGTCCGCGTCCACACGGACGAGAACGGGACGGCCGTCCGCGTGCACGTCGGCTGAGGACATCACCCGATCGGGCCTGCTTGACGGGCTCATGTCACGTGGTGGCCTCGCCGCCGTCATCCTGGACTGGTTGTCTGGAGGCATTCCGGACGCCGTCGGCGGAGGACCTCCACACATGACCACCGAACAACTGAGCCCGCTGGACGTCGCCTTCCTGTGCCTGGAGGACGACAAGAACCCGATGCACCTCGGCGCGGTCGCGACGTTCGCGCCGCACCGGCCCGTGCACCCCGCGCGGATCGTCGCGCTGCTGTGCGAACGCGCGCAGGAGATCCCCAAGCTGCGCAAGCGGACGCGGGTGTCGTGGCTGCCCTTGGGCGGGGCGTCCTGGGTGGACGACCCGCGCTTCGCCGTCGAGGACCACGTGACGGGGCACCACCTGCGCGGGCCCGGCGGCGAGGACCGGTTCGCCGAGCTGGTGTCGACGCTGATGTCCCAGCCGCTGGACATGAGCCGTCCGCCGTGGGAGCTGCACGTCGTCACGGGGCTCGCGGGCGGGCGGTTCGCGGTCGTCGTGAAGCTGCACCACGCGCTGTGCGACGGCATGAAGGCCGTCGGCCTCGGCCTGCGCCTGCTCGACGACCTCGGGCGCGACCTGCCGCCGGAGCACGACGGCGAACCGGAGCCCGTCGGACTGGCCACGAGCGTGGTCGACGGCCTCAAGGACCTCGCGAGCACCGCCACCATCGCCTCCGCCGTGCTGCGCAGCGCCCGCGCGCCCGGCACCCGCTCGCCGGTGCTGACCCGGTCCGGGCGGCCGCGCCAGGTCGTGATGGCCAGGCTGGGCATGGACGAGGTGCAGCGGGCCCGCAAGCGGCACGGCGGCACGGTCAACGACGTGCTGCTGGCCCTGGTCACGGGCGCGCTGCGGCAGTGGCTGGTCGCGCACGACAGCGCCGGTGAGGGCGCGACCGTGCGGGCGCTGATCCCGGTCAGCAGGCGGGCCCGCGACCCGAGGGGCGGCACCGGCAACCAGATCTCCGGGTTCCTGTGCGAGCTGCCGGTCGGCGAGCCGGACGCGCGCGAACGCCTGCGGGTGGTGCGCGCGGACATGGACCGCAACAAGGCCGTCGGCCCCGGCAAGGGCCCCGGCGCGCTGCCGCTGCTGGCGGACCGCATCCCGGCCGCCCTGCACCGCCTGGCGACGCCGTTGGCCGGCCGCTGCGCGCCGCTGCTGTTCGACGCCGTCGTGACGAGCGTCCACCTGCCCGCGCTGCCGCTGACGCTGGACGGCGCGGACCTCAAGGAGATGTACCCGGTCGCCCCCGTGGCGGCGGGGCACGCGCTGGGCGTCGCGCTGTCGGTGTACCGCACCGGCGTGCACATCTGCCTGCACACCAACCAGCCGTGGATCTCCGGCTCGCGCTGGCTGCTCGGCGCGCTCCGCCGCGAACTGGCCGCGCTCGACCACACCGACGCTCTTGTAGATCGGGCATAGAACCCGCACGTACCGTCCGGAAGACCTCCAGAACCCACGGGAGTCACGATGGAGCTGACGTCGAACACCGAGACCGACACGCAGGAGTTCCTGGTGCCGCCACGCGAGTGGTGGGACGAGGAACCGACCATCGTCCGGGGCGAAGACTGACCGTTTTTCGGTAGAATTCCGTTGTGCCCCAACTGATCCCACCCACACCACTGCTGCACGCGACCTGGCTCGAATCGCACGAGGAGTGGGGGCCGGGTCTGCACGAGGACGGCTTCGGGTTGGCCCCCGAGGACGAGGTCGTCACGCCCGGCGGGTTCGCGGCCTGGGTGGCGCGGGTGACCACCGAGGCGGAGCGCACGGGCAGCGTCTACCGGTGGATCGTCGAGGGCGACCGGGTCCTCGGCGGGATCGCGCTGCGGTACGGGCCCGCCGACTTCGTCGAGTGGGCGGGCCACATCGGGTACGGCGTGCGGCCGTCCGCGCGCCGGGCCGGGCTGGCGACGTGGGCGTTGGGGCTGATGCTCGACGAGGCGCGGGCGGCGGGCCTGGACCGGGTGCTGCTCGTGTGCGTGACCGACAACGCGGGCTCGGCGCGGACGATCGAGCGCAACGGCGGTGTCCTCGAGGAGACGACTCCCCTGCGGCGGTACTGGGTCGCGCTGTAGGTGGGTGTCGCCGAGGCCCACCGGGACGAGCGGTGGACCCCGGCGACGGTCTCAGAGACGAGCCTTGGTGAACAGCTCGTCGTAGGCGTCCAGCACGGCCGGGACGCTGTAGCGCTCGGCGGCGGCCGCGACGCCCGCAGCCTGGTCCGGCGGGGTGTCGCGCAGCTCGCGCAGGCGGTCGGTGATGTCCGCGGCCACGCCGGGGCGCACCAGCGCGCCGAAGCCGGTCTCCCGCACCGGGATCCGCACGCCGGGCAGGTCGCTGGCCAGCGCGGGCACGCCCGCGAGCATCCCGACGACCTGGACGATGCCGAACGCCTCGAACGCGTTGACCGAGGGCAGCGCGAACACGTCCAGCGAGGCGTAGAAGTCGCCGAGCTTGTCGTCGGGGACGAACCCGAGCAGCTTGATCCGCGGGTCACCGTCGATCCTGGCCCGCACGCGCTCGATCACGCTGCCCCCCGCGACGTTGCCGAACTCGCCGCCGATGAGCAGCCGCGCGTCCGGGTCGTCCAGCGCCCGGAAGCCGTCCACCAGGAACTCGACGCCCTTCTCCTCCACGATCCGGCCGAGGAAACCGACGTGGAACCCCTCACCGTCGCGAAAGGACGGTTCACCCTTCGGCACCGGTCGGCACGGCGGCGGGACGGCCGCCATCCGCGGTCGGATGGACGTCCACAGCCGACTGCGCTCGGCGTAGTCCTCGCTGGTGACGGCGACGATCCTGGCGTGCTTCATGGCGAGCCTGCTGGAGGCGTCGATCACCTTGCCCTGCACCGAGTTCACCAGTCCCGGCGGGAGGCTGACGTCGCAGTGGTAGGTCAGCACGACCGGGCAGCGGGCGGCCTTGGCGACCAGTCCGGCTTCCAGCATCGGCAGGTGCAGGTTGAGCACGTGGGCGGTCTTCGAGGCGGCCACGACCAGGCGGGTGAACTCGGGGCTGACGGTGCCCTTGCCCAGCTTGGCGAGCACGGGAGCGCGGGTCACCCGGACGCCGTTGACGACCTCCTCGACGGGCAGCGCCGGGTCGTGCCTGGTGGTGACCACCCGCACCCGCTTGCCGCGCGCGGCGAGCCCCTCAGCGACGTCCCTGGCGAAGTTGGTCAGCCCGGACACGTAGGGCGCGTAGTAGGTCAACGCGATGACCAGGTCGTCGTGCACGACGGTCCTCTCCGGTGGTGATCAGCAGGAACATCCCGACGGCCCAGCCGAGGCCGGAGCCGACGAGGAACGACAGTTCGGCGCGCAGCAGCAGGTCCGGCACGACGGCGAAGGTCGCGGCGGCCCCGGCGATGCCCGCCAGCCACGCCCACGCGACCTTGGCGTGCAGCGCGGAGGCGACGAGCGCCTGGGTGGTGACGATCAGCCCGAGGTGCGCGGTGACGCCGATGGCCATCAGCACCAGGTCGCCGCCCGCGAGCACGTAGGAGTCGCCGAACACCAGGCGCACCAGCCACGGCCCCAGCAGCCCGGCGAACACCGCTCCCACCAGGCCGAACGCGGCGAGCGCGGCCGTGAGCCTGGCCAGCGCCCGACCGAGGCCGCCGTCCTGCGACAGCTTGGTCAACGACGGCAGCAGCGCGGTCTGCAACGGCACCGCGACGAACAGCGGCACGCGCACCAGCAGGAACGCCGCCAGGAACCGGCCCGCGGCGGCGGAGTCGGTCGCCGTCGCGGCGACGACGACCGGGAGGCCGTTGAGCAGCAGTTGGGCGCACACCGAGCCGAGCAGCAGCGGCAGCGCCGAGCGCAGGAACTCCGCCGTGGTCACGCCGCCGTTTCCCGTGCGGGGCAGCAGGAACAGGACCGGCAGGTGCGCGAGGGCGATGGCGGCGACCAGCGTCCACGCGAACCCGGCGCTGTCCGTGACGACGGCGAAGCCGAGCCCGAGCGCGAACAGCACCCGCAGCGCCGTGTCGACCACGAGCAGACCGCCGTGCCACGCGAGCCGCCCGCCGCCGATGAGCGCGCCCCGGACGAGGAACTGCCCGGCCGACACCAGGCACAGCGCGCCGACGGCGACCACCGCCCACGGCCTGCCGCCGAGCGCGTCCAGCAGGACCGGGGACGCGGCCGCGACGAGCAGCAGTTCCACGCCCGCGAGGCCCAGCGCGACGCGGGTGGCGGCTCCCATCGCCGCTACCGGCGACAACCTGGCCAATTCCTGTTCGACCGGCAAAAAGGCGCCGAATCCGACCAGCAGCGAAAGGGACCAGAAAGCGCCGAAATACCCGTACTCGGCCGGTGTCAGATTTCGCGCGACCACGGCGAGGTAGGCGTTCACCAGCAGCCCGGAGACCACGACGCACACCCCGACGAGACCGATCGATCTCGTTCCGCCGCTGGTAGGAGCGCTCAGGACAGTTCACCTCACACCACGCGGACAGGGGGATGGCGGAACCATAACGGGCCGGGGAAGGCGTGGACGACCACGTTCCGGGTCCGTAACACGGTCCTCACGCGGTTAACGCAATCGTTGCAGCGCGGGCGGTAACGGCGTTCCCCACGTAATTGAGCACCACTAGCTTCACGCCTCGTCGATGAATATCCGGCCGACTGAGGACCACCACGAGTGACGACAACGATTACCCCTGCGCCCGAGATCGAGTCCACTCCCCCGCGGCGTCGGGACGGGGTGGCTCTCCGGGCGATCGTCCTGGTCGCGGGCGTGCTCACCGTGCTGTTCGCGGGGCTGCTCCCGCTGGCACCGGTGACCGTGAACGACCCCACCGTGAGCTGGCCGACGGACGCCTCGGCGCCGCGGTCCACCAGTCTCGCGCTGGGGGCCTACAAGCCGTTGGGGCTGGACGTGCGGTTCAGCTGCGCGGCGGCCCGCGCGGCGGGTGACTCCGGGGTGGTCCTGTCCACCATCGATCCGGGTGTCCCCGTGGTGGGCGAGCGGGGGCTGGCCATCCGCAAGGAGGGCGAGCGGCTGCTGATCCAGGCGACCGGCACCACCCTGCTGGACACCTCCCTGCCCGCGGGCGACTGCTCCTACCAGGTGCGCGGCGACCAGAACGGGCTCGCGGTGCTGCGCGACGGCACCGAGGTCAGCCACGGCGGGGCCCTGCCGGACATCCACTCGCTGGCCACGACCATCACCGCGATCAGCGGTGGGACCGCCGACGACCTTTCGGTGAAGGTGCGGGTGGACGACCAGTTCACCACCAGCCCGTCCACCGCGAAGATCGTGCTGATGGTGCTGCTGGCGCTGGCCGCGCTCACCGCCGTCGTCGGGCTGGTGCGGATGGACGTGCGGGTGTCGGTGCCGCGCACCAGGTTCCGGCCTCGGCTCGTCGACATCGTGGTGCCCGCGGTGATGGTGCTGTGGGTGTTCCTCGCGCCGATGTCCGACGACGACGGCTACTACAGCGCCATGGCGCAGAACGTGCCGGTCACCGGGTACGTCGGCAACTACTACCAGCTGCTCAACCAGGGCTTCACGCCGTTCGCCTGGTTCTACTACTTCCTCGCCAAGTGGCAGGCGCTGTTCGGCATCGCGCCCGTGGTGCTGCGGATCCCGGCGCTGCTGTTCGGCCTGGTGACGTGGTTCGCGGTCCGCTGGTTCGTCGCGCAGGCCAAGGTGATCCCCGTCGCGTGGTCGCGGCGGAGCCCGTGGGTCGACCGCGGCGCGCGGGTCGTGCTCGCGTCGGCGTTCCTGGTGTGGTGGCTGCCGCTGGACATGGGCGTGCGGCCCGAGGGCGTCGTGACGATGTGCGGCGCGGTGACCCTGCTGGCCGTGGCGAAAGCCGTGGAGTCGCGCCGGTTGACGCCGATCGCGGTCGCGGTCGGTGTGGCGGGCGTCGGGTTCTTCGCGCACCCCACGGGGTTCACCGTTCTGGCCCCGCTGATCGCTGGACTGCCGTTCCTGATCCCGTTGCTGCGCAAGGACGACGCCGACTGGAAGACGGTGCTGGCGCGCACGCTCGGCGTGCTGTCGCCCGGCGCGGTGGCGATGGTCTTCGCGTTCTCCGACGGCACCCTGCGGGACTTCGTGCACGCGCAGGACATCTTCATCCGGATCGCCGGGCAGGACAGCTGGTACAGCGAGATCGCGCGGTACACGTTCCTGCTCAACGCGAGCGACCCGATGGCGAACTACGCGAAACGCGCGCCCGTGCTGCTGTGCCTGGTCGCGCTGGTGTGGTTCGTGGTGCTGGTCACCGCGGCCCGCGCGCGACGGGTTCCCGTGCCACCAAGGCTTTCCTTGGCGGGCTGGTCGACGCTGTTCGCGTTCCTGCTGCTGTGGTTCACCCCCAGCAAGTGGACGCACCACTTCGGCAGCTTCTCCGGCATCGGCTCGGCGTTCCTGGCGCTGGTGCTCGTCGGGTCCGCGCCACTGGTGCGGGAGTTGACCCGCGACCGCAAGATGTCCGTGCCGATCGTGGCGGGCGCGGTGGTCAGCGTGTCGGCGATGATGGCGCTGGCGTTCCACGGGGCCAACAAGTGGCCGTACTCGTGGCTGCTGGGCATCCCGAACCCGAACGTGTCGCCGGGTGTGTCGGTGATCCGGTTCGACAAGCCGTACTGGGGCGTCATCGCGATCGTGGTGGTGGCGTTCCTGGTGGCGCGCAAGCTGCCGCACTGGCGGAAGCTGTCGGTCGTCGTCGCGATCCCCGTCGTGGTCGTGCTGTTCTTCCTGGCGAACATCTCCTACCTGCTCGGCGGGTTCACCTACGCGACCGCGCAAACGCTCGGCACGTGGTCGCCGTGGGCGGCCAACGTCCGCGACCCGCTGGCCGCGGACTGCGGTGCGGCACAGGAGATCGACGTCCTCGACGTGCGCGGCGCGCAACCGCTCGCGGCGTTGGCGGGGCAGCCGCCGGTCGCCTCGGACGCGTTCGCCGAGGGCCGCGGCTGGTTCGCCTCCGCTCCCCCGCCCGCCGGGGCCGCGAGCGCGACGACGTGGGGCAGCCTCGTCCAACGGCCCGGCCAGGCGTTCCCGGAGCAGACCGTCGGCACGATGACCACGCCGTGGTTCGTGCTGAACGGCGGACCGGACGCCACGGCGGTGCTGGTCGCCGGGATGCTCGGCCACGGCAACACCCTGACGGTCGACTACGGGACCACGGCGGGGAAGGTCCTGTCCAGCACACCGTTGACCGACGCGCAGGACAGCGTCGTGTGGCGCAACCTCGTGCTGCCGCAGGCGCCTGCCGGCGCGGAGACCGTGCGGCTCGTGGCGGTCGACGGGTCGATGGACTGGGGCGGCTGGCTCGCGGTCACCGCGCCGTCGACGCAGCGCGCGGTGCCGTTGAAGGACTACGTGCCCCGTGACGCCGCCGTCGCGGTGGCGTGGCAGTTCGCGTTCCTGTTCCCGTGCCTGCGCCAGCCGGAGCTGCGCGACGGGATCATCGAGCCGGTCTCCTACGCCGTGCAGTGGGGCGACACGGCCACCGCCGGGATCTCCGACGCGACGTGGCAGCCGGTCCGCGGCGGGCTCTTCGGCGACGTCCTGGTGTCGCAGTCGATCACCGCGCTGACCGCCCGGATGCACCACTTCCCCGGCGCGTTCCCCACGCAGGTCTACCAGACGCAGGCCCGCTACCCCGCGGGCCAGTACACCACCACCCACCAGCGCAAGACCCTGTTCGGCTGGGAGGCCATGTCATGACCGGCTCGGTGAGCGCGCGGGAAGCCGCCGCGTTGAGCGCGGTGCAGTCGGCGCTCGCGTCACCCCCCGTGGTGCGCGCGGCAAAAGCGCTGTCCCTGTTCGGCGAGCACAGCGGTGGGTGGTTCGCGCTCGGCCTCGTCGGCGCGGTCGTCGACCGCGACCACCGTCGCGAGTGGACGATCGCCGCCGGGTCGGTCGTCGCGGCGCACGCGGCGTCCATCGCGGTGAAGCGCGTGGTGCGGCGCAAGCGACCCGACCACCCGGACGTCCAGGTGCTGGCGGGCACGCCGAGCAAGCTGAGCTTCCCGTCCTCGCACGCCACGTCCACCACCACCGCCGCGATCCTCTACGGCGCGCTGACCAGGCAGCCCCTCACGCCCCTGCTGGTGCCGCCGATGGTGCTCAGCAGGCTCGTGCTGGGCGTGCACTACCCGAGCGACGTCATCGCGGGCTCGCTGCTCGGCGCCCTCGTGGCACGGGGCGTGCGCCACTACACAGCCCGTCGACCCGAACCGGAGGAGCGATGACCGTGGCCGTCCCCGCCGCAGTCCGTCCCGCGCCGTGGCGCACGTTCGCGGGCCTCGTCAAGACCGCCCGGCCCCACCAGTGGACCAAGAACATCCTGGTGCTGGCCGCTCCCTTCACGTCGACAAGGATCTTCGACGCGGACGTCCTGCGCTCCGCGGCGTTGGCGTTCGCCGCGTTCTGCCTCGCCGCGTCGTCCATCTACCTGGTGAACGACGCCAAGGACGTGCTGGCCGACCGCGAACACCCGAAGAAGCGCTTCCGCCCGATCGCCGCGGGGGTGGTGCCGGTCCCGTTGGCGTACGGGGCGGCGGTGGCGTTGATGCTCGGCTCGCTGGCCATCGCGGCGGCGGCGAACTGGACGCTGGTCGTGATCATGGCCGTGTACCTGGTCGTGCAACTCGGCTACTGCTTCGGCCTGAAGCACCAGCCGGTGCTGGAACTGTGCATCGTCGCGTCCGGTTTCCTGCTGCGGTGCATCGCGGGAGGCGTGGCGGCGTCCATCGTGCCGTCTCAGTGGTTCCTGCTCGTCACGGCGTTCGGCTCGCTGTTCATCGTGGCGGGCAAGCGGTACGCGGAGATCAAGCTGTACCAGACGACGGGCGCGGCGATCCGCCACTCGCTGACGAAGTACTCGGAAACGTACCTGCGCTTCGTCTGGGCGACGTCGGCGGCGGTCATGAACATGACGTACGGCCTGTGGGCGTTCGAAATCAGCCAACGCACCCAGAACCACTGGGGCGCACTGTCCATGGTCCCGTTCGTCATCGCCGTCCTGCGCTACGCGGTGGACGTGGACAGCGGCAAAGCGGGCGCGCCGGACGACCTGGCCCGCACCGACCACGTCCTCCAGGTGCTCGGGGTGCTGTGGCTGGGGACGCTCACGCTGGCGATCTACGTCTAGTTCACCGGTCTGCTCCTGCTTCCGGCGGGAGCAGACCGGTCCCGGTCACCGCAGTGGTACGGCGAAGTGGGTGTCGGGGCCGGTGCCGGTGCTCACGGGTTTGGGGACCAGTACCAGGCGGAGTGCGCCCGTGGGTTCTCGGTGGTGGGTCGTGGTCCACTCCGTCAGCGCGCGCAAGGCGAGTGCGGTGTGAGGGCCGCTGTCGCCCGCCGGGTCCAGGTGGACGAAGGCCTCCTGGTGGGCCGGTTCCGTGCGGAGTGCCAGGTCGGGGAAGCGGATGGCCAGCTCGGGGGCCTCGAGGTCCGGGATGGGCCAGCACCACTCGACCGGGCCGTCGCTGTCGGTGCTCACCTCGCCGTGGTAGATCGTGAACGGCGCGCCCGCGATGCCCTCCAGGCGGGGGACGCCGCCGCGCCTCAGGCGGTGGATGAACAGCTCCCTCCCCGTGGGCACCAGGTCTTCCTCGTGGACCCGGCGGATCATGCCCAGCAGGGTTCGGGTGGGGATGTCGTGGACGGTGATCTCGGGCATGGGTCGGTCCTCTCCGAGCAGGTGGGTGATCAGGACGCGGCGGGCGGTGTGCGTCGACTCCGCTTCGGCCCAGTAGGCGCGGATCTCGGCGGCGGCGTCGACGGAGTTCAGGGACAGGACGGTTTTCACGCGGGCCAAGGGCAGGCCGACGCGGCGCAGGGTGGCGACCAGGTGCGCCTGGTCCAGTTGAGCCAGGGCGTAGCGGCGGTAGCCGGTGGTCGGGTCGACGTGGGCCGGGACCAGCAGGCCCAGGTCGGCGTACAGGCGCAGGGCCTTGGGTGACAGGCGGGTCAGGCGGGCGAATTCGCCGATCGTCACGAAGGTCTGCTCCATCACCCGACTGTGCGCCTTCACCGAGGGTGAAGGTCAAGCGACGTTTCGACCGGCGCGAAGCTGGGGAACCGGACCGCCATGACGAACACGCTGCTGCTGGACGTGGACGGCACGCTGGTGGACACCAACTACCAGCACGCCGTCGCCTGGGTGCGCGCGTTCGACTCCGTCGGGCTCGTCGTGCCGACGTGGCGGGTTCACCGGGCGATCGGGATGGGTGGCGACCGGCTGGTCGAGGCGGTCGCGGGTGAGCACGCCGAGGCTCGGCACGGGGATGCCGTGCGGGAGGCGTGGGAGCTGGAGTTCGAGAAGGTGCTCGACGAGATCCGGCCGCTGGAAGGCGCGCACCGGTTCGTCACGGCCGCGGCCACCGAGCACGGGTACGCCGTGGTGCTGGCCAGTTCCGGCAAGCGCGAGCACATCGAGCACTACCTGGACCTGCTGGACGTCCGCGACGTGATCGCCGGGTTCACCACGGCCGAGGACGCCGAGGACAGCAAGCCCGCGCCGGACCTGCTCCAGATCGCCCTGGCGAAGACCGACGCCGACCGCGCGGTCGTGGTCGGGGACTCGGTGTGGGACTGCGACGCCGCGCGGCGGATCGGGCTGCCGGTCGTCGCCGTCCGGACCGGCGGGTTCGGCGAGGCCGAACTGCTGGAGCACGGCGCCGCCTCCGTCTACCAGGAGCTGGACGCCCTGCGCGCGGACCTGTCCGACCTTCCCCTCGTCGCCGTCTAGGAGGCACCCATGCGCATCGGCTACACGTTGATGACGGAGCAGGCGGGCCCCAGGGCCCTCGTCGAGCACGCCGCGAGCGCGGAGCGCGCCGGGTTCGAGTTCGAGGTCATGAGCGACCACTACTTCCCCTGGCTGGACGAGCAGGGGCACGCGCCGTACGCGTGGAGCGTGCTCGGCGCGGTCACCGCCGTCACCGAGCGGGTCGACCTGATGACGTACGTGACGTGCCCGACCATGCGGTACCACCCGGCGGTCGTGGCGCAGAAGGCCGCGACCGTGCAGGAGTTGAGCGGCGGGCGGTTCACCCTCGGCCTCGGGTCGGGCGAGAACCTCAACGAGCACGTCATCGGGCGCGGCTGGCCGCCGGTGAACGTCCGGCACGAGATGCTGGGTGAGGCGATCGAGATCATCTCCCAGCTGTTCGACGGCGGGTACGTCGACTACGTGGGCAAGCACTTCCGGGTCGACTCGGCGAAGCTGTGGGACCTGCCCGAACAGCGGGTGCCGCTGGCGGTCGCGGTGTCGGGCAAGCAGTCCGTGCAGCTGTTCGCGCCGGTGGCCGACACGATGGTCGCGGTGGAGCCGGACGCCGAGCTGTGCCGCGCGTGGGACGTGTTCCAGGGCGGCACGGCCCGCAAGGTCGGGCAGTTGCCGATCAGCTGGGGCGTCGACCGCGAGGAGGCGAAAGTTCGGGCGCACGAGCAGTTCCGCTGGTTCGCGGGCGGCTGGAAGGTGAACGCGGAGATCCCCGGCACCGCCGGGTTCGCGGCCGCCAGCCAGTACGTGACGCCCGACGACGTGGCGGCGAACATCCCGTGCGGCCCGGACGTCGAGCCGATCGCCGCGGCCGTCCAGGAGTTCCGCGACGCCGGGTTCACCGACCTCGCGCTGGTGCAGGTCGGCGGCGAGCACCAGGAGGACTTCCTGGACTTCGCCAAGGGCGAGCTGCTGCCCGCCCTCCGCGAGGCCTGACACCGTCCACTCAGGACTGCGGCGGCGGTGTCGACGGGTAGCCGCTCAGGGGTTTCGGGCACGGCGGCGGGCTGCCGTCCGCCATCGGCGGCGGCGGTTCGACGCCTTCCGGCAGCGGCGGGCAACCGGGTGGCGGCTGGCGGCGCGACCCCGGCGGCGGCCTGACCACCGTGACGGTCTCGACGGCCGACCGGTCGCCGCCCCCGGAACCACCGGAGCCGGGCTGCTCGCCCACGCGGTCGCCAGGGCCCTTGGTCGTCGCGAACGCCACCACGACGGCGATCAACGCCGCCGCGACCGCTCCGGCCAGCACCACGCCGATCCTCGCGGGCGCGCGCTTGGTCACCGGCGTCGTGCGGGTCGGCTCGTCGTCGAAGGCGGCCTTGATGTCCGTCAACGGCGGCACGCCGACGCTCGCCGTCTGGGCTTCCCGCAGCAGGTCCGCGCACTCGGCGGCGCGCGGTCGGCGGCTCGGGTCGGAGTGGGTCATCGAGACGAGGACCTCGGTCCACGGCTCCGGCAGCCCCGCCGGGACGCGCGCGGGCCGGGACAGCCGCGCCAGCGCCGCCTCCGTGTCGCCGCCGGGGTACTCCGGCTGCCCGGTGAGGCATTCCAGCAGCACGAGGCCGAGCGCGTAGATGTCCGTGGGCGGCGCGACCTCCCGGCCGCGCAACTGCTCGGGGGCGAGGTACCCGGCGGTGCCGACGAGCAGCCCGGACCGGGTCACGCGGGTGGCGTGCGCCTGCAGAGCCAACCCGAAGTCGGCGAGGTACGCCTGCCTGCCGGTGTCGTCCAGCAGGATGTTCGACGGCTTGATGTCGCGGTGCACGATGCCCCACGCGTGCACGAAGTCCAGCGTGTCCGCGACCTGCGCGCCGATTCGCGCGACCAGCGACGGCGGGAGCGGCTGGCGCATCCGCTGGCGCAGCGTGCCGCCGTCGACGACCTGCATCACGTAATAAGGACGGCCGCGGTGCGATCCGGTGTCGAAGACGGTGACGACGCCGGGGGTGTGCAGCGCGGCGAGCATCTGCGCCTCGCGGTCGAGGCGGATCTGGTCCTCCGGCGTGGCGCCGCTGAGGAAGAGCTTGATGGCGACCGACCGGTCGAGACGGGTGTCCTTGGCGCGGTACACCTCGGCCATGCCGCCGGTGCCCAGTAGACCGCCCAGTTCATAGCGGCCACCGACGACTTTGCCACTCAGATCGCCGTCCCAGACGGCGGTCTCCTCACTGCGGCTGGTCATCCCCCGCCGACCCTCCTGCTTTGCCCGTCACACACGAGCAACCTACCCGCCACGGAGCGAAGTTGCCCGTGTGGGGTCGAATCCATGATCTTCGTCGCTCGACCCGCCCAGCGCCAGCGGTTCGCGCAAATGCACGTGCATCTGCAAGGTAGTCGCCTGCCGCGCCCGGTGTGTTACTCCCCGAGGGCGAGCCACAACTCAGCGCGCACGCCAGGCGCGTCGAAAGACCTCCCGAGCAGGGATTCCGCCCTCCGAACCCGGTTGCGGAGCGTGTGCCGGTGCACCCCCAACCGGGCCGCGGCGGGGTCCCACTGGCCGTGGTGGGCGAGCCACACGCGCACCGAGTCGCGCAGTTCGGCGGAAAGCGGTTGCAGCAGCGAGTCCGCGAACGCCTTCCCCGCGCCCTCCGGCAGCAGGGCCATCAGCCCGACGCCCGCCAGGTCCGCGAACCGCACCACCGGCGTCGACGGCCGGGCCGCCGCCAGCGCGTCGAGCGCCTGCCGATACCCCTCCGCCACACCGGGAATTCCCACGGGCAGGGAAATACCGGCCAACGCCCCCGGCACGGCGGGCACGTCCGCCGACACCACGACCACGTGCCCGTCCACCTCCGCGGCGAACCCCGGCACGTCCTGCACCGGCACGCCGTCCAGCACGGCCACGACCAGCGGTTCGGCGGGCAGGTCCGGCACGAGGTCGCCGCGGCCCGCCAACAAGAGGTGGAACTCGGCGGTGCGGGACCGCCGCCGCGCGGAGTCGGACTGGGCCAGCGCCAACGTGAGCAGCGACGCGGCGGTCGTCACGATGCCGCGGTCGGCCGGGTCCCACGGCCGGTCCCGGCCCACCACCAGGAATCCCCGCCCGCGTCCGCCGAGCACCTGCATGACCACGTGCTCGCCGCCGGTCTCGAACGCCGAGCTGGCCAGCCCGCCGGACGCCCGCAGCCGCGCGAGTTCCGGGCCGACGTCGGGCAGGGGCCGCGCGCCGAACGCGTGCGCGGGCTCCCCCGCCGGGTCGAGCAGCACGACCCGCGCGTCGACCCACTGGCCGAGCCTGCGCACCACGGCCGCCACGCCGTCACGGCCGACCGCGGCACGGGTCAACGCCCGCTGCGCCTCGCCCGCGCGGGTCAGCGCCGCGTACTCCTCCGCCGCCACCGCGCGGGACACGGCCTTGCTCAACGCGATGAACGGGGTCGCGCGCGGCACCTCCAGCAGCGGCAAGCCCGCGCGTTCGGCCGCGGCCACCAGCCCCGGCGGCACGACCGCGTGGCTCAGCCCGGTGCCGAACCCCAGCCCCACCACGCCGACGGCGGCCAGCCGGTCGACGTAGGCGCGGAAACCCCGCCGCACGGCCAACCCCGTGGTCAGCAGCAGTTCGCCGCCCTCCAGGAACGGCGTGGGGTCGACCAGTTCGGTGCCGTGCACCCAGGAGACGGCGCGGTCCAGCGCGCCCGCACCCGCGAGCACCGGCAGGCCCAGCTCGTCGACCAGGGACTGCAACGTCGGCGGCACACTCCAGTTTGTACAGCAGGGCACGGTGAACTGGCCAGATCCGACACTGCGGAGCGGCGGCGACGCCACCATGCTGGAGCCATGACGCGACTGCGCACCGAACTGCCCGGTCCCCGGTCCCTGGAACTGGCCGCGCGCCGCGGCGGCGCGGTGGCCTCCGGGGTCGGGTCGACCCTCCCCCTCTACATCGAGTCCGCCGAGGACGGCCTGCTGGTCGACGTCGACGGCAACCGGCTGATCGACCTCGGCTCGGGCATCGCCGTGACGAGCGTGGGCAACCCCGCGCCCGCCGTCGCGGAGGCCGTGCACGAGCAGATCGACCGGTTCAGCCACACCTGCTTCATGATCACGCCGTACGAGGGCTACGTCGAGGTGTGCGAGCAGCTCAACGAACTCGCGCCCGGCGACCACGCGAAGAAGACCGCGCTGTTCAACTCCGGCGCGGAGGCCGTGGAGAACGCCGTCAAGATCGCCCGGCACGCCACGGGCCGCACAGCCGTCGTCGTGTTCGACCACGCCTACCACGGCCGCACGAACCTGACGATGGCGTTGACGTCGAAGAACATGCCGTACAAGCAGGGTTTCGGCCCGTTCGCGCCCGAGGTGTACCGGGTGCCGATGTCCTACCCCTACCGCGACGGCGGCCTGACCGGCCCCGAGTCCGCGGCCCGCGCGATCGACCTGATCGAGAAGCAGGTCGGCGCGGACAACGTGGCGTGCGTGCTCATCGAGCCGATCCAGGGCGAGGGCGGGTTCGTCGTGCCCGCCGACGGCTTCCTCGGCGCGCTGTCCGCGTGGTGCACCGCCAAGGGCGCGCTGCTGGTGGCCGACGAGATCCAGACCGGCTTCTGCCGCACGGGTTCCTGGTTCGCCAGCGACCACGAGGGCCTGGTGCCGGACCTGGTCACCACCGCCAAGGGCATCGCGGGCGGCCTGCCGCTGGCCGCGGTGACCGGGCGCGCGGAGCTGATGGACGCCGTGCACGTCGGCGGCCTCGGCGGCACCTACGGCGGCAACCCCGTCGCCTGCGCGGCCGCGCTCGGCGCGATCCGCACCATGCGCGAGAAGGACCTGTCCGGCGCGGCGCGGACCATCGAGAACACGGTCCTGCCGCGGTTGAGGGCAGTGGCCGAGAAGACCGATCTGATCGGCGACGTCCGCGGCCGCGGCGCGATGCTGGCGGTCGAGTTCACCGAGCCCACGCCGGACGTCGCGGGCCAGGTCGCGAAGGCCTGCCACGCCGCAGGCGTGGTCGTGCTGACCTGCGGCACCTACGGCAACGTGATCCGCCTCCTGCCCCCGCTGGTCATCCCGGACGACCTGCTGGCCGAAGGCCTGGACATCCTCGAACAGGCGATCCTGGGAGTGACGAAGTGACGACGCCGTACTGGGTCGCGGGCTCCGCGACGACGAGCGACATCGAGTTGGCCGTGCACAGCCCCTACGACGGCGCGCTGGTCGGCACGACCTCGCAGGCGACCGCCGCCGACGTGGAACGGGCCGTGGCCGCCGCCGAGGCGGTCGCGCCAGAACTGGCCGTGCTGCCCGCGCACGCCCGCGCCGCCGCGCTCGACCACGTGTCCCGCAGGCTGGTCGAACGGGCCGACGAGATCGCCGCGCTGATCACCGCCGAGGCGGGCAAGCCGGTCAAGTGGGCGCGCGTCGAGGTGACCAGGGCCGCCTCCACGTTCCGCTGGGCGGCCGAGGAGGCGCGCCGGTTCTCCGGCGACCTCCAGCGGCTCGACACCGACCCGACCGCGAACGGCCGGATGGCACTGGTGCGGCGGGTGCCGCGCGGGCCGGTGCTGGGCATCGCGCCGTTCAACTTCCCGCTGAACCTGGTGGCGCACAAGGTCGCCCCGGCCATCGCGGTCGGCGCGCCGATCATCCTCAAGCCCGCGCCCGCGACCCCGCTGGTGGCGCTGCTGCTGGGCGAACTGCTGGCCGAGACCGACCTGCCCGCGGGCGCGTGGTCCGTGCTGCCGGTGCCGAACGAGGTCGCCGCCGAGCTGGTCGCCGACCCCCGGCTGCCCGTGGTGACGTTCACCGGGTCCGGCCCGGTCGGCTTCGGCATCCTGGACCGCGTGCCGCGCAAGCACGTGACGCTGGAACTGGGCGGCAACGCGGCCGCCATCGTCTGTCCTGATTGGACGGACATCGACTGGGCGGCTCAGCGGATCGCCACGTTCGCCATGTACCAGGCGGGCCAGTCGTGCATCTCGGTGCAGCGGGTGTACGTGCACCGGGCGGTCTACGACGAGGTGGCGGCGGCCGTGGTGGCGCACGTGCGCAAGCTGGGCACCGGCGACCCCTCGTTGCCCGGCACGGACGTCGGCCCGCTGATCAACCTGCCCGCGGCGGAACGCGTGCAGGAGTGGGTGTCCGAGGCCGTCACGGCGGGCGCGACCCTGCTGACCGGTGGCGACCGCGACGGCTCGACCGTCGAGCCGACGGTGCTGGCGGGCGTGCCGGAGGACGCGAAGGTCGTGGCCGAGGAGGTGTTCGGCCCGGTCGTGGCGCTCCAAGTCGTGGACAGCGTCGAGGAGGCGTTCGACAAGGTCAACGCCTCCCGCTTCGGCCTCCAGGCGGGCGTGTTCACCCACGACGTGCGGGTCGCGTTCCAGGCGTCGGCGAAGCTCGCGGTCGGCGGCGTGATCGTCGGCGACGTCCCGAGCTTCCGCGCCGACCAGATGCCCTACGGCGGCGTGAAGGAGTCCGGGCTGGGCCGCGAGGGCGTGCGGTCGACGATGGACGACCTGACCGAGCAGCGCGTGCTCGTGCTGACCGGTCTCACGATCTGACCGTCCACACCGCACCCCGGCGACGGGCCCCGGAGCGCGACTTCGGGGCCCGTCGCCGTGTCCGGCACCGGATACCGGCCGGCCCGGAGACCTCCGAGGCGTTCCCAGTTTTACGAACCTGGTGTGCACCACAGGCTTGACGCCCCGATCTTGACGGGCCGCCGGATCCGTGGGCATCCTGCATGGCCGCCACGACGAGAGGAGCCGCCGTGCCGGTCACCATCAGGGATGTCGCACGCCAGGCCAGGGTGTCCGTGTCCACGGTGTCCCGCGCCATCAGCGCGCCGGACCTGGTCCGCGCCGACACCAGGGAACGCGTGCTGGAGGTCGTGCGGGGGCTGGGCTACCAGCCCAACCCCGCCGCCCGCAGCCTGATCACCGGGCGCACCGGGAACCTGGGCATCGTGGTCCCGGACCTGGGCAACCCGTTCTTCCCCGCCGTGCTGCTCGGCGTGCAGGCCAGGGCCCGCGAGGCGGGCGGGTCGGTGTTCTTCTGCGACAGCGGGCAGGACCCCGTGCTGGAGGAGGAGCTGATCCGCACCATGGCCCGCCAGGTCGACGGCGTGGTCGTGTGCGCGTCGGCGCTGGACGACGAGACCCTCGCCGAACTCGCGACCCTCACCACGGTCGTGCTGGTCAACCGCGCGCTGCCCGGGGTGCCGTCGGTGCTGATGGACAGCGCGTCAGGCATGGCGGCCGTCGTGGAGCACCTCGCGGCGCTGGGACACCGGCACTGCGCGTACCTCAACGGCCCGGTGCGGGCCTGGTCCAACCAGTTCCGCCGGACCGGCCTGCGGGAGGCCGCGCGGCGCACCGACGTCTCCCTGCACGAGCTGGGGCCCTTCGACCCGACGTTCGCCGGTGGCGCGCAAGGCGTCGACGCCGCGCTCGCGGCCGGGGTGACGGCGATCATCGCCTACAACGACCTGATGGCGCTGGGAGTCCTGAGCAGACTCTCGGAGCTCGCGGTCAGCGTGCCGGGGCGGATCAGCGTCACCGGTTTCGACGACATCCTCTACGCGGCGATGTGCGGCCGTCCCCTCACGACGGTCGCGATGCCCGCCGAGGCCGCGGGCCGCGCGGCCGTCGAACTCCTGCTCGACCGGCTCGACCACACCGACGGCGCACCGGGTCCCGCGCTCCGGGAACTGCCGACCTCCTTGGTCATCCGGGCTACGACCGCTCCGCCTGCCGGACCAGCCCGCCGCTGAGACCTCCGACCATCCCCCCGCGCTTCCGGACTCCGCCTTCGGAGGTGCTCACGGGCCGAGTGCCGTACGACTACGCTGCGTGCGTGACGTTCAGCGGATTCGACCCGGAACTGCTGGGCCAGCTCCGCTCGGCGGGCGCGCTGCGCGAGCAGACCTACCTGCTGCAACGGGTGATCCGCTCGATCGAGCCCGCCACCCTCCTGAGCCAGCACGCCGCGACCGTGGCCGGGCTGGCCGCCGAACTGCCCCGGACGCACGCCGCGCTGCTCAGCTACAGCGTCCTCGGCCAGCCGAAGGGCAGGCTGCTCAAGGCGTTGTGCCTCAACGCGGCCGCCGCCGTCACCCGCGCCGCCTCGGCCACCGCGCACCAGCCGCTGGTGCACTTCACCCACGCGCTGGCGGAGATCGTGGACTCGGTCGGCCACCACCAGGACGAGAAGCAGGGCCGGATCGAGGCCGCCGCGTTCGCCGCGCGGCTGGAGACCCTCATCGCCGAGCTGCCGAAGCTGCTGTGGACGCTGTTCCTCGACTCGTGGCACGCGGAGGCGACCTCGCCCGCCCGGTGGGCGCGGCTGGACCAGATCAGCGACGAGGTGGCGTGCCTGGTCGCCGCGACCGACCGCGACCCGGACACCCTCCAGCAGGAGCTGACCCACACCCTGGCCAAGCACGGCGCCGACCCGGCCGCGATCTGGCAGACGCTGAACCCGGACCGCGTGAGCCACCACGTGGCCTGCGTCGTGCACGGCGCGGGCGAGCTGTCCGGCCTGTCGGCGCTCGACCCGACCGCCCGCCAGTGGTCGACCGGCAAGCCGGAGAAGCTCGGCTGGGGTCCCGCCCGCGACCGCCTCCGCCAGTTCCTCACCACCGTGCCGTCGTCGTCGACGACGTGCGTGGTGGCCGTGGACGTGGAGGCCGTGGACAAGGCCAGCGCCGCCCGCCTGGCCCGCCGCCGCGTCACCGAGCTGCTCGACCAGTACGTGGCGGGCCACCGGCTGCTGACGATCTCGCTCGACCCGCGGATGCTCGTCACCCGCGCGGGCACCGTCCGCAGCGACGAGCTGACCCCGCGCCGCTCCACCGTCCACCGCGCCTACCCGCTGGTGCAGCGCTGGCCCCGCGGCCTCCGCGAAGGCCTGCGCATGGCCCACCTCGCCCGCACCACCGACTCCCCGCTCACGGCCGCCGCGCTGTCGTGGGCCGCGCTGGAAGCCTGCGGTGTCAACGAGAAGGCGTCGCAGCTCGCCGGAGTCCTTGCGCTGCAAGCGCTGCGCCAGCAGGTCGTCGAGACCCACCAGCTGCTGCACCAGTCGGCGACGGCGGCGGACAAGCACGCCCGCAGCCGGGTCGGCACCACGCACCGCCGCGTCGTGAGCCTGCGCAAGGCCGTCGACCGCTGCGCCCCCGACCACCCCGAGCACACCCGGCTGCGCACCGCGCTGGTCGCCGCCGAGGCCCGCCACGACGAGGCCCGGCACCGGCACGCGGACCTGTCCGCCACCCTGCACGAACCGCTCGGCGTGGTCGCCCGGTACGCCACCCTCGACGACCACAAGTACCTCCTGGACGTGAACCGCTGGGTCGACGTCCTGCTGCCCGCCCGCGACGGCGACGTCCCGGAACTGCGGGACGCCAGGGCGGCCGTGCGCGACCTGCTCCCCCACGTGGCCCCGCTCGCCGCCCGCCAGGTCACCGACTGGCAGGGCAGGCTGGCGTCCGCGGGCGGCTGCGCCCGCTGGCTGGTCGTCACGCAGGAACGGATGCGCTCGCTGCTCGACGCCCTCTACAGCGCCCGCAACCTCGCCCTGCACTCCGGGGTGTTCCAGGCGACCGGCGACGTGGTGCTCGGCCTGGGAGGCCTGATGGTCGTCGACTTCACCCTCGAGGTGCTCGGCAACTGGTACCGCAACGCCACCGGCGCGGACGCGGACGCGTCCCCGGTGGAGGTGGTCCGCGAACTGGCGTCGCGCCAGGAACACCTGTGCGGCAGGCTCCGCGACGCCCGCGGCGCGGCCCACCCGCTCAACGTGGAGTGGCTGACCAGCCCCAGCACCGCGGGCGCGTGGGACCGCGCCTAGCCATCCGGCCCACCGGGACTCGAGGCTCAGCCCGCGATCAGCCGTCGCACCGCGTCCACGACGACCGCGCGCCGCTGCTCCCGGCCTGCCGGGGCGAGTGCGTCGAACTCGGGGTTCATCGACGACCACGACGTGCACACCGCCTGCACCAGTGCGAGCAGTGCGGCGGGCGGGTAGTGGTCGGGCAGGGTGCCGTCGGCCTGCGCGCTCGCCAGGTCCGCCAGTCGGTCGCGGTTGACGCCCACGACCGCGTCCAGGTGGGCGCTGTCCGGCCGTTCCAGGCGGTACCAGACCGCGAGCCGCTGGGCGTGCGGGTTCTCCTCGAAGTAGTCGTGGAGCCGTCCCGCGTAGCCGGGCAGGTCGGCCGCGTCGAACGGCACGCGCTCCAGGAACTCGGCGACGTGGGCGGTGAAGACGGCGTCGAACAGCTGGTCCTTGCTGCCGTAGTACGCGTACAGCATCGCCTTGTTGCACCCGGCGACCTCGGCGATCCGGTTGACCCGCGCCCCGGCGATGCCCAGCTCGGCGAACTCGGCCGTGGCCGCTTCGAGCAGGCGTTTCCTGGTGCGCTCCGCGTCTCGGATCATGCCGTCCAGCGTACCAACCAAACGGTCGGTTGACAGATGCCCCTCGCGGGTGTTCCCTGGAATGTATCCAACCGGTCGGTTACAAGGAGGGGCGATCATGCCCAAGACCTGGCTCATCACCGGCGGCTCCCGCGGTCTAGGCCGGGAACTCGCCACGGCGGCGCTGGAGCACAGCGACCACGTCGTCGCCACCGCGCGCCGCCCGGAGCAGCTCGACGACCTGGTGGCGAAGTACGGCGACCAGGTGCGAGCGGTGGCGCTGGACGTCACCGACGCGGCCGCCGCCCGTGCCGCCGTCGCCACGGCCGTGAGCGCCTTCGGCTCGCTCGACGTGGTGGCGAACAACGCCGGCTACGCCAACTCCGCCCCCATCGAGGAGATGACCGACGCCGACTTCCGCGCCCAGGTCGAGACGAACCTGTTCGGCGTCGTGAACGTCACCAGGGCCGCCCTGCCGGTGCTGCGGCGGCAGCGGTCCGGCCACTTCCTCCAGTTCTCCTCGATCGGCGGCCGCGTCGGCGGCACGCCGGGCATGGGCGCGTACCAGACCGCCAAGTACGCCGTGGAGGGCTTCTCGGAGGTCCTGCACAACGAGGTGGCGCCGTTCGGCGTCAAGGTCACGATCGTCGAGCCGGGCGCGTTCCGCACGGACTGGGGCGGCTCGTCGATGACCATGTCCCCCGTCGGCGAGGACTACGAGCAGACCGTCGGCGCGCTGCACCGCTACCGCGCCGACGCCGACGGCAAGCAGCCCGGCGACCCCGCCCGCGCGGCGAGCGTGATCGTCGACGTGGTCGCCCTGGACGACCCTCCGCTGCGCCTCCTGCTCGGCTCCGACGCCGTCCGCACGGCCGCCGAATCGTCGGCGAAACGGGCCGCCGAGGCCGAGCGCTGGGCAGAAATCAGCAGGTCGACGGACTACGCGTGATCGCCCGAATGTGACGTGGGCCATATCCGTTGCCGGGTTCCGGAATCGCGCTTAGTTTGGTCGTACACGAGGAAGGAGGTGGTCCGAAGTTGTATAGCTATAGGACTTTTCGTGAGGTGTCCGTCCGCTAGGACCGCCCGTTAGGGACCCTTTCCGGAGCGGCCTGGCGAGTTCCAGGCAGGCACCCGACCCCCGGTACCCCGAGCCCAGTCCAGCTCGGCCCGCACCCTCGGTGCGGGAACAGGTCCGGGGGTCGCTCCCTGTCTACGGTAAGTACGGGCCAGGTAGTCCTGGAGCCCCGCGTGGCGGAACTGGTAGACCGATCCGACCGCCCGCAGCAGCCCCAAGCGGCGGGCGTCGTCGAGGAACGGCATCAGCTTCCGCCCAGCAGCCGACGGCGGGACAAGGTCCCCACCGCGGCACCGACCGCAGGAGCCCGGCCAGGTCGGTCATCCGCTGCCGGACGTGACCCGGTTCGCTCGTCGCCCACCGGTCGGCCGCGTACCCGGCCCCCATCCCCGTCGACACCCCGAACATGACACCGCCGAGCGAGCACCCCTCGGGGAGCAGCCAGGACCCGATGGTGACGAGGCCCGCGGTGGCGACCACGGCCGTGATGGCGCCGAACAGCCAGCGGGAGACAGCGGTCGGGCTACCGGTGGTCCTGGCGAGCCGCCACCCCGCCGTCACCAGGCAGGTGATCACCACCACCGCACGACCCATGCCACCTCATCGCGTGACGGTCCGCGCCGGATGTTCCACCCGACCTGGAAACGCCAGAACACCGCCGAGCCCGGTGAACGGACTCGGCGGCGCTGGAGTTGGGGGGTCAGTCCTTGCGGAACGCGTCCTTGACCTTCTCGGCTGCCTGCTTCAGGTCGCCCTTGGCGCGCTCGGCGCGGCCTTCGGCCTGCCACTGCTCGTTGCCCGTGGCGTCGCCGACAGCTTCCTTGGCCCGACCCTTGAGCTCCTCGGCCTTGTTGCTGATCTTGTCGTCGGCACCCATGACGGTCCTCTCCGCTGGCAGTACGTCCGAGCTTCGGGTACCCGCGGCGACCGGAGGTAAACGGCGAACGGCCGGTGTACTACGGTGATCGTTAGCGGTTGAAAAGCCAGCCGCAAGCCATCGGGTGTCCTCCTCCGGAGGGCACCCGTGTCAGCGAGGGACGACGGCATCGTGCCGTTGTCGCGCGGTGGGCTTGCCTGAGCTTTCCGCCGGCCGTCTCTCGTGCACTGGCATGGCTTTCCGTGTCCCGACGTGCGAGAGGAGCCCGACTGTGGTCGGGGACAACGGCCAGGCTGATCCGCTGAGCGTGCGGATAGCCGGCCTGGAGGCTGAGGTCGCGGGCCTGCGCAAGGCGTTGCAGACCCGCACGGTGATCGGGCAGGCCACGGGTCTGATCGCGGCCGTCCAGGGGCTCACCCCGCAGCAGGGCTTCCAGCTGCTCGTCCGGATGTCGCAGCACCACAACGTGAAGCTGCACTCGATCGCGGTGAAGCTCGTCGACCTCGCGGGGGAACTCGGGCCGCGCCAAGCCGTGCGGTCCGTGCACCTGCCCGTGGAGCCGCACGAGCGGGCCGAAGAGGCGCAGTGGCCCGGTGTCGACGTGGTCGAGGCGGCGCGGCAGCTCGTGGCCGCGCACGAGGCGGCGCACCGGGTGGACGGTGCGCCCGCCGACGTGCGAAGACAGCTGGCCGACGAGCTGACGCTGGCCGGTCAGCTGTTGGCGGAACGGCTCGCGGACGTGGGCTGGTTGGACGACGAGCCGGTCGCCTGAACGATCGCGAACGACTCGGCGGGCAGGCGGATGGCCTGCCCGACCAGTGCCACGTCGCCGGAGGCGAGCAGCACCCACCCCCCGTCGGTGTCGAGCGACTGGGTGACCGCGGTGGCGCCGAGGTTGCACACCAGCCGCAGGTCGCCGCGGCGCAGGACGAGGACCGTGCCGAACTGCTCGGCGTGGAATTCGTCCAACCGCGGGTCGGCCAGCTCCGGGTGGGCCTTGCGCAGCGCGATCAGCGAGCGGTACAGGTCGAGCACGTCGCGGTGCTCCGGCTTCTCGACCTCGGCCCACAGCAGCGTCGACCGCTCCACCGTCGCCGGGTCCATCGGGTCCGGGACCTCCGACTCGCCCCAGCCGTGCGCGCCGAACTCGCGGCGACGGCCCGTCCGGACCGCTTCCGCCAGTTCGGGATCGGGGAACGACGCGAAGAACTGCCACGGCGTGCTCGCGGCCCACTCCTCCCCCATGAAGACCATCGGGGTGTACGGCGAGCAGAACACGATCGCCGCGCCGCACGCCAGCAGACCCGGCGACACCGAGGCCGACATCCGGTCGCCGGTGGCGCGGTTGCCGATCTGGTCGTGGTTCTGCAGGTAGGCGAGGAAGCGGTAGCCGGGCAGGACGCGGGTGTCGACCTGCCGCCCGTGCGTGCGGTCGCGGAACGACGACCAGGTGCCCGCGTGGAAGAACACCTCGCGCAACGTCCGCGCCAACGCGCCGGGCTCGGCGAAGTCGGCGTAGTAGCCGTGGGTCTCGCCGGTCAGCGCCACGTGCAGGCAGTGGTGCAGGTCGTCCGACCACTGGGCCTGCAACCCGTAGCCGCCGCCTTCGCGGGCGGTCACGAGCTTGGCGTCGTTGAGGTCCGACTCGGCGATCAGCGTCAACGGCCGCCCCAGCCCCGCCGAGAGGGCGTCGACCTCGACGGCCACCTCCTCCAGCAGGTGCGTGGCGCGGCGGTCCTGCAACGCGTGCACGGCGTCCAGGCGCAGGCCGTCGACGTGGAAGTCGCGCAGCCAGCCCAGCGCGTTGTCCAGCACGTACCGGCGGACCTCGTCCGAGCCGGGGCCGTCGAGGTTGAGGCCGGGGCCCCAGTCGTTGCGACCCGCGAAGTACGGCCCGAACCGGTCGAGGTACGCGCCCGACGGCCCGAGGTGGTTGTAGACCACGTCGAGCAGCACGCCCAGGCCCTTGGCGTGGCAGGCGTCGACGAACCGCTTGAACGCGTCCGGCCCGCCGTAGGGCTCGTGCACCGCGCCCCACAGGACGCCGTCGTAGCCCCAGCCCGCGGTGCCGTCGAAGGAGTTCATCGGCAGCACCTCGACGAGCGTGATGCCCAGGTCGACGAGGTGGTCGAGCTTGCCGATGGCCGCGTCGAGCGTGCGTTCAGGGGTGAACGTGCCGACGTGCAACTCGTAGATCACCCCACCGGCCAGCGCCCGGCCGGTCCAGTCGCCGTCGGTCCACTCGAAGTCGCCGTGGTCGTAGCGCCGCGACGGCCCGTGCACGCCCGACGGCTGCCGCAGCGACCGCGGGTCCGGTAGGGCGTCGGTGGAGTCGTCCAGCAGGAACGCGTAGTCCTCGCCGTCGACCGCCGCCGACCACCAGCCGCCGTCGTCCTCGGTCATCGCGTGGTCGACGCCGTCCACGCGCACCCGCACCCGCTCCGCCTTGGGAGCCCACACCCGGAAGGTCACGAGGCGTCCCGCACCAGCAGCGCGACCGGGTACCGCTTGAGCAGCCCGGCCACCGAGGTGGTCGCCTGCCGCCCGTTCAGCACGTCGGTCCACTCCCCCGGCGGCAGCGGCAGCACGGTGTCGCGCCAGCCGCCCGCGGCCGCGAGCCCCAACGGCAGCCTCGTCGCCACGACCACCAGGTCCGGGGACCGGTGGTAGGCCACGACGTGGTCCGCCGCGACGCCCTCGGCGGGCAGCGGGCGGTAGCCGTGGAACAGCTCCGGCCGGTTCCGCCGCAGCCGCAACGCCCGCTGCACGACCAGGAGCTTGGCCGCGCCGGTGTCGTCAACCTCCGGCAGCCACCACTCCTCGATCCGCGCCAGCAGCTCGCGCCGGACCGCGTAGTCGACCGGCCGCCGGTTGTCCGGGTCGACCAGCGACAGGTCCCACAGCTCGGTGCCCTGGTACACGTCCGGCACGCCGGGCGAGGTGAGCTGGACCAGCTTCTGGCCCAACGCGTTCGACCAGCCCGCCGCACGGATCTTGCCGACGAACGCCTCGATCTCGCCTCGCGTCACGGCGTCGCCGAGCACCTGCTCCGGCCACGCCGCCACGGCCGCCTCGAACTCCTCGTCGTGGTCGACCCACGTCGTGCGGAGCTTGGACTCCTTCGCGGCCTTGTCCAGGTAGTCGCGCAGCCGGTCGGGACCGATGGGCCACGCGCCCACGATCGTCTGCCACGCCAACAGGTTCAGCGACGGCTCGTCGATGCCGTGCCGCTCGGTCCACCCGCGCACCAGCCGGGAGAACTCCTCCGGCAGCTCCGACAGCACGGCCAGCCGGGCCCGCACGTCCTCGGAGCGCTTGGTGTCGTGCGTGGACAGCGTCGTCATCGACTCGGGCAGCGCGGAATCCCGTTGCGCCGCGAGGGCGTGGAACTCCTCCACCGGCACGCCGAAGCGGTCCGGGGTGCCGCCGACCTCGTTGAGCGCGACGAACCGGGTGTACCGGTAGAACGCGGTGTCCTCGGTGCCCTTGGCGACGACCATGCCGGACGTCTGCTGGATCCGGGTGGCCAGCTCGCCGTCCGGGTCCGCGCGGACCTGCTCGTCCAACGCCTCGGCGCCCTTGACCCGCGACACCGCCGTGGCCCAGTTCGCCTCGCCCTCGGGCAGGTACGACCGGTACACCGGGAAGTTGACCATCACACCGGCGACGGCCGCCTCGGCGTCGGCCTGGTCGACGCCCTCCACCAGCGCGCCGATCCGGCGGACCTCGGCCCGCAGGATCGAGTCGGTGACGAGCGTGCGGCACGTGTGCTCGACGGCCTCGAAGTCCGTCTCCTGGCCCAGATCGGCGGCCAGCGCGGTGAAGTGCTCCTCGGCCCGCGGGTCCACGAAGATCCCGCAGACCTCGCGCAGCGCGTCGTAGCCGGTGGTGCCCTCGACCGGCCAACTGGTCGGCAGCGGTTCACCCGCCCCGAGGATCTTCTCCGCCACGATCCAGACGCCCGACCGCTCCTTGAGCCGCCGGAAGTACCCGCCGGGGTCGGCGAGGCCGTCCGGGTGGTCGACCCGCAGGCCGGTCACCTGGCCCGCCGCGACCCAGCGCAGCACCTCGTCGTGGGTGGCGTCGAACACCTCGGGGTCCTCGACGCGCACCGCGGCCAGCGTGGTGATGTCGAAGAACCGCCGGTAGTTCAGCTCCTCGTTGGCGCGCCGCCAGTGCACGAGCCGGTAGTGGTCCGACACCGGCAGCCGGTGGTCGAAGTACGTGACCACGTCGCCGTCGACCACGGGCTCGCCCTCGTCGCCGAGGATCGGCACGAGGACCGGGCCCGCGGCCCAGTCGATGTCGAAGTACTTGGCGTAGCGGGACTCCTGGCCGTTCTTGAGCACGTCCCACCACCACGGGTCGGTCTCCGGAACGGCGACCGACATGTGGTTGGGCACGATGTCGAGCACGAACCCGAGCCCGGCGGCGGCGACCTTCTCGCTGAGCGCCAGCCGACCCTCCTCCCCGCCCAGTTCCGGGCGGGCGCGGGTCGGGTCCACGACGTCGTAGCCGTGCGTGGAACCCGGTGCGGCGTCGAGGATCGGGGACGCGTAGACCGCGCCGACGCCGAGCCGCTCGAG
>Ga0247771_1000047_pt1 | contig 53839 bp, 64 predicted proteins | sample UWRJL197509C6_FD_179948 | JGI IMG/M metagenome (GOLD analysis project Ga0247771, IMG submission 179948) | Plant litter microbial communities from Arlington Agricultural Research Station in Wisconsin, United States - UWRJ-L197-509C-6 | ecosystem: Environmental > Terrestrial > Plant litter >... | reverse complement strand
GGAGGAAAGCTTCGCGCCCGCAACGTCGTTCCGCGAGCGTGGTCAAACACGAACACAGAAACTTTTTACGACCTCGGACAGTCAACCACGCGCGACGGGCGCAAGTCGAGCCGAGATTTTTCGATCATGGCCTGCTGCTAGGCTCGGACCGGCCGTGGTCACTCCGCGAGGTCCGGGAAAGCCGAGATCACCGCGTCGAGGGCCCCTCAAGACCCCGAGATCGAGGAGCACGCCCCCATGCCCGAACCGGTCCTGCTCTCCATCGCCACCGCCGTCGTGACCAAGGCCGTCGCGGGGCTCTACGACCTGGTGAAGGCGAAGTTCTCGGACGACCCGGTGGCGACCGCGGCGCTGGAGGCGGCCGAGCAGGCGGGCGAGGGCTCCCCCGAGGCCGAGCGGCTGGGCGACGTGCTGGCCGACGCCGAGCGGCGGGACCCGGAGTTCGGCGAGCGGCTGCGCGGCGAGTGGGAGAGGTCGGGGCCGACCGTGACCCAGACCGGCCACACCGCGAACCAGTTCTCGCACTCGCCCGGCGCCAAGGTGGTGCAGGCCGGGCAGGTCGACGGGGGCGTCAGCTTCCAGTAGCGCGACGGGTGGGGCGCGGGCGTCCCGGCGGCCTGGACCGCGGGAACGCCGGGTGAAGAGTCGCCGTCGCTCCAGTCCGAACCGACCGGACTCCGCACGCGTGGGCGTAATGTCCAGATCACCAGTGCGAGCCGGAAGGGATCACCACCAGTGTCCGTCCCCCTGTCGCGGTCGACGGGTTCCGACCTGGTCAGCTCCGGCAGCGAGCGGCTGCTGTTCTTCTTCGTCGGGCTCGTCGTCACGTTCGTGCTGATCCGGATCAGCGTCCGGCTGATCCGCGCCAAGGTCCGCTGGTGGCCGGGCAACATCACGCCCGGCGGCACGCACATCCACCACGTGGTGTTCGGCACGGTCTTCATGCTCGTGGGCGGCGTGGCGGGACTGGCGGCGCCGGACGACGTGCACTGGCTGCGGCTGGGCGCGGCCGCGCTGCTCGGCGTGGGCGCGGCGCTGGTGCTGGACGAGTTCGCGCTCATCCTGCACCTGAGGGACGTCTACTGGACCAAGAACGGCCGCCTGTCGGTCGACGCGGTGTTCCTGGCGATCGGCATGACGGGCCTGCTGCTGCTGGGCGCGCGCCCGCTGGGCTACGACGACTTCCTGACGCCCGGCCAGACCGGGCGCGAGGCCGTGCTGCTGAGGCTGCTCGCCATCCTGGTCAACATCGGCTTCGCGATCGTCTCGCTGCTGAAGGGCAAGATCTGGACCGGCCTGCTGGGGCTGCTGGTGCCCGTGCTCCCGGAGATCGGGGCGATTCGGCTCGCCCGACCCGGCTCGCCGTGGGCGCGGTGGCGCTACGCGGACGATTCCCGCAAACTCCGCCGCGCGTACCGAAGGGAAGCGCGGGTGCGGCAACCGCTCATCCGGATGAAGATCAGGTTCCAGGAGTTCATCTCCGGGCGCCACGACCTACCGGATTAAGTGGCGATTGCCCCGGCTTTCACCGGAGCAATCGCCGTCCGATTAATTGATAACGATGTTGTTCGCCGTGCAGATGGCGACAAGATCGTTCACGCACAGTTCCGCGGACTTCACGACGCCTTCCGCGACCAGTCGGCGCACGGTCGGCTTGGTGATCAGATCGGCGCCCAGGAGCACCGACTTCACGTCGCGCTTGGCCACCAGGTCCCTGGTGTTGCCGGTGGCGAGGTCGTCGGCGCCCTCGTTGTCGCCCTTGGCGATGGCGATGGCCAGCCGGGCGGCCGCCTCCGCCTCGTCGCGGATGGGCTTGTAGACCGTCATGCACTGCTCGCCGCGCAGGATGGCCTGCAGGCCCTCCAGCGTGGCGTCCTGGCCGGTCACGGGCACCTTGAGGTTCTTGGCCTTGAGCACCTCGATCACCGCGCCCGCGAGGCCGTCGTTGGCGGCGATGACGCCGTCGACCTTGTCGCCGTTGCCGTCGAGGATCTGCTCGAACTTGGCCTTGCCGATGACCGGGTCCCACTTGTCGATGGCTTCGCTCTTGACCAGCTTCAACGCGCCGGAGTCGTACTTCGCGCCCATCTTGCGGCGCTGGCCGTCGGCGAACAGCGTGGCGTTGTTGTCCGTCGGAGCGCCCTGGATCTCGATGATCTGGCCGCCCTGCTTGTCGCCGAGGCAGGACAGCAGGCCCTCGGCCTGGAGCTCGCCCACCGCGATGTTGTCGAACGACACGTAGAACTCGGCCGTGCCGCCAAGGGTCACGCGGTCGTAGTTGATGACCGGGATCTTCGCCGCCTGCGCCTTGCGCTCGACGGCGGCGCCGCCCTCGGGGCTCAACGGCGTGGTCATCAGCACCTTCACGCCGCGCCGGATCATGTCGTCGGCGAGGCTCGCGAACTTGGCCTCGTCGCCGTCGGCGTTCTCGATGATGGGCTCGATGCCCGCGAAACCCAGCGCCTGGGCGAGGAGGGGGCGGTCCTGGTCCTCCCACCTCGACGACGACGTCCGGTCGGGCAGGATCACACCGACCGTGGGCTTCGCCCTGGACTGACCGGTCGAGTTGGTCTTGTCGTCCGTCGCCGTGCCACAGGACGCGACGAGCAGCACCAAAAGACCGCATGAGGCCGCACGTGCAAGTCTTCGCATTCGCCAGTCCCTTGCAACTGAAGTCGTCTGTGACCCCAAATATGAGAATGCGAAAGTTCATAACGCCAAGGGCGTGTTCGTCAAGTCCGACGTGCACCCTGGTAGGAAAAAGGTACATCCTGGTTACTCTCGTGAACCTTTTCCCGATCGTCGCCGTACCACTTTCCTACGAACTGTCATCACACTGAGCACGTGAACGACTACGGATCGTTTCTTCGGGTTTCGTGGAGGAGTACTACCAACGGTCCTAACGCGAACCACACATCTGTGTCAGTGTGTCGCCCTTGACAGGGCATCGGGGGCCTTCGTCGAGGTGACGACACGGTTCGGGTGTGAGGAGACGGCACAGGTGAGAACTAGGAAGATCGTTCCCTCGGCGCTGGTGGTGGCCACCACCGTGGCGCTGCTCGCGACGGGAACGCAGGCGGCGGGCGGGGCTCCCGCCGTGGCGGCGAAGCAGGGCACCACCGACTACACGGTGATCCTGGAGGAGGGCCGCAACCGCGACATGGCGGAGAAGGCCATCCGGGCCGCGGGTGGCGAGATCACCCGGACGAACGACGCCGTCGGCGTGCTGACGGTGAAGGCACCGGCCTCCGGGTTCATCGAGCAGGTGTCGGCCTCCGACGCCGTGCTCGGCGCGGCCCACGTGAAGCCGGTCGGCCACTCCCCCGCGCAGCCGAAGGTGACGCAGGAGCAGGTCAAGCGCGCCGAGGTCGAGTCGGAGAACAAGACCACCAAGCCGAACGCCTCCCCGAAGGGCACGAAGGCCGCCACCGCGGGCCTCGACCCGCTCGACGGCGACCTCTGGGGCCTGAAGATGGTCCGCTCCGACATCGCGCGCGCCAAGCAGGCCGGTGACAAGCGCGTCTACGTCGGCATCCTGGACACGGGCGTCGACGGCACCCACCCGGACATCGCGCCGAACTTCAACAACGCGCTGTCCCGCAACTTCACGATCGACATCCCGTTCGACTCCGACGGCGGCGTGTTCGACGGGCCGTGCGAGTTCCGCGGCTGCGTCGACCCGGCGAACCACGACGACGGCGGCCACGGCACGCACGTCGCGGGCACGATCGGCGCGGCGGCCAACGGCATCGGCGTCTCCGGTGTCGCCCCCAACGTGTCGCTGGTCAACATCCGCGGCGGCCAGGACGCGGGCTCGTTCTTCCTCCAGCCCGTCGTCGACGCCCTCACCTACGGCGCCGACATCGGCCTCGACGTGATCAACATGTCGTTCTACGTCGACCCCTGGTACATGAACTGCAAGGCGAACCCGGCCGACAGCCCGGAGGAGCAGATCGAGCAGAAGGCGATCATCGCCGCCGTGCAGCGCGCGCTGAACTACGCGCACCGCAAGGGCGTCACGCTGATCGGCGCGGGCGGCAACAACCACGAGGACCTCGGCAAGCCGCGGACCGACGTGGTCAGCCCGAACTACCCGCCCGGCCACGCCCGTGACCGCGCGATCGACAACGCCACCTGCCTCAACCTCCCGACCGAGGGCGACCACGTCATCTCCGTGTCCGCGCTCGGCCCGTCGACCGCCAAGGCCGACTACTCGAACTACGGCCTGGAGCAGGCCTCCGTCGCGGCCCCCGGCGGCTACTTCCGCGACAGCCTCGGCACCGACTGGTACCGGACCAACGAGAACCTGATCCTCTCGACCTACCCGAAGAACGTGGCCCTCGCCGAGGGCGCGATCGACGCCAACGGCGACATCACGCCCGACGGCCTCGCGGCGGGCGTGAAGAAGGACTGCAAGGACGGGGTCTGCGGCTACTACCAGTTCCTCCAGGGCACCTCGATGGCCGCCCCGCACGCCACCGGCGTCGCGGCGCTCATCGTCAGCCAGTACGGCAAGCGCGACCCGAAGCACCCCGGCACGCTGACCCTGGCCCCGGACAAGGTGGAGAAGGTCCTCACCAAGACCGCGACCCCTCGGGCCTGCCCGAACCCGCGGACCGTCTCGTACGTGGACGTCGGCCGCTCCCCGGAGTTCGACGCCACCTGCGAGGGTGACGCCAAGTTCAACGGCTTCTACGGCTACGGCATCGTGGACGCCTACGGCGCGGTCACCCGCGGCGGCAACTTCCTCTAGGACACCCGTTCCGAAGGGCCTCCCGGCGCGCTGGGGGCCCTTCGGCCGTCCCCCACGACTGGAGGGGCCGAGCCCGGCGCTGTGCCGGGCTCGGCCCCTCCAGTCGTGGGGGGGTGCGCCCGCACCCCGCCGCTCAGATGATCACCAGGTCTGGAGCCACGGCGAGTTCTGGTCGCCCTTGGCGCCGATGCCCAGACCACCGCTGCTGTTCCACCACTTGCTCCCGATGTAGAACTCCTGGCCGTTCGGCCGGAGTCCGACCACGTCCGCCTGCACCGACATCCCGAAGGTGGTGAACGAGAAGTCGTTCCACCAGCAGTTGCCCGGTGAGACGACGAAGCTGGCGAACGACTGGGTGGTCGCGCCGCCCGAGTTCGGGATCGGCTTGCTCAGCACGTGCAGGTAGACGGGGTAGTTCCCCTGCGCGCAGATCTGGATGTGCCCGTTGGGGATCGTCGACGCCGAGGCGCTCGCAGCACCGGACACGAGCGTCGCGGCGACCACGCCGGACAACCCCAGCGCGGTCAGCAGCCCGCGCAAAACAACCTTCACCGACACTCCAGGAACCCTTCGGTAGACGCCGAAACGGCCGTCGACACTTTCGAAGAACGACCGGCGACGAGATTCGCACAGGCGGCACGGCGGCGAGAACACCTCGGTCGGAGATCGTCCCGAACCAGCAGCACCGGATGCACTTTCACACCGTCCCGATCTCGATTGGCGGCCGCGCCACCGGCTCCTACCAGCGGTTCGTCCGACTTCCACCCCGATGTCCGACCGGAAGCGAGCAAGCAGGACCAGCGCGGCCCCGGTGTTCGTAGGATTCCCGTCGTGGCGAAGTCAGCGGGCCAGAAGAGGCGGCGCAGGGAACGGCAGCGGGAGCGCGTGCGCGAGGTCCGGGCGGCCGAGCGGACGCGACGGCCGTCGAGGCCCGCGGTGCGGGAGGTGTCCGCTCGGAAGGTGACGATCTGGACGATCGTGGGCATCGTCGCGTTCATCGGGCTGGTGCCCGCGTTCTGGTACTGGATCGCGCCCGCGGTCAGCGACCTGGTGGAACCCCTGCCGGTGCTCGCCGTGATCGCGGGCTGGCTCCCGGTGGGCGGTCTGCTGGCCGCGCTGGGGTTCTTCCTGGTGCTCCGGGACGACCTGCTGGCCAAGACCGGGGTCCGGCTCGGGTGGGTGCTCGGGGTGTGGGGCGTCCTGGCGCTGGCCACCATGCCGATCGACGTCGACTCGCCGCCGCTGGACGTGGAGTACTACACCGGCCTGCGGATCGGGTTCCTCGGCGCGCTGGTGGGCGCGCTCGTGGTGCCGCTGGGCGTCTACCTGCTGTGGAAGCCGTTCCACCGGCGGAAGGAGCCCTCCAACGAGGTGTGGGGCTACGCCTTCGCCTGCTACGCGGTCGTCCTGCTGCTGACGGCCGCCGTCCTGTCCTGGCTCTAGGCCGCCCTCCGGCGCGCGGGGTCGCGCACCGGAGGGCGGTGGGGCCTAGGCGAGCGCGGTGCCCAGCGCCTGCCAGTCGAGCACCGGGGCGGCGTGGTCGCGGATCGCGGCCAGCAGGCCCAGCCGGGCGGCCTTCACGGCCGGGTCCTCCGCCATGACCAGCACCTCGTCGAAGAAGGTGTTGATCGGGGCGGTGAGCACGCCCGTGGCGGCGGCGAACGCCGCCAGGCCGTCCGGACGTGCGCCGAGACCGGCGAACGCCTGGTGCAGCGCGACCTCGGCGGGCTCGGTCAGCGCGGAGGCGTCGTAGCCCGCCGCGGTGTCCGCGGGCACGATCCGGCGCACGCGCTGGAGCGCCGCCACCAGTTCGCCGAACGCCGGGTCGGCCGCCAACTCGGTGAGCTGGGCGAGGGTCTCGTCGGCCACCACGGGGGCGTCGGCGAGCGGCAGGACCGCGTTGACGAACCGGTGGTCGTGCCCGGCGTCGAGCACTGCCTGCTCGTAGCGGCGGACGGCGAACTCGCGGGCCGCCGCGACGGTCTCCTCCGGCACGTCCAGGCCGAGCTGGGCGCGCGCGGCGGACAGCGCCACGGGCAGCGTGATCGCCCGCAGCTCCGGGAACGCCCGCAGGATGCTCACGGCACCCAGCGCGGCCCGACGCAGGCCGAACGGGTCGGAGCTGCCGGTCGGGTTGGCCCCGATGCCGAACAGGCCCGCGAGCAGGTCGAACCGGTCCGCCAGCGCGAGCAGCGCGCCGGGCGTCGAGGCGGGCAGCGGGTCACCGGCGGACCGGGGCTGCTCCATCTCGAACAGCGCCTGGGCGACCTCGGGGGTCTCCCCGGCGTGCCGGGCGTACTCGCGGGCCATCGTGCCCGCGAGGCTGGACAGCTCGATGACCATCTGCGAGCCGAGGTCGAACTTCGCCAGGTCGCCCGCGCGCTTGAGCGTGGCCTCGCCGTCACCGAGGTCGATGTGCCCGGCGAGCGTGGCCGCCAGGGAGGCGATCCGCCCGGCGCGGTCGGCCATGGAGCCGAGCTTGTCGGCGAACGTCAGCTTCGCCAGGCCCGCCTTCATGTCCTCCAGCGGCGTCTTGAGGTCCGCGCGCCAGAAGAACGCGGCGTCCTCGTACCGGGCGCGCAGCACGGCCTCGTTGCCGGACCGCACGCGGTCGGCGTCGATCGTGCCGTTGGCCACGGCAATGAAATAGGGGAGCAACTTCCCGCCTGTGCCCATGCTCGATCCAGCAAGCTGGTCTTCGGCCACGCGCACCGGCAGGTACCGCTGGTGCTTGCGCATGACCGTGGTCAGGATCTCGCCGGGCAGGTCGAGGTAGCGCTCCTCGAACCCGCCGAGGATCGGCGTCGGCCACTCGACGAGGTTCGTCACCTCGGCCAGCACGCCCGCCTCGGCGGTGAAGTCGACCGTGCCGCCGACGGACGCCGCCAGCTCGGTCGCGGCGGCGACGATCTTCGCCTGGCGCGCGGAGGCGTCGGCGTCGATGCCGTGGCCCGCCAGGAACTCCAGGTAGCCGTCGGCCTCGGCGACGGTGACCTCGGGCTCGGCGGCCGTGCGGTGCACGCGGGTCGTCGTGCCCGCCTGGAGCGTCGACACGGCGATCGGCACGGGCGTCCCGCCGAGCAGCGCGAGCAGCCAGCGGATCGGGCGGGTGAACGACAGCTTCGGGTCGTTCCACTTCATGTTCTTCTCGGACCGCAGGTCGCCGACGACCTCGGCCAGCAGCCCGCTGAGCACCTCCACCGCGCCGCGGCCGGTCTCGGTCTTGACCAGCGCGACGTGCTCGACGCCGTTCTCGACGACCCGGCCCAGCTCGGACAGCTCGACCTTCTGGCCGCGGGCGAAGCCCTGCACGGCCTTGGTGGGCTCGCCGTTCGCGTCGAACGCGGCGGCGACCTTCGGCCCGCGCACGGTGCGCTCGGCGTCCGGCTCGCGCGGCGACACGTCCGCGACCAGCACGACCACCCGGCGCGGGGTGCCGTGCACCTCGACGTCGCCGTGGGTGAGGCGGGTGGCGGCCAGCTTGTCCGTCACGGCGGCGCGCACGGCGGCGACCGTGCGGGTCACCTCGGCGGGCGGCAGCTCCTCCGTGCCGATCTCGAACAGCAGCGTCGCGGGCTCGGTGACGGTCGCGAACTCCGTCGGGGCCACGGCGAGCGCGGGCGTCTCGGCGACGCCCAGCGGGTGCCCCAGCTCGGCGCGGCGCTCGGCCCACAGGCCGGACACCTCGCGGGCCAGCCCGCGCATCCGGGCGAACGCGCGGGCCCGCTCCGTGGTGCTGATCGCGCCGCGCGAGTCGAGCACGTTGAAGGTGTGCGAGCACTTCAGCACGTAGGTGTGCGCGGGCACCGGGAGGCGCAGGTCGAGCAGGCGCTTGGCCTCGGTGGCGTACTCCTCGAAGAGGCGCTTGTTGGCCTCGACGTCGGCGTCGTCCAGGTAGTACCGGCTCATCTCGTACTCGGCCTGGCCGAACGCCTCGCCGTAGGAGATGCCGGGCGCGTACGCGATCTTCTTGAAGTGGTCGACGCCCTGGAGCGCCATCATGATCCGCTCGATGCCGTACGTGACCTCGACGGACACCGGCTCCAGCGTCTGACCACCGGCCTGCTGGAAGTAGGTGAACTGGGTGATCTCCAACCCGTCCAGCCACACCTCCCAGCCCAAGCCCCACGCGCCGAGCGCGGGCGAGGCCCAGTTGTCCTCGACGAAGCGGACGTCGTGCGCCCGGATGTCGATGCCCAGCGCCTCCAGGCTGCCCAGGTACAGCTCCTGGGGGTTGCCGGGGTCGGGCTTGAGGATGACCTGGAACTGGGTGTGCGTCTGGAGGCGGTTCGGGTTCTCGCCGTACCGCGCGTCGTCGGGCCGGACGCTGGGCTCGACGTAGGCCACCCGCCACGGCTCGGGGCCGAGCACCCGCAGCACCGTCGCCGGGTTGAGCGTGCCCGCACCGACCTCGGTGTTGAAGGGCTGCACGACGATGCAGCCGCGATCGGTCCAGTACTTGGTCAGCGCCAGGAGCGCGTCCTGCATGGTCAGCACGGTGACAACCTTGGATGGGGGGTGTGGGGCGTCACGCAGTCTACGAAAGGCGACGCGCGGAGGACTGCGCTGGTCAGGTAGCCGACCGACCCGGCATCACCATGGCGGAAACATGCCTGTGTCACCCTTTGCGCAACCTCGCGGACCGTACGGGCGTCCTACTGTGGCGTACCCGCGCGACCGTCGGAGCAGCGCTCACGAGTAGGAGATGGGTGTGGACAAGCGGCCGCCACGGCCGGGCGACGCGGGCGATGCCCGTGGCCGACCGGTGCCCCCTCGTCGTCCCGCCGCAGGTCAGCCCCGCCGGCCTCAAGGAGAGCCCGGCCGGGTCGACCCCGCGAGGCGTCAACCTCCGCCTGCCCGCAGAACCCCGGCCGACCTGCCCGCCGCGCGCCGCGTCCCCCCGCGCCCCGAGGTCCCGGTCCGCAAGCCGATCTCGGCGACCGCCCCGACCGAACGCGTCGAGCCCGCCCGCCCGTCCAGGCCGGTCGAGCGCCCCAGGCCCGCCGCGGCCCGTCCCCCGGTCCGCCGCACGCCGCCGCCGCGCAGGCAGAGCGGCGCGTCGACGACCGGCAAGGTCATCCTGTCGATGCTGTCGGTGATGGTCCTGCTGGGAACGGGCTACGCGTGGCAGAACCTGAAGTCGTTCACCGACAACCTCACGACCACGGACGTCATCGGCGCGGGCGCGGGCGGCGAGAAGCCCGCCGACGGCGCGATCGACATCCTGATGGTCGGCATGGACAGCCGCACGGACGCCAAGGGCAACCCGCTGCCGCAGCAGATCCTGGACGAGTTGCAGGCCGGTGGCAGCGACGACGGCGGTCTGAACACGGACACCCTGATCCTGATGCACATCCCGAACGACGGGAAGAAAGCCGTCGCGATGTCGTTCCCCCGCGACTCCTACGTGAAGATCGCGAACGGCTACGGCAGGCACAAGATCAACTCCGCGTTCGCCTACGGCAAGAACGACGCGGCGGCCGACCTGCAGAACAAGGGCTTGGACGCGCAGCAGATCGAGCTCCAGTCGAAGATGGCGGGCGCCAAGAACCTGATCGCGACGATCCAGGACCTCACCGGCGTCACGATCGACCACTACGCCGAGATCAACCTGGTCGGCTTCTACGACATCACCAAGGCCGTCGGTGGTGTGGACGTCTGCCTCACCGAGGCCACCCAGGACGACTTCTCCGGCGCGAACTTCGCGGCGGGCCCGCAAACCATCGAGGGCAAGGACGCGCTCGCGTTCGTCCGCCAACGCCACGGCCTCCTGCGCGGCGACCTGGACCGGGTGGTCCGCCAACAGGTCTTCATGGCGGGCCTGGCGAAGAAGATGCTCTCGGCAGGCGTCCTCTCCGACCAGACCAAGACGAAGAACCTGATCAACGCGGTCACCAAGTCCATCGTGCTGGACAAGGACTGGGACATCCTGAACTTCGCCAACCAGATGAAGAGCCTGTCCGGCGGCGCCATGGAGTTCCAGACGATCCCCACCGGCAACCCGGAGCTGGAGACCCCGGAGGACGGCCAGGCGATCGAGATCAACGAGTCCGAGGTCAAGAAGTTCGTCAAGAACCTGACTGCGGAACCGGGCGCCTCCACTGCTCCTTCCACCCCTGCGAAGCCCTTCGACAACGCCACGGTGACCGTGGAGGTCCGCAACGCCTCCGGCGTGCCCGGCCTGGCGGGTCAGGTGCTACAGGCGTTGACGGCCAAGGGTTTCATCTCCGGCGACGCGGCCAACGCGGAGTCGAACACGAAGGCGTCGGTCGTGAAGTTCGGCAAGGGCGGCGACGACGCCGCGGCCGCCGTGGTGACGGCGCTCGGCGGTGGCGTGGACACCGAACAGGACAACAACTTGCAGGCGGGTCACGTGCGGGTGTTCGTCGGGTCGGACTACTCGGGGCCTGGGGCGCAGAACTTCGCTTCCGGGGTTGCGGTGGGGCTGGACGGGGCGCACTCGGCGCAGCCGGCCGGGGAAGCGCCCATCACGGCTGACGGGGTTCGCTGCGTGAACTAGGGCGGGGTTCCCCCTGACAGCTTCGGCTGTCAGGGGGTTCCTCCCGGCGGCTTCGGCTTCCAGCCGGGGTAGCTCGGCGGCTCCGATTCCCAGCTCACCCACTCAGCGACTACGGCTTCCAGCCGGGCTGGTCGGCGGCTTCGATTTCCAGCGTGCTGTGTCCGATTTGATTTGGGGCCCCTAGATTTGCCCCTTGATCGGGCCAAAAGGCAGTGCCCCAAAGCCCTGCCCGATCTCCAATTTTAAGGGGCAAATCCCCCAAATAAAATCGGACACGAACCAACCAGCCAGCCCCAGCAGGTAAGCAATCGGCCATCAAGCCTGCTGCCGCAGGCAACCTTGCCTCATCCAGTCCTGTAAGCCTGCCGCAGGCAACCCTGCGCCGTCGACGAGCGGCAGGCCTGCCGCAGGCAACCCTTCGCACTGAACCGCCGCAGGCTGTCTGCCGCAGGCAACCTTGCGCTCCGAACCACCTGTCGCCTGCCGCAGGCAACCCTTCGATCCAACCGCCACAAGCTTTCTGCCGCAGGCAACCTGAAACTGAGACACCGCAGCCCTAGCCCTCACCGCCCGCCCACAACGGCAGCCGCAGCCAGCGGGCCCCCGGCCCCAACAAGACCCCGTGACCAACCCAGCCCGCATCTAAATTGCACCGTTCGCAACTGCACCAAATATCTTCCGGCCCCCGGCCGGCACTAGCACCGCGCCCAAACCGCACCATGCCGGCAGGTTCTTTTAACCCCCACCCCGGCCGGCCCCCGATTGCTTTTGCGCCCCCACCCCCTTTCGCTTTGTCAAGGCGTCTTTCCAGCCTTGACAAAGCGAAAGGGGGTGGGACAATTGGCGCAATCGGGGGTTAGCCCTCAACACACGAACAACCCCACCCACCCCCCAAACGTCCACCCTCCATCACCTGCGACGGGGGACCCAAGTGCCAGGCTCCAAAACCAACCCCAAGACCCCGAACCCCACCCCGAAACCCACCCCGAAACCCCACCCCAAGAGACCCCGCCGAACCCGAGCCGCTCGAGCCGCACTAGCAGTGACAACCCTCACCGCCCTGGCCCTCACCCCGTTCACCTGGACCCTCCTCTCCAGCGCCCCCTACCGCCTAACCCCCGCAGACGTCCCCACCACCCCAGTAGCCCTGGTCCTAGGCGCAGGACTGACGAAGGACGGCAAACCCACCCCCTTCCTGGCCGGCCGCCTCGACGTAGCAGCCGACCTCTACCACCGAGGCAAGGTCAAAGTCCTCCTCGTCAGCGGCGACAACAGCCGCACGACCTACGACGAACCCACCTCGATGCGCACCTACCTCCTCACCAAGGGCGTCCCGGACCGAGCCGTAGTAGCCGACTTCGCGGGCTTCGACACCTGGGACTCCTGCGCCCGAGCCAACCGCATCTTCGGCGTAAAACGAGTGACTGTCGTCACCCAAACCTTCCACCTCCCCCGAGCCGTGGCGCTCTGCCGAGCAGCCGGCTTGGAAGCGTTCGGCGTAGGCCACGACACCTCCGAAGCGTTCCCCGAGGGCACGACGTACGGCTGGTTCCGGGAGTCCCTGGCCAGTGGCAAAGCCCTCTGGGACGCCGCCGTCGCCCGCCCCGACCCGACGTTCCTCGGCCCCGCCGAGCAGGGCGTCACCACTGCTCTCCAGCCCTGAAGGACTACTGACAGTACTACTCGGTTAGCCCGATCGGGCGATAATCGGGGCAAGTCACGTAATCGACCCACCTTTCCCGCCTTTCCTCTGCGTGGGGCTCACGGCCCCACGCGGATCAGGTGGAGGAAGTGACGGTGCAGATCGACACAGCGGCGTACCAGCGCGTGCTCGGCGATGAGCTCCGCAGCCTTCGCAAGCAGCGCGGATGGACCCGCAAGGAGTTGAACAGCCGTCTGCAGAGCGAGATCTCGCTCCAGACGTTGGCGACCTACGAGCTCGGCACGCGGCAGGTGTCCGTCGTGCGGCTGGTGGAGATCTGCGCGGCGTTGGCCGTGCCCGCGCACGAGGTGCTCGCGCGGGTGCACGAACGCGTGTTCGGGGACACGCCCACCGGGCACCTGTCGTTGAACCTCGTCGCGATCGTGGCCGACGAGCGGCCGGAGCTGCAGCCGCTGCGGAGGTGGGCGCAGGGGCGGTTGCAGTCGTTGCCGCTCGGCCAGACCCCGCAGGTGCACCTGGATCTGCCCGCGCTGGAGTACATGGCCCAGTTGTGCCAGCTCAGCACGGTCGAGCTCATCCGGGCGCTGCGCGATCTGGGCGGGACCGCGCGGAGGTAGCGGAGGGCCAAGCTAGACTCGCCGCGTGACCAGGGGCGCGCCCGTTCCAAATGCAGGAAGTCGCTTGCCTACCAACAGCAATGAAGATCCAGCCTCCCCAGCCCGTCTGCCTTTGCGGACCGCGGCTGCCGTGCGCTTGGGCAACATGAGTTCGAAGCTGTCCCAGAAGATGGGGCTCGGCGCAGGCGGCATGATCGGTGGCCGGGTGGCGTTGAAGCTGGACCCGCAGGCGCTCCGGCGCCTGACGTCCGGCAGGCGGGTCGCCCTGGTGACCGGCACCAACGGCAAGACCACCAGCACGATGATGCTCAGCCGCGCCGTGACCGCGTTGGGCGAGGTGGCCACCAACCACAGCGGCGCCAACATGCCCGACGGCCACGTGACCGCGCTGAGCAAGCAGCCGGACGCGCCGTACGCGGTGCTGGAGGTCGACGAGGGGTACTTCCCCGCCGTCGCCGCCGCCGCGCAGCCGGACGTCGTGGTGCTGCTGAACCTCAGCCGCGACCAGCTGGACCGCGTCGGCGAGGTGCGCACGATCGAGCGCTCCCTGCGCGACGTGATCTCCAAGCTGCGGGGCTGCACGGTGATCGCCAACTGCGACGACATCATGGTGACGTCGGCGGCCAAGGACGCGCACCGCGTCGTCTGGGTCGCGACCGGCACCGGCTGGCACCACGACTCGGCCTCGTGCCCGAGGTGCGGCGAGCCGATCCGCTGGCAGGGCGAGCACTGGACGTGCAGCACGTGCGACCTGGCCCGGCCCAAGCCGGACTGGGTGACCACGGACGGTTTCCTGATCGCGCCGAACGCCAGCAAGGTGGCGCTGCAACTGCGCCTGCCGGGCAAGTTCAACCAGGCGAACGCGGTGATGGCCACGGCCGCCGCCGCGACGATGGGCGTGCAGATCGAGGAGGCCGTCCGCCGTCTGCGGGGCGTGTCCAACGTCGCAGGCCGGTACCGGACGATCCAGCGCAGCGGGCACACCGCCCGGCTGCTGCTGTCGAAGAACCCGGCAGGCTGGAGCGAGACCCTGACGGTGGTCAAGGAGTCCGACCACCCCGCGGTCCTCGTGATCAACGCGAACGAGGCCGACGGCCGCGACCTGTCCTGGCTGTGGGACGTGCCGTTCGAACGCCTGCGCGGCCGCACCGTGATCGCGTCGGGCGAGCGCGCCACCGACCTGGCCGTGCGCCTGACCTACGCCGAGGTGGAACACCAGATCGTGCCCGACCCGTTGCAGGCCATCGACGCGCTCCCGCAGGGGGCGGTCGAGGTCATCGCGAACTACACCGCGTTCCGCGACCTGAACGCGAGGTCCGCCGGTGAATGACTCGACCGTTCGGATCGCCTTGGTGCTGCCCGACCTGCTGGGCACGTACGGGGACTTCGGCAACGCCGTGGTGCTGGACAAGCGGCTCGCGTGGCGCGGGATCCCGTCGGAGATCGTGTCGGTGAACTTCGGCGAGGCCGTGCCGGACTCGTGCGACATCTACGTCGTCGGCGGCGGCGAGGACACGGCGCAGACGCTGGCCGTGCGCCACCTCCGCGACAACCCCGGTCTCCAGCGGGCCGCCGCGCGCGGCGCCGTGGTGCTCGGCGTGTGCGCGGGCATCCAGATCTTCGGCGAGAAGTTCACCCGCGCCGACGACGTGACCCACCCCGGTCTCGGCCTGATCGACTCGGTCTCCTACGCCGGTGGCTCGCGCGCCATCGGCGAGGTCCTCGCCAAGCCGGCCAACGGCTTGTTCGAGGGTTTCCTGACCGGGTTCGAGAACCACCAGGGCCGCACCGAGCTGGGCCCGGCGGCCCAGCCGCTGGCGCACGTGACCGTGGGCACCGGCAACGACGGCAAGGTGGAGGGCGCGGTGCAGGGCAAGATCCTGTGCACCTACCTCCACGGCCCCGTCCTGCCGCGCAACCCGCAGATCGCCGACCTGCTGATCGAGTGGGCCACGGGCTCCAAGCCCGCCCCGCTCGACCTCCCGGCCGTCACCCGCCTGCGTGCGGAGCGGTCCAAGGCGGCGGGCCAGCGCGTCGAGGCCTGATCTTCGACTTCACGACTGAGGGGCTGTGTCCACACCGGACACAGCCCCTCTGCCGTGAAGTCACGAGGTCACACGCTCACGCGCGACTTCGTGGTCAGCACGAAGTCGTCGGCGCGGACCTTCCTGGTCCGCATCCAGTACCGCCAGGTGAACCCCGGCCAGATCGTCCGGTTCACGCCCTGCGCGTCCAGGTACCAGCTCTTGCACCCGCCCTCGGTCCACACCCCGCGGCTCAGCTTCCGCTGGATCTCGGAGTTGAACCGCCGCTGCACGTCGACCCGGACCTCCACCTCGTCGGCGCGGTCCAGCATCCCCAGGCACTGCGACACGTACTTGATCTGCGACTCCGCCATGAACACCACGGAGTTGTGCCCCAGGCCGGTGTTGGGCCCCAGCAGGAAGAAGAAGTTGGGGAACCCGGCGACGGTGATCCCGAAGTGGCTCTGGATGCCCTGCTCCTGCCACTCCTTCGCCAGGTCCCGCCCGTCCTTGCCGGTGATCGACAGGTACCCGAACGCGTCGATCACGTGGAACCCGGTGCCGTAGACGATCGTGTCGACCTCGTGCTCCACGCCCGCGGTGTCGACGACGCTGTGCTCCCGCACCTCGGCGATGCCGTCGGTGACCAGGTCGACGTTGGGCCGCGACAGCGCAGGGTAGTAGTCGTTGGAGATCAGCACCCGCTTGCACCCCATCGTGTAGTCCGGGGTGAGCTTCTCCCGCAGCGCGCGGTCCGGCACCTGGTGGGCCATGTGCCGCTTGGCGATCCGCTGCGCGAGCTTCATGATCCGCGGGTTCACCGCGAACCCCAGCGCGGTCGACTCCCTGGTCCAGTAGACGAGGTTCCGGAACAGCCGCTGCGCGAACGGCACCCGGCGGAACACCTTGTGCTCGCGCTCGCTGATCGGCCGGTCGGCCTTGGGCATGATCCACGGCGGTGTGCGCTGGAAGACGGCCAGCTTCTCCACCCGGTCGGCGATCTTCGGCACGAACTGGATCGCGCTGGCGCCGGTGCCCACGACGGCGACCTTCTTGCCGTCCAGGTCGTACTCCCGGTCCCACCGCGCGGAGTGGAACACCTTGCCCTGGAAGCGTTCCACGCCGGGCAGCTTGGGCACGTTGGGGATGTGCAGCGCCCCGACGCCCATCACCAGCGCCTTGGCGGTGTACGTGTCCCCCGTGCCGGTGGAGACGTGCCAGACCTTGGCGTCCTCGTCCCACCGCGCGCCGGTGAACTCCGTGTCGAACCGGATGTGCCGCCGCAGGTCGTACTTGTCCGCCACGCCCTGGAGGTACGCCCAGATCTCCGGCTGCTCGGCGAAGGCCCGCGACCAGTTCGGGTTCAGCTCGAACGAGTAGGAGTACATGTGGGACTGCACGTCGCACGCGCAGCCGGGGTACTGGTTGTCGCGCCACGTCCCGCCGAGGTCGGACGCCTTCTCCAGGACGACGAAGTCGTGCCTGCCCGTGCGCTTGAGCTCGATCGCCATGCCCAGCCCGGAGAAGCCGGTGCCGACGATCAGTACTTCGGTGTCCCGGTGCGTGCCCATCAGTGCGCAACCTCCGCGGTCCGGCTGGATACCCGCCAGTAGGTTACTCGAAGTAAGTTACTGGCGGTAGTACCCTTCTCCGATGACCGGCATCCAGCCAGCGCGCCGACGCCGCATGCCCAAGGCGGAGCGCAAGGCCCAGATGCTCGACGTGGCCGAGGTCGTCTTCGCCGAGCAGGGCTACCTGGCCACGTCCATGGACGAGATCGCCGAGCGCGTCGGCGTCTCCAAGCCGATGCTCTACGAGTACTTCGGGTCCAAGGAAGGCCTGCTGATCGGCTGCATCCAGCGCGCGCGGACCGAGCTGCGGACCAAGACCGAGGCCGCGATCGTCGACGCGACCGGCCCGGAAGACCTGCTGCGCAAGGGTTTGCTGGCGTTCTTCGAGTTCATCGTCGAGCACCGGCGGTCGTGGGCGCTGCTGCGGCAGGAGGCGGCGATCACCGTGCCGTCGGCCGAGGAGGAGATCGAGGGCATCCGCACGCAGCAGACGGCGCTGATCGGCGCGGTGATCGCGGGGTTCTCGCCCGACCTGGAACCGCTGGAGGCCGAGGCGTTCGCGGAGATCGTCGTGGGGTCGTGCGAACGGCTGGCGCTGTGGTGCGAGCGCAGGCCCGAGGTGGGGCCCGCGCTCGCGACCGACTACGTGATGACCGTGGTGTGGCGGGGCGTGGCGGCCAGGCTCACGGCTTGACGACCACCTTCAGCGCGGTGCGGTCCTCCATCGCCCGGTAGGCGTCGGCGACCTCGTCCAGCGGCACCGTGCGGTCGAACACCGGTGACGGGTCCAGGCGGCCCGCCAGGACGTCGGCGAGCAGCTCCGGCAGGTACTTGCGGGTCGGGGCGACGCCGCCGCCCACGCCGACGTTGCGGTCGAACAGGTCGTGCATCGGCAGGCCAGGCATCCCGTGCGGCACGCCCACGTACCCGATGCGGCCGCCGTCGCGCACGATCCCGAGCGCGGTCTCCCAGGACGACCCGGTGCCCACGCACTCCAGCACGGCCGACGCGCCCAGACCGCCGGTCAACTCCTTGACGCGCTCGACCGCCGCCTCACCGCGTTCGGCCACCTGGTCCGTCGCGCCGAACAGCCGCGCCACGGCGGCGCGGTCCTCGTGGCGGCCCAGCGCGATCACCCGCTCCGCGCCGAGCCGCTTCGCGGCCAGCACACCGCACAGGCCCACGGCCCCGTCGCCCACGACCGCCACCACCGAGCCGGGCACGACCCCCGCGGCGAGGGCCGCGTGGTGGCCGGTGCCCATGACGTCCGACAGGGACAGGAACGCGGGCAGCAGCTTCGCGTCGGCGCCCTTCGGCACGCTCACCAGGGTGCCGTCGGCCTGCGGCACCCGCACGGCCTCGCCCTGACCGCCGTCGAACCCCCACCGGCCCCACATCCCGCCCTGGGGGCACGACGTGTGCACGCCCGCGACGCAGTACGCGCAGGTGCCGTCGCTCCAAACGAACGGCGCGATCGCCCGGTCGCCGACCCGCACGGACGTGACCTCCGAGCCGACGTCGACCACCTCGCCCACGAACTCGTGGCCGATGCGCTGGCCCGGCCGCCGCTTCGACACGCCGCGGTAGGCCCACAGGTCGCTGCCGCAGACGCAGGCCAGCTCGACCCGCACGACGGCGTCGGTCGGCTCCCGGAGAGCGGCGTCGGGCACCTGCTCGACCCGGATGTCACCGGGTCCGTGGATGGTGGTCGCGCGCACCTGTCCCCCTCTTGTCGACGGTACTGGCGGTCCATCCTGGCGCGTCCGATCCCGTCCCGCGCAGGTGGCCGTCGGTGTCGAATCGCATTCGTGTTCGGGTTGTGTTCGGGATCGGGGCGGCAGGCTCGGGAACCGTCCGAACACGCCTAAGATGTTTCAACCGTGCCCTGCAAGAGAGAGGTGGCGTGGTCTTGGCCACACCGGCTTACAGCGAAGAACCCCGCTCGCCCCAGCGCGGACGGCCGCGCGACGCGAGCCGGGACGACGCGCTGCGCCAAGCCGCGCTCGAGGTGATGGCGGAGGTCGGCTACCGGGCGCTGACCATGGACGCCGTCGCCGCGCGCGCCCGTGCGGGCAAGGCGACGATCTACCGCCGCTGGGAGTCCAAACTGGACCTGGTGATCGACACCTGCACCCAGCTGGCGAGCCGGAACCTGGTCGCGCCGGACACCGGGTCGCTGGCCGAGGACCTGCGGGAGTTCCTCAACTCGTTCGCCGCGTTCCTGTCCGGCCCGATCGGCAAGGCCGCGCAGGCACTCGTCGGCGAACTGCCGCACGAGCCGGAACTCGCGGCGGCGTTCCGCGAGACGTTCCTGATCTCCCAGCGCGACGTGCTGTTCGGCGTCCTGCACCGCGCTGTGGAGCGCGGCGAGGTCCGGGAGCACGCCCCCCTCACCATGGCGGTCGAACTCGCGGGCGCGGCGCTGATCTACCGGCTCATGCTCACCGGCGACCCGCTGGACCAGCCGTTCGTGGACAAGGTCGTCGACCAGGTCCTGCTGCCGCTGGTCGGCAACCAGACCTGAGGGACCACCCGAATTGCGGACACGCCCGAGCGGGCGGACCAGTAGTGTCGAGGGTTCCAGACCACCGCTCCGCGTCACGGGAGGCTGACATAGACCAGCCACCGCAGCGACGGTCGCCGGGATGGCCCGCCACGACCCTGCTGGGCCGTCTGCGACCGCCGACCCGCGACCGGCTGCTGGTCCTCGGCACGACGGTCTCGTACCCGGACAACGACGTGATCCTCAAGCACGGCGAACGCGGCGACAACGTCGTGCTGCTGCTGTCGAAGGCCGTCAAGGTCGTCGTCCACAGCGAGCACGGTCCGACCGCGCTGCTCGCGATCCGGATCCGCGGCGACCTCGTCGGCGAGCAGTCCGTCATCGACCACAACCCGCGCTCCGCCAGCGTGATCGCCTGCGGCGACGTGCTGGCGAGGTCCATCGGCCGCGGCGAGTTCGAGGCGTTCCTGCGCCGCGCGCCGGACGCCGAACTGGAGCTGCGGCGCATGGTGAGCGAACGCCTGCGCTGGGCCGACCAGCGCCGGGTCGACTTCCTCGCGCTCAAGGCGTACGCCAGGGTCGCGCGGGTGCTGGTCGAGGTCGCGAAGACGTGCGGCTGGACCGACGAGGAGACGTGGGAACTGGACATCCCGCTCACCCAGGAGGAGCTGGGGTCGCTCGCGAGCATCGCGCGGCGGACCGTGGAGCAGCAGATGAAACGCCTGATCGACGCCGGGCTGGTGCGGACGGCGTACCGGAGGACGTCGCTGCTCGACATGGCGGAGCTGCAACGCGTGGCCAATTCCCACTGAACGATCTCCGCAGAAATGTGGTGCCACCGACCGGTCGCGTCCCCCACAGTGGGGTGACCGAGACCCGTTGGAGGGCCATTTGGTGATCGAACCACTGCTCCGCCCGCGCGGAGCCGTCGCGAAGACCGTCCGGCGCAGGCGGGACGACGTCGGTGAAGCGCACTTCGCCATCACGCAGTTCAGCGGGTGGGTCGCGAACGCGGACACCAAGGCCGGGCTGCTGGCGACCGCGACGATCGTCCTCGGCGGCACGCTCGCCGGGCAGCGCGCCGAGATCCGCGCGTCGTTCACGCCGACGACGTGGCAGGAGTGGGTCCGGGCGGTGGTGATGGCCGTGACGCTGGTCGCGGTGCCCGCCGCCGTGCTCGCGCTGACCGCGGCGCTGCGCCCGCGCGTGCTCGACGGCAGCCGGTCGCGCTACTCGTGGCCGAGCGTCGCCGCCACGCCCGTGCGCGACCTGCCCAGGAGCAAGCGGTCCGCCGCCGACGAGGCGTGGCTGGCGGCGCACGACCTCGCCGTCATCGCCCGGCAGAAGTTCCGGTGGCTGAGGATCGCGCTGCTGGCCTGGGTGGTCGGCGCGCTCGGGTTGTTCGCCTGGTTCCTGCTCGCGCCGTAACCGGCGGTCCAGCGGGCCGGTGACGGCCCGCTGGACCGGCCCGTCAGCGGAACAGCTTGCGCACGACCAGCAGGCCGACGACGACGCCCACCGCGATGAGCGCGTACTTGACCTTCGGGTCGTCGAACTTGGCGCGCACGGTGGCTTTGCCCTCGTCGACGAAGCGCTGGGGGTTGGCCCTCGTGCCCAGCTCGTCCAGGGTCGTGGCCAGCGCGTCGCGAGCCTGCTCGATCTCGCGCTGGATGGTGTCGGGATCGCGAGCCACATGTCCTCCTGTCAGCGGTGCCCTAGGGCTTGCCCCACCGTAGTTGACCTGACGCCGGTGCGTGTCGATAGGCTTGCCGAACGGGGGCCGTAGCCCAATTGGCAGAGGCACACGGTTTAGGTCCGTGCCAGTGAGAGTTCGAGTCTCTCCGGCCCCATCCCCCGGTGGGCCCGCCCGCGAGGGCGGGTCCACCGCTCCGGGCCCGACGACGCGGAGGAGACCACGTGAGCGGCACGCTGCACGACACGCTCGCCGGCCCCGCCGCCGACGCCAGGTCCCGGTTCGCCAGGGACGACAACGGCTACATCCAGGGCTCCACGGTCGTCCACGCCGTCCGCCTCCAGGACTGGCTCGGCGTCTCGGTCCCCGGCCCCGGCTGCCACGTGGGCACCGGCGGCTGGGACTTCACCCGCTTCAAGCCGACCCGCTCCCCGGTCGACTGCGGCCGCTGCGCGAAGTCCGGGATGCGCGGCGTGACGTCGACCGACGACGGACCGGGCCAACTGGCGTTCGACCTGCTCTGACCGTTCAGGTGTCACCCGGCCGTGGTGCGCTGGGCTCGTTCCACCAGGGCCTCGGCGGCTCGACCCGCTCGCTTGACCTCATCGGTCGTGACGGGCGTGTGGCTGTAGCCGGACTTCGTCTTCAACCCGAGCAGCACGCCCAAGTGCTTCGACGCCTCCTTGTCAGCCTTGGACAGCAGGCTGATCGCTTGACCGTGGTTCTCCCCTACCGCGTGGTGCCCGAGGTAGGCGCAACAAATCACGTCCGAGGCCGCGATCCCCGCATGGACGCACAACGTGGCGTAGGCGTCAGCGATGTCCTCGTCATCGGCCGCGAAGTCGCGCACCAAACTCGCCGCCTCCATGAACTGCCGCGCTTTGCGCAGTCGCCCATGCCGGATCGCGGCGTCGCAAACCCGTGTTCCCACTTCAGCCCCTCGTCTCACGCAGATGCTTCGCCAACCAGGCACGGCTTCCCGCCACGGTGAGCCCTTCGTCGAGCACGTCGCGCAGGACGGGTTCCTCCCGCGCTCGACCCACCAGTTCCGCCTCGGCGAACACCAGCGGCCGCAAGTCGTTGCCCGTCCACCGGCCGACATCGGCCGCCAGAAGGGCGATCTGCGCCTCCCAGCGTTGTCCGTCCGCCCCATCGGGAAAAACCAAGAGCAGATCCAGGTCGCTGTCCACCGTCATCGTTCCCCGAGCGGCGGAACCGAACACCGCCGCGTACACGGGCCGGACTTCCCAGCTCGTCAACCGTTCCTCGAGGCGAGCCAACAAGGTCTCCATGAGCCGGGAAAGGCCGATGACGTGCTCGGCGGCGAGGTGGTCCCGGTTGAACCGGTACACGAAAGCGCTTCCGGCCTTCTCGACGTGCAGGACGCCTTGCTTGGCCAAGCGCTGCAGCACCTTGCGAATACCCTCCTCCGAGTGCCGCGCCAGAACCCTCCGCAGCTGGCCCGCCGTGAACGTCGAGTCCACTCGCGCGAGCACGGCCAAGACGTCGCCGTCCAGAGTCGGCGTCACGGTCGACAACGGTCTGCTCAACTCCATTCCCCCACTATAGTACAATCTCCCGCACTATAGTGGGGGAGAAGTGGTCGGCAGGGGGAACGGCTCGGGCCCCAAGCGGACGGAGCCACAATGCGCTCGCCACGGGTGGGCAACCCGTTTTTCGGTCCGAGGAAAGGACTGGCCTACGCTCGGGTAGGTGTCGACGAAGTCCCCGTTCACGGCTCGGAGCGTTCTGCTCGTGGTGTGCGCTGTGGTGTTGGTCGGGGTCGCTGGGCTGGTGGTCGTGCGGGTCACGGGGCTCGACGCGGGGTCGGTGTTCGCGCTCGTGGTGGTCGGGGTGCCGTACGCGGTGGTCGTCACGGTGGTCGTCGGGGTCGTGGCGGCCGTGGCGAAGGCGCGGTGGTTGACGGTGTTCGCGCTCGGGCTGCTGGTGGTCCAAGTGGTGGTGCTGGTGCCGCGGTTCACCGCCGACGGGGCCGCGATCCCCGACGGGGCGGCGCGGTTGCGGGTCGCGACGGTCAACTCGCACGTCGGCAACGTGGACGCGAAGGCGCTCGTCGACTTCGTGCGCTCCGAGAGGATCGACGTGCTGGCCGTGGAGGAGCTCGCCCCGCAGGCGATTCCGGGGTTGGACGCGGCCGGGTTGCGGGAGGTGATGCCCTACCGCGAGTTGCGGCCGAAGGACGACTCCTCGCTGTACTCCCGATTCCCGTTCACCAGCAGCGGGCCGCTGCCCGCGCCGACCACGTGGCCGCAGACGACCGCCACGCTCACCGTCGCGGGCCGGGCGGTCGAGGTCGTCGCCGTGCACACCTACTACCCGGCGGGCGACCCCGACCGGTGGACGCGGGACATGGTGGCGCTGAAGGCCGTGGCGCACGAGAACTCCGTGCTGCTGGGCGATTTCAACGCCACGCTCGACCACGCGCCGATGCGGGACCTGCTGTCGGCGGGCCTGGTCGACGCCCACGCCGAGCTGGGGCGCGGGTGGGCGCCGACGTGGCCCGCCGACCGCGCGCTGCCGCCGCTCGTGCAGCTCGACCACGTGCTGCACGGTCACGGGTTCGCGGCCGTCGCGGTCGGCGAGCGCACGCTGCCCGGCTCGGACCACCGGCTGGTCTTCGCCGAGCTGGCCCTGGTCTAGTCGCTCGCGCGGCGCATGGCGCGCGCGCCGACGAGGACGCCCACCACGGCGAACCCGACCGCGCTGGCCACACCGTGCAGCACGGCGGTCCCGCTGAGGTGCCCGGCGAACAGGTCGCGTTCGGCCTCGACGACGTAGGTCAGCGGGTTCACCCGCGACACCGCGCGCATCCACGACGGCGCGGTGCCGAGCGGCAGCAGGACGCCGGACAGCATGAGCAGCGGGAACAGCAGCGTCTGCTGGACCACGTAGAACAGCGACTCCTGCTTGCGGGCGAGCACCGCCAGCGCGCAGGAGAACGCGCCGAGCCCGATGCCGATCACGGCCAGCAGCAGCATCGCGACCACCGCGCCGACGAGGTGCAGCTCGAAGCCGAACGGCAGCACCACGACGATGATCAACGCCGACTGCGCGAGCAGCAGCAGGGCTTCCTTGCCGGTGCGGCCGACGAGCATGGCGGACCGGCTGATCGGCGTGACGAGCATCCGGTCGAGCGAGCCGCCGGACATCTCGGTCATCAGCATGTACCCCGCGGAGATCGTGCCGGACAGGCCCATCATGATCAGCGTGCCGGGCACGAACCACTGCCACGCCGTGTCCCCGCCGCCCCACGCGAGGCCGGACAGCAGCGAGCCGAACAGGACCAGGAACACCACCGGCTGGGCCATGCCGAACACCAGGCCGATCGGGTTCCGCAGCTGCGGGCGCACCTCCCTGGCGAACACGACGGCGGTCTCGGTCGCGAACCTCATGCCGCGCTCTCCCTCAGGCTGCGCCCGGTGAGGGCGAGGAACACGTCGTCGAGCGTGGGCCGCCGGACCTCCGCCGTCCGCACGTCCACCGTGGCCGCGTCCAGCGCGCGCAGCAGCACCGGCAGCACGGCGGACCCGTCGGGCACCCGCAGCCGTACCGCGTCGCCGTCGACGACCACCTCGCGCGCCAACGGGATCCGGTCGGCGATCCGCGCGGCCCGCGCCGCGTTGTCGGTGACGACGGTGAGCTGGTCGCCCGCGAGGTTCGCCTTGAGCCGCTCGGCCGTGTCGTCGGCGATGATCCGCCCGTGGTCGATCACCACGACCCGTTCCGCCTTGGTGTCGGCCTCCTCCAGGTAGTGGGTGGTCAGGAAGACCGTCGTGCCCAACTGGTCGCGCAGCCGCAGGACGTGCTCCCACAGGTTGGCGCGGTTCTGCGGGTCCAGGCCGGACGACGGTTCGTCGAGGAACAGCAGTTCCGGCCGGTGGACGAGGCCGAGCGCGATGTCGAGCCGCCGCCGCTGCCCGCCGGACAGCGTGCCCGCGGGCCGGTCGGCCAGGTCTTCCAGCTCCATCGTGGCGAGCAGGTCGTCCGCCCGGCGGCGGGACTCGGCCGGGGTGAACCCGTGGCAGCGCCCCTGGGTCACCAGTTCGTCGCGAACCCGGAAGTACGGGCCCGCGCCGTTGCCCTGCCCCACGTAGCCGATGCGCCTGCGCACCGCGGCGGCGTCGGAGCGGATGTCGTGGCCCGCGATCCGGGCCTCGCCCGAGGTGGGCGGCAGCAATGTCGTCAACATTCCCAACGACGTCGACTTGCCCGCCCCGTTCGGTCCGAGGAATGCGACGAGTTCTCCTTTCGCGACATCGAGGTCGAGACCCCGAACCGCGTCCACGACCCGACGTTTCACCTTGAAACGCCTGGTCAGCCCCCGTGTTCTGATCAACTTCTCCTCCTGGTTCCGGGCATGCGCCAGCCGCGCCGGAGTAGGCGCCTGCCGATGGGTGGGATGCGAAAGCCCGAGAAGAGTAGGCCAGAAACACGCCGTTTCGTCAGGGTGCCTGACACTGGAACCATGCGCGCGCCCATTCCGTACCTGCTCGCCTACGCCCACACCATCGCCTCGCGGCTGGCCGACGCCGAACTCGAGCCGCACGGGCTGACCGTCCGGCAGTTCGGCCTGCTCGCGCAGCTGCGCGCCGAACCCGAGCTGACGATCTCGGAGTTGGCGCGGCAGCTGGGGATCACCCGCCAGTCGCTGCACGGGATGGTCGACGAGCTGGAGCGCGGCGGGCACCTCGTGCGCGAGCCGGGGGCGTCCGGCCGCACCCGCAGGCTCGCGCTGACGCCGGACACCGACCGGTTGCTGGCCGACGCGCGGGGGCCGCTGGCGCGGGCCGAGGCCGAGTTCCTGGGCCGGATGCCCGCGCGGGAGCGGGAGGCCCTGCGCACACTGCTGCAACGGGCGTTGGCCGAAGCGACCGACGACGAGGCCTGGCTGTGACGCCGGAAGAGGCGTAAGGTGAACTGTACGTTTAGTTTACTTTTGGGAGAACAGCGATGACCAGCACGTTCACCATCGGCGGCGACCTCGAAGTCGGCCGCCTCGGCTACGGCGCCATGCAGCTCCCCGGCCCCGGCGTGTGGGGCGAGTCCCGCGACCCCGAAGGCGCGGTCGCCGTGCTGCGGCGCGCGGTCGAGCTCGGCGTCACGCTGATCGACACCGCCGACGCCTACGGCCCGTTCACGGCCGACCTCCTCATCAAGGAGGCGCTGCACCCGTACGCCGACGGCCTCGTGATCGCGACGAAGGTCGGCTTCACCCGGCAGGGCCCCGGCCAGTGGACGCCCGTCGGCCGCCCGGAGTACCTGCGGCAGCAGACCGAGCTGAGCCTGCGCCACCTCGGCCTGGAGCGGATCGACCTGATGCAGCTGCACCGCATCGACTCCAAGGTCCCGCTGGCCGACCAGATCGGCGAGCTGGCCCTGCTCCAGCAGGAGGGCAAGATCCGGCACATCGGCCTGAGCGAGGTGTCCGTCGACGAGCTCAAGGCCGCGGGCGAGTTCGCGACCATCGTGTCGGTGCAGAACCTCTACAACCTGACCAACCGCAGCGCGGACCCGCTGCTCGACCACTGCACGGCGAACGGCATCGGCTTCATCCCGTGGTTCCCGCTCGCGACCGGCAAGCTCGCCAAGGAGGGCGGCCCGCTCGACCTGGCCGCCAAGGAGCACGACGCGTCCCCGTCGCAGCTCGCCCTCGCGTGGCTGCTCAAGCGCTCCCCCGTGGTGATGCCGATCCCCGGCACGTCGTCGGTGGCGCACCTGGAGGACAACATGGCCGCGGCGTCGATCGAGCTGACCGACGCGGAGTTCGCCGCGCTGACGGCGTGAGCGTCTGGTTCGTCACCGGGGCATCGCGCGGCCTCGGGGCGGAGATCGCCCGCGTCGCGCTGGCCGCCGGGCACGAGGTCGTGGCCACGGCCCGCGACCGCATGGCGATCCCGGCCGCGTCGCTGGCGCTCGCGCTGGACGTGACGGACAAGGCGCAGGCGGCCGCCGCCGTGGAGGCGGCGGTCGCCCGCTTCGGCCGGATCGACGTGCTGGTGAACAACGCCGGGCACGGGCTGCTCGGTGCCGTCGAGGAGACCTCCGACGAGGAGGTCAGGGCGGTGTTCGAGACGAACGTGTTCGGGCTGCTGAACGTCACCCGCGCGGTGCTGCCGGTGATGCGCCACCAGCGGGCCGGGCACGTGCTCAACATGAGCTCGGTCGGCGGCTTCACCCAGGGCGCCGGGTGGGGCGTGTACGGGGCGACGAAGTTCGCGGTGGAAGGCCTGTCCGAGGCCCTGCACTTCGAACTCGCGCCGCTCGGCGTGCACGTGACGGTCGTGGAACCGGGGCTGTTCCGCACCGACTTCCTCGACCCGTCCAGCCTGCGCCTGACCGAGGCCGAGATCGGCGACTACGCCGGGACCGCCGGGACCATGCGCGGCGGGGCGGCGAGCTGGAACCACTCCCAGCCGGGTGATCCGGCGAAGGCGGCGGCCGTGCTGCTGGAGGTCGTGGCGTCGCCGAACCCGCCGACGCGGATCCAGCTCGGCGCGGACTCGGTGGCCCGCGTGGAGGACAAGCTCCGCATCGTGCGGGAGGAGCTGGCCACCTGGCGTGCGCGGTCCCTGTCGACGGACCACACCCGGTGATGCGCCCGCAGAGCCTGCGGGCGCGGGAATCGGTGCTCACGGCGACGTGCGCGCTGCTGGAGGAGGGTGGGCTGCCCGCGGCGACCGTCGACGCCATCAGCGCGCGGTCCGGCGTCTCCAAGGCCACGATCTACAAGCACTGGCCCAGCCGCACGGCCGTGGCCGCGGAGGCGTTCGGCATCAAGATGGCCACGGCGGTGCCGCTGCCCGACACCGGCACCGCCGTCGGCGACCTCACCGAGCAGGTGCGGCTGGTCAGCGCGTTCTACGCCAGCCACGCCGGGTCAACGTTCGCGCAGCTGCTCGCCGCGTGCGTGACCGACCCGGCGGGCGCGCCGTACTTCCGCGAGTTCTTCCTCAACGGGCGGAGGAACGCCATCGGCGTGCTCTGGCGGCGTGCGCTGGAGCGCGGCGAGGTCGACGACCGGGTGGACGTGGAGACCGCGATCGACCTGCTGTTCGGCCCGTTGGTCTTCCGCCTGCTCAGCGGCCACGCGCCACTGGACGAGACCGAGGCGGAGGCCATCGCCGCGGCGGCGTTGACCGGGCTGCTCAGAGGTCGCGGATGACCCTCGCCGGGTTGCCCGCGGCGAACACCCGCTCCGGCACGTCCCGGACGACCACGGCTCCCGCGCCGATCACCGCGCTCGCGCCGATCGTCACGCCGGGGCAGACGATCACCCCGCCGCCGAGCCACGCGTTGGCGCCGATCGTGATCGGCTCGGGCCGCTCCCACCCCGCGCGGCGGCGGTCGTGGTCGTCCACCGGGTGCAACGCCGTGAGCAGTTGCGCCCGCGGACCGATCCGGACGTCGTCGCCGATCGTGATCGGGGCGTCGTCCATGAGGATCGCGTCGGTGTTGACGAACGCGCGGGCGCCGATCGTGATCAACGAGCCGTAGCTGCACTGGAACCTCGGCAGGACGACGGCGCCGGGTCCGAACCCGCCGAGCAGGCCGGTCAGGATCCGGCGCCGCTCCTCGTCGTCGTCCGCGCCGAGCGCGTTGAACGCGTCCAGCGCCCGCCAACAACGCCGCCGGTCCTCGACCAGGTCTGGCTCGTCGAGGTACCACTCGCCGCGCAGCATCCGGTCCTTCTGCTCCCCCACGATCAGACCAGGGGTTTCCGGCCGATCAGGTAGGCCTGGGGCGTCTTCTCGTGCTCCTCCGCCTCGCGCACCAGCCGGACGTCCACGACCAGGCCCGCGGTGGTGAACAGCTCCGCCACGAAGTCCGGTCGCAGGCGGTACGCGTCGGCCTCGACGTCGTGGCCGTAGGCGTTGGTGATGCGCCTGCGCTCGTCACCGATCTGGAACGCGGTCAGCAGCCGCCCGCCCGGCTCCAGCACCCGCGCCAGCTCCGCCACCAGCGCTGGCAGCCGCTCCAGCGGCGTGTGGATCAGGGAGTACCACGCCAGCGCGCCGGCGAGCGAGCCGTCGGGCAGGTCGAGCGCCGCCATCGACCCCACGTCGAACCGCAGGTGCGGGTGCGTCCGCCGCGCCACCTCGACCATGCCGGGCGACAGGTCGACGCCGAAGACGTCCAGCCCCAACTCGGCCAGGTGGCCCGTGAGCCGACCCGGACCGCAGCCGAAGTCGCCGACCCGGCCGGACTTGCCGACCTGCTCGGCGAACGCGCCCAGAACCGCTCGGTCCCAGGTGTTCGACGCCAGCTCGTCCTTCAGCGTTTCGGCGTAGGACTCGGCGACGGTGTCGTAGGCGGTCCGCGTCTCGGCCACGTAGGCGGGTTCGGTCATGGGCCGGAACGCTATCCCAGTCGTGGAGCCGATTCCGGTGAAGGGGCCAACTCGGCGTGGTGGTCCACGGCCCACTGGGCGAGCGCCGACAGCGGTTCCAGCAACGACCTGCCGAGGTCGGTCAGCGAGTACTCCACGGCGGGCGGGTTCGTCGGGAACACCGTGCGCCGCACCAGCCCCTCGTGCTCCAGGCCGCGCAGCGTCCTGGTCAGCATCCGCTGGCTGACGCCCTCGATGGACCGGCGCAACTCGTTGTAGCGGAACGACTTCCCGCCGAGCAGCACGATCACGACGACGCTCCACCGGTCGCCGACCCGGTGCAGGACATCGGTCACGGGGCACGCCCGGTGCTCCTCGATCGGCACGGGGGTGGTCAGCGTCATGGCTACCGGGCACACGGATGTGCCTCCTTCCGCGTCGGCGCAACGTCCTCGACAGTGAGCCTATGGGGAAGACGATCGTGATCGCGGGTGGGACGGACGGCATGGGACGCGCCATCGCCGTGGAACGGGCGGCGGCGGGCGACACCGTCGTCGCCATCGGCAGCAGTGAGGAGAAGGCGCGCGGACTCCCGGAGGGCGTGCGGTTCCTGCGGGCCGACCTGGCGTCGATCGCCGAGGTCGACCGGGTGGTGCGGGAGCTGGCGGACGTCGACGTGCTGGTGCTGATGGCGAACCGGTTGCACGCCAAGCGGACCGTGACGGCGGACGGGCTGGAGGCGACCTTCGCGCTCTACTACCTGAGCCGCTTCCTGCTGGCCCACGCGCTCAAGCCGGGGTTGGTCGTCGCGTTCTCCGCGCCGGGGGCCACCGCGGGGAAGGTGCACTGGGACGATCTCCAGCTGGAGCGCGGGTACTCGTCGGTGAAGGCGCAGATGCAGGCGGGTCGGATGAACGACCTGCTGGGCGTGGCGTTCGCCGAGGAGACGGGGATCCCGTACGTCCTCCACCACCCCGGTTTCACCAGGACCAACGCCATCTCCCAGATGCCCCAACCGATGCGGGCCGTCGTGCGGGTGATGGAGAAGGTCGCCGCGCGGTCGGTGGCGGACGCGATCCGGCCGGTCCTCCCGCTGATCGAGACACCGCCCGCGGGCGGCTTCCACCCGATCGACCGGGGCGAGCCGGTGGACCCGGCGCTGCGGACGTTCGACCGCGCCGACGCCGCACGGCTGGCCGAGCTCACCCGTGAGGTCGTTCGAAGAAGGCGATGAACTGGTCCATGGCGGCGTTCACGCCGTCGAGGTCGTCCGTGGCGACCAGGTCGAGCAGCAGCCCCCGTGACACCGCGAGGCCGAGACGGGCACGGGCGCGGGCCTCGTGGAGGGGTAGGCCCGCGCGGTGCTCGTAGGCGGCCAGCGGCTCGATCCACGACTCGACGATGCCGTCGAGCAGCGCGCTCGTGCCGGGACGGCCCTGGACGGCCTGGCCGTACAGCTCGAAGAACAGCCGTTCGTGGGCGCGCAGCGAGGGGTCGGTGAGGCGGTTCCAGAACCGGCGGGCGAGCTGCGCGGGCGTGCTGTCGACGTCCGCGGTCAGCTCGGCGAGCGCCTGGCGCTGGTTCGCCTCGACGGCCTGGACGACCGCGACGAGGAGGCCTTCCTTGGAGCCGAAGTGGTAGCTGAGCATCCGGTGGCTGGTGCCCACGGCCGCCGCCAGCGAGCGGAGGCTCAGGTCGCCGAGGCCGTGCGCGGCGATGTGCTCGATCACGGCGGCGAGCAGCCGATCCCCTTGTCCAGGCATGTACCAGATGGTACATGTACCACATGGTACAGAGAGTGGACGCCTCCGCGAGCACGACCGCGAGCCCGGAACGGGTGTACGCGCTGGTCCGGGACGGGTCGACGTGGCCGACCTGGTCGACGCTGGACTCCTTCGAACTGGAACGCCCCGGCGACACCGAGCGGGAGGGGCTCGGCGCGATCCGGGTGTTCCGCACGAAGCGCTTCCCGAAGCCGGTCGTCAGCCGGGAGGAGATCGTGGAACTGGTGCCGAACCGCAGGCTGGGCTACGCGCTGCTGTCCGGCCTGGCGGTGCGGGACTACCGGGCGTTCGTCGACCTCGAACCCGACGGGACTGGCACGAGGATCCGCTGGCACTCGTCGTTCCGGCCCGTCGTGCCCGGCACCGGATGGCTCTACCGGCGGGCGCTCCAGCGGATCATGACGGCCTGCGTGCGCGGTTTGGCCGACCACGCCGCGGGTACCACCTGAGGAAAACCACACCCTCATCGTGCGGTCGGCTTCATGGCGGGCGTCGGGGTCCGATTCCTAGCGTGGAGGCCATGAGCAACCCGGTTTCAGCGATCGTCGAGTGGGTCACCGGCCTGATGACCACGCTCGGCGCCCCCGGCGCGGGCCTGGCCATCGCACTGGAGAACCTGTTCCCACCCCTGCCCAGCGAGGTGTTCCTGCCGTTGGCGGGGTTCACCGCGAGCCGCGGCGGCATGAGCCTGGTCGCCGCCATCGCCTGGACCACAGCCGGATCGGTCGTCGGCGCGGTGGCGCTGTACTACGTCGGAGCGCTGCTCGGCCGGGAGCGGGTGCGCGCCATCGCCGCGAAGCTGCCGCTGGTGAAGGTGTCCGATGTGGACAAGACCGAGGACTGGTTCGCCAAGCACGGCACCAAGGCCGTGTTCTTCGGCCGGATGATCCCCCTCTTCCGCAGTCTGATCTCCATCCCCGCCGGCATCGAACGCATGCCGCTGCCCAGGTTCCTCGGCCTGACCGCCGCGGGCAGCCTGGTGTGGAACACCGCCCTGATCATGGCGGGCTACCTGCTCGGCGAGCAGTGGCACCTGGTCGAGCAGTACACGGGGTACGTCTCCACGGCCGTGCTCGTCCTGGTCGGGATCGCCGTCGCCTGGTTCGTGGTCTCCCGCCTCATCGGGCGCGAGCGCAGCGGTCAGGACCCCAGGTAGCGCAGCACCGCCAGCACCCGGCGGCTGTAGCCGTCCACTCCGGACAGACCGAGCTTCTCGAACACGTTGTACACGTGCTTCTCCACCGCGCTCTGCGACACGTGCAACCGGGCCGCGATGGTCGCGTTGGTGCAGCCCTCGGCCATCGCGGCCAGCACGTCCCGCTCGCGCGGGGTCAACGTCCCGACGTCACGCGTGGTGCGGGACAACAACCGCCGCACCACCTCGGGGTCGAACGCGGCCCCGCCGGAGCCGACCCGGCGCAGCGCGTCGAGGAACTCGTCCACCCGCACGACCCGGTCCTTGAGCAGGTACCCCACGCCGTCGGACTGCCCGGTGAGCAGTTCGACGGCGTACCGCTTCTCCACGTACTGCGACAGCACCAGCACCCCCACCGCGGGCCACCGCCTGCGGATCTCCAGCGCCGCGTGCAGGCCCTCGTCGGTGTTGGTCGGCGGCATCCGCACGTCCGTCACCACCACGTCCGGTTGGTGGGCCGCGACGGCGTGCACCAGGGCGTCACCGTCGCCCACGGCCGCGACGACGTCGTGCCCCTCCTCGACCAGCAGCCGCACCAGCCCTTCGCGCAGCAGCGTCGAGTCCTCGGCCAGGATCACCCGCACGGCAGCTCCGCCTCGACCACGGTCGGCCCGCCGACCGGGCTCTCGACGGCGAACCGCCCGTCCAGCGCCGCCACCCGCCGGGCCAGCCCCGCGAGGCCGACCCCGTCCGGGTCCGCTCCCCCGCGCCCGTCGTCCTCGACCCGCACCCACACCACCCCTTCGTCCCTGCGCACCACCACGGCGACACCGCTCGCGCCGGAGTGCTTCGCCGCGTTCGTCACGGCCTCGCACACCACGAAGTACGCGGCCGTCTCCACCGGCGCGGCCACCTCCCCGGCCAACCGCACGTCGATCCGCACCGGCACGGCCGACCGGTCCGCCACGGCCGTCAACGCCTCGCCGAGCCCGAGCGAGTCCAGCGCCGCGGGGTAGACCCGCCAGGCGACCTCGCGCAGGTCCTCCAGGACCCGCGCCGACTCGTCGTGGGCCTGCCGCAGCAACTCGTCCGCCTTGGCGGGGTTCCGGCGCGCTCGCCCGAGCAGCATCCCCAACGCCACCAACCGCTGCTGCACACCGTCGTGCAGGTCGCGTTCGATCCGCCGCCGTTCGGCGTCGACCGCCTCCACGACCCCCGCGCGGCTCGCGGCGAGCTGCTCGATCCGCTGCCGCAGCAACTCCCGTTCGCTCACCCCGAGGAACCGGTGCGCGACCCGCCGTTCCAGCGCGACCACGCCGAGGATCCCCTGCACCTCCACGAACAGCAGCACCACGCCCGCCAGCGCGGTCCAGCCGAGTTCGGCCGCGTTCGAGAGGTCCAGCTCCCCCGTGCCGAGCCGCCACGCGATGACCGCCGCCCAGTACAGGCCGTAGAACAGCCACGCCACCACCACGCCGCCGAGCAGCCCCACCAGCGCCCGCACCGCGAGGAACCGGCGGGCCTGCCGCTCCAACGGCTCCGCGCTGTCCACACCGAGGAACACCAGCAGCCGACGGCGTTCCAGCCGCGCGAACCAGGCCACCACGCGGTCGGAGAACCCGAGCGCGGGCAGTTCGACCAGCACGCCGAAGAAGCCGAGCAGCAGCCCCACGACCCGCCGCACCGCTGTCCCCACCGCTCCCCCACCCGTCGCAGTCGACGACAAGCGTGCCACGGAGGTCAGCCGACCAGGGCGGGAGCCAGCAACTCCTTGATCTCCCGCACGGCCGCGCGACCCGCTCGCGACGCGCCGACCGTGCTGGCCGACGGGCCGTAGCCCACCAGGTGCACGCGCGGCTCGGCCACCACGCGGGTGCCGTCGAGCTTGATGCCGCCGCCGGGTCCGCGCAGCTTCAACGGGGCCAGGTGGTCGATCGCGGGCCGGAACCCGGTGGCCCACAGGATCGCGTCGGCGCGGATCTCGCGGCCGTCGGCCCAGGCGACCCCGGTCGCGGTGATCCGGTCGAACATCGGCAGCCGCTCCAGCAGCCCCGCCTCCTGCGCGGCCCGCACCTGCGGTGTCCGGAACAGGCCCGTCACGCTCACGACGCTGGCGGGCGGCCGTCCGGCGCGCACGGCCTCGTCCACCCGCGCCACCACGGCCCGGCCGATGTCCTCGGTGAACGGCTCGTCGCTGAACAGCGGCTCCCGCCGGGTGACCCACGTGGTCGTGGCGTGCTTCTGGATCTCCAGCTGGAGCTGGATCGCCGACGACCCGCCGCCGACGACGATGACGTGCTGCCCGGCGAACTCCTCGGGCCGCGCGTAGTTCGCGGTGTGCAGCTGGCGGCCGCGGAACAGCTCCTGGCCGGGGTAGCGCGGCCAGAACGGGTGCGTCCACGTGCCGGTGGCGTTGATCAACGCCCGCGCCGACCACGTCTCGTCCGCGCTCTCGACCAGCAACCGCCCGTCGTCGCCGTAGCGGACGGCGGTCACGCTCACCGGCCGCTGGACGTGGATGTCGTTGCGCCGCTCGAAGTCGGCGAAGTAGGCGGGCAGCACCTCGTTGGCCGGAGCGCGGTCGTCGACCACCTCGAACGGCATGGCGGGCAGGTCGTGGATGCCGTGGACGGTGGCCATCCGCAACGTCGGCCACCGGTGCTGCCAGGCGCCGCCGGGACCCCGGTCGGCGTCGAGCACCACGTGGTCGATCCCGGCCCGGCGCAGGAAGTAGCCGCTGGACAAGCCCGCCTGCCCGGCCCCGATCACCACGACGTCGACGCTGATCACACCTCGTCCAACATCCCCGAGTTCGCCGAACTTCCGTCGCCCGCGTCACAATCCCGCTATCTTCGGGCGAGTGCACAAGATCCTTTCAACGGTCCTCGCCCTCGCGCTGGTCACCGCCGCGGCGAGCCCTGCCGCGGCGGACACCTCCGCCGCCGACGCCCGTGCCTCGGTGCCCTCGGACGTGACCGTCGCGTTCGCCGTCTACGACCGCGACTCCGCTCGCACCACCCTGCAGTACAACGAGCACCAGCAGATCCGCTCGGCCTCCGTGGTCAAGCTGCTCATCGCGCTGGACTACTTCGAGACCAACGGTCCCGACACCCCGATCCCGGACGCGGACCTCGCACTGCTGGTGCCCATGCTGCGCTCCAGCAACGACGACGCGGCCAGCGAGCTGTGGGTGCGCCTCGGCTGGGAGAAGATCGTCGAGCGGGCGGTGACCCGCCTGCACCTGGTGGACTCCGCGCCGCCGGTCAACGTCGGCTTCTGGGGCTACACCGCGCTCAGCGCCGCGGACGTCGTGACCATCTACCGGCACGTCCTGGAGGACGCGCCCGCCCGCGTCCGCGACTTCATCATGGACAACCTCTACGCGGCGACCACGTGCGCCTCGGACGGGTTCGACCAGTCCTTCGGCATCCCCCAGGCCCTCCCCGGCAAGGTGGCGTTCAAGCAGGGGTGGTCGCGCTTCGGCGACGTCCCGCCGCGTCCCTGCGTCGAGCCCAAGCCGCGCCGGTTCATCGGGGCGTCGAAGGACGGTGACGAGCGCGGCCTCGCGCCGGACCTCGTCCGTCCGGCGATGCACACCACCGGCGTCTACGGCCACAAGATCATGGCCGTGCTGACCCTGGAGCCGGAGGGCACGACCTGGGACCAGTCCGCCCAGCGGATCACCGTCCTGACCGGGGCCGTGTACCTCGCGGAGCGCATCATCGGCGGACACGCCGTGTGACGACCGTCGCGGGCGGGAATGTTCCCGCCCGCGACGGGTTTCCAGTGTCATGACCCGACTCCGCGACGTGCCGCTGTCCGTGCTCGACCTGGCCACCATCGGCAGCGGTTCGGACGCGTCGACGGCGCTGCGGAACACCACCGAGCTGGCCCGGCACGTCGAACGGCTCGGCTACCGGCGGTTCTGGCTCGCCGAGCACCACAGCATGCCCGGCATCGCCAGCTCCGCGCCCGCCGTGCTGATCGGCCACGTCGCGTCGGCCACCTCCACGCTCCGCGTCGGCTCCGGCGGCGTGATGCTGCCCAACCACGCGCCGCTCGTCGTGGCCGAGCAGTTCGGCACGCTCACGGCGCTGCACCCGGACCGGATCGACCTCGGCATCGGCCGCGCGCCCGGCACGGACCAGAAGACCGCCCGCGCGCTGCGCCGGTCGACCGGCACGCTGTCGGCGGAGGACTTCCCGCAGCAGCTCACCGAGCTGATGGGCTACTTCGACGGCACCGAGGACATCACCGCCGTGCCCAGCACCGGGAACAAGCCGCCGGTGTGGCTGCTCGGCTCCAGCGGCTACAGCGCCCAGGTCGCGGGCATCCTCGGCCTGCCGTTCGCGTTCGCCCACCACTTCAGCGCCGAGAACACGCTGCCCGCGCTCGCGCTGTACCGGCAGAACTTCCGGCCGTCGACCGTGCTCCAGGAGCCGTACGCGATGGTCTGCGCCGCCGTGATCGCCGCCGACACCACCGAGCACGCGCGGTGGATCTCGGCCCCGGCGGGCCTGGCGTTCCTGCGGCTGCGCGGCGGCAAGCCCGGCCTGTTCCCCTCCCCGGAGGAGGCGGCCGCGTACGAGTACAGCGACGTCGAGCGGATGTTCATCGAGGACCGCGCGTCGTCGATGGTGATCGGCGACCCGGCGACCGTGGACGCGGGCCTGGCCAAACTGCTGGACGAGACGCAGGCCGACGAGCTGATGATCACGACGATGGTGCACTCCAACGCGGACCGGATGCGGTCCTACGAGCTGGTGACCGAACTGGCGGGCCGACCGGTCAGCGTGTGACCCACTAATCCGAACGGGTGATTCGAGGGCACGGGTGTAGCACCTGCCGCGCACCGCGCGATGTCGTAGTCGAGCGCGCACGCCCCCCGACGCGCTCAACTACTCCCGAGCCCTCGGGCCCGGAGTGCAGCACGAAATATCGGCCGCCGCCGCGATCGGTGTGGGTGGTGCCCCTGTGGCACCACCCACGCCGTCGGCCGCTGGTCATCACGTCTTGGCCACAGCCAGGCACCAGGTGCGAATCAAGCACCGGAATCGGCCCCGCGCTTCCCGAAACACCGTCATGGTGGTGGCAGTCGCAGTCGCGCCCACCGCCGGGGCGGAAAGGGGAGTTCGTGAAGTTCGCCAAACTGGCCGTCGGCATCTGCCTGACCTTGGCCGTGGCGGGATGTGCGGGCGCCCCCGATCTCGTCAGCGCGCCCGCGGCCCAAGCCAACGAGAACCCCTCGGCCCGGCAGGGCGGCGTCGCGGACGCCCCCTCGGCCGCCCCGTACACCGCCTTCGGCGCGCAGCACGTGTGGACGACCGGCCTGTCGATCACCATCGGCCAGCCGAAGACGCTGCAACCCAGTGAGACCGCGTTCCCCAAGGCCGCCCGCATGGCCGTGGTCAGCGTGACGATCACCAACGGCAGCAAGACCGAGTACCGCCCCACCCAGCTGTCGATCCGCGCCCTCGCCGACGGCAAGCCGTCGCAGGAGGTCATCGACTCGGTCCAGGGCCTCAACGGCATCACCACCGCCGTCCACGAACTCCCGCCCGGCCGGGACACCACGGTCACCTTCGCGTTCGCGGCCCCCAAGGACCCCGTGCGCCTCCAGTTGATCGTGGAACCCAACGGGGCGGACCAGGAGCCCAGCGCCACCTTCGAAGGCCAGGCCTGAGTACCGTCTGGGACATGAGCGAGCAGAAGCGCCTCTCCCCCGGCGACCAGGCGCCGGCGTTCACCCTCCCCGACAGCGAGGGCAAACCCGTCTCACTGGCGGACTACCTGGGCCGATCCGTCGTCGTCTACTTCTACCCGGCGGCGAGCACGCCCGGCTGCACCAAGCAGGCGTGCGACTTCCGCGACAGCATCGGGTCGCTGGCCGAGTCGGGCTACGACGTCGTGGGCATCTCCCCGGACAAGCCCGCGAAGCTGGCCAAGTTCGCCGCCGCCGAGGAGCTGAACTTCCCGCTGCTGTCCGACGAGGACCGTTCGGTGCTGGCCGAGTGGGGCGCGTACGGCGAGAAGCAGAACTACGGCCGCACGGTCGTCGGCGTGATCCGCTCGACGTTCCTCGTGGACCCCGAGGGCAGGATCGCGAAGGCCATGTACAACGTCCGCGCCACCGGCCACGTCGCCAAGCTGCTGCGCGAACTGCCCGCCTGACCACCCGCTCGCCTGGAAGCCGCGCAGGAGGTACGAGTTGTCCGTGGGACGCGAGTACGGCCACTTCGGTGGGACCCCGAGGCCTCGCGGGTCGCAGAACGCCGTGATCGGCACCGTCGAGTACCTGGCGCTGCACGAGGACTCCGTGGCGCGCCTGGTCAACACGGCACGTGCGGAGGCGGGTCTGCCGCCGCTGCGGCAGGACGACCGCCTGCGCGCGGCGGCCAGGGCGCACAGCAAGGACATGGCGGTGCGCGACTTCTGCGCGCACGTCACGCCCGACGGCGTCACCCCGCTCGACCGGATGCTCGCCGCCGGGTGCCCCACCCCCGGCGGCGAGAACGTCGCCACCGGCCAGGAGAACGCTCACGTCGTGATGCAGGCCTGGATGGACAGTCCTGGGCACCGCGCCAACGTGCTGAGCCCCTTCTTCGCCATCATCGGGGTCGGCGCGTACTTCGGTCGCGGTGGCCCGTGCTGGACCCAGAACTTCGGCTACTGAGCCAGCGCCCGCAGGTTCGGCAGCAGCAGCCGGAGCGCCCGGCCGCGGTGCGACAGGGCGTCCTTCTCCGGCGGGGCGAGTTCGGCGGACGTGACCTCGTGGCCCTCGGGCACGAAGATCGGGTCGTAGCCGAAGCCGTTGGAGCCCCGCGTGGAGCGGATGATCGTGCCGCGCCACTCGCCGCGCACGACCGTGGACTCGCCGCCCGGCACCACGAGGGCCGCCGCGCACACGAACCCGCCGCCGCGGCGGTCGTCCGGGACGTCGCCCAGCTGCGCCAGGACCAGGTCCACGTTGGCCTGGTCGTCGCCGTGCTTGCCGGACCAGCGGGCCGACAGGACGCCGGGCATCCCGTTCAGCGCGTCGATGGCGATGCCCGAGTCGTCCGCCACGGACGGCAGGCCCGTCGCCTCGGCGGCGTCGCGGGCCTTCGCCAGGGCGTTGCCCTCGAACGTCGGCTCGGTCTCCGGGGCCTCGGGGAACTCGGGCACGTCGTCGAGGCCGACGACCTCGATGCCGTCGAGCCCCTCGGCGGCCAGGATGCGGCGCAGTTCGCCGAGCTTCTTGGCGTTGCGGGACGCCAGCAGCAGCCTGGTCACGAGCGGGACTTCTTCGGCTTCGGCTCGGGCAGCACGCCGGGGTACGGCAGCGCCAGCGCCTCGGCCTGGAGGCGGTTCAGCTCGGCGCAGCCCTCCAGGGCGAAGTCGAGCATCTTGTCCAGGGTGGACCGCGCGAAGGTCGCGCCCTCGCCGGTGCCCTGCACCTCGATGAGCGTGCCCGCGTCGGTGGCGACGACGTTCATGTCGACCTCCGCGCGCGAGTCCTCCTCGTACGGCAGGTCCAGGCGCACGCGACCGTCCACAACGCCCACCGAGACGGCCGACACGGCGCACGCCAACGGCTTCGGGTCGGCCAGCCTGCCAGCGGCCCCCAGCCAGGTGATGGCGTCGGCCAGCGCCACGTAACCGCCGGTCACGGCCGCGGTGCGGGTGCCGCCGTCGGCCTGGATCACGTCGCAGTCGATCACGATGGTGTTCTCGCCCAGCGCGGCGAGGTCGATGCACGCCCGCAGCGAGCGGCCGATCAGCCTGCTGATCTCGTGCGTCCGCCCGCCGACCCGGCCCTTCACGGCCTCGCGGTCACTGCGGGTGTGGGTCGCGGAGGGGAGCATCGCGTACTCGGCGGTCACCCAGCCGAGACCGGAGCCCGCCCGCCACCTCGGCACGCCCTCGGTCACGCTCGCGGCGCACAGCACCCTGGTGTTGCCGAACTCCACCAGCACCGATCCCGCGGGCCACTGCTGGTAGCCGCGGGTGATCCGGATGTCGCGCAGCACGTCGTCGTTCCTGCCATCGGTCCTCAGCACGCCACTACCCTAAGGTGCTCGCCAGGTGAACCAAGGGACGGCCCACCGGCGTAGGGAGAGGCATGGCACTCGCAGACGACCTGGTGACGATCAACGGCATTCCGGCGCACCCCCTTCTGGTCCACGCCGTGGTGGTGCTGCTGCCGCTGGCGGCCCTCGGCGCGATCGCGCTGGCGGTCCGGCCGTCGTGGCGGCGCAAGTACTCGTGGCCGGTGCTCGGGCTGACGATCGTCGGCGTCGGGGCCGTGCCGCTGGCGCAGAAGGCGGGCGAGCAGCTGGAGGCGAAGCTCGCCGGGCTGGACAACCCGCTGATCGCGCGGCACGCGGACCTCGGCAACGACCTGCTGCCGTTCGCGCTGGGCTTCCTGGTGGCCGTGGTGCTGCTGGTCGTCGCGGGTCGGCTGGCCGACCGCGAGGGCACGGCGGCGGCCGAGACGCCGGACATCCCGAAGACGTGGCGGCGCATCGCGATCGTCATGTCGGTGCTCGTCGTGCTGGCCGGGGTGGCCAGCACGGTGCAGGTGGTCCGGATCGGCGACAGCGGCGCGACGGCCGTCTGGAACGGCGTCGGCACGAACTAGGCGCCGGTCCTCCCTAGGGCAGGGTCAGCGGCGTGGTCGCCGAGCGCTTCAACGTCCGCGTGACGGTGCAGAGCTGCTGGACGGCCCGCCGCACGACGGTCTCCAGGGCGGCGCGCTGCGCGTCGTCCAACCCGGACAGGTCGTAGTCGAGCGAGACCGGCACCGTGGCCACCTCGTGGGCGCCCTCGACGCTCACGTGCTCGGCGTGCGCGGTGAACTCGCCGACCCGCCGGGTGAGCAGGGTCTCGGCGGTCACGGCGACGCAGCCCGCCGCGGCGGCCAGCAGCAGCTCCATGGGGCTGAAGGAGCCCTCCTGGTCCTTGCGCCCGATCCGGACCTCCGCGCCCCGCCCGTTGGTCGCGATGAACTCGTGCTCGCCCGCCTGGCGGACGTCAATGTTCGACACCCCTCGAAACTAGCTCACCCGCGCCGCCACGGGTTCGGGTCCGGGCGGCGCGGGTGATTTTCACGGAGAGAGCTAGTCGATGCGGTCCGCGGTCGCCTTCGCGAGCCTTGCGCCACGCCCGCCGGCGAAGAGGCACACCGCAGCCGGCTAGTCGATGCGGTCGGCGGTCGCCTTCGCGAGCCTGCGCACGTACTCGATGTCGCCGCAGCCGTCGGCGATCCGCTCCTGCCGCTCCTCGAGGAAGTCCTTGCCCAGCTCCTCGCGGCGCTCGTCGGCGACCTCGGAGCGGGCGTCGTTGAGGATGGTGCGCTCCTCCTCGTCCACGTGGTGGTTGAGGGCCTCGACCAGTTCCTCGAGCTTGTCCTCCCACTCGTCGGACTCGGTGTCGGACACCTCCATCAGCGCGAGCAGGGCCTGGTGGCCTTCGGCGTGCTCCTCGGCTCCGTGGTCGACCTCGTGGTCGTCGACCTCCTTGTACCGCTTGAGCGCGGGGTAGACCTTGGTCTCCTCGGCTTCGGCGTGGGCGACGAGCAGTTCGGCGAGCTCGCCGAGGAGCGCGGTGCGGTCGGAGGTGCGGTCGCGCAGGTCGCGGAACAGCTCCTCGAACCGGCGGTGGTCGGCCAGGATCAGCTCGACGACGTCGGTGGCCATCTTCGTCCTCCAAGTGGTGGGTAGCTGCGGATACCCACCACCGGGGCTAGCCAATCCGGTAGCGCTCGCCCTGCCTCGCCAGTTCAGCCGGTCCGGTGAACGCGGTCCGCGCCTCGGCCAGCAGGGCGTCCGGGTCGTCCCACGGCGCGATGTGCGTGAGCAGCAGCCTGCCGACGCCCGCCTCGGCGGCCACCGCGCCCACCGGGCAGCCCGCCTCGGCCAGCAGCACGTCGACGCCCGCGGCCAGCGCCGGGTGGGCGCCGTAGGCGAGCGTGGCGCGCTCGGTGGCGATCCGGAACCCGAACGCCTGGCCCAGCGGCGCGGCGGTGATCTCGAACGGCCCGCGGCGGATCGGGCCCTCGGCGAGCGGCCGGAAGTCGAACACGTCGGACAGGTCCGTGACGACGAGCTCCTCGGCGTTCTCCGCGTACGCCCTGGCGAAGCGGTCCGGGGCCTCGGGGGGCGCGTGCACCTCCAGCCGCCGTTCGGCCGGGTCGTAGGGCGGGTGCGTGTGGTAGCGGCGCAGCACCGTCAACGCGGTCAGGTCGCTGCAGTGGTCCGGGCACAGCTGCGACAGCACGAGCGCGTCGATGGCGAACGGGTCGCACCGCGTCTGGAGCGCGGCGAGCACCCCGCTGCCGAAGTCGAGGACGAGGCGGAAGCCGTCGGCCTCCACGAGGTAGCCGGACGCCGCGGCGTTCGGCCCCGGCAACCGGCCTGAGCAGCCGAGGATGGTCAGGAGCACGCGTGCGAGCCTCGCACGTCACCCCATCGCGTGAAACGCGGAAACACCCAGTTGGGGCAGGAACCTTCGGGCCAGCCTGGTGAACGACTCCAGGTCGCCGGTGCAGCTGAACAGCTGGTCGGGTTCACCCTCGCGGAACTCGTCGCGCTCGGTCAGCACCCGCATGACGTCCTTGACCGTCTCCTCGGCGCTGGACACCAGGGTCACCCGCTCGCCCATCACGATCTGGATCACGCCGGTCAGCAGCGGGTAGTGCGTGCAGCCGAGCACGAGGGTGTCCACGTCGGCCCGCTGCAACGGCTCCAGGTAGCCCTGGGCGAGGTTGAGGACCTGGCGGCCGGAGGTGGTGCCGCGCTCGACGAAGTCGACGAACCGCGGGCACGCCACGGCCGTGACCTCGACGTCGCGGGCCGCGGCGAACGAGTCCTGGTACGCGCCGGAGGTGATCGTGCTGACCGTGCCGATGACGCCGATCCGGCCGGTGCGGGTGGTGGCGACCGCGCGCCGCACGGCGGGGACGATCACCTCGACCACGGGCACGTCGTAGCGCTCGCGGGCGTCGCGCAGGCAGGCCGCGGACGCGGTGTTGCAGGCCATCACGATCATCTTCGCGCCGTCGGCCACGAGCCGGTCGCACAGCGCCAGCGCGTGCTTGCGCACGTCCGCGATGGGCAGCGGCCCGTACGGGCCGTTCAGGGTGTCGCCGATGTACCGGATCCGCTCGGCGGGCAGCTGGTCCATGATCGCCCGAGCGACGGTGAGCCCTCCGCCGCCGGAGTCGAAGATGCCGATCGGGGCGTCCGCGGAAGTCACATCGTCAGACTAGCCGGCGTCGACGTGGTGACCCGGCGGGAGTCCCTGGCCACGCCCCACGCGGCGAGGACGCCGCCGAGCGCGCCGAACAGGTGGCCCTCCCAGGAGACGCCGGGCTGGCCGGGCAGCACGCCCCAGAGCGCCCAGCCGTAGGCGGCGAACACCAGCACGGCCACCACGATCTGCCACGGGGCGCGCGCGAAGATGCCGCGGACCAGCAGGAACGCCAGGTAGCCGAAGATCAGCCCGGACGCGCCGATGTGGCTGGCCGGTGAGCCGACGAGCCAGATGCCGAGCCCGCTCGCCAGCCAGATCACCACCGTGACCTGCGTGAACTGCTTCAGCCCTCCCGAGGTGGCGAGGAAGCCGAGCACCAGCAGCGGCACGGCGTTGCCGGTCAGGTGGCCCCAGTTGGCGTGCAGCAGCGGGTACCAGATGAGGTTGTCCCACTGGCTGAAGTCGCGCGGGATCACCCCGTCGTTGTCGAGGGTGTGGCCGAGCGCGGTGTCGACGCCCTCGATCACGAAGAGGAGCGCGACGAACCCGGCCACGACGGCCGCCGACAGCAGCGGCTGCGGCGGGATGATCCGCTTGGAGAGCTGCTTCGGCGCCTGCGCGCTGGTCGTGTCCACCCCCCAAGGTTACGTGCGGGAACAGGAAAAAGGGGCCGTCCGCTTAAGGTGGGCCGGTGTCGATCGACGTAGCGGTGCGCATCCAGGCCGAACTGGGCGAAGGACCTACCTGGGACCGGGCGAGCTCCACCCTGCTGTGGGTGGACGTGCTGGCGGGCGAGGTGCACCGGTACGCGCCCGCGCGGGACGACGACGCGGTGCTCGTGCTGCCGCAGCACGTCGGCGCCGCGAAGCCCCGCGCGATGGGCGGGCTGGTGGCGAACCTGCGCGACGGGATCGCGCTGGTCGACCGGGACGGGGCCAAGACGTGGCTCGTCTACTGGGCGCGCGACGGGGTCCGCGGCAACGACGCGGCGGTCGACCCGGCGGGCCGGTTGTGGGCGGGCACCATGCGCTACGACACGGCTCCCGGCGGCGGCTGGCTGGCGCGCGTCGAGCCGACCGGCGCCGCGAAGGTGGTGCTGGACGACGTGACCATCAGCAACGGCATCGGCTGGAGCCCCGACGGCACGCGGATGTACTACATCGACACCCCGGAGCAGCGGATCGACGTGCTGGACTACGACGTCGACACCGGCGAGGCCACCGGGCGGCGGCCGTTGTGCGCGGTGGAGGGCACGCCCGGCAGCCCGGACGGGTTGACGGTCGACGCGGACGGCTGCGTGTGGGTGGCGCTGTGGGGTGGAGCGGCCGTGCGCCGGTACACCCCGAAGGGCGTGCTGGACCGCGTGATCGCCCTGCCCGTGGACCAGCCGACGGCGTGCTGCTTCGGCGGCGAGGACCTGACCGACCTGTACGTGACGTCCGCGCGGACGGGCCTGGGCGAGGCGGAACTGGCGGCGCGTCCGCTGTCCGGTTCGGTGCTGGTCCTGCCCGGTCTCGGCGTCGGCCTGCCGTCGACGGCGTTCGCGGGCTGAGACCCCCCTCGACGACCCCGGTGGACGAGCGCGGCCGTCGAAATAGTTGACACTGACTAGTTGAACGTAGATAGTCGATCCTGACTACGAGATGAGGATGTCGTGGCGAAGCGGCGCAAGGTCTCCAACCCGCTCGCACTGGCGGTGCTGGCCCAGCTGCTGATGGGGCCGACCCACCCGTACGAGATCGGGCGGCGGCTGACCGTCCAGGACAAGGGTCGCAACATCAAGTACACCCGCGGCTCGCTGTACATGGTGGTGGAACAGCTGGTCAAGGCCGGTTTCGTCGCCGAGGACGGCACGGTCCGCGACACCCAGCGACCCGAGCGGACGATCTACGCGCTCACCGAGGACGGCAGGGCCGAGCTGTACGACTGGCTGCGGGACCTGGTCGCCCGACCGGAGCACGAGTTCCCGAAGTTCGGCGTCGCGCTGTCGCTGCTGGTGGTGCTCTCGCCCGCCGACGCGGTGGAGCTGCTCGGCCGTCGCCTGGTGGCGCTGACCGAGGAGACCGACCAGATCCGCGCCGACGTCAAGGCGTCCGTCGACGGCGGTCTGGCGTGGGTGTTCGTCGTCGAGGAGGAGTACCGCCTCGCGGTGCTCGACGCCGAGGCGCGGTTCGTCACGACCCTCATCACGCAGCTCGAGAAGCCGGAGTACGTCCGGACGTGGCAGGAGATGTTCCAGGGGGAGACATGACGGGGATGCGAACGGCGCTGGTCGTCGGCGGTGGGCTCGCGGGCCCGGTCACGGCGTTGGCGCTGCGCAAGGCGGGGATCGAGGCCACGGTGGTCGAGGCGTACCCGACGACCGCCGACGGGATCGGCGGCCAGCTCACGGTGGCGCCGAACGGGTTGGACGCGCTGGAGGTCGTCGGCGCGCGGGAGGCCGTGGAGGCGATCGGGCTGCCGATGCGGCGCACGGTCATGGCCAACGGCCGGGGCAGGGTGCTCGTCGAGTTCGAGGCGCTGCCGGACCTGCCGCCGAGCCGCACGCTGTGGCGGTCCGAGCTGTACCGGGCGCTGCACGACCACGCGACGGCCGAGGGCGTGGTCACCGAGCACGGCAAACGGCTCGTGGGCGTGGACGAGGAGCCGGACGGGATCACCGCCCGGTTCGCCGACGGCAGCACGGCGACGGCGGACGTCCTGGTCGGCGCGGACGGCGTCGACTCCACCGTGCGGCGGCTGATCGACCCGGCCGCGCCCGGCCCCTCGCACGTGCCGCTGCTCAACTTCGGGGCGGTGGCGGACATCGCGGTCGACACCGCGCCGGACACCACGTGCTTCGTCTTCGGCAGGCGGGCGTTCCTCGGCTACTGGATCCAGCCCGACGGCCGCACGTCGTGGTTCGGCAACCTGCCGCACCAGCCGAGGATGACGTCGGCCGAGGCCAGGGCCGTGCCGCCCGAGGAGTGGCTCCGGCGGTTGCGCGAGGTCTACGCCGACGACGTGCCGGGCCGGGAGTTGTTGGCGCACACCGATCCCGCGCAACTGGCCGCGTTCGGATCCGTGCAGATCATGCCCGCGCTGCCCAGGTGGCACCGAGGGCGGATGGTGCTCGTCGGCGACTCGGCGCACGCGCCGTCGCCCAGTTCCGGCCAAGGCGCGTCGCTGGCCGCCGAGAGCGCGGTGCAGCTCGCCCGGTGCCTGCGGGACCTGCCGGACGTGCCGAGCGCGTTCGCCGCCTACGAGGAACTGCGGCGGCCACGCGTGGAGAAGGTCGCCGCGCGCGCCGCGAGGACCAACAGCAGCAAGGGTTTGGGGCCCGTCGCCGGCGCCCTGATGGGCGTGATGATGCCGTTGGCGATGAAGACGTTCCTCACGCCGGAGAAGATGCTCGGCCTGGAGCAGCGCCACCACATCGACTGGCGGGAACCCGTCGCGGTGTGACGGCTAGACGTCGTAGACGGCGTCCTGCTCGACCAGCGAGGTGGGGCCGGGGAACACGCTGGACGCGTCGGCGAACACGGCGTCGCGGTCGGACCAGGGCAGCACGTGCGTGAGCAGCAGCCGCCGCACACCCGCCTCCACCGCGACGCCCGCCGCCTCCCGGCCGCTCATGTGCAGGTTGTCCGGCCGCGCCCCTCGGTCCGGCCACGCCGTGTCGGCCAGCAGCACGTCCGCTCCCCTGGCCAGCTCGACCAGCTCGGGGCACGCGGACGTGTCGCCGGAGAACACCATCGACCGGCCGCCGTGCTCGACGCGGAACCCGTAGGCCTCGCAGATGTGCCGCATCGGGGCGACCGTGACGGTGCACGGCCCGAGCCGGAACGTCCCCGGCCGCAGGGTGGTGAACGCGAACACGTCCTCCACCGACTCCGGTTCGGCGCGGCTGGCGGCGTGCGCGTTCGCCAGCCGCTCCGCCGCGCCGGTGGGGGCGTGCACGGGCAGCCGCCGAATCCGCGGGTCGTACGGCGGGCGCGGGTGGCCGCGGCGGTAGGTCGTGAGGGCGGCGAAGTCCGCGCAGTGGTCGAGGTGCAGGTGCGACAGCAGCAGCGCGTCCACGTCGAACGGCGAGCAGTGCGTCTGGAGCTTGCCGAACGTGCCCGCGCCGAGGTCGAGCACGAGCCGGAACCCGTCGGCTTCCACGAGGTAGCCCGACGTCGGGAGATCCGGGCCGGGCACGCTGCCCGAGCAGCCCAGCACGGTGATCTTCACCGGAGGAGGATAACCGGTTGGTCAGGCCCAGAGGTGGCCGTCGAGCCGCTCCGACGCCTCGTCGAGCGTGCCCGCGTACGCGCCCGTGGACAGGTACTTCCAGCCGCCGTCCGCCACGATGAACACCACGTCGGCGGGTTCGCCCGCCCCCGCGGCCTTCTCGGCGACGGCCAGCGCCGCGTGCAGGATCGCGCCGGTGGAGATGCCCGCGAAGATGCCTTCGGCTTCCAGCAGCTGCCTGGTCCGGCGCAGGGCGTCGTACGAGCCGACCGAGTACCGGCCGGTGAGCACGGACGCGTCGTACAGCTCCGGCACGAACCCCTCTTCGAGGTTGCGCAGGCCGTAGACGAGCTCGCCGTAGCGGGGCTCGGCGGCGACGATCTGCACGTCCGGCTTGTGCTCGCGCAGGTAGCGGCCGACGCCGACGAGCGTGCCCGTCGTGCCGAGGCCCGCGACGAAGTGCGTGATCGTCGGCAGGTCGCGCAGGATCTCCGGCCCGGTGCCGTTGTAGTGCGCGAGCGCGTTCGCGGGGTTGCCGTACTGGTAGAGCATCACCCAGTCCGGGTTCTGCTTCGCCAGCTCCTTGGCGGTCGCCACGGCCTGGTTCGAGCCGCCCGCGGCGGGCGAGTAGACGATCCTCGCCCCGTACGCGGCCAGCAGCTGCTTGCGCTCGGTCGACGTGTTCTCCGGCATCACGCAGACCAGGCCGTAGCCCTTGAGCTTGGCGGCCATGGCCAGCGAGATGCCGGTGTTCCCGGACGTCGGCTCCAGGATCGTGCAGCCCGGCGTGAGCAGCCCGTCCCGCTCCGCCGCCTCGATCATGGCCAGCGCGGGCCGGTCCTTGATCGAGCCGGTCGGGTTGCGGTCCTCGAGCTTCGCCCAGATGCGGACGTCCTCCGACGGCGACAGCCGGGGAAGGCCGACCAGCGGGGTGTCGCCGAGCGCGTCGAGCAGCGAGTCGTACCGGGCCACGGTGGGTCAGCCGCCCGCGACGGCCGGGAGGATCGTCACGTTGTCGCCGTCCTTGACGGCGGCCTCGAGACCACCGGAGAAGCGGACGTCCTCGTCGTTGACGTAGACGTTCACGAACCGGTGCAGCGAACCCTCCTTGACCAGGCGCGACTTCAGGCCGCCGTGGTTGGCCTCCAGGTCGTCGATGACCTGGGCGAGCGTCGTGCCCGCGGCCTCGACGGACTTCTGCCCGCCGGTGTGGGTGCGCAGGATGGTGGGGATGGAGACGGTGACAGCCATGCGGAACCTCCGTGAAGGGGCGGGATGACGAACGAGCGGAGAAGCGCTCAGGAGCCGTCGGGGGTGTCGTCCACCCCGGTGTGCGCGAACATGTACGACTCGACGACCTGCACCGGCTCCTCGGTCACCACGCCGTCCACGATCCGGTACGAGCGCAGCTCGTGCTCCTCCGGGTCCGCGGTGCCGATCAGCACGTAGTGGGCGTCCGGCTCCTGGGCGAAGGAGATGTCGGTGCGCGACGGGTACGGCTCGGTGGCCGTGTGCGAGTGGTACACGACCACCGGCACCTCGTCGTTGCGCTCCATCTCCCGGTGCACCTGGAGCTGCTCGGTCGCGTCGAAGCGGTAGAAGGTCGGCGAGCGCTCGGCGTTCAGCATGGGGACGAACCGCTCGGGGCGGTCCGATCCCTCGGGGCCCGCGATCTGCCCGCAGGCCTCATCCGGGTGGTCACGACGGGCGTGCGCCACCATCGCGTCCACCAGGTCACGGCGAATCACCAACACACGTCCATCCTACGTGGTGGGGGAAGCGCTCCCGCCTTGTGAGAACCCGCACTACGCGAGTGCGAGCAGGTCCGCCGCGGCGGTGCACAGGCGGTCGAGGTCGACCGGCGAGGCGAGGGGGTGCCGCCCGGTGGCGAGGGCGAACACCGTCGCCGGGCCGTGGTGGCCCGCGCGGACCAGGCCGTCGTGGGCGGAGATCGCGATCCGGCGGCACTCGGCCTTGGTCAGCACGGCGTCCGTGGCGACGACCCCCACGCCCGCCAGCGCGAACCCGCCGAGGACGTGCTCGCCGACGCCGGTGGAGGTGCCGAGGTCGACCGGGGTCTCGCAGGCGGCGTACCCGTCGTCCGAGGTGGGGACGGTTCCACCGGGCACGACGGCGGCGGGCACGAGCGGCACGACCTGGTGCGGCTCGGGGCCGACGGGGAAGCCGTGGTTCCGCTCGGCGAGCCAGCGGACGACCCCGTCCACGGCGGCCAGGCCCCGCGGACCGCCGCAGGGCACGCACACGGCGTGGACCTGCTGCACGAGGTTCGGCGGGTCGAGGAGGTCGAGTTCACGGGTGCCGAGCGGGGCGCCGCGCGTCTCCACGCCCGCCACCGCTCCCGGCGGGACCAGCAGCACGGTCACGCCGCCGGAACGACCTCCGGTCGTTCCGGGGATCACGACATGACGGCTTCGACGAGCGTCTCCTGCACCCACGTGAGCCAGTGGTAGACGCCGAGGTGCGGTGAGCGCGGGTCGTCCGGCGGGAGTTCCTCGGGCATCTCGTCGTTCACGTCGAGCGCCGTGCCCAGCGCGAGCCGCACGTCGTTGAGCGACGCCAGCCACGCCTCCGCCTGGTCGGGCCGCAGCCGGACCTCGCCGCCGTCCGGCGGGCAGGTCTCCAGCACGACGCCCGCGACGCCGGTCTTGAGGTCCAGCAGCTCCGGCTCGTGCAGCGAGCGCAGCGCGGCGGCCGAGTCGAGGTCGCCGGGGTCGGGCGCGTCCGGGTCGAGGCGGTGGAAGTCCGGCAGCAGCCTGCTCAGGATCGGGTCGTCCGGCGCGGTCGACGGGCCCGTGCGGATGCCGGTCAGCTCGGACAGCTCGTCCTGCGGCGCTTCCTCGGCCCGTGCCATCAGCATGTCCTGGATCTGGCTGACCAGACCGCGCACGACCGCCGCCTCCTGGCGGTCGAAGCGGCCGACGACGGCGTCCCCGTCCCGGCTCCACTTCTTCACGAGGCGCGCTGCATGGTCGCCCAGAGGCCGGCGGCGTGCAGCTTCTTCACGTCCACCTCGACCTTGTCCTTGGTCCCCGAGGACACGATCGCGCGACCCTTGTGGTGCACGTCCAGCATCAACTTGGTCGCCTGGTCCTTGCTGTAGCCGAACAGCTTCTGGAACACGTACGTCACGTAGGACATCAGGTTCACCGGGTCGTTCCAGACGACGGCCTGCCATGGCCTGTCCTCGGCGCGGACCTCTACGCCTGCCGGCTCCACCTGCGTCCGCTCGTGCTCGACGGGCGTGGTCATACCGCCAATGGTGTCATGGTCCACGCCCGCGCGGTGCTCCGAGGTCGCCCGTTCCCGCGGAGCGCGCGGACGCGACGGGGATCACAGCCGCCCGGCCGTCGATAAGGCACGGCTAAACCAGCCTCATGATCAGCCCAAGACGCGAATAACTCTTGGTCGGGCACTGGAACCGCACCGGGGAGGCCCACCAGCATCGAGGTCGTCCGCACCGGCACGACCCGACGCAGGAGACCCCGACCACCCCATGACCGACCTCTCCACCCGCACCGCGACCCCGGCCGACCTCGACGCCTACCTGGCGCTGCAACGCCACTGCTGGGGCGACCTCGCCACCCCCGAGGACCAGGCGCGCAGCCGGTTCGACCTGCACCTCGACGGGATCCTCCTCGCCGAGGAGGCCGGTCGGGCGGTCGGCGCGGTGACGCTCGTCCGGCTCGCGGAGTACGACGAGCACGCCCCCAAGTCGTGGAGCGAGGCCACCGGCGACGGCTGGGGCACCACCCACGTGCCGGACGGCCCGGTCGTGTTCGGCGTGGACCTCTCGGTCCGCAGGCCGTCGGTCGGCCGCCCGCTGCTCGCCGCGGCCGCGCGGTTCGCCATCACGGAGGGCGCGACCGCGCTCGTGTGGGGCGGCCGGATGCCGGGCTACGCGAGCTACCACGCCGCCAACCCCGACGTCGACGCGGACAAGTACCTCTGGATGACGACGCCCGCGGGCAGGCACCTCGACTGGCAGGTCAGGCGGTGCGCGGAAGCCCTGCCGGGCGTCGAGGTGCTGCGGACCATCCCGAACTACGCCCACGACCCCGAGTCGCTGGACTACGGCGTGCTGCTCCGGATCCGGGTCGCCGCGAGCTGACCGGGGCCAGTGGCGCACCCCATAGGCCCATCTCCTGCGAGGTCGCGCGGGGCCAGCCTAGGCTCCTGACCATGTCGACAGCGCTGCTCACCGACCACTACGAGCTGACGATGCTGGCCGCCGCGTTGCGCGACGGCACGGCGGACCGGCCGTGCGTCTTCGAGGTGTTCGCCCGGAGGCTGCCGGAGGGCAGGCGCTACGGCGTGGTCGCCGGGACGGGTCGGCTGCTGGACGCGATCCGCGACTTCCGGTTCGGCGAGGCGGAGTTGACGCGGCTGGCCGAGGCGAACGTCGTGGACGAGCGGACGCTGGCGTGGCTCGCGGACTACCGGTTCACCGGCGAGGTCGACGGCTACCCGGAAGGCGAGCTGTACTTCCCCGGTTCGCCGATCCTGTCGGTGCGGGCGTCGTTCGGCGAGGGCGTGGTGCTGGAGACGCTGGCGCTGTCGATCCTCAACCACGACAGCGCCATCGCCTCGGCCGCGGCCCGCATGGTCGGTGCCGCCAACGGCCGCCGGATGATCGAGATGGGGTCCCGCCGGACGCACGAGGAGGCCGCCGTGTCCTCCGCGCGGGCCGCCTACCTCGCCGGGTTCACCGCCACCTCGAACCTGGAGGCCGGGCGCAGGCACGGGATCCCGACCGCGGGCACGTGTGCGCACGCCTTCACGCTGCTGCACGACACCGAGGAGGAGGCGTTCCGCAGCCAGGTCGAGGCGCTCGGCGCGGACACCACCCTGCTGGTCGACACGTACGACATCACCAACGGCATCGCGCTCGCGGTCCAGGCGGCGGGCCCCGAGCTGGGCGCCGTGCGGATCGACTCCGGCGACCTCGGCGTGCTCGCCCGCCAGGCCCGCGAGCAGCTGGACTCGCTGGGCGCCAAGAACACCCGGATCGTCGTGTCCGGCGACCTGGACGAGTACTCGATCGCCGCGTTGCGGGCCGAGCCGGTGGACGCCTACGGCGTGGGCACGTCGCTGGTGACCGGGTCCGGTGCGCCGACGGCGGGCATGGTCTACAAGCTCGTCGAGGTCGACGGCCGCCCGGTCGCGAAGCGCAGCTCGCACAAGGAGTCGCGCGGCGGCCGCAAGGGCGCGCTGCGCAAGCACAAGGACACCGGGACCGCGCTGGAGGAGGTCGTGTACCCGTTCGGCGAGCAGCCCGAGGCCGACGAGCACGACCGCCTGCTGCAGATCCCCCTGTTGCGCGATGGACAGCCCACCGCCGAGGTGCCCACGCTGGCCCAGAGCCGCGAACGCTTGCGCGCGGCGCTCGTCAGCGTGCCGTGGGAAGGCCTGAAGCTGTCCCGCGGCGAGCCCGCCATTCCGACCACCTTCCTCTAGAGGAGCGCACCCGGTGACCAAGGCACTGATCGTCGTGGACGTGCAGAACGACTTCTGCGAGGGCGGGTCGCTCGCCGTGACCGGCGGGGCCGCCGTGGCGGCCGCGGTGTCCGCGCACATCGCGGCGGGCGGGTACGACCACGTCGTGGCCACCAGGGACTACCACGTGGACCCCGGCGGGCACTTCAGCGAGACGCCGGACTACGTCGACTCGTGGCCGGTGCACTGCGTCGCGGGCACGCCGGGCGCGTCGTTCCACCCCGAACTGGACGTCACGGCCGTGCAGGCGGTGTTCTCCAAGGGCGCGTAC
>Ga0247771_1000046_pt1 | contig 54654 bp, 50 predicted proteins | sample UWRJL197509C6_FD_179948 | JGI IMG/M metagenome (GOLD analysis project Ga0247771, IMG submission 179948) | Plant litter microbial communities from Arlington Agricultural Research Station in Wisconsin, United States - UWRJ-L197-509C-6 | ecosystem: Environmental > Terrestrial > Plant litter >... | reverse complement strand
GGTGTCGACGTCCTGGCCCTCGGCCGCGATCTGCTGGAGCATCGTCGGCAGGACGGCCTGCGCGTCGATCTTGGCCCACGTGGGCGTGACCGGCACGAACTTCGTGCCCGCTTCGAGGGTCTTGATGAACGGCTGCTCGAAGGCGTCGTTCTTGGCGACGTCGGCCTGCACGTCGGCGAACGTCGGCAGGTTGCCCATGGCCTGGAACATCTTCCGCTGGTACTGCTTGCCGCCGAGGAGCTGGAGGAACTGGTTCGCGAGGGTCTTGCGCTCGGTGCCCTTCATGACGCCGAGGAGGTTGCCGCCCGCGAACGCCGGGGCGATCGAGCCCGCGGTGGCGCCGGGCAGCGGCACGACCGCGTACTTGCCCGCGGCGGCGCTGGCGTCGACGGACTTGCGGTTGAAGTCGCCGCCGATGACCATCGCGGCCTTGCCCGCGCGGAACGCCTCGACGCTCGCGTCACCGCCGTTGCCCGCGCACTGGGCGGGCGGGCAGATGTCGTCGGCGATCAGCTCGGTGTACTTCGCGATGCCCTTCTTGGCCTCGGCGCTGTCGATCGTGGACGCGAACTTGGCCCCGGAGACCTTCGCGAGGTCGCCGCCGTTGGCCCACACGAAGGGCAGCATGCCGAACGTGTACTTGCCGCCCGCGGAGATGCCGAGCAGGTCGGGCTTCGCGGCGCGGATCTTGCGGGCCAGCGGCGCGATCTCGTCGAGGGTCTTCGGCGGCTGCACACCCAGCTCGGTGAACACGTCCGTGCGGTAGTAGAGGGCGCGGACGCCGACGTACCAGGGCAGGCCGTAGGTCTTGCCCTCGACCTTGGCGGTGTCGAGCACGGCGGGCACGAAGTCCTTGCCCTCCGCCCAGTCCGCGGTCTCCTTGGTGATGTCGGCGAACCCGCCCGCGGCGACGTAGCCCGCGAGGTCGGTGTTGCCGAACTCGGCCACGTCCGGCGCGCTCTTGGGGTCGCTGAAGGCGGCTTTGAAGCGCTCGGCGCGGGTGGACACCTGGATGTACTGGACGTCCACGGTGGCGCCGGGGTGAGCGGACTGGAACTCGCTCACGGCCTGCTTGACGACCTCCTCCTTGGGGCCGCGGTTCACCTCGTCGAACAGCCACACCCGGAGCTGACCGGTCTTCTCGTCGGTGCTCTGGGTCGCCGGGCCCGACGACGTCACCGGCGCGCACCCGGCCAGCACCACGGAACACGCCGCAGCCAACAACACGAACCGCATCTCAGATCCCCTCAGCGACGTTTATTGCACAATGTGCAACGGTCATTTCGCGGTGAGCAACGCGATTCGGCGATGTTAGGAGCGGCGTGTCCGTTTCGGCAAGGGTCTAGACCAGATCCGCCCAGGTGCGCACGGCCTCCCGAGACACGGGACCGCTCCAGCCGGACGGCCGGACGGCACTGCCGACGTGGAAGCCGGTGGCCCCCGCCGCCTTGAGCGGCGCGACCTGCGCGGCCTGCAAACCGCCGCCCACCAACACGGCCAGGCCGTCGGCCTCCTGCCGCGCGAGCAGCTCGCGCAGCACCGGCAGGCCGTCCGCGACACCCTTGGGGCTGCCGCTCGCGAGCACGGTGTCGCAGCCGAGCTTCGCGACGACCGCCCACGCGGCCAGCGGGTCGGCGGAGTTGTCCAGCGCGCGGTGGAACGTCCACCGGCACCCGTCCAACTCCCCGAGCACGGCCGTGACGGCCTCCTCGTCGACCTCACCCGACGGGGTGAGGAACCCGAGCACGAACTCGGTCGCGCCCAGCTCCCGCAGCGCCGCCGCGTCGCGGCGCAGCCCGTCGACGCTGCCGGGCGCGAAGCCCGTCGCGTCGCGGAGCATGACCCGGATCGGCAGGTCCGTGGCGGCCCGCACGCTCCTGAACACCGACGGAGGTGGCGTGAGCCCGTCCGACGCCATCTCGACCACTAGTTCCAACCGGTGTGCTCCACCGGCCTGCGCGGCTTCCGCATCGGCCGCGTCCAAAGCGATGACTTCCAGCATGGTCCAGACCATAGGCGTGTGCCGCGCGTGACGACGTCACCCGCGCGGCCCCACCCGTCACCCTCACGGCGGCACGGTCCGACCACGGGGCGCACCGACACGTCCACTCGCCGCCAAGAAGCGGCGAAAAGATTTCCATATGGGTGTATCTACTCAGACCGACTGCGCTCTTGTGCTGGTGACAGACCTCAAAAACCCAGTTCGAGGAGGCCCGATGACCGCCGAACCGCCCGGCGAACACCGCGGGACGACCTCCTCGGCCGGGAACGGCGGCTGACGAACCACAGGGGGCGTGGTGGAGAGTCGGTCGACGTCGAGGGGTGTCGATCGGGGAGACCGCCAAGCGGAAGCGGTCCGCGGCGTTTCGGGGGAGGCGACGCGGACCGCTTCGGCGATCATCAGGACCAGTGCACCGGACGGACCGGGAGGTGAGGACGTGGGTGAGTTGCGCACGACCGGCGAACACCCTCCATGGGAGGGCCTGGCAGGCACGGACAGACACGCGGCCTGCGTGAACGCCGCCCGCGCGGGGGACAGGCGCGCGCTGGACGTGCTCGTCGCCGAGCTCACCCCGCTGGTGTGGCACGTCGCCAGAGGACACGGACTCGACCGCGCCACGGCCGAGGACGTGGTGCAGACGGTGTGGCTGGCGTTCCTGCGCCACGTCGACCGCCTGCACGAACCGAAAGCCCTCGTCGGCTGGCTCGTCGTCGCGACCCGCCGCGAAGCCCGGCGCACCTGGACGCCGAGCAGGCGGGAGACCGGCCTCAGCGACGAGGTCGCCGACCACCTGGAAAGCACCCAAGGCCTCCCCGAGGACGCAGCGCTCGTCGACGACCGGGACATCCGGTTGTGGCGGGCTTTCGGTCGTTTGTCCCAAAGGTGCCAGGAACTGCTGCGGCTCACCGTCCTCGCCGGACGCGCCGAGTACCGCACGGTGGCCGAAGCCCTGTCCATACCGCGCGGCAGCATCGGCCCCACCAGGGGCCGCTGCCTGACAACGCTGCGCGCACATCTCGACGCGGAAGGAGGATCGCGGTGAACGACATCGACCCGCGCGATGACCCCAGGGGCTTCGAGGACACCGCCGTCCTCTCGGAGCTGACCCGACTGGTCTACGAACTCGACCCACCACCCGCGGACCTCGTGGAACGCGTCCAGTTCGCCATCGCCCTGGAGGACCTCGACGTCGAGGTGGCCCGGTGGGAGCGAGCCGGATCGTTCGCGGGGGTACGCGGAGGGCAGCCGGGGACCATCACGTTCACGGTGGACAACCTGACGCTGATGGTGAACTTCACGTCCACCGGGGCGCGGCACCGGATCGACGGGTGGCTGGTGCCCGCCGGGGAGCACACGGTGGAGGTGCGGGTGGCCGAGCACGAGTCGTCGACCACCACGGCCGATGACGGGGGGCGGTTCGTGCTGGCGGACGTGCCTACGGGGACCACGCAGATCGTGGTGCACCTGGTGAACGCCCGCGGGGAACGTGGGCGGACCGTGGTGACGCCGACGATCATGTTGTAGGGCTGTTGGTCCGGGGGGCTGGGGTTTGGGGGTTCCGGCACAAGCGTCACCGCCGCGGCGCTTGTGCTCGGTTCTGAGGGTCGGTGGTTTTTTCCCGGCCCGGTGCTGGGGCTGACCGGTGGTTTCTCCCGGTCCGGTGGTTCTCCCGGTCTGTGTGAGTGGGCTGGTGTTTGCTCCCGGCCCGTGTGAATGGCTTCGCGCCGGCCGATTTGACTTGGGGCCCCTCTTTTTGGCGCTAGTCGGGCCAAAACGGCAGGTGGAAAGCTTGCCGCCCGACTGAGTTTAGCGCCAAAAACCCCAAGTAAAATCGGCCTCAAGCAGGCGTGTGGCACTAGGCAGTCATTCGGCCGCCAAGGTCGGCCAAGCAGTCATTCTGCTCCATGACAAAGTCAGCCTTCAGGCCTCTCACCTGGGCAGACTCAGCTTTTTATAAATTCTTTTTGATTTCTTTTATAATTATTCTTTTATGTACGAAGGCCCCGAACCTGTGTGGTTCGGGGCCTTCGAGGTCTAGCTGTGTGCGTTGGTCTTCTGGATCAGAAGTCCATGCCGCCGGCGTCGGGCGCGGCCGGGGCCGCGTTCTTCTCAGGCTTGTCGGCCACCACGGCCTCGGTGGTGAGGAACAGGGCCGCGATCGAGGCGGCGTTCTGCAGAGCGGAACGGGTCACCTTGGTCGGGTCCGGCACGCCCGCGGCGAGCAGGTCCTCGTAGACGCCGGTCGCGGCGTTGAGGCCGTGGCCGATCGGGAGGCCCTTGACCTTCTCCACGACGACACCGCCCTCGAGGCCGGCGTTGACGGCGATCTGCTTCAGCGGGGCCTCGACGGCGACCTTGACGATGTTCGCGCCAGTGGCCTCGTCGCCCGTGAGCTGGAGGTTCTTGAAGACGGCCTCGGCGGCCTGGAGCAGGGCCACGCCACCACCGGCGACGATGCCCTCCTCGACGGCGGCCTTGGCGTTGCGCACCGCGTCCTCGATGCGGTGCTTGCGCTCCTTGAGCTCGACCTCGGTCGCGGCACCCGCCTTGATGACGGCGACGCCACCGGCGAGCTTCGCGAGGCGCTCCTGGAGCTTCTCGCGGTCGTAGTCCGAGTCGGACTTCTCGATCTCGGCGCGGATCTGGTTGACGCGGCCCTGGATCTGCTCGGCGTCACCCGAACCCTCGACGATGGTCGTCTCGTCCTTGGTCACGACGACCTTGCGGGCGCGGCCCAGCAGCGAGATGTCGGCGGTGTCGAGCTTGAGGCCGACGTCCTCGGTGATGACCTGGCCACCGGTGAGGGTGGCGATGTCCTGGAGGATCGCCTTGCGGCGGTCGCCGAAGCCGGGGGCCTTGACGGCCACGGACTTGAAGGTGCCGCGGATCTTGTTGACGACCAGGGTCGCCAGCGCCTCGCCCTCGACGTCCTCCGAGATGATGAGGAGCGGCTTGCCGCCCTGCATGACCTTCTCCAGCAGCGGGAGCAGGTCCTTCACCGAGGAGATCTTCGAGCCGTAGAGCAGGATGTACGCGTCCTCGAGGACGGCTTCCTGGCGCTCCGGGTCGGTGACGAAGTAGGCCGAGGAGTAGCCCTTGTCGAAGCGCATGCCCTCGGTCAGCTCGAGCTCGAGGCCGAGGGCGTTGCTCTCCTCGACCGTGATGACGCCTTCCTTGCCGACCTTGTCCATCGCCTCGGCGATGAGCTCGCCGATCGTCGAGTCACCCGCGGAGATGGACGCCGTGGCGGCGATCTGCTCCTTGGTCTCGATCGTGGTGGCGGTCTTCAGCAGCTGCTCGGTGATGGCCTCGACGGCCTTCTCGATGCCGCGCTTCAGGCCCAGCGGGTTCGCGCCGGCGGCCACGTTGCGCAGGCCCTCGCGCACGAGCGCCTGGGCGAGCACGGTGGCGGTGGTGGTGCCGTCGCCCGCGACGTCGTCGGTCTTCTTGGCGACTTCCTTGACGAGCTCGGCCCCGATCTTCTCCCAGGGGTCCTCGAGCTCGATTTCCTTGGCGATCGAGACGCCGTCGTTCGTGATCGTGGGGGCGCCCCACTTCTTCTCGAGAACGACGTTGCGGCCCTTCGGGCCGAGCGTCACCTTGACGGCATCCGCGAGGATGTTCATGCCCCGCTCGAGGCCGCGTCGGGCTTCCTCGTCGAACGCGATCATCTTGGCCATTGCGGTGTGTTCCTCCGCCTTTTAAAGGATATGGGGCCACTGCGGACGTGCGTCCACAGCGGAACACGGTGCTTGGCCAGGATGGTGCCCGCGACGGACGACCTGCCCCGGAAAAACCGGGACGAGCCTCACCGTCCTAGCCCGCGTGCTGGCACTCGGGTGGTCCGAGTGCCAGTTCGTGTTTAGCACTCGACAGGGTCGAGTGCAAGAAGCGCAGGTCAGGAGGAGGGCTTCACCGGCACGCTGGTGGGCAGCGGTCTGCGGCTGCCCGACGTGGGCTCGCCGACCTGGATGGACTGCTTGGTCGACGTCGTGCCCGGCGTGTCGCTCGGCGGCTCGTCGCTGGGCGACAGCAGGATCACCAGGATGATCACCAGCGCGACCGCGATCACGCCGACGATCACTGGCGCGAACCACGTGGGCCGCGAACTCGACGTGCTGCCGAACGCGCTGGTGCCGACCGGTGCCGGCGGGCGGAGCCGGACCGGGTCCTGCGAGCTGGGGTGCGGCTGCTGGAACGGCGGCGGCTGCTGCTGCGGGTAGACCGGCGGCCGGACCTGCTGCGGCTGCGGCGGCTGGTACTGCTGCACGGGCATCGGACCGGAGTTCGGCCCGAGCACGGGCTGCTGCACCGGGATCGACCCGGACGGGGGCTGAGAGCCGCCCTGCTGCCCCGCGCCCGCCTGGCGGCGCTCAGGGGGGTTGCCGGGCCGCTGCACCTGCGAGAGGGCGCCACGAGCCGCGTTGATCAGCTCCTGGCAGTTCGCGAACCGCTGGTTCGGGTCCTTCGCGGTGCCCTTGCGCAGCACGTCGTCGATCGCGGGCGGCAGCACCACCAGCGACGTCAGCGGCGGGATCTCCTGGGCGAGGTGGCCCTGGATGACGTCCTGCACGCCGCCCTGGAACGGCGGCCTGCCGCTCAGGCACGCGTAGAGCATGCAGGCCAGCGCGTACGCGTCGGTGCGGCCGTCGACCGGCTCGCCGCGCAGGTGCTCCGGGGCCGCGTACGTCGGCGACCCGAGGAAGTCGCCGGTGCGGGTGCGGTGGCCGGTGGCCCCGCGCCTGGTCAGGCCGAAGTCCGCCAGGTAGACGTGCTCGCGCACCGCCTCCTTGGTCGTGACCAGCACGTTCGCCGGCTTCACGTCCAGGTGCACGAGGCCCTTGCCGTGCAGCATGTCGAGCGCTTCGGCGACCTGGCCGAGCAGCGTCAACGTGCGCGCGGGCGAGAGCGGCCCGTCCTTGATGTGGCTCGCGAGGTCCGACCCGTCGACCAGCCGCATGGCGATGTACAGCAGCCCGTCGACCTCGTCGAAGTCGTAGAGCGGCACGATGTTGGCGTGGTCGATGGCCGAGGTGTTGCGCGCCTCGTCGACGAAGCGCTCGCGGAACTCGGCGTCCGCGGTGAGGTGCTCGCCGATGACCTTCAGCGCCACCTTGCGGCCGAGTCTGACGTCCGTCGCCCGGTAGGTCACGGACATCCCGCCCCGACCGAGGACGCCGTCGATCCGGTAATGGCCTAGCCGCCGCCCGCTCAGGTCCTCCGACACGCGGGGCAGCCTAACGTCCGCCTGGGGCGGGTCACGACGCGCGGCGCACTTCCGAGGCCTGACTGCGACCGTCCCTGCCTGCCTCGATCGTGAATTCGACCCGGTCGCCCTCGGCCAGCGTGCGGAATCCGTCCATCTGGATGGCGGAGTAGTGCACGAAGACGTCCGGGCCCCCGTCGGTCGCGATGAAGCCGTAGCCCTTTTCCGAGTTGAACCACTTGACCGTGCCGATCGCCAAGACGTCCTCCTAAAGCGCAAAAAACGCGAGGCAAACCGCAACGCTAGAAGAACAAGCAGTCGTCGTGTACCTCCTTACGGAGTCATGGACGTGAGCCGATCGCCTGCCCGTGCAGCCAGCTCCCCAGGTGCTGGGGGCTGCGGGTCTGGGTCAGGACCAGTCCCGGACCGGCGAAGTCGAACGCCAGGCCCTCGCCGGTGCGCATCGACTGCGCCCCGTCCGGTGCCAGCGCGCGCAGCCTGCACTGCATGGACTCGCCGAAGCCGACGACGTGGCCCGCGGCGATGCTCACCAGCTCGCCGGGGGCGAGCATGACGATGTCCAGCGTCCCGTAGCAGGTCAGGACCACCGTGCCGCGGCCGAACAGGTAGGTGAGGAAGCCGCCGTCACCGCCCTGGAGGGCTCGCAGCGGCGGCGCGGCCGGGTCCATCGCCACGGTGCCCGCCGACGCCAGCCAGCTCGTCCGGGCCGCGCACCAGCCGCCGGTGCCGTCCAGCTCCAGCACGTGCAGGTCGCCCGGCAACGACGGCGCCACGTCGACCCAGCCGCCCTCGGGGCTCGCCGTGCAGCTCGCCGCGGGAACGCCCTTGCCCTGCCCCTTCAGCGGCGGCGCGGCCTTCGGGTCGTAGCTGACGCCGTAGCTGCTGGCGACGAACCCGGCCCGGTCGACCAGCACGGGCTCGCCGGGGGCCAGCACCAGCCGCGCGATCCCGAAGGTGGGCGTGTGTCGCGTGCGGACCTGCAACGTTCTCCCCCTGTTCACAGCGGTGTCGGTCGGAGCAGTCTGGCACGGGCCCGGCAGGATGGTCGTCGTGTCGAAACCACTCACGAGCGTCGCCGAGCACCGGGCGGCGGTGTCCGGGCTGGTCGGGCTCATGCCGGTCCGCACCCTCCCGATCGCGGACTGCCTCGGGCTGGTGCTGGCCGCGGACCTGGTCGCGCCGATCCCGCTCCCGCCGTTCGACAACTCCGCGATGGACGGATACGCGATCCGCGCGGCGGACGTCGCCGACGCGCCGGTGACCCTGCCGGTCGCGCAGGACATCCCGGCCGGGAAGACCGACGTCGCTCCGCTGGAGGCGGGCACGGCGCACCGGATCATGACCGGCGCTCCCCTGCCCGAGGGCGCGGACGCCGTGGTGCAGGTCGAGCACACCGACGGCGGGACCGACCGGGTCCTGCTGCGCTCGGGGGTCGCGGCGGGCACGCACGTCCGGCGGGCCGCGGACGACGTGGCGCTGGGCGCGACGGTCCTGCGGGCGGGCCGTGTGCTCGGGCCGGCGCAGCTCGCGCTGGCGGGGGCGCTGGGCTTCGGCGAGCTGCCGGTGCGCAGGCGGCCGAGGGTGCTGGTGCTGTCGACCGGCTCCGAGCTGGTCGGGCCGGGCGAGCCGCTGCTGCCGGGGCAGATCTACGAGTCGAACGGCCTGATGCTGGCGGCCGGGGTGCGCGAGGCGGGCGGCGAGGCCGAACTGCTGCGGTTCGTGCCGGACGACGTGGACGCGTTCCACGCGGCCCTCGCGCCGCACCTGGACGCCGTCGACCTCGTGCTGACCTCCGGCGGGGTGAGCGCCGGGGCGTACGAGGTGGTCAAGGACGCCTTCACCGGGCAGGGCGTGGAGTTCCTCAAGGTCGCGATGCAGCCCGGCGGGCCGCAGGGCGCGGGCCGCTACCGGGGCGTGGCGGTCGCGACGCTGCCGGGCAACCCGGTGAGCGCGCAGGTGTCGTTCGAGGTGTTCGTGCGGCCCGCGCTGCTGGCGTCGATGGGCTTCCCGGTCGTGGAACGCCGCACCGCCCGTGCCCGGATCAGCACCTCGATCACCTCGCCCGCGGGCCGGACCCAGTACCGGCGAGGTGCGTACGACCCCGAGTCCGGCGAGGTCGTGACGCCGGTCGGCGGGCCGGGATCGCACCTGCTGTCGGCGCTGGCCATCGCGAACTGCCTGATCGAGGTGCCCGAGGACACGACCGAGCTGGCCGCGGGCGATCTGGTGACGATCCGTTACCTGGAGTAGCTAGGCTGCCGCGTCCGACTTCCCTTGGGGGACCTCTGATGCGCATCGCACTGGCCTTCGCCGTGCTGGCCGGGTTCTTCGTCGCGGTGCTCGCCGTCACCGCCGGAGCGGGCGTGCTGGCGGTGTACGCCTTCGCGCACAGCTTCGGGGCGGCCGCGTTGACGCTCGCGCTCGGCGCGGTGCTGCTGACGACCGCGCTGGGCCGGGCGCTGGCGCGGGCCGCCCGGATCGTCCAGCAACCGGCCGGAGCCCCGCTGACCAGGGACGACCAGCCCGCGCTGTGGCGGGTGGTGGACGAGCTGGCCGCCGCCGCGGGCACCCGCGCGCCGGACGACGTGCGGCTGGTCGTGGGCGTGAACGCGGTGGCGTGGGAACAGACCCGGATGGTCGGCCTGCGGACCGGCCGCCGGTACCTGCTGATCGGGTTGCCGCTGGTGGCGGGCCTGACCGTGGGCGAACTGCGGGCGATGATCGCCCACGAGCTCGGCCACTACGGCGACCGGTACGCCCGGCTGGCGACGCTGGTCCAGCGGACCGACGGCGCGCTCGTGCTGACCGCCGCCCAGCTCACCGGTGTCCTCGGGTGGCTGGTCGGCCACTACTCGCGGCTGTCGACGCGGGTCGCGGCCGCGGTCAACCGCGAGCTGGAGTTCCACGCCGACCAGGCCGCCGTCGCCGCCACGGGTGCCGCGACCGCGCGGGCGATGCTGGGCAGGCTCGGCCCGTTGACCGCCGCGTGGGCGCACTTCGAGCGCGAGTTCCTGGCGCTCGTGCCGGACTCCGGGCGCACCCCTCCCCTGCTGCTGGGGTTCCGCGCCTTCCTCGACGACCCCGACGTGCGGGAGCGGCTCGCCGGGCTGGACGTCGCCCTGTTCGAGGACCCGCCCCGGTCGCCGTTCGACACCCACCCGCCGGTCCGCGAGCGGATCGCCGCGATGACGGGCGGCGGCGCTGTGACCGTCGACGACCGGCAGGCGTGGACGCTGCTGGCCGACCTGCCCGCGCTGGAACGGGGCCTGGACCACGGGTCCGGGCTCGTGGCGGACTGGCCGGAGGTGGTCGCCCGCGCCCACGCCGCGCGCGCCGAGCGGCAGGCGGGGACGTTGGTCGACGCCGCCCGCGCGAGCGGCGTCGCCGAGCACGGCACGGCGGACGAGGTGCTGGCCGCGCTGGGCCGCGGCGAACTGCTGCGCCTCGGCGAGCCGCTGATCGCCGCCGGGACCCCGGCCTCCCGGCTCGTCGACACCGTCGTCGAGCTGCTCGCGGCGCTGGTGGTCACCGAACTGCTGGAGTCGGGCCGGGCGACCCTCGGCCTGGACTGGAGCGGCCGGACGCGGGTCGTGCTGGTCGACGGCTCCGAACCGGACGTCCTCGACCTGGTCGAACCCGCCGTCGTGGACCCGAGGGAAGCGGAAGCGGCCCGGCGCGCGGTCGCCGCCCTTTGTGACCGAACGCTCACCGACTGACGTTGATCACGGCGTGTGACCCGGATTACAGTGCTGTCACGTGACCGTGCGGCCCCAGTGGCACGCCAAACCGCAGCAGTCACCCTCCAGCAGGCCGTCCAGCCGGTCCGCGCGTTCAGTCGGGGGACGCGCGGGCCGGCCGGACGACCGTTATGGGCGCTTGGCGTAGCGTGTGGCCGGCCCAAGCACAGCCCGACCACGGAAGAGCAACGGATTCCCCACGAAATGAACTCCGACCGCGATCAGCACAGTGGTGGCGTTTCCCACTTCATCGAACTCGCTCGGGGCATCGTGCCCCCCATGCACCCCGCAGGCCGCCCGTTCGTCGCGGGAGCGGCGGTGGCCAGTTTCCTGCTGAGGCGGTTCTCCAAGCACGCAGGCGTGCTCGGTTTCCTCGTCACGGCCTGGGTCGCCTGGTTCTTCCGTGAGCCCAAGCGGGTCCTGCCGACCCGGCCGAACATCGCGGTGGCCCCCGCCGACGGCACCGTGTCGCACGTCGTCGAGGTGGCTCCGCCCGCCGAGCTGGGTCTCGGCACCGAGCCGATGATCCGCATCAGCGTGTTCCTGTCCGTCTTCGACGTGCACGTCCAGCGCGTGCCGGCGGCGGGCGAGATCCGCCAGGTGTCCTACCACGCGGGCAAGTTCCTCTCCGCGGACCTGGACAAGGCCAGCGAGGTCAACGAGCGCAACACCGTGCTGCTGCGCACGGTCGGCGGCCACGACCTCGTCGTCGTGCAGATCGCGGGCCTGGTGGCCCGCCGCATCGTCTGCCAGGTCGTCGAGGGCGAGAAGGTCGAGGCGGGCCAGACGTACGGCCTGATCCGCTTCGGGTCCCGCGTCGACCTCTACGTGCCGCGCGGCAGCCGCCCGCTGGTCGAGGCGGGCATGCGCACCATCGGCGGCGAGACCGTGCTCGCCGAGCTCCCGGAGGACTGATCCTTGGCTCCCAGCACGCCGGGCATCCGGCTGCTCCCCAACGCCATCACCGTGCTCGCCATGAGCGCGGGCCTGTCGGCGGTGCAGTTCGCCATCGTCGGCATGTGGGGGGCGGCGATCGCCGCGATCGCCGCCGCGGCCCTGCTCGACGGCCTCGACGGCCGGATCGCGCGGCTGCTGGACGCCACCAGCAAGATGGGCGCCGAGCTGGACTCGCTGGCCGACGCCATCTCGTTCGGCGTCGCGCCCGCGCTGGTGATCTACGTGTGGCGGTTCGAGCCGAACCGCGGCGGGTGGATCGTCGCGCTCGTCTTCGCCGTCTGCATGGTGCTGCGGCTGGCCCGCTTCAACACCCTGCTGGACGTCGAACAACCGCCGTACGCCAAGGAGTTCTTCGTCGGCGTTCCCGCTCCGGCGGGTGGGCTGCTGCTGTTGCTGCCGCTGATCGTCGACGAGCAGATCGGCCACGGCGGCTGGTGGTCGTCGGTGCCGGTGGTGATCGTGTGGACGGTCGGCGTGGCGCTGCTGCTGGTCAGCCGCATCCCCACGCTGTCGCTGAAGTCGATCAAGGTGCCGCCGCGCGCGGTGGCCCCGATGCTGGTGCTGGTGGCCCTGCTCGGCGCGGCGATCATCACGTTCCCGCTGATCGCGCTGATCTGCGCGATGGTCGTCTACCTGGTCCACCTGCCGTACTCGGTGCGCCGGTACCTGTGGCTCGCCAAGCACCCCGAGGCGTGGTCCGTGCCCGCCGCCGACCGCCGGGCGATCCGCCGGGCGCACGGCGTGGCCAACCGCCGCCTCGGCCTGCGCCAGCCGCTGCGCGGCCGGGTGGCGGGCGCGGCGCTGCGCGTGGCGCGGCTCCCGAGGCGCAACGGCGTCGACCCGACGAAGGTCGGCGTCGAGGCCGGGGTCAAGCGGCGCAACTGGCGCCGGCTGGGCCTGCGGCGCGACCAGCGGCCGAAGGACCCGACGCAGAACTAGCCCGAACCGCCCCGAAGCGCGGGTCTCTCCACGGAGGGCCCGCGCTTCGGCGTTCGCGGCACTAGTCTTCGGGGCGTGATCACGCTGACCGCTCGGCTGACCCCGTCCGCGTTGGACACCCGCCGCGGTGTCGTCCGCCTGCACCAGGAGGTGCTGGACGCGCTGGGGCTGCGCGCGTGGGACGCCGTGAAGCTGACCGGCGCCCGCGTGAGCGCCGCTCTGGCGGCCGCCGGTGACGGGCCGCCCGGTGTCGTGCTGGTGGACGACGTGACGCTGTCGAACCTCGGGGTCGTCGAGGGGTCCGAGGTCGTCGTGGCGCCGGTGGACGTGGCGGGCGCGCGGTCGGTGACCGTGTCCGGGTCGCGGCTGGCGACGACGTCGCTGACGCCGGAGACGCTGCGGCTCGCGCTGACCGGCAAGGTGCTGACCGTGGGCGACGCCGTGTCGCTGCTGCCGCAGGACCTCGCGCCGCCGCCCGGCGTGGACGTCGGGTCGACGCGCAGCAAGCTGTCGAACGCGATCGGCATGACGTGGACCAACGAGCTGCTGACGATCACCGCCACCGACCCGGCGGGCCCGGTCGCCGTGCAGCCGTCGAGCGTGGTCGGCTGGCGCGACGGCCCGCGGACCGGTGACGCCACGCCGGTCGCGGACGGGGCGGTGGTGCAGGTCGCCGTGACCGGGCGCGCCGTGACGTCGACGTACGTGCCGCCCGCCGAGGTCGCGTTCGTGCCGCCGGTCACCGACCTGGTCGGCCAGCGCGACGCCGCGAAGCGGCTGACCGAGTGGCTGGACCTGACGTTCCTGCGGCCGGACCTGCTGGCGAAGCTCGGCGCGTCACCGCGGCTGGCCGCGCTGGTCAGCGGCCCCGAGGGCGTCGGGAAGGCGACGCTGGTGCGGTCCGTGGCGCAGAGCGTGGACGCGGACGTCGTGGAGCTGGCCGCGCCGAGCATCGCCGTGCTGGAGTCGAACGCGACCGCGCAGCGGCTCGCCGACGCCGTGACCGCCGCGTCCGCGAAGGACCGCCCGGCCGTGCTGCTGCTGACCGACGTGGACGCGCTGCTGCCCGCGTCGTCCCCGCCGCCGGTCGCGACCGTGGTGCTGGACGTGCTCCGCTCCGCCGTGCGCACCAAGGGGTTGGCGCTGGTCGTGACGACCGCGCACCCCGAGTCGGTCGACCCGCGGCTGCGCGTGCCGGAACTCGTGGACCGCGAGCTGACGCTGGCGCTGCCGGACGGCCGCTGCCGCACCGAGCTGCTGCGGATGCTGATGCGGGACGTGCCGATGGAGTCCGACGTGGACCTCGGCGTGATCGCCGACCGCACACCGGGTTTCGTCGTCGCGGACCTCGTGGCGCTGCGCCGCGACGCCGCCGTGCGCTCGGCACTGCGGCAGCGCGACCACGACGAACCCCGTGTGGCGCAACAGGACCTGGTCGGCGCGCTGGACACCGTTCGCCCGGTCTCGATGTCCACTTCGGACACGTTGCAGACCGGTGGCCTGACGCTGGACGACGTCGGCGACATGACCGAGGTCAAGCAGGCGCTGACCGAGGCCGCGCTGTGGCCGTTGCAGTACCCCGATTCCTTCGCCCGACTCGGCGTCGCCCCGCCGCGCGGCCTGCTGCTCTACGGGCCCCCCGGCTGCGGCAAGACGTTCCTGATCCGCGCGCTCGCGGGCAGCGGGCAGCTGAACGTGCTGTCGGTCAAGGGCGCGGAGCTGATGGACAAGTTCGTCGGCGAGTCCGAACGGGCCGTGCGCGAACTGTTCCGCCGGGCGGCGGAAGCCGCGCCCGCCATGGTGTTCCTGGACGAGGTGGACGCGCTGGCTCCGCGCCGCGGTCAGTCGTCGGACTCCGGCGTGGCGGACCGCGTGGTGGCCGCGCTGCTGACCGAACTGGACGGCGTGGAGCCGCTGCGGGACGTCATCGTGCTGGGCGCGACGAACCGGCCCGAACTGGTCGACCCGGCGCTGCTGCGGCCCGGACGGTTGGAACGCCTGGTCTACGTGCCGCCGCCGGACGCCGAGGCGCGCGGCGCGATCCTGCGCGCGACCTCGCGCAACACGCCGCTGGCCGAGGACGTGGACCTGGACGAGCTGGCGGAGTCGTTGGACGGCTACTCGGCGGCGGACTGCGCGGCGCTGATCCGCGAAGCCGCGTTGACGGCGATGCGCGAGTCGCTGGAAGCGGTCGTCGTGACGGCCGCGCACCTGGCGAGCGCGCGCAAGGCCGTCCGGCCCTCGCTGGACCCGGCGCAGCTGGCCACGTTGGCCGCGTACGCCGAGTCCCGCAAGCAGTAGGCGCTACTTGACGTTCTGCGTGCCCTTGTAGTCGTTCGTGACGATCACGATGATGCCGGGGTGCGCGGCCTCGATGCCGTCGAAGCGGGCCTCGACCCTGGCCTGCATGACCGCCGCGAGGGACTTCGCCGACTCCTCCTCCTCGGTGCCGGGTCGGTAGTAGACGGTCGTCGTCGGGATCTGGCCCTGGGAGTAGTTGCCGGTCTCGGCGACGTCCCAGCCGGACCGCTTCACGTCCTCCGTCGCCTTCGCGGCGAGACCGGCGATGGTGCTGTTGTTGTAGACGCGCACCGGCGGCTTCGCGGCGGTCGGCTGGCCACCGGGCGGTGGTGTCGCCGCGCCGGTCGTGCCCGCCGGAGGGGCCTGCGTCGTCGTGGCGGCCGGGGCCGTCGTCGTGGGCGGGGCGGCCGACGTCGTCGCGGGCGGCTGCTCACCCGAGGACGCGGGCGGCGTCACGGGAGCGGACTCCGACGCGCTGCCCGCCGGCTGCTGGCTCGACGACGTGCCCGCCGCGGTCTGGTCGCCGTCGCCACCGCTGAACAGCGTGAAGACGCCGATCACCAACGCGACCAGCGCGACGCCGAGCAGCGCGAAACCCGCGGCCCGAGCCGGGTGGGAGGAACTGGGGGATTCAGGAGAACTCATCGGTGCTCGACACCATTCGGCTCGAAACCGAAGCGGCGCGCAGAACGTGCGCGCAGCCGGACCGTGCGAAGTTTGCGAAGACGTTTCACGAGCATCGGGTCGGCCGCGAGGGCCTCCTCCTTGTCGATCAGGCCGTTGAGCAGCTGGTAGTACCGGGTGGCGGACATGTCGAACAACTCTTTGACAGCCTGTTCCTTGGCGCCCGCGTACTTCCACCACTGGCGTTCGAAAGCCAGGATTCCGCGCTCCCGAGCGGTCAAGCCGTCATCCGGCTCCCCTGCCCCTGCGGCGTCCATCCGGCTCCTCGCCTCACGGTTGAGGCCGTCGGGCCGACCCGTGTGATTTCGAATGGCCAATTACATCACGTGATCGTGATCGCGGTCGCTTCAACAGTCGGCGCGTCCGAACTGACACGCCGATAAGCTCACGTCATGGCTGTTCACCACATCCGGATCGCCGGTGACCCGGTACTGCACAACCCGACGAAGCCGGTTGAGGCCTTCGACGACGAGCTGCGCACGTTGATCGACGACATGTTCGAGACGATGGCCGCGGCGCACGGCGTGGGCCTCGCGGCCAACCAGATCGGCGTCGACCTGCGCCTGTTCGTCTACGACTGCCCGGACGACGAGGGCGTCCGCCACCGCGGCGTCGTGGTCAACCCGGTGCTGGAGACGTCCAAGCTGCCGGAAGGCATGCCGGGCCCGGACGACGACTTCGAGGGCTGCCTCTCCGCCCCCGGCGAGTCGTACCCGACGGGGCGCGCGGACTGGGCGAAGGTGACCGGCCAGGACGGCGACGGCAACCCGATCGAGGTGGAGGGCACGGGCTTCTTCGCCCGGTGCCTTCAGCACGAGACGGACCACCTCGACGGGTACCTGTACCTGGACCGGTTGGTGGGCCGGTACAAGCGCGAGGCGAAGCGCATGCTGCGGCGCAACGAGTGGGGCGTCCCCGGCCTGTCCTGGGACCCGGCCAACTCCGAGGACCCGTTCGCGGACGACGACGAGGACTAGGCGCGCCCGATGAGGAAGATCGTCTACTCGCTGGCCGTGTCGCTGGACGGCTACTTCGAGGGCCCGAACGGGGAACTCGACTGGCACCGGGTGGACGGCGAACTGCACGCCCACATGAACACCCGGTTCCGCGAGTACAGCGCCTTCCTCACCGGCAGGGTCACCCACGACCTCATGGCCGACCACTGGCCCACAGCGGACGAGAACCCGGCCAGCACGCCGGAAGAGGTGGAGTTCGCCGCGATCTGGCGCGACGTCCCGAAGATCGTCTACACCAGGGGGACGGCCACCAGCACCGCATGGAACACCACGATCCGCCACGAGGTGGACGCAGACGAACTCCGCGCCCTCAAACAGCAGCCGGGCGGCGACATGGTCGTAGGCGGCCCGAACCTGACAGCCGCGTTCCAAGCCTTGAACCTGATCGACGAGTACACGATCTACATCCACCCGGTCCTGGTGGGCAACGGCAACCCAGCCTTCCTGGACACCACCCTGACAACCTTGGACCTGGTGCAAACCAAGACCTTCACCAACGGCGTGGTCCTCCTCCACTACCGCACCCCCACCACCTCCTAGCCCCAGTCCGAGCCCCCCCAACCCCGTCGAGACGCCCCCGTACCGACGAGACGGACACGACCCGCCACAACAGGCCGATCGCGCCACCAGACAAGCCAGAACGAACTAGTCACCACGCCGGGCTAGCCGGTCAGCCGCGACGGGCCAGAGCAAGACAGGGCAAGCCAGCGCGAATCGGCTGGAAGGCGAACCAGGTCGCCCGACTCAGCCAGACCGACCGAGCCAGACCGGCCGCCGCGGATCGGGTCGCATTGAGTCGACCAAGCAGGCCAGCCAAGTAATGCCAGCCGAACCAAGGCCAGTCGTGCCACGCCAGGTCAGGTCGGGTCAGGTCGGGCGAGACTAGGCGAGACGAGGCGAACTAAGCCAGCCGGATCGGCCGGGCCAAGTCAGGCAAGCTGGGCATGGCTGAGCCAAGCAGGCGCAGGCCGGGCCCGGCCAGGCGCGGGTGCGGGTGCGGGTGCGGGCGAGCCAAGCCAGCGAGCCGGGCGCAGGCGTGGCCGGGCAGGTCGGACAACTGGGCAATGTTGACCAGATTGACCCGGTCGGATCGGCCGCGTTAGGTCGAGTCGGGCCGGGCGGACTAGGCGGACCAGATCAGGTGGGTCAGCCGAACCAGGTCGGCCAGTTAGGCCGAGCCAGATCACTTGCGGCTGGCCGAGCCATCGCAGGCCAAGCAGACCAGGTGGGCCTGACCAAATGGGGTTGCCCGTCCAGGCTGGCCGAGCCAGATCACCAGCGACAGGTCCAGTCACCGCAGGCCAAGCGAGCCCGGCCAGACAGACCAGGCGGGCCTGACCAAGTGGATTGGCCAACCAGGCCGGCCGAGCCAGATCATCTGCGGCTGGCCGAGTCATCGCGGGTCAAGCGAGCCCGGCTAAGCGGACTAGGCGGGCCTGACCAAGTGAGTTGGCCAACCAGGTCGACCGAGCCAGATCACCAGCGGCTGGCCGAGTCATCACGGCCCAAGCGATCCCGCCTAAGCGGATTAGGCGGGCCCGGCCAAGTGGATTGGCCAACCAAGCCGGCAAAGCCAGACCACCAGCGGCAGGCCAAGTCATCACGGCCCACGCGGGCCCGGCCAAACAGACCAAGCGGGCCCGACCAAGTGGATTGGCCAACCAGGCCGACCGAGCCAGATCACCAGCGGCTGGCCGAGTCATCGCAGGTCACGCCAGCCCGGCCAAACAGACTAGGCGGGCCTGACCAAGTGGGCTGGCCACCCAGGTCGGCCAAGACAGATCATCTGCGGCAGGTCCAGTCATCGCAGGCAAAGCGAGCCCGGCCACGCGGACTAGGTGGCTGGGCCAAGTGGGTCGGACCGGTCAGGTCGCGGGTAGGTCGGGCCGGATCGCCTGTGGAGGTCGAGTCGTGGTGGGGCTACGGGTCAACTCGGTTGGTTGGGTCCTGTTGGCCTAGTTGGGTGGGCCTGGGTGAGTCGGGGTGGTCGCGTCGGTACGGGGGTGTTGCGACGGGACGGTTGCGTCTCGACGTGGCGTTTTGGAGGAGCGTCGGGACGGGGGCGTTCTGGTGTGGGGTGGTCAGGGGGTGAGGGTTGTGAGGATTTGGGTTAGTTGGGTTGCTCGGGTGGTGGGGGTTTTGGCCTTCATCAGGCGTAGCAGGAGGGCGTATTGGTGGGTGCGGTCCAGGGCGTCGAAGGCGGCTTTGGCTGTGGGGTTTGCCGCTAGTTCTGCTGCCAGGTCGTCTGGGACCGTGGCGATTCGTTGGGACAGGTAGGCGGCGTCCCAACGGCCGTCCGCCTTGGCCGCGGCGATTGCCGCGAAGCCCGGGTCGCGCATTCGGCCGGACGCGATCAGGGCCTCCGCCTTGTCCACGTTGACCTTCGACCACGCGCCCTTGGGACGCCTGGCCGAGTAGCGCTGGAGGTAGTACTCCTTGTCGAGGGACCTTCTGATGCTGTCGATCCAGCCGTAGCAGAGCGCACCGTCCAGGGCCTCGGTGATCGTGATCGACGTTTTGCCCGAGCCCTTCTTGGCGATCTTGCACCACACCCCGGCCTTCAGCTCGTGGTGGGAGTCGAGCCAGGTCACCCACTCGTCGAAGGTCGTGAAGACGATGATCTCCGCGCCGTCGAGCGTCTCCACCTGGTCCTGTTCCCGCAGCATCCGAGACGTCCTCTCCCTTGGTTCCGACTCCCGATCCTGCCCGGCAAAGTGCTCACCGAACGAGCACTTAAATCAGGAGTCGAACGCAATCCAACCCCCACTCGCTCAAGTCCGGCTCGAAAACCGCTTGCCGCGCCCCCTCACCATTGAGTCCATGCTGGACAACCTGGCCGCCCTCGTCGCGGCGTCGTTCCTGATCGCCCTGTCCCCCGGCCCCGGCACGGCGCTGGTGCTGCGGCAGTCGGTCCGCGGGCGGCGCACGGCGTTGGCCACGGTCGCCGGCATGGAGGTCGGGGTCGCGTGTTGGGCGGTGGCCGCCGCGTTGGGGCTGTCCGTACTGCTCACGGCGTCCGAGGTCGCGTTTCACGTCCTGCGCGTCACTGGAGCCGCGTTCCTGGTCTACCTCGGGGTCAAAGCGCTGCTGTCCGCGCGCAAGGACACCTCCGCGCTCGACCCGGCCCCACCCTCGAAGGCGTTCCGGTCCGGACTGGTCGTCAACCTGGCGAACCCGAAGCTCGGCGTGTTCGCGATCTCGTTCCTCCCCCAGTTCGTTCCGGCGGGCGAGGCGGGCAAGGGGCTCCTGCTGCTGTTCGCCGTCGTCTGGGTCGTGGTCGACACGCTCTGGTACCTCGTCGTGGTCGGCGTGCTGCACCGGATCCGCGGGTGGCTCGCGCGCTCCAAGGTCCGCAAGACCCTGGAAGGCGTCTCGGGCGGGGTGCTGGTCGCGCTGGGGCTGAAGCTGGTCCTCACGCCTCGGTAGGGACCTGCTCCTCGACGACACCGGCTCGCGGCGCCCGCGGGTGGTCCAGGCGCACCTGGTGGTCGCCGCGCGCGGACTCGTCGCGCCGCCAGTAGATCTCCGGCAGCCCGACCAGCTGCACGTGGGTCGCGCACGCGGCCAGGTCCGAGTAGTGGCCTGCCAGCACGTGGGCGCGCAGCCGCTGCACCTGCCCGACCGTCGCCACCTCCCCCACCAGCAGGAACGGGATCAGCAGCCGCCACGTGGACGCCACCACGTCCCGGCTCCGGTGCGGGGCCCGCAGCACGGCCCTGGCCACGCGCAGCGCGTGCTCGGCGGGCGTGATGACGTCCCCGGCCCCGGAGTGGTGCCACGACCAGCGGGCGGCCTCGGCCATCGCGCAGCGGAGGCAGTCCAGCGCGCCCGTCGCGGACTCGGCCCCGCACTGCGAGCAGGTGACCAACGTCATCGCCCAGTCGGTGCACGTCCACGAGTACCGGCCGACCTCGTCCTCCAGCACCAGTTCGGCCAGCTCGCGCTCCCCCGACCCGCCTTCGCTGAGCTGCTCGGCGGCCAGCAGCGCGTGCCAGTCCGGCAGCCAGACCTGGTCGACCAGCTCCACGCAGAACCGGCACTCGGGGTAGCCGCGACCCGCGAGGTCGCCGCACGAAGGGCACGCCGAAACGGCCGCGGGTCGTTCACCACGCCGCGCGCCGGGTGGGAACGGCTGGTGATCAGCCACGCGGAGAAAGGTACGCCGAAAGTGTCGCTTTCGCGCCGGCCGATGCGGATCAGTTGTAGGCGGCCGCACCGGGCGGCGGCTAGCCGGCCGTGCCGAAGCCTGGCTATGGTCAGGAGGACAACTCAACACACGCGGGAGCTCGCGCCGAAAGCGGGCTGAGAGGGTGGTTGTGCCGAAGGGCACGGTGCCGCCGACCGCTCGAACCTGACCGGGTAATGCCGGCGTAGGGAGGAAATGTCGTGACGGCACTTGACGACCGCTCTGTCCGACCGTCAGTCACCACCGGCCCGATCTCGGGCTCCCGCAAGGTCTACCGCGACGCGGGTGAGGGTGTGCGGGTCCCGTTCCGCAGGGTGGAACTGACCAACGGCGAGCACGTCGACCTGTACGACACTTCTGGTCCGTATACCGACTCGACCGCGACCATCGACGTCCACAGTGGACTTCCGAAGCTCAGGGCGGACTGGGTCTCCGCGCGCGAGCCGGTGAACGGCGCTGTGACCCAGTTGGCGTACGCCAAGGCGGGGATCGTCACGCCGGAGATGAGGTTCATCGCGGTCCGCGAGAACATGGATCCCGAGTTCGTCCGGTCCGAGGTGGCTATCGGGCGGGCGGTCATCCCGCTCAACCGGAACCACCCCGAGGCCGAGCCGATGATCATCGGCAAGAAGTTCCTGGTGAAGATCAACGCCAACATCGGCAACTCCGCCGTGTCCTCGTCGATCGAGGACGAGGTCGACAAGATGGTGTGGGCCACCCGCTGGGGCGGCGACACGATCATGGACCTGTCGACCGGCAAGCGGATCCACGAGACCCGCGAGTGGATCATGCGCAACTCGCCGGTGCCGGTCGGCACCGTGCCCATCTACCAGGCGTTGGAGAAGGTCGACAGCGATCCGGCGAAGCTCACGTGGGAGCTGTACCGGGACACGGTGATCGAGCAGGCCGAGCAGGGCGTCGACTACATGACGGTCCACGCGGGCGTGCTGCTGCGGTACGTGCCGATGACCGCCAAGCGCGTGACGGGCATCGTGTCGCGCGGCGGGTCGATCATGGCCGCGTGGTGCCTGGCGCACCACAAGGAGAGCTTCCTCTACACGCACTTCGAGGAGCTGTGCGAGATCCTGCGCACCTACGACATCACGTTCTCCCTGGGTGACGGCCTGCGGCCCGGTTCCATCGCCGACGCCAACGACGAGGCCCAGTTCGCCGAACTCCGCACGCTCGGCGAACTGACGCACATCGCCCGCGCGCACGACGTGCAGGTGATGATCGAGGGCCCCGGCCACGTGCCGATGCACAAGATCGCGGAGAACGTGCGGCTGGAGGAGGAGTGGTGCGGCGAGGCGCCGTTCTACACCCTCGGACCGCTGGCCACGGACATCGCGCCCGCCTACGACCACATCACGTCCGCCATCGGCGCGGCGCAGATCGGCTGGCTGGGCACGGCGATGCTCTGCTACGTCACGCCGAAGGAGCACCTGGGCCTGCCGAACCGGGACGACGTGAAGACCGGCGTGATCACCTACAAGATCGCGGCGCACTCGGCCGACCTGGCCAAGGGCCATCCGGGCGTGCAGGACTGGGACGACGCCCTGTCCAAGGCGCGGTTCGAGTTCCGCTGGGAGGACCAGTTCAACCTGTCGCTGGACCCGGACACGGCCCGCTCGTTCCACGACGAGACGCTGCCCGCGGCCCCGGCGAAGACGGCGCACTTCTGCTCGATGTGCGGGCCGAAGTTCTGCTCGATGAAGATCACCCAGGACGTGCGCAAGTACGCGGAGGAGCACGGTCTGTCCACTGTGGAGGCCATCGAGGCGGGCATGGAGGAGAAGTCCGCCGAGTTCGGCGACCACGGGAACAAGGTCTACCTGCCGGTCGTGGAGACTTCCTGACGTGAACCAGACTCCTCCACGGGTCCTCACCATCGCCGGGTCCGACTCCGGCGGTGGTGCGGGCCTGCAAGCCGACCTGCGCACGCTGTTCGCCTGCGGCGTGCACGGGATGACCGCGGTCACGGCGATCACCGTGCAGAACTCGCTCGGCGTCTCGGGGTTCACCGAGATCCCGCCGGAGGTGGTGGCGGCGCAGATCGTGGCCGTGGCCACCGACATCGGCGTGAACGCGGCCAAGACCGGGATGCTGGCGAGCGCCGCGATCATCGAGGCGGTCGCCGAGGCCTGCGACCAGGTCCACATCGGACGGTCGGGCACGACGCCGTTCGTCGTGGACCCGGTCGCCGCGTCGATGCACGGCGACCAGCTGCTGACCGACCAGGCGCTGGAGGCCGTGCGGACGCTGCTGTTCCCGCGCGCCACGCTGGTGACGCCGAACCTCGACGAGGTGCGGCTGCTCACCGGCATCGACGTGCGGGACCGGCCGCGGCAGCGGGACGCCGCGAAGGCCCTGTTCGACCTGGGGCCGGAGTGGGTGCTGGTCAAGGGCGGGCACATGTGGTCCGACCCGGAGTGCCTCGACCTGCTGTTCGACGGCGAGGACTTCCTGGAACTGCCCGGCCCCCGCTACGACACCAAGCACACGCACGGCAGCGGTGACACGCTCGCGTCGTCGATCAGCTCACGGCTGGCGCGCGGCGAGGACGTGCCCACGGCCGTGCGGTTCGGCAAGGACTTCGTGGTCCGCTCGGTGGCCGCGGCGTACCCGCTGGGCGCCGGGGTCGGGCCCGTGTCACCGCTGTGGAGGCTGGAGCAGGGGAGGCTGGAGCAGGCCTGACAGCGCCACCTCCATGGCCAGGAGCAGCGCCTCGTCCTGGTCGCGGGTGTAGAGCATCCGGGCGGCGAAGCCGTCGGCGAGGGCCAGCACGGCGTCGGCCAGCACCAGCGGGTCGACGTCGTGCCGGACCTCGTCCGAGCCCGCCAGCAGGTCCGCGACGACCCGGCCGATGTCGCGGTCCTGGTCGCGCAGGACGCGGGCGTACTGGTCGTCGCGCACGCCCTTGTCCGCGAACGCGTGCCGCACCAGGACTTCCGCGCGCCGCACGTCGTCCAGCGGGAGCGAGGCGACGAGGTAGCGGTGCAGCACGACCGGGACGGGGCCGGTCCGGTCCACGGCGGCGAACCGCTCCACCATCCGCTCGTCGGCGAGGTCCAGCGCGAACCGGAGCATGGCGTCCTTGGTGGCGAAGTACTTCTGCACCGCGCCCGCCGACCGCCCGGCCTCCGCGGCCACGGTCCGCACGCTCACCTGCTCCATCCCGTCGCGCACGACGACCCGCAGCAGCGCGGACCCGATCTCCCGGCGCTGCTCCGCCCGATCCACGACCTTCGGCACCCGCGCCCCCTCGTTTTTGGATACACTCGTATCCTAACCACTTGGGGGTGGACATGCACGAGCAGCGGACGAGGGCGTCCGACGCGGACCGCTCGCGGGCGGCGGAACGCCTGGCCACGGCGTTGTCCGAGGGCAGGCTGGACGTCGCCGAGTTCGACGAGCGGACCCGCCGCGCGCTGGCCGCGACGACCCTGGGCGACCTCGCGCCCCTCACCGCCGACCTGCCCGTCACCGCGGTGGATCGAACCGCGGTGAAGAAGGAGGTCGACCGGAAGAAGATCCGCGCGGAGTGGGGCTACTGGGCCGGTGGCGCGGTGATCATGACCGGCGTCTGGGGCGTCGCGTCGGTCACCCAGGGCGAGCTGAAGTTCTTCTGGCCACTGGCCCCGCTGGTCATCTGGGGTCTGGTCCTGCTGGCCGAGATGATCTGGGGCACAGGCGACTGAGCCAACCGGAGCGGCCCGCCGCACGTCTCACACGGCATGCACCAGTACTCGCGGGACGCCTATTGGGCCGAGGTCATCCTCAACCAACCGCTGGTCGTCCTGGCGCTGGTGCTCGGCTGCTCCACGGGCGGCGTGGTCGCGCTGGCGCTGGCGCGGAAGTTCGACTGGCGGCGGGTGCCCGCCGTGCTGGCGGGCTGCGGGCTGGCGCTGGCCCTCGCGGTCACGATCGCCCGACCCGGCGTCCTGGGCGTCACGACGCTGCACCCGCTGCGGCTCTGCGTGCTCAACGACTTCTCGCTCACCGGCTCGCTGGCCAGGCTGAACTTCCTGATGCTCATGCCGTTCGCCTTCTTCGGCACGCTCGCCACCCGCAAGCCGGGGCTGGTGCTGCTCGCGAGCGCCGCCGTGAGCGGCGGGGTGGAACTCGTCCAGGCCATCACCGACGTGGGCGTGTGCGAGGCGCAGGACTTCTCCAACAACACGATCGGCGCGCTCTGCGCCGTCCTGCCGGGGTGGCTGCTCACCCGTGCGTTCAGCGACGACAAACGAAAAGCGGCCGCTCTCTAGCGGTTCTCCTCCGCCACGATCTCCTCCAACGCCCCGAGCGCCGCGATCAGCGCCGACTGGTGCTCGGGCGAGAGCATCTCCATCCGCCGCCGCAGCTCCGTCATCCGGGCCGAGCGCACGCCGGACACCATCTCCTCGCCCTCGGGCGTGGGGGTGGCCAGCCAGGCGCGGCCGTCCTGCGGGTCGGGTTCGCGCCGCACGTACCCGGCCTCCACGAGCGCCGCGACGATCCGCGACAGCGTGGGCGGGGCGACGCCCTCCTTCTGCGCCAGGTCCCCCAGCCGCATCGGTCCGCAGCGGGCCAGCGTCGCCAGCGCGGACACCGCACCGGGGCCGAGGCCGGGCGAGCCGGTGCGGCGCAGCAGCCTGGACAACCTGCCGATGGTGAGGAAGAGGCGCGCGGTGGCGTCTTCGACCTCATCGGCCTTCGGGGCCGTCACGGCATGTCCTCCTCGGGGCGGCGCGGCGGGAAGCGTTCAGCATCCATCATGCCGCGTCGCCCGACCAACCCCGACGGGTGATCACCCGTCCACGGCCGGGCTGGACGCCTGCGCCCAGAACCGCTGGGGGATCCGGCCCGCCACCCTGGCCAACCTGCCGCCTTCCACGCCCGCGCGCATCGCCGCGGCCATCCGCTCCGGGTCGCGCGCCCGCGTGACGGCCGTGGCCAAGAGCACAGCGGAGCACCCCAGCTCCATCGCCAGCGCCGCGTCCGACGCGGTGCCGACGCCCGCGTCCAGCACCACCGGCACGGTCGCGCGGGACACGATCAGCTCGATGTTGTGCGGGTTGCGGATGCCCAGCCCGGTCCCGATCGGCGAGCCGAGCGGCATCACGGTGGCGCAGCCGACGTCCTCCAGCCGCTGCGCGAGCACCGGGTCGTCGTTGGTGTAGGGCAGGACCACGAAACCGTCGTCCACCAACGTCTCCGCGGCGGCCAGCAGCTCGAACGGGTCGGGCAGCAGCGTCTTCTCGTCCGCCACCACCTCCAGCTTCACCCAGTTCGTCTCCAACGCCTCGCGCGCCAGCCGCGCGGTCAGCACGGCCTCGGCAGCGCCCCGGCAGCCCGCGGTGTTGGGCAGCACCTCGATCCCCAAGCGCCGCAACAGCTCCAGCACGCCCGTGCCGCCGCCGACGTCCATCCGGCGCATCGCCACGGTGGTCAGCTCGGTGCCCGAAGCGACCAGCGCGCGTTCGAGCACGGACAGGTTCGCCGCGCCCCCGGTCCCCATGACGAGCCGCGAGCCGAACTCCCGGCCCGCGATGACCAGCGGATCGTCCACGTTCACCCTCCCTGGACAGCGGTGAGCACTTCGACCGTGCCGCCGTCGGGCACGACCGTGGACGGCCACTGCGCCCGCGGCACGACCTCGCCGTCCACCGCGACGGCCACCCCGCGGGCGGGCGCGCCGAGCAGGTCAAGCACCGCCGCCACGGTCGTGTCGTCCGGCAGGTCGCGCAGTTCGCCGTTGACCCGTGCCTTCACCGGGTTCCTCCTTCGCGCAGCAGGGTCAGCACCACGTCCGCCGTGATCGGCGCGAGCAGCAGTCCGTTGCGGTGGTGGCCGGTCGCGGCCAGCACACCGGGTTCCAGCCACCTGATCACCGGCAGGTTGTCCGGGCTGCCCGCGCGGAACCCGGCGGCGGCCTCGACCAGCTCGTACTCGGCGATGCCGGGCAGCACGACCTCCGCGTCGCGCAGCAGGTCCCGCACGCCGCCGACCGTGACGGCCGCGTCGAACCCGCTGTCGTACTGGGTCGCGCCCACCACGAGCCCGCCATCCCTGGGCACCAGGTAGACCGGGCGGCCCTCCACGTGCGCGCGGATCGTCCTGGTCGGCGGCGGCAGCGCGCCGCGTCGACCGGCCAGCCGCAGGATCTCGCCCTTGACCGGCCGGATCGCCGGCGCCAGCTCGGGGTGCAGCTCGCCGCTCCACGCGCCCGCGGCGATCACCACGACGTCCGCGTCCACAGTGGACACAGTCGCCCGCCGCGGTTCGACGACCACGCCTTCGGCCGCGCACGCCTTGCGCAGCGCGGACAACAGCTTCCGGTTGTCCAGGGCGAGGTCGCCGGGCACGGACAGGCCGCCGCGCACCCGCGGCCCCAGACCGGGTTCGAGCGCGCGCAGCTCGCGACCGGTCAGCCGATCGGCTTCCCGGCCGAGGCCGCGCAGGTGGTCGGCGAGCACGTCCAGCACGCCCACGTCGGCGGAATCCAGTGCCACGGCGAGGGTTCCCTCGGTGCGCAGGCCCACGTCGCCCAGCTCGCGGGCGAACGACGGCCACCGCGCCAGCGACCGGGAGCCCAGGTCCAGCAGCTCCTCCTCGCCGGGCCACGACTCGGTGACCGGCGCGAGCATCCCGCCCGCGACCCACGAGCCGCCGGTGCGGCACTCGTCGTCGAAAACCGTGACGGCACAACCACTGGCGGCGACCCGCCAGGCGATGGACAGGCCGATGACACCGCCGCCCAACACGGACACCCGTGGAACCAAGGCACTCACGCTCCCTGCGCCGGCATGACCCGGATCAGGTTCGACGGTCGGAGCGAACCACGCTCCCTCTCAGCCCGGTGGATTCCGGGCTCCCGTGCGGAACCACCTTCACCGTAGCGCACGGATCGGTGGCGCGGTTACCGTCCTGACCCGTGCCAGGACTCGACGGAACCCGGATCAGGCGGCGGCTCGCCGCGGCGAAGCTCTACCTCTGCACGGACGCGCGCGCCGACCGCGGCGACCTCGCCGACTTCGTCGACGCGGCTCTCGCGGGCGGCGTCGACATCGTCCAGCTCCGCGACAAGGGCTTGGAGGCCAGGCAGGAGATCGCCGCGCTGGAGGTGCTGGCCGAGGCGTGCGAGCGGCACGGGGCCCTGCTGTCGGTCAACGACCGCGCGGACGTGGCGGCGGCGGTCGACGCGGACGTGCTGCACCTCGGGCAGGACGACCTGCCGGTCCCCGTGGCGCGGAGGCTGCTCGGCGACGACGTGGTGATCGGCCGGTCGACCCACGACGTCGAGCAGATGACGGCGGCCGCGGCCGAGCCCGGCGTCGACTACTTCTGCACCGGCCCGTGCTGGCCGACGCCGACCAAGCCGGGCCGTCCGGCTCCTGGGCTCGACCTCGTGCGCGCCACGACGGCGGAGCGGCCGTGGTTCGCGATCGGCGGGATCGACCTCGGGAACCTGCACGAGGTGCTGGACGCCGGTGCGACCCGGATCGTGGTCGTGCGGGCGATCACCGCCGCCGAGGACCCCAAGGCGGCCGCGCGGGCGCTGAGGGCCCTGCTCTGACCGAGCGGAACGCCCCCGTACCGGAGCAGGGTGCCGGTACGGGGGCGTTCGCGGTGGTGGCGTCGAGCGGGCAGGGAGGCTGCTCGCCGCCGGACGTGCCCGGTCAGCCCCTGGTGAGGGTCAGACCGTAGGCCGACAGGATCTCGCCGACCGGCTGGAAGTAGGTCGTGCCGCCGGAGGTGCAGTTGCCCGAACCACCCGAGGTCACGCCTTGGGCCTGGCTGAAGTTGGTGCCCGCGACCCACGAACCGCCCGAGTCACCGGGCTCCGCGCAGGCGTTGGTCCGGGTCAGGCCGGACACCGAGCCCTGCGAGTAGTTCACGGTCGCGTTCTTCTGCTGGACCGTGCCGCAGCGCCAGCCCGTGGTGGAGCCGGACCGGCAGATCGCCGCGCCGACGGCCGCCGAGGTGGAGCCCGTGACGGTGACGTTGGAGCCGTTGTAGCGGTTCACCCACGGACGGGAGGTCCAGTTGCTGTTCGTCGCCACCCAGGAGTAGTCGTTCCCGGGGAACGACGAGCCCCGGAACGTGCCCTGGGCGACCCGGTTGAAGCCGGTGGTGGTGTTGCCCGCGCGACCGCAGTGGCCCGCCGACACGAAGCCGCCGGTGACCGCGAAGCCGATCGAGCAGCGGCTGCCGCCGATGTAGTACGCGTCGCCGCCGCGGGTGTCGTAGAGCGTCGTCGGCGTGTCCGTGGTCTCCGCGACGGTGACCGCGGGGCTGATGCCGCGGGCCGTGGCCAGGAAGGCCTCGGCCGCCGCGTCCCGCTTGTCGCGGTTGACCTCGACGACGACCGTGTTGGAGGCCTCGTCGACGCGCCAGCTCGTGACCGAGGCGGGCGCCTTCAGGGAGTCCAGCGCCGCCTGGGTGCCCGCGAGCTGCTGCTGCGAGAACCGGACGACCCGGACGTCGGCGCCCAGCGAGCGGGCGGTGTCGGACTTGGTGGCGTCCGTGGTCCCGACGGTGAGCTTGCCCGAGACCGAGTCGATCCAGGCGCCCGCGAACTTGTCGCCGAGGGCGTCCTTCACCTTGGTCTCGATGGTGCCCGAGTTGGCGTCGTTGGCCAGTCGGGTGCGTGCTTGGTCGGCGTTCAGGCCGAGGTCCCGCTGGACCGCTTGGAGCAACTCCGGGGAGTAGCTCTCCGTGTCGGCGGGACTTGCCACGTTCACCGCAGCGGGACCGGCGATCGCCGGTACGCTGAGAGCAATCGCCGCGCCGGCCGCCAGCAGGGCAACTCCGGTGAGGCGGGCCGCACTCGTGCGGATCATTAGACGTCTCCCTCATCTTCGGGTGCAGGGAACCCGTGAGCTGGTTGCAGGGACCGGCTCTCGGGGGCTCTAGGGGGACGGGTGGTGGGGCGGCGGCAGGGGTCGCCCCACCCTCCTCCTACTTCTTCCGTCCCGTCCTCGGTGCCATGCCCGTTCGGATGAGGGTCGCGAAATGACCTCGGAAAGCCTCGGAGTGACGCGTCGTCGTGGGGTTTCCACGGTTCGCACAGCCCTCCTCCCGGTTGTCTACTCACCGGTATTCACCCGATCGAGCGACGTTATAGGCCTGTGACCTGTGACGGTTGAGGCCATCTGAGGGCGAAGTGTGTCACAGCTCACGACCGTTCGACTCCGGTGTGTAGCTATTGACTGTTAACTCTTACTCGGAGTAATGAAACGATCACCGGATCGGGTTTGTTGCCAGTTGGTCGATTCGGCGGTTTACCCCGGCGTTCCCACGCTCGACGGCGGCACCGGCGTGGACTGCGCGGGTGGCGCCTCGCTCGTCTGCGGAGCGGTCGACGACGGGGTCGTCGAGGGCTGCGCGGACGTGCTCGGCACGCTCGACCCGGTCGTCGTCGAGGGCGCTCCGGAGGTCGTGCTCGGGGGCGGGGTCGTCGTGCTCGGGGCGTCCGGAGTGGACGTCCGGCTCGGCGGCGGAGCCTCCGGCTTGCGGTCGGTCGGCTTGCCCACGACCGCGCCGAGGCTGGTGCCCTCGGTGCCGCCGGAGAGCGGTGCGCCGCGCACCCACTCGACGCCCGTCACGGCCAGCATCCCCAGCACGAACACCAGCAGCGCTCCGGCCGCGATCCTCGGCCAGCGCCGGGTTTCCGGCGTTTTGTCCCCGGTGTCCACTTCGGCCACGGGGGCGGTGTGGACCTTGTCGTCGTCGATCTCCTCGACGACCTCGACGTCGCCCTTGCCGTCGGCGGGCTTGACCACCCACGCCTTGCTGCCGACCCGCCGCACCGAGGCGCGGGTCCGTTCGATGGAGCTCTGGTACAGCGCGCTGCCGATGGTGCTCACGACACTGGCGACAGCGGCGCCGGCGACGGTGCCGGCGACGTTCAACTTCGATCCCAGGAAGGCCGCGGTCACCGCGGCCAACGCTCCCGCGGCGATCTGCGCGGGCTTGAGGTCCAGTCCGGTCTTCTTCTCGTTCTCCTCGCTCATGATCCTCAACTGCTAGCCGGTTTCCTGCTCGTCCGAGAGGTGGACGGGTCGACCGCCGTGTCGGTTGGTCGGAGGTGAGGACCACCACGCATCATCTCCTGGTGCGCCTGGTCACGATTTCCGACATCCGGGCGGCGGCCGACCTCGTGGCCCCCGCCGTGCTGCGAACCCCGCTCCTGCCGTGCCTGTGGGCCGACCCCGATCGACCGCTGTGGCTCAAACCCGAGAACCTCCAGTCCGTGGGCGCGTTCAAGATCCGCGGCGCCTACCACGCGCTGGCCCGGCTGCCCGAGGACGTCCGAGCACTGGGGGTGGTCGCCTACTCCAGCGGCAACCACGCCCAGGCCGTCGCCCACGCGGCCGCGCTGTTCGGCGTCCCGGCCGCGATCGTCGTGCCGGACAACACGCCGCAGATGAAGATCGACGCCACCCTCGCGCTCGGCGCGGAGGTCCACGTGGTGCCGATGCCGGAACGGGAGTCCCGCGCCCGGTACCTCGCCCACCAGCGGGGGGCCACGCTGATCCCGCCGTTCGACCACGCGGACGTGATCGCCGGGCAGGGCACCGTCGGGCTGGAGATCGCCGAGGACCTCCCCGACGTCGAGACCGTCCTGGTGCCGGTCAGCGGGGGCGGGCTGATCTCCGGGGTGGCCGTGGCGATCAAGTCGCTCTGCCCGGACGCCCGCGTCATCGGGGTCGAGCCCGCGCTGGCCGCCGACGCCGCCGACAGCCTCCGCGCGGGCCGCCGGTCGGCCTCGTGGCCGCCCGCGCTGCGGGCCAGGACCATCGCCGACGGGCTGCGGGCGGAACCGTCCGAGCTGACGTTCAGCCACATGCGGGAACTGGTCGACGGGGTCGTGACGGTGTCCGAGGACGAGATCCGGGCCGCCGTGGCGTGGCTGGCCCGGCGGTCGCGGCTGATCGCCGAGCCCAGCGGCGCCGTCGTCGTCGCGGCCTACCTCAACCGGCGGGACGAGCTGCCGCTGGGCAGGACCGTGGCGGTGGTGTCCGGCGGGAACCTGGACCCGGAGCTGCTGGCGGAACTCCTGGCGGTCTAGACCCGGCCCGCTCGCACGTGCGTGGGCGGGCCCTCGACGCCGCACGAGTGGCAGTCGCCGGGACCGGGCGTCTCGGCGTCGGCTTGGGGCGTGGTGTCGCGGAGGGTGTCGTTGTCCGTGCCCAGCGCCAGCAGCCCGCCGACGGCGGCCACGCCCGCGCACACGAGCAGGGCCTTCTGCCAGCTCGCCGTCATCGCGGTGGGATCGGTGTACGCGGTGCCGGTGAGGCCGGACAGCGCGGGCAGGGCCGCCACGGCGACGAGGCTGCCGGTCCGGGCCACGGCGTTGTTCACGCCCGAGGCGACGCCCGCGAAGCGGTCGGGGGCGGCGGCGAGCACGGTGGCCGTGACGGGGGCGACGACCGTGGCCAGGCCGAGGCCGAAGACGACGATGCCGGGGAGGACACCGGTGAGGTAGGTGGCGCCGGGTTCGGCGTTGCGCAGCAGGAGCATGCCGGTCGCGACCAGCAGCGGTCCGACCACCAGCTGGGTGCGGGGGCCGACGCGCTGGGCGAGGCGGCCGGACCGCGCCGACAGCACCAGCATGATGATCGTGATCGGCAGACCGGCCAGTCCCGCGGCCGTCGGCGAGTAGTGCAGCGACACCTGGAGCTGGAGGATCATCAGCACCAGCACGCCGCCCAGCGCCGCGTACATCAGGAACGTCAGGGCGTTGGCCAGGACGAACGTGCGGTTGGCGAACAGCTGCGGCGGCACGAGCGGGGTGTGGCCGCGCACCTGGAGCAGGCCGAAGGCGATCAGGCCGACGATCCCGACGACGGCCGCTCCGAGGACCAGCGGGTCGCCGACGCCGCGCGCGGGAGCCTCGACCAGCGCTCCGGTGAGGCCCGCGAGGCCGAGCGCGCCGACCACGGAGCCGAGGATGTTCGGGTGGCCGGTCAGGGTCTCGTCGCGCGACTCCGGGACGAACCTGCGGGCCATCCACACGCACACGACGGCGATCGGCACGTTGATCAGGAACGCCAGCCGCCAGCTCCCGGCCTGCACCAGCAGGCCACCCGCCAACGGGCCGACGGCCGACGCGATGCCGCCGAGGCCCGACCACGCGCCGATCGCGCGCGACCGGTCCTTGCGGGCGAACGTGGACTGGAGGATCGCCAGCGAGCCGGGCGTGAGCAGCGCGCCGCCGACGCCCTGGAGGATCCGGGCCGCGACCAGCAGTTCCGTGGTGGGGGCGAGGCCGCACAGCAGGGAGGCCGCGCCGAACCAGAGGACGCCGAAGGTGAACACGCGGCGGCGGCCGTAGCGGTCGCCGAGCGACCCGGCCACGAGGATCAGCGCCGCGAGGGACAGCAGGTAGCCGTCGAGGATCCACTGGAGGCCCGCGACGGACGCGTGCAGCTCCTCGCCGATCTTCGGCAGCGCGACGTTGACGATCGTGCTGTCCAGCATCGCCATGCCCGAGCCGACGATGGTGGTCGCGAGCACGGCCTTGGCCCTGGGAGTGCCCCAGACGATCACTTCGGTGGTCACCACGGCGCCATTGTGACCCCGTCCGGTGGCGCGGGCTCCGTCGAGCGGGTGCCGGGGAGGTCACGACAACGCCACGGGCCATTCGAAATCCCTATGGGACTCAGGCCCGAATTTCACCCTATGGGACGCTTGGACGGGCCCGCGGCCGGTTCGCCGGCAGCCAGGACCGCAGCCCAGGGGTGTTACGGCCGGGTGTCCACGACGGGCCCAAACCGGTGAACACGGCCACCGCGACACCGGGGTCCCCTGATCGGGAACGCCCCCGAATTGCAGCGTACGGAGGGGGTCCGACAGTTTCGGGCTCCATCGCCAAACCGGATAGGCGAACTGATGTCACGTTGTCCGAAAGTGGACTTCCGGATCGATCTGACCTGCGCCGACGTGGTCATGACCAGTGCGCCGAATGACCGTTCACGAGCGTGGAAAAGCCGCTCCGCGACGAGCGCGGAGCGGCTTGTCGACAATCAGCCCGCCGGGCGGTTGAGAGTGGCCACGAACTTGTACCGGTCCCCCCGGTACACGCTTCGCACCCACTCCACGGGGTTGCCCTCGGTGTCGAACGAGTGCCTCGACAGCAGCAGCATCGGCAGGCCGATGTCCGCGCCCAGGAGTTCGGCCTCCTCGGGGCTGGCGAGAGCGGTCTCGATCGTCTCCTCGGCGTGGCCCATCTCGACGCCGAACCGCTCCCGGAGCACCTGGTAGAGCGAGGTGCCGGGGGCGAGGTAGCGGCGCAGACCGCGGAACCGACCCAGCGCGAGGTGGGTCGTCTCGATGGCCATTGGCTCGTCGTCGGCGAGCCGCAACCGGTGCAGCCTGAGCACCTTCGCGCCCGCCCGCACGCCGAGGAACCTGGCCAGTTCCGCCTCGGCGGGCAACTCGGACGCCTCGATCAGGCGTGACGACGGTTTGCGGCCCTGAGCTCGCATGTCCTCTGTGTACGAAGACAGCTGAAGGCGCTGCGCGACCTTCGGCTCGGCCGCGAAGGTTCCCTTGCCCTGCACCCTGAGCAGCCGTCCTTCGACGGTCAGCTCGGCGAGCGCCTGGCGAACCGTGGTCCTCGACACGTCGAAGTCCGCGGCAAGCGACCGTTCGGTCGGGATGGGGGATCCGGGCGGCAGCGCGCGCAACAGGTCCAGCAGGTGCCGCTTGAGTCCCCAGTACTTCGGCTCGCGTTGCGCACGAGACCTGGCGTCCACGCCTGCTCCAGGCGTCGTCTCCAGCATGGCCTTCCTCCTCGTACAGCATCGCGGCTCCACCCACAGGATGCCTTGTCCGCGCCGGATCGTGCGTTCGAACCCCCGACAAGCCATAGGAAATTCGTCGGATGACTTTGCAACGTCTCGGCAACGTCCTTGACAGGGGCTGTGGCGCGGCACACTCTAGGCCGCATTGGTCTACACCACTTGGCTGGTCCCGGTCGACGTTTGACCGGGCTTCTGAAAGGGCGCAAACGTGAAGGGCTGGAGAGGACTTGCCGTTGGTGCCGCCGCACTGGCGGTAACCGTGGCCGGATGTGGCACGAGCCCGTCGGGTACGACGGCCGCTGAGTCGAGCGGCCCGAAGACCCTGACGGTCTGGCTGATGGACGGCTCCGCGCCGACCACGCTGACCGACGCCTTGAACAAGGAGTTCCAGGACTCGAACAAGGACGTCACGGTCAAGTACGAGGTCCAGAAGTGGGGCGGCATCCAGGAGAAGCTGACCACGGCGCTGACCAGCGACACCCCGCCGGACGTCATCGAGCTCGGCAACACCCAGACGCCGAAGTTCGCGTCCGAGGGCACGCTGCTCGACCTGACCGGTGACGCCGCGAACCTGAACGGCTCCGAGTGGCTCGGCGGCCTGAAGGACTCCCTCACGTGGGAGAACAAGCAGTTCGGCCTGCCGTTCTACGCGTCGAACCGCACCGTCCTCTACCGGACGGACCTGTTCGAGGCCGCGGGCATCACCGCGGCGCCCACCTCGAACGACGAGTGGCTGGCCGCGATCGAGAAGCTGAAGACCGCCAACGCGTCCAACCCGGACTTCCAGGCGCTCTACCTGCCGGGCCAGTCCTGGTACACGCTGCTCTCGTTCATCTGGGACCAGGGTGGCGACGTCGCGAAGAAGGACGGCGACAAGTTCGTCGGCTCGCTCGACTCCGCCCAGGCCAAGGCGGGCGTGGACTTCTACAAGAAGCTCGTCGACGCCTCCGGCACCAAGGCCCCGAAGGACACCGACGAGGCCAAGCCGCAGCAGATGGAGGTCTTCGGCACGGGCAACGTGGCGATGATGATCGGTCTGCCGTGGGAGCTGGGCGGCGCCGTCAAGGCCAACCCGGACCTGGAGAAGAAGACCTCCGCGTTCCCGATCCCGTCCAAGACCGCGGGCAAGGCCGCTCCCGTGTTCCTCGGCGGCTCGAACCTCGCGATCCCGGCAGGCAGCAAGAACGTCGACCTGGCCAAGAGCTACCTGAAGCTGCTCAGCAGCAAGAAGTACCAGGACCAGCTCGGCGCCGCAGGCACCGTGCCCGGCACCTCGAAGGACACCGCCTCGCTGGCCTCCAACCCGGTCGGCAAGGCGCTCGCCGCCTCCTCGGCCAACGGCAAGGTCACCCCGGCCACGCCGAAGTGGGCGGCCGTCGAAGCGGGCCAGAACCCGCTGAAGGACATGCTCACCGCGTACCTCACGGGCGCGAAGAGCCTGGACCAGGCCACGGGCGACGCCAACACAGCGCTGACCGCGTTGCTCGGCGGCTGACGATCCCCGATGACGGCCGTTGAAACGACCGACGCCGCGGTGCCGGTGAGGACTTCCTCGCCGGCACCGCGGCGTGCCGTTGCGGGCGGCGCGAGGCGCCGCCGGGGTAGCGCCTTCGACCGGTTGCTGCCGTACCTGCTGCTGGCCCCCGCCGTGATCGGCATCCTGTGGCTGATCGGTTTCCCGGTCGTCTCGGTGGTGGTGACCAGTTTCCGCAAGCTCGACCTGGGTGAACTCGTCCGCGGCGAGGTCAAGTGGGTCGGCCTGGACAACTACACCAAGGTCCTGAGCGACCCGCGCTTCTGGGAGATCACCGTCCGCACGGTGGTCTTCACGGCCGTCGTGGTCGCCACCTCCGTGGTGGTGGGGCTCGTGATCGCGCTGCTGATGCGCCAGCTCAGCACGCCGATCCGCATCCTGCTCCAGGTGTGCATGCTGCTGGCGTGGGCGATGCCGATCATCGCGTCGACCACGGTCTACCAGTGGATCTTCGACCAGCAGTACGGGATCCTGAACAAGATCCTGGTGAAGCTCGGCTTCGACTACGCGGGCCACTCGTGGTTCTCCACGGGCACGGCGACGCTGTCGGTCATCGGGCTGCTCATCGTGTGGCAGGCGATCCCCTTCCTCGCCTTCTCCCTCTACGCGGGCGTGATCGGCGTCCCCGCGGACCTCTACGAGGCCGCGGGCATCGACGGCGCGACGGCGTGGCAGACGTTCCGGGCGGTCACCTGGCCCGAGCTGAAGCCCCTGCTGATGATGGTGACGTTCCTGTCGCTGCTGTGGGACTTCAAGGTCTTCACCCAGATCTGGGTGTTCAAGGAGGGCGGGCCGAGCGGCGGTTCCACGACGCTGCCGGTCCTGCAGTACCTGGAGGGCATCTCGCAGAGCCACTTCGGCGTGGCCGCGGCGGTGAGCGTGCTCATGGTCGTCATCCTGACCCTGCTGACGGTGTCCTACCTGCGGAAGCTGCTCCAGACCCAGGAGGGCAAGCTGTGAACGCGAAGAAGGTGTCGGCGAACGTCGTCGCGGTGTTCATCGCGGCGTTCTTCGCCTTCCCCACCTACTGGATGGTCACGACGGCCCTCAAGCCGAAGAAGGACCTGCTCTCCAGCGACTTCGACCTGATCCCGTCGTCGGTGACGAACAGCAACTTCGTCACCGCGTGGACCAAGCCGGGCTTCCTCCAGTCGCTGGGCAACAGCCTGCTGGTGTCGCTGTCCGCCGTCGTGGCGGCGCTGGTGATCGGCCTGCTGGCCGCGCTCGCGCTGTCCCGCATGCGCTTCCGGGGCCGCAAGGGCTTCGTGATGCTCATGCTCGTCGCGCAGATGGCTCCGTTCGAGGCCCTGCTCATCCCGATGTTCCTGATGATGCGCGACCTCGGCCTCTACCAGCAGCTGTCGTCGCTGATCCTCATCTACTTCGCGGTGACGCTGCCGTTCTGCGCGTGGACGCTGCGCGGCTTCGTGAACGGCATCCCGATCGAGCTGGAAGAGGCCGCCATGGTCGACGGCTGCGGCCGGTGGGGCGCGTTCCGGCGCGTCACGCTGCCGCTGCTCGGCCCCGGCCTCGTCGCCACGTCGGTGTTCGCGTTCATCACGGCGTGGAACGAGTTCCTGTTCGCCAAGGTCATGGTGCGCGCCGAGGACAAGGAGACCCTGCCCGTGTGGCTGAGCGGCTTCCAGTCCGCGTTCGGCACCGACTGGGGTGGCGCGATGGCCGCGTCCGCCCTGTTCACCGTGCCCGTGCTCGTGTTCTTCCTCATCGTCCAGCGGAAGATGGTCACCGGCGTCACCGCCGGTGCCGTGAAGGGATAGAGCGCATGTCGCTGCACCGGCTCGCGGCCGCCGTACTGCTACCGGGTTTCCACGGGACCACCGCTCCCGACTGGTTGCTCAAGCGCGTGACCGACGGGCTGGGCGGCGTCGTGCTGTTCGGCCGCAACGTCGTGGACGACGACCAGGTCACCGCGTTGAACGCGCAGCTCCGCGCGGCTCGCGGCGACGTGGTCATCGGCATCGACGAGGAGGGTGGCGACGTCACCCGCCTCGACGCGGGCAAGGGCTCGGAGGTGCCGGGCAACCACGCCCTCGGCGCCACCGGCGACCTCGCACTGACGCGGGAGGTGGCCGCCTCCATCGGCGCCCGCCTCGCCGCGTGCGGCGTCAGCCTCAACCTCGCGCCCTCGGCCGACCTCGTGCTGACCCTGGAGGACCCGATCATCGGCGTCCGCGCCTTCGGGTCGGACCCGGTCGTCGCGGGCGAGCACGTGGCGGCGTTCGTGGAGGGCCAGCAGGCCGACGGCGTGGCCGCGTGCGCCAAGCACTTCCCCGGCCACGGCGCGTCCACCGCCGACTCGCACCGCGAGCTGCCGGTGCTGCCCAGGACCGTCGCCGAGCTGAACGCCGTGGAGCTGGTGCCGTTCCGCGCCGCCATCGCCGCTGGCGTCCGCTCGGTGATGACCGGGCACCTCGTCATCCCCGAGTGGGGCGAGGCACCGGCCACGCTCAACCCCAAGGCCATCGCCGTGCTCCGCGACGAGCTCGGCTTCACCGGCGCGATCATCACCGACGGCCTCGACATGAAGGCCGTGGGCGGCGACCTCGCCCAGGGCTCCGTGCGCGCCCTCGCGGCGGGCGTGGACGCCCTCTGCCTCGGCGGCGAGCCGCTGGACGACGACGGCCTCCAGTGGCTGATCGACAGCATCGTGGCCGCCGTCGAGTCCGGCGCCCTGTCCCGCCAACGCCTGGAGGAGGCGGCCGCCCGCACCGCGGCGCTGGGCACCCCTCCCGCGACCGTCACCGGTCACGACGCCGAAATCGGCCTGGTAGCAGCGCGAAGGGCCGTGGAGGTCACCGGCGAGCTGGTCATTACCGGTCCACTGCTCGTGGTGGACCTGGTCGTCGCCCCGTCCGAGGCAGTCGGCGCGGTGCCGTGGGGCCTCGGCCCGTACCTCACCGAGCTCGTGGAGGGCACGGAAGTGCTGGCCACGGACTCGGTCACCGCCGAGGAAGTAGCGAAGAGGGCCGACGGCCGGACCGTGATCGTGGTGACACGGGAGGCCCACCGGCACGCCTGGGCTCGCGATCTGGTCGCCGACATGACTAGAATTGGTCTGGACCTAGTGCACGTCGAAACCGGCGTGCCTGGCCCGGACCTGGGCACTGCCGCCCGCGTGAACACCCATGGCGGTTCACGGGTGTGCCTGCGAGCCGCGGCAGAGCGCATCGCCTCAAGCCGCCTCAAGACCACCTGACAGGGGTTACGAGATGACCGAGCAGCAGCCCGGCCAGCACATGGCGGCGGAGATCGCGCAACAGCCCGCGATCTTCGCCGACCTCGTCCAGCGGCGCGCCGAGATCGCGGAGGTCGCCGCGGTCGTCCGCGACCGCAAACCCAGGTTCGTCCTGTTCGCGGCCCGCGGCTCCAGCGACCACGCGGCCCTCTACGCGAAGTACCTGACCGAGGTCCTCCTGCAACTCCCCGCGGGCCTCGTCTCCCCCTCCACGACCACGCTGTACGGCGGCAAGCCGGACCTGCGCGACGTCCTCGTCGTCTCGGTCAGCCAGAGCGGCGGCTCCCCGGACCTCCTGGAGGTCACGCAGGCCGCCCGCGCGCAGGGCGCGTTGACCGTGGCGGTCACCAACACCTCGGACTCGCCCCTCAACGGCGCGGCCGAGCTGTCGGTCGACGTCCGCGCGGGCGTCGAGCACGCAGTGGCGGCCACCAAGACCTACTCGGCGACGCTGCTGGCGCTGTACCTGCTGTTCGACGCCATCCGCGGCGGGAACGGCGAGCACGCCGCCAACCTCGGCGACCTCGCCCAGTCCACTTTGGACGCGTCGAACGACGCGGTGGCGGAAGCCGTGCAGCGCTACCGCTTCGTGGACCGCGTCCTCACCACCGGCCGCGGCTTCTCGCTCCCCACGGCGCTGGAAGCCGCGCTCAAGCTCGCGGAGACCAGCTACCTGGGCGCGCGCGCCTACTCCGGCGCGGACCTCCTGCACGGCCCCGTGGCCGCCGTGGACGGCGAAACCGCCGTCCTCGCGGTCACCAGCACCGGCAAGGGCGGCGACGCCCTCCACGAGGTCCTGGACGTCGTCCACGGCCGCGGCGCGGACGTGCTCGCGGTCGGCTCGGCGGCCGACAAGGTCTCCGCCGCCCTGCGCATCCCGGTCGCGGAAACGGCCGAGGAAGTGGCCCCGATCCTGGAGATCCTCCCCGTCCAACGCCTGGCCCACGGCCTCGCGCTGGCCCGCGGCGGCGACCCGGACAGCCCTCGCGGCCTGAAGAAGGTCACCCGCACCCGCTAGACCACAACGAAGAAGGGCCCTCCACCCGGAGGGCCCTTCTTCGTTCTCGCTTCCAGTACCAACGGGGACCCCGCGACCGCGGTCGCAAGGCCCCCGCCACCCCCCGGTTCCCCCCCAGGTCACTGCCCGGCGGTCGCGTACCCCACAGCCGGGGCCAGCACGCCACCGGCGTCCGCGTCGAACACGACCGCCCCGTCCACCCAGACCTTGCGCGGGTTCAACTCCTCGTCCCACCACACCAGGTCCGCCACGGCCCCCGGCGCCAAGCGCCCGAGCCCCGACTCCCCAATGGCCTCGGCGGGGACGATCGTCGCCGACGCCAGGGCGTCAGCCACGTCCACACCGACCGACACGATGTTCCGCACGGCCCGGTCCAACGTCAGCGCGCTGCCCGCGATGGTGCCCTCCGGCGACCGGGGCACCCCGTCCTCGGTCAGCAGCACGTCGGCCCCACCGAGCTGGTAGCGCCCCGGCGGCATGCCCGCGGCGGCGACGGCGTCGGTCACCAGCGCCACCCGGTGCCCGGCGGCGTTGAACACCAACCGGCACACGTCCGGTCCCACGTGCGCCAGGTCGGCGATGAGCCCGAGCGTGAACCGCTCGTCCACCAGCGCCACTCCGGGCACACCCGGTTCCCGGTGCCCCAACGGCCGCTGCGCGTTGAACAGGTGGGTCACCATCCGCGCGCCCGCGTCCGCCGCGGCGCGCGTCTGCGACCCCGTGGCGTCGCTGTGCCCGACGGCCACCAGGATCCCGGCCTCGGACAGCCGCCGAACGGCTTCCAGCCCACCGGGCTGCTCCGGGGCCAACGTGACCATCCGCAGCGCCCGCCGCAACGTCTCGTCGGCCAGCAGCTCGTCGATCTGGGCGGCGCCGGGTTCGACCATCAGCGCCGGGTCGTGCACACCGGGTCGCTTGGGCGACAGGAACGGTCCTTCGAAGTGCACCCCCAACGGCCGCGCGCCGACCCCTTCGGGCAGCGCGGCGGAGGCCGCCAGCACCGCGCGGGCCTGCCGGATGGCGATCGGCACGGGGGCGGTGATCAGCGTCGGCAGGAACCGGGTCACCCCGGTCTGCGGCAACGCCTCGGCCACCACCCTCATGCTCGCGGTGTCCACTTCGGCGAAGTCGACACCGACCGCCCCGTTGATCTGGATGTCCACCAGACCGGGGGTGAGCAGTCCGTCGGCCAGCACTTCGGCGCCCGCCGGCGGTTCACCCGCGACGACCTCGACGATCCGCCCGGCCCGGATGCGCACGTAGGCGGGACCGGTGATGGTGCGACCGAGTAGTGCTCGCGGGGCTGCGACAACCGTGTCCAAGGTCCCTCCTCAAATGGTCCAGACCATTATGGCGGCACAACACCGATTTAGTCACGTCCGGTGAGAAGATAACCGACTAAGTCCACAAGTCGTCGGACAGGAACAGGGAGGGGACACGCGGAACCCACACGAGTAGCCCATACTGGACACCAGACATCCGAGGTCTACTACCGAGTCGAGGGTGCCGTGGCAGTCACGGACGACGCGATCCTGCGTGTCAAAGAGATGATCGTCAGCGGGGAGCTGAAGCCGGGCGACCGACTTCCCCGCGAAGCGGACCTGGCAGAACGCCTGGGCTTGTCCCGCAACTCCCTGCGGGAAGCGGTGAAAGCCCTGTCACTGGTCCGAGTCCTCGACGTCCGCCAAGGCGACGGCACCTACGTCTCCAGCCTCCGCGCGGACGACCTCCTCGGAGCCCTGTCGTTCGTACTGGACCTCCACCGAGGCGAAGACTCGGTCCTGGAAGTCCTCCAGGTGAGACGAATCCTGGAGCCGGCAGCCTCGGCCATGGCCGCCCAACGCATCACCCCAGACGAGATCGCCACCCTCCGAGCCATGTGCGACGCAGGCGAAAACGCCAGGTCGGTGGAGGAACTGGTAGACCACGACCTCGAGTTCCACCGCGCGATCGCCAAGTGCTCGGGCAACGCCTACCTGGCCCAACTACTGGACACCCTGGCAGGCCCCACGGTGCGCGTACGCATCTGGCGAGGCATAGCCCAAGCCGGAGCGGCAGAACGCACGATCGCAGAACACCGAGCCATTGTGGACGCACTGGCACTACGAGAAACCGAACTGGCCCGCTCCTGGACCACAGTCCACGTAGCAGGCGTAGAACAGTGGCTCTCAGACCTGGCCTGAACACAAGCTTCCCGCCGAAGCAGGCAAGCAGGGAAGCGACCACAACCGGCCCCCGGCCCAAACCCAACCCCACGACTAACCCGACAAGGCGCCACCTGCACCGATCACAACCGCGCTGCCTTCTTCCGACCCCCGCCCGCCACCCGCACCGGACCAACCGTCAGGACCCCTCCGGCCTCCCGACCGGCACTCGCACCGATCGGAACTGGCCCGCCTGTCTTCCGGCCCCCGGCCGGCACCCGCACCGTGCGGAACTGGACTAAAAAATCTTCCGGCCCCCGGCCGGCACTCGCACCGCGCCCAAACCGCACCATGCCGGCAGGTTCTTTCAACCCCCACCCCGGCCGGCCCCCGATTGTTTTTGCGCCCCCACCCTCTTTCGCTTTGTCAAGCCATCTTTCCAGGCTTGACAAAGCGAAAGAGGGTGGGACAATCGGCGCAATCGGGGGTCAGCCCCCTACACCGACACCCCGTAAACCTCACCCGCAACCCCAGCAAAAATCCTCTCCCGCTCCCCCTCCGACAACTCCCCCACCAACTCCCGAACAGCCCCCACAACTTCCCCATACCCAGCAGCCAACAAACAAACAGGCCAATCCGACCCGAACATCAACCGCTCAACCCCAAAAGCATCCAGCACAACCTCAAAAGCCTGCCGCAAATCCCCCACAGTCCAAGAATCCCAGGACGCCTCAGTAACCAACCCCGACACCTTGCAAAAAACATTCTCATGCGCGGCCAAAGACCGAATCATCTCGGCCCAGGAATCCAACTCCCCAGAAGCCAACGGCGGCTTGGAACAGTGATCCACCACAAACCGCACGTTCGGCAACGCGGCCACGGTCCGCCGAGCAGCAGGCAACTGATGCGGCAACGTCAACAGGTCGTAGACCAACCCGGCCTTCCCCACAGCCGCAAGCCCCCGCCACACATCCTTGCGGCACAACCACTCCGGATCAGGCTCCCCTTGCACCTGATGCCGAACCCCCTTCAACCACCGCCCCCCGAAGCCACCTTTCAACCCAGCCAACGCATCCCCAACACCCGGCGAGGTCAGATCCACCCACCCCACCACGGCCCCCACCAACGAGGACTCCTCCGCGATGGCGAGAAACTCCGGCGTCTCCTCAGGAGCGGTGATGGTCTGCACCAACACCGTCCGAACGACCCCGAACTCCTCAGCCAACGGCTCCAGGTCCGACATCAGGTAGTTCCGCCGCAAAACCGGCCCGGTGATCCACTCCTGATCCCGCACCCGAAGATCCCACAGGTGATGATGAGCGTCGACGATCACGGCACCGGCACCTCCCGCCCCAACAGCCCGTTCTCCCGCAACGCTTCCCACAACTCCCCCGGAACCACGGCAGAAAACGCCGCGGCGTTCTCCGCCATCTGCTCCCCGTTCCGAGACCCGACGACCACACTCCGAACCGCCGGATGCCCCAGAGCGAACTGAATCGCCACCTGCGGCAACGTCACCCCGTACGACCCGCACACCGAAGCAATCCGCCGAGCCTTCTCCAACAACGAAGCCGGCGCATCCGCGTAGTCGTACTTCGCGTCATCCGCGACGACCGCCCGCGACAACAGCCCGGAGTTGAACACCCCAGCAGCCACCACAGCCACCCCGCGCTCAAGGCACAACGGCAAGAACTCCCCCAACGCCGCCTGCTCCACCAACGTGTACCGCCCAGCCAACATCACCACGTCGACATCGGTCTCCCGAACGAACCGAGCGGGCATCTCCCACTGGTTCATCCCCACCCCGATGGCCCCGACGACCCCTTCGTCCCGCAACGCCACCAACGCCGGAATCCCCTGGGAAACTGCCTCGTCCCAGTGCTCATCCGGATCATGCAGGTAAACGACGTCCACCCGATCAATCCCGAGCCGCTCCAAAGAGGACTCCAACGACCGCCGCACCCCGTCAGCACTGAAGTCCCACACCCGCCGGAAAGAAGCGGGAACATCAAACCCGTTGGCCAGATCATCCCCACCCCCGTCGAACGGCTCCAACACCCGCCCGACCTTGGTGGACACCACGAACTCCCCCCGAGCCCGCCCAGCCAACGCCGCACCCAACCGCCGCTCCGACAACCCCAACCCGTAGTGCGGCGCGGTGTCGAAGTACCGCACCCCGCTCTCCCAGGCAGCGTCCACGGCCGCAAACGCCTCGTCATCGGAAACAGCCCCGTACAGGTTCCCGATCGGCGCGGCCCCGAACCCCAGTCGTGTCAACGAAACCTTCACAGCAGCTCCCACGTCACGACTTGGGCCGCAACCGCAACCCGTGCATCCCACCGTCAACAGCCAGGATCGTCCCCGCGGTGGACCCGGACAACGGCGACGCCAGGTAAGCAACAGCCCCGGCCACCTCGTCAGCCGACACCAACCGCCCGTGCGGCTGCCGAGCCTCCAACGCCGCCCGCTCAGCCGCCGGATCCGCGGCCGAGTCCAACAACCGCCCCACCCACGGCGTGTCCGCCGTCCCAGGCGCCACGGCGTTGACCCGAATGCCCTCCCGCACGTGGTCCGCGGCCATCGCCAACGTCAACGCGTACACCGCCCCCTTGCTGGCCGAGTACAACGCCCGCTGCGGAAGCCCGGCCCAAGCCGCGATCGAGCACGTGTTCACGATCGCCGCCGAAGGCGACTCACGCAGGTGCGGCAACGCCGCCCGCGACACCCGCACCATCCCCAGCACGTTCACGTCCAGAACCTTGTGCCACTCGTCATCCCCGTTGGCGGCGACGTCCCCCTGCGCACCAATCCCGGCGTTGTTCACGACAACGTCCAGCCGCCCGAACTTCGCCACGACGGCATCGATCGCCGCCCGCACGCTCTCGTCGTCGGACACGTCCGCGCGAACCCCGAACAACGGCTCTTCCACGCCTTCGGGCTTCAGGTCCAAGCACGCCACCCGCGCCCCACGCGAAGCCAACAACCGCGCCGTCGCCAGGCCGATCCCGGACGCGCCACCGGTCACCACGGCGACGAGGTCGGTGAAGTCGGTCATCACTGCTCCGTTCCCAGGGCCGTCCACACCGGACCGTCCGGGTAGCGGAAGTCGGCCAGCGTCTCGTCCTTGAGCTGCGCGGAGAACCCCGGCCGCGTGGGCGCGAGGTACCGGCCGCCGCGCACCACGGCCGGGTCCGGGAAGTGGTCGTGCAGGTGGTCCACCCACTCGATCACCCGGTCGTCCATCGTCCCGGACACCACCGCGAAGTCCACGAAGGACAGGTGCCGGACCAGTTCGCACAGCCCCACGCCGCCCGCGTGCGGGCACACCGGGACGCCGAACTTCTTGGCCAGCAACAGGATCGCGATGTTCTCGTTCACGCCCGCGACCCGGCAGGCGTCGAGCTGGAGCACGTCGATCGCCCCGGCTTGGAGCAGCTGCTTGAAGACCACCCGGTTCTGCACGTGCTCACCGGTCGCGACCTTGATCGGCGCGACGGCCCGCGCGATGGCCTGGTGCCCGAGCACGTCGTCCGGCGAGGTCGGCTCCTCGATCCAGTACGGGTCGTACGGTGCCAGTTCGCGCATCCAGTCCACGGCGTCGGAGACGTCCCAGCGCTGGTTCGCGTCGACCGCGATCCGGATGTCGTCGCCGACGACCTCGCGGGCGAGCTTCATCCGCCGCACGTCGTCGGCCAGGTCCCCGCCGACCTTGAGCTTGATCATCCGGAAGCCGTCGGCCACGGCCTGGCGGGCCAGGTCGGTGAGCTTGTCGTCGGAGTACCCGAGCCAGCCCGGTGAGGTCGTGTACGCCGGGTAGCCCTCGCGCTCCAGCAGCGCGATCCGCTCGTCCCGACCCTCCTGACCAGCGCGGAGCAGCTCCAGCGCCTCGGCGGGCGTGAGCGCGTCGGACAGGTACCGGAAGTCGACCAGCCCGACGACCTCCTCGGGCGTCATCGCCGACAGGAACTTCCACAGCGGCAGGCCGGCCCGCCGTGACGCGAGGTCCCACGCGGCGTTGACCACCGCGCCGACGGCCATGTGCACGACGCCCTTCTCCGGGCCCAGCCACCGCAACTGCGAGTCGCCGACCAGCTCGGCCGACAGCGCGCCGAGCGCCGCCGCGTCCTCGGGGACCGGCTTGCCGACGACGTGCGGGGCGAGCGCGCGGATGGCCGCCGCCTGCACGTCGTTGCCGCGCCCGATCGTGAACGCGAGGCCGTAGCCGTCCGGGCCGTCGTCGGTGCGCAGCACCACGTAGGCGGCCGAGTAGTCCGGGTCCGGGTTCATCGCGTCGGAGCCGTCCAGCTCGCGCGAGGTGGGGAACCGGATGTCGAGCACGTCGATGCCGACGATCGCGGCCATGGCTCAGGCCTGCCCGAACGTTTGCTTCTGCCTGCCGAGCCCCTCGACCTCCAGCTCGACCACGTCGCCCTCCCGCAGGTACGGCTTCGGCTCCGCCTGGCCGAGCGCCACGCCCGCCGGCGTGCCGGTGTTGATGACGTCACCCGGTCGAAGGACCATGAACTGGCTCAGGTAGCGCACGACCTCGGCCACCGGGAAGATCATGTTCTTGGTGGAGGAGTCCTGCTTGAGCTCGCCGTTCACCCACAGCTTGAGCGCCAGCCGCTGGGGGTCGCCGATCTCGTCGGCGGGCACGAGGAAGGGTCCGAGCGGGTTGAACGTCTCGCAGTTCTTGCCCTTGTCCCACGTGCCGCCGCGCTCGATCTGGAACTCGCGCTCGGACACGTCGTGGGACAGCACGTACCCGGCGACGCAGGCCAGCGCCTCCTCGTGGGACTCCACGTACCGGGCGGTCCTGCCGATGACGACGCCCAGCTCGACCTCCCAGTCGGTCTTGACCGACTTGCGGGGGATCAGCACCTCGTCGTACGGGCCCACGACCGTGTCCGCCGTCTTCAGGAACACGACGGGCTCGCCGGGGATCGCGGCGCCGGTCTCCTCCGCGTGGTCGCGGTAGTTGAGGCCGATGCAGATGACCTTGCCGGTGACCGCGAGCGGCGGGCCGACGCGGAGCGTCCCCTCGTCCAGCACGGGCAGCTCGCCGGCGGCCAGCGCGTCGCGCGTGGCCCCGATCCCGCCCGCGTCGAGGAACCGGCCGTCGATGTCGGCGGTCAACGACGTGAGGTCGTACGTGCTGCCGTCGTGGCGGACCGCGGGACGTTCGGATCCCGGCTCTCCGAGACGCAAGAACTGCACGGCTGTTCCTCCTCGTCGTGGCGCAATACATCGGATGTATAGCTGGGAGGGACCGCTCCCGTCTAGAGCCGCGTGCTGAAGTCGTCCGATGAATGGTTCTTCACCTCGACCACACACGGCTCCACTCCACCAACAATCCCCCGATGGGGGGTACCCCAGGCGGCTGAAGGCGGGAGCGGGGACGCACCCAGCGCTCCTAGTGTCCGTCTGAGCCGCTGCCGCCGGGGCTCCACACGCCGCCGTCCAACGAGGGAACCAGATGACCAACCACCGGGCCGCCAGGTCCACGGGGGTGCTCGCGACCTCAGCCCTGCTGGTCGCCGCCCTCCTGCACGCCTCGGGTCTCGCGACCGCCGATCCCACCGGCCCGCTCGCCGAGTCGGTGCCCGCCGCCGCGGGCAGGCCCGCGGCCGGTGGCTCGTCCGAGCGGGTCGGCCGGTCGCTCACCGAGGCCAGCGGCCCGGTGACCGCGTTCGTGGAGCTGGCGGAGACCCCGGCCGTGGAGGTCTTCACCGCCGCCCAGACCAGGGGCGAGGACAAGGAGCGGGCGGGCGCGGCGGCCAGGGAGACCAAGCGGCGCAGCGACGCCGCCGCCGACAGGGTCGTCGACGCGCTGCGCGGCAAGGACCGCTCGGCCCGCGAGGTCGGGAAGACCTCCAACGCCGTCTCCGGCGTGGTCGTCACGGCCGAGGCGGCGACGCTCCGCGAGCTGTCCGCGATGCCCGAGGTCAAGTCCGTCCGGCGGACGGTGCCGAAGGTCGCGCTGAACGCGAGCGCGGTCCAGCTCACCAGGACCCTCCAGGTGTGGCAGGACACCGGCCACCTCGGCGACGGCGTCCGCATCGGCGTGGTCGACACCGGCGTCGACTACACCCACGCCGACTTCGGCGGTCCCGGCACGAAGGCCGCCTACGACGCCGTCGACCGCACCGCGGCCGACCCCTCGGTCTTCCCCACCGCCAAGGTCGTGGGCGGCAAGGACTTCGCGGGCGACGACTACGACGCCAACAACCCGGAGAAGTCGACGCCCAAGCCCGACGACAACCCCCTCGACTGCGCGGGCCACGGCACCCACGTGGCGGGGACGGCGGCCGGCTACGGCGAGAACGCCGACGGCACCACCTTCACCGGCGACTACGCGGCGCTCGACGCCGACCGCCTCGCCGCGATGGAGGTCGGTCCCGGCACCGCGCCCAAGGCGTCGATCTACGCGCTGAAGGTCTTCGGTTGCGCGGGCAGCACCGACATCACCGCCCAGGCGCTGGACTGGGCGCTCGACCCGGACGGCGACGGCGACTTCTCCGACCACCTCGACGTGGTCAACATGTCCCTGGGCAGCGACTACGGGGCGCAGGACGACCCCGACTCGCTGTTCGTCCGCAAGCTCACCGAGGCGGGCGTGCTGGTGGTCGCCGCGGCGGGCAACGGCGGCGACTTCTACGACGTCGGCGGCTCCCCCGCGAACACCCCGGAAGCGCTTGCGGTGGCCAACACCAGGGACGCCTTCGCCGTGCTCGACGGCGTGGAGGTCGCGGGCGCCACGCGGCCGGGCCAGTACAGCCAGTCCTTCACCGGCTACGACACCCTCGACCTCACCAAGACCACCGTCGCCCTCCAGGACCCGGACAACACCGACGGCTGCCAGCCGTTCTCCGACGCCGACAAGGCGCTGGTCGCGGGCAAGTTCGCCTGGCTGGACTGGGACGAGGACGACACGACCCGCGAGTGCGGCACCGCCGTCCGCACCGACAACGCCACCGCGGCGGGCGCGGCGGGCGTGGTGCTGTCCTCGACGCGGGACAACTTCCTGGCGGGCATCGCGGGCAACGCCACCATCCCGGTCTTCCAGCTCACCGGCACCGCGACGGAGGAGCTCCGCCCCGCGCTGCGCGACGGCACGCTCGCGATCCGCATGACCGGGGCCCTCCGCAAGGCCGCTCCCACGACGTCCCCCAAGCTCGCGGACACCATGACGCCGTCCTCGTCGCGCGGCGCGCGCGGCCCCGTCGCCGCCAAGCCGGACGTCGCCGCCCCCGGCGACACGATCCTGTCCGCCGAGGTGGGGTCCGGCACCCGTGCGATCAGCAAGGGAGGGACCTCGATGGCCGCACCGCACGTCGCGGGCATCGCCGCGCTGGTCAGGGAGACCCACCCCGGCTGGTCCCCGGAGGAGGTCAAGGCCGCGGTCGTGAACACCGCGGGCGCGGACGTGAAGTCCGGCGACGACAACACCGGCGGCACCACCGAGGCCCCCATGCGCGTCGGCTCCGGGCGCGTCGACGCCCGCGCGGCGGTCGAGACCGGCGTGCTGGCCATGGTCGAGGACGACCCCGGCTCGGTGGGCGTGTCCTTCGGGCCGGTGGAGGTGGCGGGCCCGGTGTCGGTGACCAAGACGGTCAAGGTGGTCAACAAGGGCGACCGGCCGCAGACGGTGGCGATCTCCTACCAGTCGTCGACGTCCGTTCCCGGCGCGACGATCGACGTCTCGACCCCGGTGGTCCCCCTCGCGCCGAGGGGCGTGGCCCGCGTCCGGGTGACCCTGCGCGTCGCCGAGCCCGAGGACCTCCGGAAGTCCGCCGACCCGACGGTCGCGAAGACCCAGGCGGGCCAGAAGAGGCAGTTCCTGGCCGAGGTCTCCGGCAGGCTCGTCCTCAAGCCGGTCGGGAGCGGGACCGGCCTGCGCGTCCCGGTCTACGCGGCCCCCAAGCCCGTGGCCGACCTGACCGCGGGTCCGGTCGCGTTCACCGGCGACCAGGGCGCGCTCGGCGTCACCGGCCGCGGCCTCGCGCAGGGCGAGGGCGACCTCGCCTACCGCTCCCTGCTCAGCGTCTTCGAGCTGCAGGCGACCAGCGAGCAGCTCCCGGTCTGCGACGCCGACCGGACGACCGGCTGCGCCGTCAACACCGCCGCCAGGGGCGCCGACCTCCGCTACGTCGGCGCCGCCTCCACCGTGCGGGCGGCGAGGGTCCAGGGCTCCCCGGCCGACGCGCTGCTGGCGTTCGGCATCGTCACCTGGGGGAACTGGACCACGTTGGGCGGCAACAACTCCCCCGTGGTCTCCGTCGACACCACCGGTGACGGCAAGCCCGACTTCACCGTCGAGGTGGCGAAGCCCAAGGACGCCGCCGGCAGCGTCACCGCGGACGTCTGGCTGGCCCGCACGAAGTCCACCGACGGCACGGTCGTGGACGAGCGGCCGGTCAACGGCCAGTACGGCGACGTCGACACGAACGTGATGGACAGCGACGTCATCGTCCTGCCGGTGGCGTTGTCCGCGCTGGGCATCGACCCGGCGGCGGCGTCCCACCGGATCGGCTACACCGTCGACACCGAGGGCGACTACACCGCGCCGGGCGAGGAGGACGGCGTCGTCGACCGCGTCGACACCCCGCTGTCCTTCGACCCGCTCAAGCCCGGCCTGTGGGTGCGGGGCAGCGGTGACGCGGCCCTGACCTACGAGGCGAAGTCGGGCACCGCGCTGGTCGTCACCCGCGACCGGGAGGCGTTGGCGGCGGACGGGTCGGACACCCTCCTCGTGCTCCAGCACCACAACGCGACCGGCGGGCGCGCCCAACTGGTCAAGCCGACCGACCGCGACTGAGCGTGCCGCACGACGGGCCCGGCGTACCCACTTGGGCGTGCCGGGCCCGTCCCGTTCTCGGCATACTCGATCGATGGGCTTCGTGGTGGGACTGGACGCCGGCGGCACTTCTACCAGGGCGGTAGTCCTGGATCTGGACGGCACCAGGCTGGGCGCGGGCGTGGCGGGCGGCGCCAACCCCAACTCCCACCCCCCGACCCGAGCGGCGGCGCAAATCCGTGCCGCGCTCCGCGCCGCGTTGGACGGCCTGGACGCCCGCAAGGTCCAGTCCGGGGTCCTCGGCATGGCGGGGGCCAGCAAGCTCACCGACCCGGCGGTGGCCGAACTGTTCACCGAGGCGTGGACGGGCGCGGGACTGCGCTGCCCGATGCGGGTCGTCACGGACAGCGAGGCCGCGTTCGCCGCGGGCTCGGCGTCGCCGGACGGCACGGTCGTCGTGGCGGGCACCGGTTCCGTCGCGGCCAAGATCGTCGACCACAAGGTCACGAAGACCAGCGGCGGCTACGGCTGGCTGCTGGGCGACGAGGGCTCGGCCTACTGGATGGGCCGCTCCGCCGTGCGGGACACGCTCGGCCAGCTGGAGACCGCGAACCCGTTGTCGGCGTTGGCGGAGGCCGTGCTGGGCATGTCCCTGGTGGAGACCACGGACCGCCGCAAGATGTGGTCCCGGCTCATCACCGTCGTGAACAGCACCCCGCCGATCGCACTGGCGAAGTACGCCCCGCTGGTCAGCGCGATGGCCGCGGACCGCGACCCGCACGCCCAGGAGATCGTCGAAGCGGCCGCCATTCTGCTCGCCGACACGGCCATGGCCACCAGAACACCCGGTGAGAGCACGCCGATCGTCCTGGTCGGCAGCCTGGTGGGCCCGTCCAGCCCGGTCGGCGACCGCCTGCGCGCGTTGCTCCGGGCCCGCTCGAACGGCACGGTGCGGCTGGCCACCGAGGGCGCGGCGGGCGCGGCCTGGCTCGCGGCCATCGACCTGCTGGGCCCGACCGCTCCCCGGCCGGCCTAGCTCTCGGACTTGGCCGACGCGGATTCCTCGTCCACCCGCGGGTGCCGCAGTCCGGGATGCCCCTCGGGCAGCGCCCGCCGCAGCAGCCACCACGACACCGCCAGGCACACGGCCTGCAACGGCCACGTCAGCGCGGCCCGCGCCACCCCCAGCGCCACGACCTGGCCGCCGAGCCACAGCGAGCCGAACACCAGCACCCGCACCACGTACTGCCCGACCCACGCCCAACTGGCGATCCCGTACGCCCGCAGCAGATCGGGATCCCGTCGCCACCGGGTCTTCTGCCCCACCACGACCCCTACGACGACCCCGAGCAGCGGCCACCGCACCACGATGCTCGCCGCCCACAGCAGCGCCGACGCCACGTTGGACAGCAGCTGCACCAGGAAGAAGTCCTCCGCGCGCCCGGTGTGCAGTGCGACCAGCGCCGCGATCACCACCATCGCCACGCTCACGACGGCGGCCCGCGGCTTCTCCCCGCGCACGAGCCGGACGATCCCGATCACGACACCGCAGAGCACCGCGGCCCACGCCCCGACGACGACGGACTGCCCGGCCACCAGCCACCCGACGACGAACGCCACCGGCGGCAGGGAGGCGTCCAAGGCCCCTCCCCGGCCTCCCAGCAGCTCGGCCAGCGACTCCTGACGGGTCTCGCTCATGCCTCCAGCTTGCCTTAGGCAAACCTTACCCAGGTAACGGACCCGCATCAGCGTTCGGCAAGAGCATTGACGATTGTGACCCCCGTAACTACGGTTGCCCGAAATCGTCTGGAAAGTTAACAGACAGGAGAACCGATGCGAGCCGGAAGCCCCCGACTGCTGCGCGAGATCAACGACCGCGCGGCCATCGAGGCGCTGCTCCGCAACGGTCCCCTCACGAGGGCCGAGCTGGAGGGCCTGATCGGCCTCTCCAAGCCCGCGACGGCGCAGCTCCTCACCAGGCTCGAGGAAGCGGACACCGTCCTGCGCAACGGTTTGCGCGGCGGTGGACGCGGACCGCGGGCCCAGCTCTGGTCGGTCAACGGAGCGCTCGCGTACGTGGCGGCGGTGGACCTGACGCCGGACACGATCGACGTGGCCATCGCCGACATCTCCGGCGCCCTGCTCACCGAGCACCGCGCCCCGATGCCCAAGGCGGGCAAGAGCGAGGTGCTGGAGGCCTTCCACAGCGCCGTCAGCAAGGCCGCGGGCCAGGCCGGGCTCACGCCGGACGCGCTCCACCACGTCGTGGTCGGCAGCCCCGGCGCGGTCGACCCGGCCACCGGCAAGCTCGCCTACGCCCCGCACATGCCCGGCTGGGGCGGGTTCGACCTCCTCGCCGAGCTGCACGCGCTGCTCGGCACCACGGTCACCGTCGAGAACGACGTGAACCTGGTCGCCGTGGAGGAGATGATCGCGGGACGGGCGACGGAGGTCCGCGACTTCGTCCTCATCTGGCCCGCCGACGCGGTCGGCGCGGCGGTCGTCGTCAACGGCGTCCTGCTCCGCGGCGCCACGGGCGGCGCGGGCGAGATCGACGGCCTGCAGATCCCGGACCGCGCCAACGCCGACACCGGCACCGACCGCACCGGCGGCACCTTCGGTGAACTCCTGGACAACGGCGCGCTCGTGCGGCTCGCCCGCGCCCACGGCGTCGCGGCCCGCACCGGCGAGGGCGCCGTGCGCAAGGCACTCAGCTCGGGTCCCGCGGGCCGGGAGTTCCTGGTCGACCTGGCCCGCCGGATCGCCACCGGCGTCGCGGGCGTGATCAGCGTCCTGGACCCCGAACTCGTCCTGCTGTCCGGCGACGTCGCCCAGGCGGGCGGCACCACGCTCGTCGACCTCGTCTCGGCGGAGATCCGCCACCTGGTGGTGCCCCGCACCCCAGTCCAGCTCGCCCTGGTCACCGGGAAGCCGGTGCGCTCCGGCGCACTGCACACAGCCCTCTCCGTTGCCAGGGAACAGGTGTTCGGCCTACCCGCCGCCACGACCGAACCCTTCCGAGGACCGCACCACGGCAACGCGGCCGTCGATTTCGCCCACCCCACC